>WNFO01010046.1_pt1 | contig 10902 bp, 8 predicted proteins | sample 5400251 | NCBI WGS metagenome assembly WNFO01 (sample SAMN13153354, study PRJNA577476) | soil metagenome | isolation source: 100 cm saprolite under Madrone tree | place: USA:California | collected 2016-06-14 | reverse complement strand
CCCCGCGCTGGCGCGGGCGATATCGGCGAGGGGATCGGGAGGATCGGTTACGACCAATATGACCGCGCCGGGCGCGGTGCGCGCAATTTTCGGAACGATGTCACGATAAATTTCAGCGTTCTTGTCGAGTAACCGTAATCTGCCTTGGGAATCGCTGCGGTCGGTGGCGCCGCCGGCCTTTTCATTTATGCCGGCGGTAATCATCACCAACCCGGCATCCACCAGGTCGTCGTAGTCTCCATCGACCACAGTGGTCTTCGGACACAGTGGTGTTCCGTAGCGAAGGTCGGTCGCAACCGCCTTGGCGCGTTTGCGCGTTCGGTCCACGATGACGATGGTCCGGGCGCTCCCGCGCGTGACAGCGGCGAGAGCACAAGCACACCCAACCCTTCCCGCACCAATGATTCCGATCTTCATGATCTAAGCTCGCATTCGCAACACTGTCGATCGAGGCGTCAGTCAAACCGCGGAAGAACGCATCATTGGCTCATCGCGCGGTCAATGCTCGTTTAGAGAACGAGAGGTTCCGGTAAACCGAAAGTGTTTGGCGGTGAAAACCTCTCGGAACTGTCAGGGCAGATTCATTTGCACGCATAATCCGGCGTGCCGTACGGCGCAAAATTGAACCTCGCCGCTGGTGGGTTCGATGAACCAGAATACCGGAAGAAAAACACTGATAGCGCCGGAGCCTGTCACCGCGCGCATATCGTAGGCCTCGGTTAACGATGGCCTGCCGATATCGCTCGGGAGCTTGACACAGTCCCCATTATTGGCGGTGAGGTCCTGAAAATTATATCGCGCCGTGCAAATCCAGAACTGTTTGGCCTTCTTGTCGATTACATAGGCCGACGTCACCCTGTTGGTCGAGGTCTGCCGGACATCCGGCTCGGGAACCAGCTCATACCGGCCTCCTTGCGCGAAGGCCGGCGAGCCCGCGACGATTGCAAGAGCGATGCATGCTGTCCCGAGCCGCATGGGATGTTTCCTTCACGCCGGCATTTGCACAAGCTCGGCTTAGGGCCGCGCACGGCGACCTTCGCAATCCAGATATCAGTTCCAAACCGATCGCGAAGGTCCACTTCGTGGTGATGGGCTGAAGCGCTAGGCTGTAATCCTGGCATCGGCTGCAGGCCTTAGAGCTTTCTCGGCATCGGCGTTGACGCTGCCTGCCTGCCGAATAACAGGCAGTTGAAGCACCCGTGCACGCTGTCCTTCCGACAACAGATTCACGAGAACCATGCTTCCGTCCGGAAACGCGAGGGCGTCGTGATGCTGCTCCGGCGCGCGCGGTTGAATCCTGCAAAATCGGGCAACGCGAAAGCCTGTGCTCCTGGTCGACAACCAATAACGATTGTATCTGACGTCGCTCTCGAACGCGAGTTCGGTTCCGGGAAGCAGACATACTGCGACCCCCGGCTCCTCCTTCGCGGCAAAGCCGCGCGTCGACGTGCCGTAGAAACTGGTTGTAACAAGCATCTCTCCAACCTTCGCAGGACGAGATGCTACAGCATGCAGGCTATAGTCGCACATGGGTTTTCTCCACTGATCTCCGCATCCGGGACGTTGATAGGGCGAAATGGCGAGCAATACCTTGACCGACGTCAAAAATATCGATCGGCTTCGCGCTAGTTATGAAGCCAATGCGAAAGGCGGTAGCGAGCAGCCAGTCTTTGGTGCTCGCGCAAGGCGGAGAGCCAGGCTCGCGCCGGAATGCAGACAAGATTGTCGAGAAGGCTGAAGCAAAGCTTCGATCACGTCATGCTGCCCGGCAGGAAGCAGCGAATTGAAATCCCGAGAGACCCCTTGATCGGCCAGACCATGGTCCTGCCAACCCGGTTCGGTTCTGTAATTACCGCATCATCAGGAACGTCAATCCATTGGTTATCGATGCGGACAACGTAATGGCCGTTCCTCGATTCCCAATCCGGATCTGAAACAGCGAAACCATCAGCATCCGAGCAACACGGTCCCTTGCCGGACTTGAGGCCGTCAAACCATGGCTTGAGAGGAGATTGCGAATAGCGGCCATCGTCGCGCGCCTGGGCCGCTCCGATAAATGCCGCCACGAGAACGACGAAGCTCAAGCCGAGGACAGAAGTTTTGATCATCGCATTCATGATCGTGTCGGAGCCTGATCAAGACGTCGCTTCAATCGCACCGACGATGCACGGCGTCGAGGCGACGACCCTAGCAAAACCGTCTTCACCGGCCTTGACGAACATCAACTTACACTCGTGTAAGCCGGTCGCGGAGTGCGCGGATAGACCAGATCAAATATCTATCAGCGCGATACCTAGATCTGCTCGCTTCCTGCGACGAAGCTTTGACGTCGTCTCGACGATCGTGACCTCCAGCGTAGGCCGAACGTTACCAGACAGAAAGTGACCTCCCCGCACGCTGCCGTCGCGAAGCCCGAGTACAGCGTGGAGATGCAGGCTGGCCCTGCCGTCGTCTCCTTCCGCGATGTCACCGAGCAGACTCAATACCTCGCATTGCTCATCGACGGAGATCGGACTGTAGCTTTTGGCCGCGAGATCAAACCAGCCAACCTTGGCGCTTTCGAACGCTCCGATCGCCGCGACCGATGCCGCGGTGATTGCCTTGTCATTCGCAAAATCCGTCACGGCTGCAAAGGCCTCTTCGCCCTGATCCAGGACCAGGACGAACGTCCGGCACCCACCCTCAAAGGCCGCCTTGAATTTCATGAGCCGGCTCGCGGTAAAACGTAATGGACCTCGGCTTTGACAACCGGAATAATCCAGCCGGATAAACGCTCGGCCGGTGTTCCGGTTCCAGCAGCTCCCGAGGCTTCGATCTGTAGTTCACCCCGATGGCGCGTGCGGCCCGAGATGAGATGACGCTAGAACCAGTCGCGCGCCAATTGCGCCACCACGACCAAAGCTCCGGCTCTTCGAAGAGGTGCGTGGCACCCGAGATCGCGCTCACATAGTTATCGACGGTGGCCTTTTTCCATGCCGCGCCCCAGCGTGGGGTGCCGGGCGGTATTGGACGCGTCAATGCCCTTCTGCTTTGTGGGGTCTGTCCAAGTGCACAAACGAGAGATCGCAGCGGCTCATTCCTGAAAAGTGCGGCCCGTCCGCGTCCGCTGAACTACTCCGGCCGCCGGATTGTTGACAGGCCTCAATGTCATCCAGGGTCCTGTGGCCGATAATGTGGCTGTGGATGCTGGAGGTGGACCAGAGCGACGAACATGAGCGCGATGGTCGCGTTCCTCGCAGTTCGCAAATTGCGAGCCCTGATCGATTACGGGCTCGCCCCTGTCCTGGCGGCGCAATCGAGAGCTGGTGCCAGCTATGATTAATTCAGCAATCGTCCAAATTGTGGATTTCTGCGCCCGCCGTCGTTGGACGATTGCTATTGCCGCGTGCTGCTGATGCTTGGAACCGGGGCCTTCGATGCCGCGCGATTTTCGATCAATGCGGATATAGAGGGGTTGATTTCCCAGGACCTGCCATGGCGTCAGCGCGAACTGGAGTTGTCCAAGGCATTTCCGAAAAAAGGCATTGTGGTTGTCGTGAAAGCGACAACACCTGAAAACGCCGAACAGGCGACCAACACGTTGGCGCAGGCGCTTTCGAAAAATCCTGATCTGTTTCCCGCAGTGGAACAACTCGACAGCGGGGATTTTTTCGAACGCAATGGATTGTTGTTTGAGTCTCCAGCCGATGTCAGAAAAGCCGCGGAGGGACTGACGAGAGTCCAGCCGCTGATTGCAGCGCTCGCAAGCGACCCTAGTCTGCGCGGCGTGATGACGACGCTGTCGTTTGCGGCGGAGGCCGCCCGGGCAGGCCGGGTCAAGCTGGAGCAGCTTGCGTGGCCTCTCGCACTGGCGGATCGAACACTCAGCGACGTTCTGGCCGGGAAGCCGGCCACGTTTTCCTGGCAGGAGCTGTTGCAAGGTCAGCCGCCGCCGACAAAGCAGCTGCGGCACCTTATCGGAGTTCAGCCCACGCTCGATTTTGCGGAGCTTCAGCCCGGCCGCAAGGCGGAAGATGGAATTCGGCGCGCCGCCGCGGATCTCGACTTGCAAAACAAGTTCGGCGCCACGATTGCTCTGACCGGTGAGGTGCCGATGAATGACGATCAATTCTCGGTCATCCGGTACAGCGCCGTGCGCGACACGCTGACCGCGGTATTTGGCGTCCTGATTATTCTCTGGCTCGCGCTTCGCTCCTGGAAAATTATCACGGCTGTCTTCTTCAGCCTGATGACTGGGCTTGCGGCGACGGCCGCGCTCGGCCTCGTTTTGGTCAGCTCCTTCAATTTGATCTCGATCGCTTTGTTCGTGCTGTTCGTCGGCCTCGGCGTCGATTTCGGCATCCAGTTCAGCGTGCGCTATCGCGCCGAACGGTACGAGCACCCTGACTTGTACGAGGCTCTGCGATGGGCCGCCCGCAAGGCCGGAGATCCGCTGTCGCTGGCGGCTGCGGCCACCGCCGTCGCGTTTTTCGCATTTCTGCCGACCAGCTATCGTGGCCTTTCGGAGTTGGGCCTGATCGCCGGCTGCGGCATGCTGGTCGCATTCGCCTGCAGCATCACATTGGTGCCGGCGAGCCTGGCGCTGCTCAAGCCTCCGGGCGAGCCCGCGCCGGTCGGTTTTCGAAGTCTCGCGCCGCTGGACGATTTCCTGCAGCGGCATCGCATTGCGGTGATCGCCGGCACGTTTCTAGTCGTTCTCGCCGGCATACCGCTGTTGTTCCATCTGCAGTTCGACTTCAATCCGGTCGATCTGCAAAATCCGAACTCTCCTTCCGTGGTGACCTATCGGGAATTGCAGAACGATCCGGAAACCAGCGGCAACGATGCGGAAATATTGGCGCCGTCGCTCGCAAAGGCCGATGAAGTGGCCAAACGTCTGACCGCACTTCCCGAAGTCTCGCGAACCCTGACGCTGAACAGCTTGATTCCAGCCAATCAGGACCAGAAGACCGCCGCGTTGAAGGCGGCGTCGCAACGCCTTGGGCCGGCCCTCAATCCACCGATGGTGCGGCCTGCCCCGGGCGATCAGGAGAATATAGCTGCGCTTCAAAACGCAGCCGAAGCTCTCTCCGCGGCCGCAGGAAACGGAAACGGTTCGTCTGCCGAGGCCGCGCGGCATGTTTCCGATTTGCTGAGGCAGCTCGCCAGCGCAGATGCCGGCATCCGGGCCAAGGCCGACGCTGCGATCTTGCCACCGCTGACTTACGATCTCGACCTTCTGCGCAAGTCGCTCGCGCCGGAACTGGTGACGATCAGGACCATGCCGCCGGATCTGGTGCGCGATTGGGTCGCGCCCGACGGCCAAGCCCGCGTTCAGGCCTTGCCCAAGGGCGATCCGAACGATGCCAACATGCTGCGTGATTTCGCAACCGCAGTGCTTCGCGCTGAACCGTCGGCGGCGGGCGGTGCGATCAGCCTCTATGAAGCCGCAAGAACGGTCATATCGGCCTTTACCGAGGCAGGCATCCTGGCAATCGGTGCGATCGCCATCCTGCTCCTTATCGCGCTGCGGCGTTTGACGGATGTGCTGCTGACGCTGATCCCGCTCCTGCTCGCCGGCGTCCTTACGCTCGAGATTTGCGCACTCGGCGGCCTCTCGCTCAATTTCGCAAATATCATCGCGCTTCCGCTGCTGCTCGGCGTCGGCGTCGCGTTCAAGATCTATTACATCATGGCGTGGCGCGCCGGAAAAACCGGCCTGCTGCAATCGACGCTGACCAGGGCGGTGATATTCAGCGCCATGACCACCGCGATTGCGTTCGGAAGCATGTGGGCGTCGAGCTATCCCGGCATGTCGAGCATGGGCAAGCTGATGGCCTTGTCGCTGCTGTGCACGATGGGAGCCGCGGTGTTCTTCCAGCCGGTTCTGATGGGTCCGCCGCGGCAAGTAAAGGTATATTCCGAACAGGACGCAAATCTGCGCCTAGCCGCGGAATAGGTGTCAATACCAGCTCGATGCGCCTCTGCCTCACCATCCCGAAGGACGATCATATGTTAACCAGGACATTCCCCAGGACAATGAGACTGGCCATATTCGTCGTCGCCCTGCTGCATTCTTCGGTACCGAGTCATGCCCAACAGGGCCCCTTCGCGGGCCTAATCGGGAGTTGGTCGGGCGCCGGCTTCATCAAGCTGGCCAACGGCCAACGTGAACGCCTGCGCTGCCGTGCAAACTACAACGTAGGTGAAAACGGCACCCGCCTGGTGCAGAGCTTGCGCTGCGCGAGCGACAGCTACCGGTTTGATGTCAATAGCAACATTGTTTCGGAAGGCGGAACGCTGAGTGGAAGCTGGACCGAAACCAGCCGCAACGCCTCTGGAAGCGTGTCCGGTCGAGTGAGTGGCGGTCAGATCCAGGCGAGAATTGACGGCGCCGGATTTTCAGCGCAATTAACCTTAAGTACGCGAGGTGACCGGCAGTCCGTCACCATTGAGTCGCCCGGTCACGATATCACCGAAGTCTCCGTCGCGCTCACTAGAACAAGGTGAGCAGAATCTCCTCGTCCGCCATTATCGGTAAAACGGTTTGGCGCTCAACCGCCGTGCGAGCCTGCTCAAAAACGTGACCGTCGGGCGCAGGATCAACAGGTCCGCAGCCAATGCGGCGAGCATGGCAAACGCGCTCAACCAGCCAAACAGCCGCAGAGATGGCAAGTCAGAGAAGACCGTTACAATCAAGCCGCAAGCAAGCACGACGGAGGTCAGAATCAAAGGCGGGCCAACCAGCACAGTTGCTCGCTCCACCGCTATCGCCGGGTCCTGGCCCGGCTGTTCCTCGTGCCGTAATCGATTCAAGAAGTGAATTGTAGCGCTGAGGCCCAATCCGAAAGATACCGTCAGCGCCACGACGCTTGCGAACTGCAGGCCCTCTCCCAAGATCCACAACACCATTCCAGAGAGTACGATTGGGAATATTCCGGGCAGGATGCTCGCCAGCATGACGACGAACGAGCGGAAGGCCAGACCGATGAACGCCGCGACAAACATAAACTCGAGCGTCAGGCCTCTATTCAATTTCTTGATCATGAGGGCACTGTTGCGAGCGGCGATCGCTGACAGGCCGGTCACGGCTACTTTGTAGCCTGGATGCCTTGCGCGGACATCATCCAAGGCCTTGTCGAGGCTCTCAATGATAGGCAGAAGCTGGCTGGCATCGACGTCCGGAACGCGGCCGGAAACCAGGACTGCGTCCTGTTCGGCAGAAATGAAGCGACGCGTCAGGTATTCCGGAAGCATATCGACGTATTGCTTCAGCGTAGCCACGTCCGACTTACCTACCTTCTCGGCAAGCCAACGTCGCAGTGTCTCAAGCGACCACACATTGGCAATGCCGGGCTGCTTCTCGACGGTTGCATGCACTTCAGCGATGGTGGCAAGCGTTTCCGGGTCATAAAGTGATTTTCCTTTAGGGAATTCGATCAGGATGTCGATCGGATTGGCACCATTGAGCTTGGCATCGAGACGGTGGCTCGCAGCAACGGCCTGCTCCCTGTCGGGCACCTGGTCGGCAAGCCGATACCGAGGTTCAAGATTGGCGTAGATCAGCCCAAGGCCCCCGACGATCAAAAGGCTGAGCAGGCTGTAAAGACCGGGGCGGCTGACCATTCGGGCGGCAATCCAGGCACAAAAACGTCGGAGCACGTCTACGGCGGTGTCCGCCTCTTTGACCTCTGCCGCAAACATCGATTCCTTCCGCACCAGCAGGACACCGAGCAGCGGCACAAGCATGAGAACCGCGAACATGGCGATCAAGGTTGCGACGAGGCCTGCTTCGCCGAACGTCCGAATCAGATGGGACTCGGAAAACTGCAAAGCGATGAAGGAAAGTGCGGCGGTCGCGTGTGTCAGCACGCATGCCGGTCCGACAACGAGCATGGAGTTGCAAAATGCCTCAAATCTTCCTTGGCCTTGAAGCAATCGGTCGCGGGCGGCGAATGTCAACTGCATGCTGTCCGAAAAACTGATCACCATGATGAGCGGCGTCATCACATTGAGAAACATGTTGAGGCGAAAATCGAACCAGCCGAGAGCGCCGAGAGCGATCACGATGGCGATGAGCGGGGGACCAGCCGCGATGATCATGAACGACGGGCGGCGAAAGAACACGATGGCGATTAGAGCTCCGGCGGCAAATCCGAATGCGTTGTAGAGCAGCCGGTCGCGCTCCACGGCATTGCGGATCTCAAGCTGCATGACCGGTACCCCGGAGAGACGGGCCGTGAGCCCGGAGCCGGCCAGATCATCGTCAATAGTTTTCTGAATGTTGGCTATGACGTCGCGCAGACGGCTACTCGCGACGACATCTGGATCAAGTGCGAGGACGATCAGCGCCAGCTGGCCGTCCTCCGACAACAGCTTACCGCGGATGATCTCGTTGTTCATCATCGAAGCGCGCTCAAGGAGGTTCTTGCCCTCGACCACGATAAGGACATCGAATTCGTTCGAAGGGAAGCGCCGTGTCACCTCTTCGAACGTCTTGAACTCGGGCGTGTCGGCTCGGAACAGCTGACTGAGCGAATCGTCGACCTTGATACGCGCTAACCCGAACGCTGCTGCTATCAACAACACGATGGTGGCAAGCCCCACGAGTAGTGGAAAGCGCAAGGAGATCAAACCGATGCGCTCGAGACCGAGAGCAATGCTCTGCGACGCACTCGTTCGACGTGAGCTGGGCTCTTGCTGTGTAGATCTCGACGTATCCATGTTCTGTGGCTTGCGAGATGATCGTCCGCGCGGAGAGCGGGGCTCAGTTCGCGCTCTCGTGGCCCGTATCTGGATACGTCCGTGCGCACGCTGTGACCATGACGGGTATCAAATTCGTGTCCCTATGGGATCGATGTCCCAATTGACTTCATCTCCCCTGCTCGCAGCTCCAACTTGACTTCCGTCAAGGCAATTTGACGGCTGGATCGATGCCGCGTCCCTCGAGCTGACCACAGCCGACGTGCAGGAGATTTCCAACGCCATCGTGCGTACCGGCGCCGGAGAGGGGCCAACGATGCCGCAATTGGAGCGTGCCGACGCCTCGCACTAGGTCGCGGTGGCTCGCACCACTGCGATCAGATGACGCTCGAACCAGTCGCGCGCCAATCGCGCCACCACGTCTAAAGCTCCGGGTTCCTCGAAGAGATGCGTCGCACCCGGCACGATCACAAGCTGTTTTTCGCAGCGCAGCTGCGCGAGCGCGGCCCGATTCAACTGAATGACCTGTTCGTCGTTTTCACCGATGATAAGCAGCGTGGGGGCTCGAACGCGGATCAAGGCCGCGCCGGCGAGGTCGGGGCGGCCGCCTCGCGAGACGATCGCACCCACTGGATCGGGGCGTAAAGCTGCCGCCGCCAGCGCAGCAGCGGCGCCGGTGCTGGCACCGAAGTAGCCGATCCGGAGATCCTTGGTATCGGGGAACTGGGTCAGCCAATCGGTCGCGTCGACGAGCCTTTCGGCGAGCAGGTCGATGTCGAAGCGCAGCTGTGCCGTCCGCGCGTCGATGACCTCTTCATGCAGCGTCAGCAGGTCAATCAACAAGGTCGCGAGTTTCGCCTCGTTAAGCAAGCGAGCCACATAACGATTGCGGGGGCTGTGCCTGCTGCTGCCGCTTCCGTGGGCAAATAGCACAACCGCACGGGATCCCTGTGGCAGAGTTAGATTGCCGTCGAGCGTTACCGAGCCGGCAGGGACATGGACCAATCGCTCTTCAACCGTTTGAGCTACAGAACTGTTCATTGCGTGCTTCCTTTCCCGGATGCGATCTGAGGCGCGAGCATTAAACCTGGCACTCGACGGCGCGCTCTGTCGCGCGCAACCATCGCCTCGCCGGTCGTGACCGCGGTGCTTCTTCGCTTACACCGCGAATGGGAACGTCTCCGGAAGCTCGCCCGTTTCCCACTCTTCCGTGGATTCCAGCGGTTTGACCGCGCTGGTCTCGTCGAAATGCAGCACCGCATCGAATTGGCTGGGCAGCCGCGCGCGAAAATAGTGGCTCTGCCGCTCGGTATCGGGACGATAGATCACCCCGATCGCCCGCTCGAGCCGAGGGACACTCAATTGCTGCACCATCGTATAGCCGTCATTCAGGATAAGCAGAAACCGGTCGCGCTGTGCGGCATGGAACAAAGCTTCGTAGCTGCCGGCCAGCGCCGGGCGAACACGTTTGCGCTCGGCCGGTTTGCCCCAGTCGGAGGCGGCTGTGACAGTGCCGTGGTGAGTGGTAAAGCCGACTAGCACCGCCTCGCTGCCGTATCTCTGACGCGTGAGCTGGCCGACATTCAGCTCGCCGCGCTGGCCCATCTCGGTTGCGCGGGCGTCACCAAGATGGGAATTATGCTCCCAGACGGCAATTTTCGCGCGGTTGCCTTTCCGACCGAGATGGGCAACCAGCGCATCAAGCGTTTCAGCCATGTGACGGTCGCGCAAATTCCACGACGACACCTCTTCGAGGAACACAGAGCGGTAATACGCCTCGGCATTCTTCACCAGACGGGCATTCTGCTCGGCATAGAACAGATCATCATCCAAACGACCGTCGCGCCGCATATAGTCGGCCGCCCGGCGTTGCAACTCGAGCAATTGGCCGACCACCTCCTCTTCACACGACTTCGAAAGGTTCAAGCGCGTCATAAGACCATAGGCCTGGGTGTCCTCACCGACATGATCGAAGCAGGAGTAACGCTCGCGTGCACGCGCGGCCGCCTCCGGGTCGACTTTTTCGAGATATTGCAGCACGGCTTTCATCGACGCGTGCAGGCTGTAGAGGTCGAGGCCGTAAAATCCGACTTTTTCGGCGCCCGGCGGAAGCGCGTCGTTGTGCGCCCGCAGCCATTCGATGAACTCGACCACCACTGTGTTGCGCCACATCCATGTCGGGAAGCGGCGAAAATCGGCGAGCGCCTCCAGGGCATCGAC
>WNFO01005729.1_pt1 | contig 10903 bp, 9 predicted proteins | sample 5400251 | NCBI WGS metagenome assembly WNFO01 (sample SAMN13153354, study PRJNA577476) | soil metagenome | isolation source: 100 cm saprolite under Madrone tree | place: USA:California | collected 2016-06-14 | reverse complement strand
AAACGCCAGCCGTGGTAGCTGCATTCCACCTGCCCGTCTTCGAAGCGTCCGCCAGAGAGTGGCATGCCCCGGTGAGGGCAGGCGTCTTGCAGAGCAAAAGGCCTCCCCTGCAGATCGCGCCCCAGCACCAGCGGGATCTCCAGCAGCATGGCCTTTTCCAACCGGTTGCGGCGAACGGTTTCACTCGGCAGCGCCCGGTACCAGAAGCCGTGCAGCATCAGAGAATCGGGGGTTTGGCGTTGGGGGGATTCGTCGAACATGGGGACGTGGCGAGGGTACTACAGGCGGGCATTTTGGAGAAACGGGCCCTGGCTAACCGAGGCGCACAAGCAACGGTCGAGACGCCCCCTCTTGCCGTTAGTTATTGAGCTTTGTTTTCAGCAACTTACCGCGATTACTTCGGTGGTTCGATGGCCTTCGGATAGATTGCCCCTCCCCCCTAACGGCCCTATAATCAATCTACTCTGGTAGATGTTTCTCCGTCAGGTTCCGGGTAGCGATGGGCGAGGAGTTCGTGTCTTTGCCCCGAGGATAATGTCCCGGACATGCGAAAGCACCTGCAAATCGCTCTGATGGCGGGTTCCACAATCGCGGCCTCTCTTTCTCTCACCACACCCCAGGCTCGAGCGGCCCCGGGGGCGGAGGGTTCTACCACGCATCTGGTCGCCACTACCGACGCAAACGGCCGCACCATCTACGAAAACGAATACGTAGAGGTCAGTCCTGCGCCCAAGAATAAGCTAACTGCAGAAAGTCAAACGGCGCAGCCGAATCGCCTGGCCTACTGGAGCGCGAAGGAAGGGCGATGGAAGCCGGTTCCTTCCGCCAAGATGGGTCGAGCCCGGTCTGCGGCAGCGGAAGTCAGCCGGTATCTACACCAGGAATCGAACTCCGAAAACAGTGCGTCCGAAACGGCCGGCTTTGTTCGCAACAACCGTGCCTTTACTCAACAAGATGTGGACGCCGCCATTGAGCAGGCAGCAGCCCGGCACAACGTCGATCCGAATCTGGTGCGGTCGGTGATCAAGGTGGAGTCGAATTTCAATCCCAATGCGGTCTCCCGCAAGGGTGCCATGGGACTCATGCAATTGATGCCCAGCACAGCGCGGTCCTTGCACGTAAAAAATCCCTTTGACCCGCAACAAAACGTAGATGCCGGGGTTCGCCACCTCAAGCAACTGCTGGAAAGTTACGGCGGCAACGTGAAGTTAAGTTTGGCAGCCTACAATGCGGGTGCGGGCGCGGTGGCGCGCAGCGCGGGTATTCCGCGTTTCTCCGAGACTCAGAACTATGTGAAGCGCATCACCAGCCTGTATTACGGGGGCGTCGACTCAGGCACTCGCACAATCGGGAATGTGGTACATGATCCCGTTCGGGTTCAACGAGATGCGCGTGGCGTGCTGTACATCAGCAACACAGATTAGTGATTTGGCATCTTAGGTAAGCACTTTTTCGACACACGGCTTTTGGAACATGCGGTAACGGCTGGAAACGTTGAAGACCCTACATCGAAGCCAGCGCGGGTTATGTTTGGGTACGGCTCTGCTGTTATGGCTGCTGCCGGCGCTGCCGGTTCATGCGCGTGTCCGGCATGGTGACGCGTGGGCGCGCGAGAATTATGCTCGAGCCGGACGCATGCGCGAGGCGCTCACCGGACGTCCCCCCCAGGAACGCAGGCGCCGCGACTACCAGCGCGTGGTCGACGCCTACCGCCGCATATACCTCGGAGCCCCTTCCTCTTCCAAGGCTGATCCCAGCGTAGTTGCCGTCGCCGAGTTGCAAGTGGAGATGGGCCGCTGCTTCGACGACGACAAGATTCTGCAATCCGCCATCAAACAGTACGAATTCCTGCGCCGCGAATATCCCGGCAGCCGGTACCGCTTTGACGCGCTGTTCACCATCGGCGAGATCTATAAGGACGACCTCGACAATCCCGACGAAGCCCGCGCTGCGTTCCAGAAATTTCTGCGGCGCTATCCGCACAACCGGTTGGCCGATGACGCCCGGCAAGCCATCGCCGAGTTGAAGAAGGAGGCCCTCGATCCGCAAAAGGAAGCTGCGAAGCGTGAAGCCGAAAAATATCAGCGGGCAGCGGACGCTGCGGCCAAGTCTTCCAAACCAGCCACTAAGGCCGACCCCAAGGCAGACATTCCCAACGACCAAGCAGCCGATGCAGGGGATGCAAGCGGCGATCAGGCGGCCGATGCGAGTTCCGGCAAACTGCCTCGCGTGACCAGCATTCGCCATTGGTCGACGCCCGACTACACGCGCGTTGCGATCGATCTGGAACAGGATGTGAAGTTCGCGTCGCAGCGCATCGATCATCCCGACCGGATTTTCTTCGATCTCTACGACACCAAGCTTGCCTCGACGCTGGTGGGCAAAAGCTTCGATGTGGACGACGGTTTCCTGAAGAAGATTCGCGTGGCCCAGTTCAAGCCGGGCAAGACCCGCGTCGTGCTCGAAGTCGACGATCTTTCCGACTACGACGCCTTTCTGCTGCCCAATCCTTCGCGCCTCATCATCGACATCCGCGGGAAGGAATCGGCGAAGTCCGGAAAGAGTGCAGCCCCGGCAAACAGCGGAGAAGCATCGGTCGGGCCCGCGATTCGCAACGCATTAGTAGCGAAGGCGAACGCCGACGACTTGCCGGCGGAGTACGATGAACCGGCCCCGCCGGATCCGGTGGCACGGATCAAGGACACCAAGCCCACCGTTCGGACCGTTACGGTCGGGAGCCGGCCCGTCAAGAAAATCATTGAAGGTGGCGGCGATTCCCCCGGACCAATCCGTCCGCCCGCTGCCCGTTCAGTCGAAGACCTGCGGCCAGACGTGGCTCCGGAAAGAACCGCAGGCACGGATGAATCGGGCGACGACGGTGCAGACGACTCCGTTCCGCAAAAAAAGACCATTACTCCGCGCGGTAAAGGCAAGCGCAAAACGGCCAGCACCGTTTCCGATAGCGACGTCCGCGAGGCACGCCCTACGGCCGCCGGAGACCGTTCCCTGATCCGGGCCCTGGGATTGAAGATCGGCAGGATCGTCATCGATCCCGGCCACGGTGGGCATGATACCGGCACCATCGGCCCGGATGGATTGCTCGAGAAAGACTTGGTCTTGGATGTGGGCCGACGCCTGGGCAAGTTGCTGGACACGCGCATGGGCGCGGAAGTGATCTACACCCGCAAGGATGACGCCTTCATCCCGCTCGAAACCCGCACCGCAATCGCCAACCAGGAGCGGGCGGACTTATTCGTGTCGATCCACGCCAACTCCAGCCGCGATTCGAACGCGCGCGGGGTGGAAACTTACTACCTGAATTTCACTTCGTCCCCAGAAGCGCTGGAAGTCGCGGCGCGAGAGAACGCTGTTTCGGAGAAGTCTATCCACGAACTGGGCGACCTGGTGAAGAAGATCGCGCTCAAGGAAAAAATTGAAGAATCGCACGAGTTCGCCAGCAACGTACAACAAGCCCTGCACAGTGGTCTGGCGGGCAAGAACTCGAGCATTCGTGATCGGGGCGTGAAGAAGGCGCCGTTTATCGTGCTGATTGGCGCCAACATGCCGTCGATTCTGGCAGAGATTTCCTTTGTGAGTAATCCCACCGACGAACGCAAGCTGCAGACCCCAGAGTATCGCCAGCGCATCGCCGAGTTCCTCTATCGCGGCATCGCCAAGTATGTAAGCGGCCTGAGTGGGGTCAAGGTCGCCAGCCGCGTCGCCAAGAACGAAGGCCAGTGAATTCAGTCTGAGTTGCGAGTACTGAGTACCGAGTACCGAGTGGCTCGGCACAAGGTCCTCATGCCCGGTTCCACTTTTGAGGTATCTACTACCAGCGGCCGGAGTTTGGGTTTCTCACTACTCGGTACTCGCAACCCGGTACTGCTAGCTGACTCGCACCTCCGTAACGGGTTGGAAACTTTCTGGTCCCGCCTGTAGTCTAATAACTGACAGAAGTCGCGTTTGGCGTCTATGATCCGTATTCGAATTGCTGCATTCGTTCTATTGCTCTGCACGGGTGCCAGTGCCCTTGGAGTGATACCTCCTCCTTCAAAACTGGGGGGGCCGCCCATCCTGCCCGATGCATTTGCGGGTTGGCATGTCTTTGGTTCGGTCCTCCACACCGACGATCCAACCGTTGCCGATCCCACCAACCCTGGGATTCTGAAGGAATACGGTTTCACTGATGTTGCGATTGGCACCTACGACCGGGACAACGGACGCAGGTTGATATTGCGAGCCGCCCGTTTCGCTGACGCCAGCGGCGCCTACGGTGCTTTCACGTTCTACAAACAGCCCGAGATGTTGAACGAAAAGATCGGAGATCAGGCCTCTTCGCTCAACAACCGTGTGCTGTTTTACCGCGGCTGTGTGCTGGTGGATGCCCTGTTCGACAAGCTGAGCGTGATGTCGGCGGCTGAACTTCGTGAACTGGCTGACAATATTCCGTTGCCGCAGGGCGGCGCCCGCAAGCTTCCGTCGCTTCCCACTTATCTTCCCAAACAGGCGTACGTGAAGAACACCGCCAAATACATTCTTGGGCCATTGGCTCTCGATAAAATCGGGTCGCCCATTTCCCCACAGCTGGTGGATTTCGGTGCAGGCGCAGAAATAATTCAGGGCACGTATGAAAGTTCGGGCGGCCAGGCCACGCTGGTTCTGATTTCGTATCCCACGCCGCAAATCGCCAGCGAACATCTGCGGCGCATCGAAGCCGCGCACGCGCCCAACGCCCAACCCGCGGCGGGAACACCTCCGGTGGTCGATGTGGGCACCTTCTCCGACAAGCGCAGCGGTCCCCTCGTCGCAATCGCTGCCGGTCCGTTCTCGCAAAGCGAAGCTAAATCCCTGCTCGCTTCCGTTCACTACGACGCCGACGTGACCTGGAATGAGAACACCTTCTTCGACAAGAAGAACAACCTGGCAAACCTGTTGTGGAACGTCATCATCCTGTGCGGCGTCCTGATGACCCTTACTCTGGTTGCCGGATTCGCTTTTGGAGGAGTCCGCGTGCTCTTTCAGCGTCTGCTCCCGCGGCGCGCCGCGAAGGCAGAAACCGAATTCATCTCACTGCATCTCGACGATGCAGTGCGCGAACCCTCGAGCAGGGTTCAGGTCTCGCCCGGCTCCCTCGACTCCTAACCCGGAGCAGCCAAAAAGTCTTTCAGCTACGGTAAGTACCTCAATTGAGATGCTTTAAAGGGTTCACTGGCCTCCGTCGTCTCAATATGCTACAAATTTACTGGCTGTTGCCTGCCTTTGTAAAACACTGAAAACAAAGACATTTATTATGGAGAAATCCCTTGACACCCCCCTTTTTCGGCTCATAAGATTTCGCCAGAAAGTTTTGGCGGACTTTGCCTTCCGTTAGAACTATTCTCCCTTGAAAAGAAAAGGCCGCCCAGTTGCCGGGTGGCCTTTTTGTTGTGCGATGTTCGCAGTTCTTAGTGAATCGTTTTACGGCATGACGATCAACGGTCGCATCATGTCATGCTCTTCATGTTCCAGGATGTGACAGTGCCACACGTACTCGTATCCGCGGGTGCGCGGGCTCACCGGCACGTGGTATGGAACGTTGGGCACGTCGAATCGCATGATGATCGTCGTGCACTCCCCCGGGATTCATGCGTACCGTTTCCTTCCATCCCAGTTCATTCGCATCGGGTAAGCGAGCGGGACCGGTAAATTCCGGCGTGCCGTCGTATCCGGCTACATTGAACGGTTGTCGGCACAGCACTTGCACGTTCACCAGGTGGAAGAGCATGGGTTGCGTGTCGCCGGTCGAGTTGAAGATACGCCACAGTTCGCTGGTGCCGCGGCGGACGACTTCGCTGGACTCCGCGTCGTAGGGCATCCCAAACTCCAAGGTGCCATCCGGCGCGGTGTTCTGCACTTTGTTCGTCCCAGCATCTGGATCAAGCGGCCAGGGTCGTCGAACGTCTCGTTCACGTCAGGTCGCGGACGTGTACCGCCCTTGCGAGCCTCGAGTTTCTCAAGTTTGGGCAAAAGACTGTCGACGAGATTCCCAATCGTAGCCGCGCCATCGCGGCCAGGGTTTCCAGCAGATTCATGGCGGCTGGATCCGCAGCGCCGGTACGGTTGACCAGCTGGAACTGCATCACCGTGCGAGTATTCGGGCCGAATCCGGGTTCGGTCGACGCACCGCCGCCGAACGGGGTTTGATCCGAATTGCCCGTGAGGGTATCGACCAACGGATCGCCCGTCGGGAAAGGTGCGGGCGTGTCGTTTCAGAGAATGAGTTTGGAACCGGTGGGAACGTTGAAGGGTCGAGGATGACATCGGGACGTTCGGCCGGAGCCAACAGAAAATTATATTTCAGCGTCGATCCGATTGGGTGCCGTTGGCCTCGAACTGCACACTGAACTTGGTCGGCGGATTATTCAACGCAACCGGGAACGGAATGAAGCCGGCTTGGTTGCCCATCTTGACCATCCGGCGGCCAGGCGAACCGAACGTTTTGTCCTGGATGACCAGAGGAACTTCGTTGCTGGGAATGATGTGGCTCGTGATCAGGAAGTTTCCACGTCATCGCCAGTGATGTAATCCGAAGCGATTCCCGCATATGCGTTCAAGCGGGTAATGCCGATGGCGTGATCGTGGCACCACACCAGCCGCGCACTCTGGTTGTTGGGATAGCGATAGAGAGCTTCGCCAGGCACATCCGTTCCATTCAGGAAGCTCGGACCCACTGCTGTAGGCGAGAACCAGGCATGTGGACCGCCGTCTGAAGTCCACGGGACCAGGCCCCCACGCAGGCGAACGCACACGCCATTCCGCTCGAGTTCGGCTCCCACGATGGTAGTGTCCACCGGCCGCGGGTGAGTCGGGGGCAATTGATCGATGGTCTTCAGACGGACCCCGCAGAGGAAAGACAAAGTCGCGGATTTTCGTTGGGCTTTGCACAAAGGGCAAAGCTAGATTTACGCATAAGCAGTGCGCTGCCTCCTGCCATGTTGGCCATCTTGAGGAAATTCCTTCGAGTGTACATATACCGGAACGCCTCCTCCTGGATGAGTCGTTGAGTTGTCCGGGTTAGGGCCGCGACGGAGGGAGGCAAGACAGCAGCCACTGCGGAGAGACACTACGACGAAGCAGCGCTACTTCCAGTAAAGCACTCCTGCACGCGGGGGAATGGCAATTGGATCACTGACCTGCGTGTGCGGTGCTGAGTCGCGATTTCTCGCGGCTCAGTTCCAAGCGGTGTCGAACATTTATGCATGACAAGAATTTGGACGCAGTGGTCCAGATCCCCGATTGCTGTGAGACGTGACCATCGCCGCGTGACTTCCTGGGGGTAGACTCAGATCACCTGCCAACCGCAGGCCGGGAGGCGGCGCGATGAAATATCTGGTCTTCCTATTTCGGATTCCGGCCCTGATTGTTCTCTACCTGAGTATCCATCAAGAAGTCCGGGAAGCAAGGAACTCGGCCCACAGCGACAGTCCGGGCATGAGGGCAAATTCTCGGCACCTGATCTAGGAAGCGCTCGCTACTGCGGCTTCGGAGCTCGGTGCGCGCAGCTCGAAGCATTGATGCACTCCTCCGGCAACATCAACCGCTCCACCGGCTTTCCATTCACGATGTGCGACTCAATGATCTCGTCCACATCCTGCGCGGTCACGCGCCCATACCACACGGCATCGGGATAGACCACGACCGTCGGACCGTGTTCACACTGGTCTAGACATCCGGACATATTGGCGCGAACCCTCTTCTTGAATCCTTGCAGAGCTAATTTCTGTTTGAAGAGAAACTGCAACTGGGCCTGCCCGGCGGGATCGCAGCAACCACGCGGATGTCCCGGTTCCCGCCGATTGCAGCAGATGAACAGATGCTTCTCGAACTTGGGCATGAAACCAATTTACAGGATTCGTGAGCAGGATGGGTTAGCTGGAGGCCCTCAGACCCCGCGAAACGCAACTCACCAAAAGAATTTTCGGGTCAGGAGTGGTTAGTCCTTCAGCGGCACCATCGGCTGGTCGTTCTGGCAGAAGGTCGCGACACGCTTCAGTCCACCTTGAGCTTCCGTGACATACATCACCGGACCATAACAAAAAACCGCGTGGCCAGTATCAGCGAAGTACCACTTGCCACCCTTCCGAGGATGCCGGGTAGCGGTTTCCACCGGCTTTTGGATTGACGACGGAGGTGTGAGCTTCGGCACGGATAGCGACAGCAGCAAGGCTAGGGTCAAAGCATTCATTTCGTTCTCACAGCGCCCCGGGAGACGGAGCCGAAGGTTCAGATCGACTTCAGACCTCTACGTACGTCGGCAATATCAGATGCCGGCATGGGCGGTCTTTCCGGTTCGGGTCGTTGAACCTTGCCGCCTCTGTTTGCGCTACGGGTCTTTTGACCTGGTGCTTCCTGGGTCGACGGAGCCTGTATCTCGGAATCAGTTGGTGCCTGCACCTGCGCGCTCGGCGTCTGGGCTTGCGCCGCCTGCCCTGCCTGCTTCACCTTCATCTTCAGCGCCGATAATTCGGAGCTGTCGCCGAGCAACTGTTGAATCAGTGAGCGCTGCGCCTGAATGGTCGTCCCTTGTTCCACGATCAGCAGGGTCATCAGACCGTAAGAAACAAGAAACAGAACAGTCAGAACCGGAAGCATGGTGTGCTTCCGTCTGGGCTCAACTTCCGGAGTGCCGAACAGTGTGGTCAAGTGCGCCCCCGCAGTATTTGCCAACAGCAAGCACCTGTGGAATTGCAGCTACGACGCCAATGAGACGGGGTCTGGCAAGCTATTGAAGCAACATGACTTAACCAAGATGCGGGGATGGGATTGCCACGCCGCAACTGCAACTCTCTGCACATAAAGGTAACCCGGCTTGTTACCGGGGTTACTGGAATTTGCGAAAAAATTCCTCCGGCCCGGCGCTACTTGCCGCCAATGACCAGCTTAGCAATCGTGGCCAATTGCATGTTGGAAGTGCCCTCGTAGATCTTGCCGATCTTGGAATCCCGCCAGTACTTCTCGACCGGATAATCTTTGGTGAAGCCATAGCCGCCATAGATTTCGATGGCTAGTGAACTGACGCGCTCCGCCACCTGGGAGCAGAACAATTTCGCCATCGCGGCTTCTTTCACGAAGCTCACACCGGCATCTTTCATGCGAGCCGCGTTGTAGACCAGCAACCGGGCTGCTTCGATGTCGGTTGCCATCTGTGCGATCTGGAACTGAATCCCCTGAAAGTCTGACAGAGTTTTGCCAAACTGCTTGCGCTCCTGCGCATACTTCGCGGCATATTCCCAGGCGCCCCGCGCCACGCCCAACATTTGCGCGCCAATGCCGATGCGGCCCTCGTTCAGCGTCTCGATAGCGATCTTATATCCCTTGCCAACCTCACCCAGCACGTTCTCCTTCGGCACGCGACAATCTTCCAGGATCAGTTCGCAGGTGGACGACGCTCGGATGCCGAGCTTGTCTTCTTTCTTGCCGACGGTGAAACCGGGGAACTCTTTCTCGATGATGAAAGCCGTGATGCCCTTGTAACCCGCAGAAGGATCGACCGTCGCAAACAGGATAAAGATGCCCGCTTCCTTGCCGTTGGTGATCCAAAGCTTGCGGCCGTTGAGAACGTAATCGCCGTCCTTCAGCTCCGCTTTCGTCTGGAGGGCAAACGCGTCCGAACCGGAGCCCGCTTCGCTCAGCGCGTAGGCTCCCACCGTGTCTGAGGTCATGCGCGGCAGGTAGCGTTTGCGCTGCTCTTCCGTGGCCCAGCCGAGGAAGGCATTATTCACAAGCGTATTCTGCACATCCACAATCACGCCCGCGGATGCGTCTGCGCGCGAGAGTTCTTCGACCGCCACGATAGCCTCGAAAAATTTTCCCCCTCCGCCGCCATACTGTTCCGGAACCTCAATCCCCATCAGCCCAAGCTGAAAAAACTGGTGGATCAGATCCTTGTCGAAGACAGCCTTCTGGTCCATCTCCTTGGCCAGCGGACGGACGCGCTCTTCAGCGAACTGTCGAACATTGTCGCGAAACAGAATTTCGTCTTCGGTCAGGGCCGTCAGGGGCGCGGGATTTGTGGGAGGGGCAATAGTCTCCGGCATGAGAATTCCTTCGCGGCAGGTGCTCGAGTGCAGAACGTCAAATTGTAACACCGCTGGTAGCGCTACTCAGCGTTGCTCGCGTTCTTTCCAGTATCCGGGTCGACGGCGACATGAGCAATCGCCAGGATTGGATTGCCCAGGAGACCTCGCGATAGACGACATTGATGGAAATCGTTTCAAGGGATATCGGCGAATTCCAGCCCTGCATCTATGGCCAGCGACCTGGATACCGCAAGATCGCAGCGATCGCGCGGTCGAGTTCACCGAGGAATTCGGAGGCCGCCCGGACACTGCGCTCGCGATATCATGTCAGTGCCGCTTCGGCTTCTGCTGCGGCGCCGAACCTCCGTCCGTGGCACCGCAACGATCTCTCCCGAATTCAACCCAGCCGATCGAGTCTCAATTTCCTTTTCCCAAGCCGCTTCTGCGCCTTCATGCACAACGGTGTCCAAGCTGTCCAGTAAGGAGCCGGCCAAGGCAGGTCGAGCTTCGGGAGGCAAGGCGAGTGCCTTCTTGAGGAGTTCGGTAACAGCGAGCGTCATATTGAGAGTTTACTCCCCGTCAGGGCGGGCGGAGTCAGCTCACAGGGAACCTGGATGTCTTGCGATTTAGGACTGCCGCCGATATACCAACTTCAAGCCATCCGTCTGCAAAATGCGCTGGATCTGGTTGCGGGCGTGGATCGCCCACGGGCTAGTCGTGTCCAGCTTAATGTAGGCGCGCCAATGCGGCAAGGCGCGCCGCGGCTGCTTTATTTTTTCGAAGGCGAGCGCAAGATTGTAGTGGGCATCTGCGTAGGTCGGGGCCAGCTGTAACGCCGTCTTGTA
>WNFO01017379.1_pt1 | contig 10904 bp, 14 predicted proteins | sample 5400251 | NCBI WGS metagenome assembly WNFO01 (sample SAMN13153354, study PRJNA577476) | soil metagenome | isolation source: 100 cm saprolite under Madrone tree | place: USA:California | collected 2016-06-14 | reverse complement strand
GGGAGTGGTGGCGTTGTGATCGAGATAAACGCGGGACATGGGGAAGTTCCAGTGGTCGACGACTATTTAAGGGACCAGCAATAGTTTACAGCGAAATGAGGGGGAAGCGCGAGAGTGGCCGAACGGAGCGAACGAAGCTCGTTCGAGATTGAGAAGTGAGGAATCTCCCGGACAGCTAAACCACGTCGAATCAGCGGATTGCGGAGGGGCCCAGCAATCCGCTGGTGCTAGTACCTGGCGGGTAAGCGAGAGAGAAATTTTCATGAAATGTGTTTGATACAGAAGAGAAGAAAGGAGGGCAGAACGATGCGTCGAACAATGAGATGGCTTTCGGCCGCGTTAGCGGCTTTGCTAGTAGGCGGATTTCTCCTGAGCGCTGCCCCCGGAGCATCTGCGGCGCAAATAAGACGGCGCGTGATCGTCGTCGAACCTTTCTACCCGTATTATCCGTGGGGCTACTATCCCTATGCTTATCCCCGTTACTACGCGCCAGCCAACTATGGTGAAGTGAAGATTGAGACTCACCGTAAGGATTTGGCAGTGTACATCGACGGTGGTTATGCAGCGGAAATTAGAAAAGACAAGAAGTTCACACTGCGACCCGGCAACCACGAGATCGAGCTACGCGATCGCGATGGACAAACTGTCTATCGAGAGAATGTGGCGGTGATCGTTGGAAAAACGACCAAGCTTCAAGTCTCCTAACCCAGGCGTTGAGCCTGTGTGCTGATTCTACTCGCCGCGTCTGGTCTGGACTTCGAGACCGAACGCGGCGAGTTCATTTTTCATCTCGAGCGCGGAACAGAAGACCAGTCTGCTGCGCATCAATGAGAATCACGGAAGAGCAGCATCCTGCCGAGATTTTTCTCGTGGTCGTCTGGAAAACCGCATTTTAGTGCGAAGTCTTCAGCCTCCCGGAACGTTCCGAAGAGTCGATCCCATAGTGTAATGTCCCCGTAGTTGAATTTGTGCAGATCCAATTGATGATGAATGGAATGGTGTTCGGGGCGCTGAAGAAAAAAGGCGACCCAGCGAGGCGTGCAGATGCTGCTGTGGTAGAAGTATTCGCCAAATGGCGGAACAAAAGGCACTATAAACTGCTTGCACCTGAATTTCTCGCAATTCTGCGTGAATGGCTCATCGATCCGCGCCTTATCGATCGCCAAGTTCAGCGCAAGACGATGAAGCAGATTCGATGAGACGGGAACGCTCCGTGCTAGATTCATAGCGACGACGGTGCGAGTTGCAAGGGAGGCCAGGTGGCGTATCGGGATTTGCGGGAGTTTGTGAAGGAGTTGGAGAAGGCGGGGGAGTTGAAGCACGTGCACGCAGAGGTTGATCCGGTATTGGAGATTACGGAAGTGACGCAGCGGATTGCGCGCGACGCGAACCGCAAACCTAACAGCGTTGGACCCGCAGTGCTGTTTGAAAAGCCGAAAGGTTCGCGGTATCCGCTGCTGGTGAATACGTTTGGAAGCGTGAAGCGGATGTGCATGGCGTTTGAAGTGGACGAACTCGATGAAGTAGCTGGGCGAATCCGCGGATTCCTGGACACCAAATCGCCGCAGGGAATTTTCGACAAGATCAAGATGTTGCCGAAATTGGCGGAGCTGGGAACATTTTTTCCGAAAAGCGTGAAGGATGGCGATTGCAAAGAAGTGATCCACAAGGGCAGGGAGGTCAACCTGCTTGATTTCCCGATTTTGAAGTGCTGGCCGCAGGACGGCGGTCGTTTTATTACGTTCCCGTTGGTGTTCACGAAGAATCCGGAGAGCGGGAAACGCAATGTCGGGATGTATCGCATGCAGGTGTATGACGAGCGAACGACCGGGATGCATTGGCAGACACAGAAGCACGGAGCAGAGCATTTTCGCCGCGCACGCGAGAAAAAGCCTGAAGGAAGAATTCCGGTGAGCGTGGCGATCGGGTCGGATCCTGCGACGACGCTTTCGGGGATGCTGCCGATTCCGCCGGACCTGGACGAGATGATGTTTGCGGGATTTTTGCGCAAGCAGCCCGTGGAGATGGTCGCTTGCGAGACAAATGAGTTAGAGGTCCCAGCGAATGCAGAAATTGTGCTGGAAGGGTATGTCAAATTGAACGAGATGCGAACGGAAGGCCCGTTCGGAGATCACACGGGATTTTATTCACTGGAAGGGGACTACCCGGTGTTTCACGTGGAGTGCATAACGCACAGGAAAGATCCGATTTACCTGACCACCGTGGTTGGTCCGCCGCCGCAGGAAGACTTCTACATGGGCTACGCGGTGGAACGCGTGTTCTTGCCGGTGATGAAGATGCAGTATCCGGAAATTGTGGATGTGGCGATGCCGGCGGAAGGTATTTTTCACAACTTGATGATTGTGGCGATCCGGAAATCGTATCCAGGGCACGCGCGAAAGATCATGAACGCGATCTGGTCGCTGGGGCAGGCGATGTTCACGAAGATGATCGTCGTTGTCGATCATCGCTCTGTGCGGTTGATCCGGAGCGCGATGTGCAGTTTTCGCTTGGGCCTGTAGATACGTTGGACCACGCGGCGAGGATGCAGGACTACGGTTCAAAGATGGGAATTGATGCGACGCGCAAATGGGCGACGGAAGGGTTTATGCGGCCGTGGCCGGAAGAAATCCTGATGGACGAAGCCACTAAAAAGCGAGTTGCGGATTTGTGGAAGACGCTGGGAATTTGAGCATTACGAAATTGCCGGAAACCATTCCAGTCCGTCGACGCCTGGCGTGAGCACGATAGGCGCTTCCAATTTGCTGCCGCGAATGTCGAACACTTCAATCGTGCCTTTCTGCGGGCAGCTAACGTAGGCGTGCTCGCCGGCAGTATCGATGGCGATTTCTCCAATCGCTGCTGGAATGGGATAGGACGCCGTAACTTTTTCTGACGACAAATCGATCACAAAAAGCTTGCCGGACGGCGCGTTTGCCAGAAGCAGGCGGCCATCTGGAGTCGGCGCCGAAGAGTAAACGCTGGCGGGCAGGTTAATCCACCGAGCCAACTTATTTGTGGCCGTGTCGATCACCGCAATGCGCGGAGCATCCTGGTCGTGAGTGAAAACGAAGCGGCCGTCGGGAGAGATGGAAATGCGCTGCACTCTTTTGGCGACGGGAATGACGGTGATCAGTGAACGATTTTGCAGGTCGACAACGCTGACACTCCCCGAACCGACGTTGGATGTGTAAGCGCGATGTCCATCAGGTGAGATCACGAACATGTGAGATTCCGGCGCGCCTGTAGGAACGGTTTTGGTGATCTTGCCGGTGGCCGGGTCCAGTACATGGATGGCGTTTGAGAGCTCTGCGCTGACATAAAGCATGCCGTCCGGCCCAAACTTGGCGCAATGCGGGCGGACAGGCTTACCGAGGTCAATGATCTTCAAGGTGCGGCCTGCCCTCAGGTCAACGACGTGGATGGTGCTGCCATCAGTACCGGGCTTTCCGACGCCAGAATTGCCGTAAATCGGAACATAGCCGAAGCGATGGCTCGGCTCAACGACGACTTCGTGGCCGTTGATATCGACGCCGGTTTTGGTCACAACTTGCCGCGAATCGACATTAACGACCAGAGCGGTGTGGTCAAACTGATTGGCGATGAAGAGGAATCCGCGGGATTCAGCAGGGCGGGCGATCGACGTACCGTTGCGATTGGAAACGAAGTTCGCCAAAAGGAGGAGGACTAAGAGAAAAGATTTCATGACTTCCTCGACAGATGCTGAGCGCTGGACCCGCGAAGTATAGCACCGACGAAAGTGGATACTCGGGAGCGAAAATAATTTGTGCAATGGGTATTTGAGTCAGCAAAGTGAGTGAGCGTGATGGGAAAGGATAACCGTCCTTTTGGACAGCCCTAAATTCCCGAAAAACCACAACCTATGGTGGTATTTTAAATTCCATACCTCTAGATACAGGGTACAGTGCCCAAGATAACCCTACCAATGCCTACGATTACCCGTATTCTTAGGACAACTGCAGGCGTTAAACGCTTGACCATGTGACTTTCGGGATGGGATAACGCTGACACGGGACGCACTCTCGAGAATTCACGGTGCAGTTCGAGGGTTAGCGTCAGAAGCAAAACGTTCGGGCATATCAGCATCGCCGGAGTGGCGTTCCTCGTGAATGAATCGCGTGAAGTGATGAACGTGCGACAGGCGTCGCAGTATCTGGGGATCAGCCCGGACACTCTGTACCGTTACATCACGGAAGGCGAAATTCCGGTGTACCGTTACATCACGGAAGGCGAAATTCCGGCATTCAAACTTGGGAACCGTTGGAAACTGCGTAAGACCATTCTGGATAGATGGATGGAACGTAAAATGAGCCAGGTGCACGCAAAACGACGTTAGCCGGTGCAAAGAGTTGAAGGGTTTCAGCAGGGCGAAGAACAAAGGGGCTGCGAGATGTTATTTGGCGGAAAAAAAAGCAAGCAGCTGGTTGGGCTGGACATCGGTTCAAGTTCCATTAAGTCTGTGGAATTGAAAAGTACCAAAGCCGGGTATGAGCTTGTGAGCTATGGAATGGAATCGCTCGCCCCGGACACGGTGGTGGACGGCGCGATCATGGACGCACCACAGGTCGCGAACGCCATCAGCCGGATTTTCGATAGTGCCAGTGTAAAGACGAAAAACGTGGCCACGTCGGTATCGGGGCACTCGGTGATCGTCAAGCGAGTTCCACTGCCGCTGATGAGCGAGGAAGAGTTGTACGACCGCATCCCCGCCGAGGCCAGCCAGCACATCCCGTTCGACATTGCCGACGTGAACCTCAGCTATCAGTTGCTGGAATCCATGGACGCGCAGATGGACGTGCTGCTGGTGGCGGTAAAGAAAGACAAGATCCTGAATCACACGAACGTGCTGGCGCAGGCAGGCAAGACGCCAGTGGTCGTGGATATCGATGCATTCGGACTGCAGAACTGCTTTGAAGTGAACTATGAACCCGACGCTGGCCAGACGGTGGCACTGCTGAATATCGGCGCGAGCGTCATGAATATCAACATTGTGCGTGGAGGAATTCCGCTGTTCACGCGCGACGTAAGCGTGGGTGGAAATCAATACACAGACGCGCTACAGAAGGAACTGGATTTGAGCTTCGAAGATGCCGAGCGCTTGAAGAAAGGTGAAACACTGCCAAGCGTCACGGACGAACAGAAGCAGCAGATATTGCGCAGCGTGAGCGACATTCTGACGCTGGAAATTCAAAAGACGTTTGACTTTTTCCGTGCCACGGCGAGCGGCGAAAACATTCAGAGGATTCTGGTGGCAGGGGGAACGGCACGAGTGCCGGGCCTGGTTGACCTGCTTCGGGAAGAATTCGCGATGCCGGTTGAGGAATTGAATCCGTTCCGCAAGGTGCTGATCAATCCCGGCAAGCACAGTGACGATCAGATTCGAGAGATGTCGCCGCGGCTAGCGATTGCCGTGGGCCTGGCGTTGAGGAGCTTTGACTAGCCATGATCCGCATAAACCTTCTCGGACAGACACGGCCAAAGTCAGCAAGGCGGCCAGTAGATACTGGGGCGGCCCTGCCAGCGGTCTTCATTGGAGCCGGTGTGGTACTGGGCGGCCTGGTGCTGGGCTACATCTATTTTTCGTGGCAAAGCAAATTGACCGAAGAGAATAACCGCATCAAGCAGCTCACGGCCCAAAAGACGGAATTGCAGCAGATCAAGCAGCAGGTGGAAACCTTCGACAAGCAGAAGGCGGTCCTGCAGATTCGCGTGGATACCATCGAGAAGCTGCAGCGCGATCGGACGGGCGGACAAGAGCTTTTGGATATGGTGGCAAACACCGTTTCGCGCACGGAAAATCTCTGGCTCACGAACATGACGCGCAAGGGGAACACATTGAACATTGTGGGTTCGTCGGCGTCGATTAATTCCGTCGCGAATTTCATTACGGCCATGAAGCGTTCGGGATATTTCCAGAAGGTTGAGATCGACGAAACCAAGCAGGATGACAAGAAAGGCGTAGAAACGTTCACGTTCACGTTGAACGCCGAGATCAACTCATTGGGGCCGCAGGCTAAGCCGGCGAGCGCACCGGCGCAAACCGCCGCGCCTGCGAAGAAGGGTTAGGAGACCGCAATGGCCAATCCATTGAGAGACATGTCGGTGATCATGCAGGGACTGGTGGCGGCGGCGATCGCGGTGGTCCTGGTGCTGGTGGGAATTTATCTGCCGTTCTCGCCGGTGGCGCAGGAGAAAGATCAAGTGGACAAGGCCGTTCAGCAACGAGCGCAGCTAACCCAGGAAGTGCAGCAGTTACAGGTTTATCAGCGGAGATTTGGCGAACTGAAGCAGGAGATGGACGCGCTGAACAAGCAGCTGGACACGTTGAAGACGATTGTTCCTGAAGAGAAGGAAACCGATGAGTTCATTCGTCAGCTGCAAGGCGCAGCGGCCGGTTCAAACGTCGCGATTCGGCAACTAAAAGCGAAAGCAGTGGTGCCGAAAGACAACAACTACTACGAGATGCCGTTCGAGATTCAGGCTGACGGCCCGTACTTCAATGTTCTGGATTTCTTCGGAAGGCTGAGCCGGCTCTCCCGAATCATCAATGTCGGCGACCTGGAATTTGCGGACCCCGAAAAGGCGAAGGGCGGACATTACACTTTGCGTCCGCGAAGCACGGTGAGCGGTGTCTTTACGGCGACAACGTATTTTACGAAACCGGGTGATACAGCGCCGACCACGGCCGCTGCAAAGCCGAAGGCCAAAAATTGAGCGGGAATGAACAAACTATGCGTCCTCTGATGACATTGCTAGTTGGGATCACGCTGGTTGCGGCGCCCGGAATGCGCGCGCAAACGGCGCCAGCCTCTACGACCGCAAAAAAACCGACGGCAACCTCGGCGGCGAAACCAGCTTCGAAGCCCGCGTCGAAGCCTGCTGCTACGACGTCGACAAAACCAGCGGCAAATACGCACGCAAAATCTCCGGCGGCCCCTGGTGCACGAACGGTTTCGGAGAAGAAGCCGGTGGAGAGCGAGCAAAAGATTGCCCGGCGCGACCCGTTCGAATCGCTGGTGGGACGCAAGCAGGCTCAGGATGCGCTGGCTAAGAACCTTCCTCCGGGCAAAGCGGGCCTGCAAGTGAGCACGCTGCGTTTGGACGGCGTCGTGAAATCGACGAACGGAATGATAGCGGTGGTGGCCAATCCCCAGCAGCGGACGTACTTCCTGCGCGAGGGCGACCAGTTGTACGACGGCAAGGTCGAAAAGATTTCGATGGAGGGCGTGACCTTCCATGAAGAAGGCAAGGACGCGTTCGGCAAGCCTGTCGAGCGTCAAGTGAACAAGAGACTTTATTCGAGTGCAGGAGAACAGCAATGAAGACGAACTGGCCGGCCCTACGAAACGGCTGCCTGATCCTTGCAAGCTTGGCGTGCAGCACGGCGCCTCTGTTGGCACAGTCGCAGGAGTCCACTGGAGGAGTTACGGCGACTGCTGTGATTTCCAGCGTAGCCGTGATGCAGGCTGCGCAAAGAGCAAGCGTGAGGGTGGAGGGCGAAGGCCGTCTGGAACCGCGCGCCGTGCGGATGCAAAATCCGGACCGGCTCGTTCTGGATTTTGCCGGCACGCGGATCGCTGTGCAGAAGACCATCATTCCGGGCGTCTCTGCGCCAGTGCGGGGAGTTCGGCTTGGGCAATATCGTCCGGACGTGGCGCGGGTGGTTGTAGACCTTACGGCCGCCAGTCCGTATCAAACCGGACGTGACGGAAACTCGTTTGTCGTTTATTTCGAATCCGTAGCGGATGCTCCAATCGATAACGGCGCCAGAGCAATTACCGCGTCCACGAGCAAAGAGAAACCGGGATTCCATTACAGTGATAGCGCTCCGCGAAGCATGCAACGCCACGAATCGCTAACGAACGTTTCAGTGCCGCGGTTCGCGCTGCCGAGTGAATTGACGAAATCCGACGCGGTGCTGGGCTCCTTTACTGGAAACAATCAACCACTGCGTCTCGATGATTCTTCGGCGCAGCAGGCTTCACAACAGGCAGTACAGCAGGCGAGCAATGCGGCCGCGACGCTTGCACCATCCGCGCAGCAAAATACGACGGCGACACCGGCTGCCGCTTCCGGGAAATACACTGGTGAGCCAATTTCCGTTAATTTGAAGGACGTAGACCTGCGCGATTTCTTCCGTTTGATTCACGAAATCAGCGGACTGAACGTCGTACTTGATCCGGCGGTAAAAGGTACGTTGACGATTGTTCTGGATGAAGTTCCATGGGATCAGGCGCTCGATATCGTTCTGCAGAACAATGGCTTGGACAAGCAGCTCAGCGGCAACGTCCTGCGCATTGCGACCCGCGACACATTGAAAAAAGAAGCGGACGGCGTCCGAGACCTGCAGAAGGCGCAGAATGATGCCACGCCTGCAGTAACAGTGACCCGTGTGCTCAGTTACGCAAAAGCTACAACGCTAACACCTACGCTTAAGAAATTTCTTTCTCCCAAAGGAGATATTCTTGCGGACGACCGTTCCAATCAGCTGATCATCCGGGATATTCCGATAACCATTCCGGTGATTGACAATCTGATCCGACAGCTCGACCGCAAATCACAGCAAGTGGAGATCGAGGCCCGTGTGGTTTCCGCGTCGCGCTCGTTCGCCCAGGACATCGGTACCGAACTTGGCTTTGCCGGTACCACGACCGGTGGGCGTTCGCTCTTCTCCGGCGTGCCAGCGGTTGGGGGCAGCGGCGTAACACCTGGTGCGGGAATTCCCCCAAATCCGGTCAGCGTCGCGTCTGGCGTGACGTCTGGAAACGGAATTTCGACCGGTCTGCCGCTCAACACGAATTTTTCCGCAGGTACGCCAACTTCGGGCTTCGGATTTTCGCACCGTTCGCCTAACTTCGCGATCGACTTCTTCATCACCGCGGCAGAATCGAAGGGTGTGGGCAAACTTCTTTCCAAGCCACGCGTCGTTACGCAAAACAACGAAAAGGCGACGATCAAGCAAGGTACAAAGATCCCCATTCAGACGACCATCAACAACACCGTTTCAGTGCAGTACATCGACGCGGTGTTGAAACTGGAAGTTACTCCGCAAATCACAGCCGAAGGCACGGTTTACATGGATGTGCTGGTCGAGAACACCCAAGTGGACAACGGCATTGCGCGAATTCAGGGTATTCCCGCCTTGGACACGCAATCCGCGGAGACGAAAATACTGGTTGCTGACGGCGGGACGGTCGTCATCGGCGGCGTAATCGTGACACAGCAGCGTGTCGACGTGACGCAGGTGCCGTTGGTTGGCAGCCTGCCGCTGATCGGCAACCTCTTCAAGCGGACAAACGTCAGCGTCTCGTCGCAGGAACTCTTGTTCTTCCTGACACCTAGAATCATTCCCGGGTAGTCTCGCTTCGGGCAACATCAAGACCGAGACACTTTCAACTTTTAACGAAATCGGGGAGACTACGGTCTCCCCGATTCGTTTATGGCGACACAACATTCAACCAGGACGCGAGAACTTCACAAACTGATCCTGCAGGAGGCCCTCGACGCATTGGTGATCACGAGCGCGGCGGATTGGTTTTACCTGACCGGCTTCACCGGAGAAGCGGGAGCCCTGATCGCTGACCGGCGAGGGCTAACACTGGTAACGGATGGCCGATTCATAGTGCAGGCTGGCCAGGAACTTCGAGGCGTGGCTGTCGTGGAGCAGAAGGATGGGCTCTTTCGCACGTGCGGTGACCTGCTGCGAACTGCCCACCCAAAGAGGGTAGGATTCGATGCGAATCAACTGACGGTCCAGCAGAGCCAGCTCCTGAAAAAAGCTGCAGGAGGCGAAACCCGGTTCGTGGCGGTTACAGGACTGGTGCAGAGTCTTCGCGCCCGCAAAGATGCGGGAGAACTGGCGCAAATGCGCAAGGCGGCAGCCCTGGCGAGTGCCGTGATTGAATCCGCGATAAGGTTGTTGAAACCCGGGGTACGGGAGTTCGAAATCGCGGCTGAGATCGAATACCGGATGCGAAAGGGAGGAGCCTCCGGAGCAGCGTTCGACAGCATCGTCGCGTTCGGAGCGCGCGCAGCGCTTCCCCATGCACGGCCTACCGCTAAGCGCCTGAGGAAAAATGAGTTGGTCGTGTTGGACGTGGGTGCTATACTTGGGAAATACTGCAGCGACATCACGCGAACTGTCTATGTGGGGAAAGCTCCCGCACGGGTACGCCTGTGGTATCAGGCGGTCAAAGAGGCGCAGACGGCGGCGATTGAGTCGGTCGAGCCAGGGCGAAGTTGTAGCGAAGTTGATGCGGCTGCCAGAGGGATATTAGCCTCATACAAGTTAGATCGGTATTTCATTCACAGCACAGGGCATGGGCTAGGATTGGAAGTCCATGAGGAACCCCGGCTGGCACGGGGCCAAAAAACACAGCTTGCCTCGGGAAACGTGATTACGGTAGAACCGGGTGTGTATTTTGCGGGTGTTGGGGGAATCCGGATTGAAGACGACGTCGTGGTGCATGAAGGGCGTAGCGAAGTATTGACCCGCGCCTCGCGGGATTTCATAGAGCTCTAATACAAAACGAATGAAACGCAAAAAGGCTTCTAAGTCCAGCGGTGGCGGGTCATCTGCGGGCCCAGACATCGAACAGATTGAAAAGCTCCTGAAGACAATGTCGGAGCACAATTTAGAAGAGTTTGAGTATTCACGCGGGGAGCTGCGGATCCGGCTGAAGAAACCCTCAGCAGGAGCGCTGCTCGCGGCCCCAAGAACGGCGGCGATGCCGGAGATCATTGTGGCGGGGACATCTCCGGTAACAGGTACAGCGGCGTCCGAGCCAAGATCGACCGAAGACCTACACTTGGTGAAATCCCCAATCGTGGGCACGTTCTATGCGTCACCGAGTCCCGGAGCCGAACCATTCGTTAAAATTGGC
>WNFO01012469.1_pt1 | contig 10905 bp, 14 predicted proteins | sample 5400251 | NCBI WGS metagenome assembly WNFO01 (sample SAMN13153354, study PRJNA577476) | soil metagenome | isolation source: 100 cm saprolite under Madrone tree | place: USA:California | collected 2016-06-14 | reverse complement strand
CTTTACCATCTTCGGCCGGATCTTCGGACATTTTTTCAACCCGTCCCGCCTCTATAACAAAGACCTCCGTGCCGTCTCGTCCGATCTCTCCTGCCTCATCAGACGATGATGGGAAGCCATCCCAGAATGGGAAAGTTCATCACAATGACCGCCGGACGCCCAGCCCACAATATGGAATCCGCGATTTACCCCCCAAATCACGATCCGTCATAAGTCAGAATATCACGAAGCATACTCGAGCGCCAGCGTCGATTGACCATGACCCGCTAGACAACCCGCCCCGTGGGCGTCCTAATCGTTCCTTGACGCTTCCCCAACCGCCACAGGGTCTGGCAGCGCAGTCCAGTCATCGTTCTACGCAGTCAGCTACTGTAAGATCAGCGCCCATCCCTCCCACAGTACCAGGTCCTTCCCGACTCCCTGTTTCAACACCTACTTCGCCCACTGGATGGCCGAATACCCTCCCCCCTCTTCCACGGGTCCCCGTAGCTGGTATCGGAGAAAAGTCTCGTGTCAGCCGTGCTCGCAGCTCAACACAGGAATATGTTAATTTGGATGATGCACCTCCTCCTTCTCTGCGGCGTTCACCTTCCCCATCAGGTGTCTCTTCCCGGGCTGTACCTCGGACTGTACCTCGGATAAGGACTCAGTCTATAACATCCAGTCCCAAAAAACCTTTTACGCATGATGCGTCAATCACTCCACGACGTAGTGCTGCGTCTGTTCCGTCATCACCTGAAAAGATATCTATTAGTTTACCTCAGATATCAACACACAAGGGAACTCACAGTCGTTCTGTCACCCCAGCAAACATCCATCAACCTTTAGTAGAGCGCCCCCGTGCCCAGCAGCTGCCCGCCTCTCGTCCCCCTCCATCCGCCTTTTCCCAGAGATTTGCTTCCGGAAAGCCAGCGTTCGAGCCTCAAATAATGACCACTAGAGGGACCGTACCGGATATATCAACTCCCGGAGGTGATCTCGATGACGGGGGAAATGCCTCAATCTTTGTGTCTGAGCCCGAGCTCCCCCAAATTACTTTCTCTGATCCTACTGAGTCGTCTTTATACGCGGATTATGGCGACGCGTCCCCAATTGATGAGATACGTCACGACCACGGGTACCCGAACAACACTCCTATGCCCGCCACAGGTGGCGGGCGCGTATTCCCCCCAGCATCATCCGCTCGTCGTGGAGGCGGCCTCGCGTGCGGGGGTTGTGGTGGCCCAATTGTCGGACGCATTGTCAGTGCAATGGGTGTTCGATGGCATCCAGGCTGCTTCCGGTGTTCCGACTGTGATGATCTGCTCGAATATGTTAGTTCGTATGAGCGCGATGGCAAGCCTTATTGCCACTTCGATTATCATGAGGTGTGTGGCTTTTTTTTTTCCCTTTTAGAGAAGTACTACTCGCGGGTATTTACCTTCTGTTTGGTGCTTTTTAGCGTTTTGCCCCACGGTGCTATCATTGCAAGACACCCATTGTGGACGAGCGCTTTATAACTCTGGACGACCCTGAGCTCGGGAAGCGCACATATCACGAACAACACTTTTTTTGTTCCGAGTGCGGAGACCCATTTCTCGCTCCCAGCATCGATCGCCAAAACGACCAGGGTGGCGGGGGTGTCACTTTCAAAGGTGATGGCGAGTTTGAGAACGACGATGTGGGGTTCACGGTGTATAAGGGATACCCTTATTGCGAGGTATGCCATGTTAGGCTCCGGTCTCCGAAATGTATAAAGTGCAAGAACATCATTCGGGACGGCATGCAAGCTGTGGAAGCGCTCGGCGGTAAATATCACTACCAGTGCTTCTGCTGTACTGTATGTTTCATTTTCCGTCTCTGGATGGCGCGCTCTGGTTTAGCTCACTTATGGGTATTTACTTTACACAGGGCTGCGAGAACCCATTCGAGGATCCGTCGTTCTTCTTGCGGGACAATAAACCCTTCTGTGAACGGTGTTACCGCATCATTCTCAAGAGCGAGATATGATCATACAGTAGCAAATTCTTTTCAGACTCTTTTTCTTGTTTAAATCCATCATCTCATCACGACCTGACGACATTACTTGCTGTATTATTTATGCATATTCACACCTTCCATGAGAGCATATTTATTTTCGCTCACGTCGTTCAATATGCTGGGCTACTAGTTCCTCCACAGCGCACGTTGAATTATATGGCGACCAAACTTGAAACCAAATTAAATTGCGACTGCAGGATTGTCATTAAAGTAATTGCCGTGTAGAACATCATCAAGGCGTGTACCGGGTTCCAGAAAGCGCTGTAAACGATGTGATCCGAGTATCGTAGCTACTTCCCCCTCTCGATATTCTTTCTGTTCTAGCATATGTGGAGCCGGAACAGGAGGAAGCTTCGCGAATACGTCGCGCGCCTCTCGCACGGCCTGAAGATAGGTTTGGAGCGGGACACGCGGGACATGATGTTTCTCCTCTGCTAAGAGGCTCTCTATCGTGCCATACTTACGGATATATTGTAGCGCCCGGTGGGGACCAACGTTCCGGATGCGTGGGGCGAAGTCGGTGCCGAGAAGGAGCGCGAAATCAACCAGGGCGTGCGCGTCGAGGCGGAGCGCTGACCGCACCTCTGAGCCTGAGATGAGTAGGAGGGCCTTTTCTCTGGTCGTGATGTTGCGGAGGAGAGGGGCACCGTAGACGAGGACGTCCTAAGGAGAGTTTGGTAAGTTTCAAAGGGAAATTAAATAGTGGGACCCGGGGCTGGGTGAGGGCGTACACAAAGGTACAAAAACGCTGATACGTACAGTGTCTTCGCTGGCGACATAGTCCGCACAGCCGTTTAGCACGAGAGAGGAGGCAAGGGCCTCCGCCTCGTAAGGACCTGTAGACTCGATACAGGGCACGCCCATTGCGTGCAGGATCTTTTTGCTCTCTTCATATGTGATCTCTGTTGGTGGGTTGTTGCGGCGGTGGTAGGACTGGACCATAAAGGAGCTCTTTTCTCGAAGCGAGGCGAGGATAACCGCAGCTGACGACTCGTCGTGGTCTACAGCTTCGTCAGGATCCGTAAGTTTCTCCCAAAGTTTACCCTCTTCGAGGGTTAGCTGGTACTGGGTCTTGGACATAGCAGCTTGGACTTGAGCGTCAGCGGGATCTACGGGTCCAGAGGGGGCAAGCGAAGAGGGGTGGATTAGGGGGAAGGCTGATGATAGCACATCCAGTTGGACTTGCGCGTTAGAGGGCTCTACAAGTTCTTGAGAAGCCGTGGCCGAAATGACGGTGGTTGGGATCACGTCCAATTTAGCCACACCACGACGGTAGTGCATGTATAGATCTACCAGGGATGAAGCCAGACCTTGCCATTTTTCATCCTCTTGATAGTCTTCAGGGAGATCCATCTCTGGAGCTGCGAGGACATGTATGTCCTCGCACTGATCTACGGCGCCGAAGGACGATGGTAGTTGTTCGAAGTGGTGTAAACCCGGTTCTTCGGTTCCAGCGCTGTATTGGCTATCAAACCTAGGGGCGGTGTTTATTTTTACGGAGAACAACCTGGGACGCGACGCACGTCTCATCAACTTCTTCGGGCGCTATCGTATCAGCAGCAACAGACAAGGTGTTCTCATGATAAAGTTCGTCGACGTCCACTTCATCAGGCCAATAATTTTCCCTTTGATCGAAACTGAGCTCTACGCCCGCGAAACGGCGCTGAAGGGAATGATCCGTGGATGACACCTCGCTCGGGTAGTGCTTGGGAAGAAACTGATCCTCCAGACAGGCCATTTGGTTCCGAAACGATGTCATAAGGAGTTGGCGTTCATTTTTGTCAAAAAGACGAAACGCGTCTAGCCCCTTTGTCAGAGCTTGCAGTCGTCTTAACCTGTCAGATTCGATTTCTCCCCTGAGAGCGTCTGTACGCCTTATGTGTCGCCGCCGATTTTGCTACGTCGTGTTAACAAGGCCAGAGTGACGGCAGAAGGAAACACACACTTCGTTGCTCTTTGCGGCGGTCCGTTCTTCGCCATCGAACACGCATATAGCTCGAATGTCATGTTCCCTGAGTTCATTAATGAGACGATACCACCCCAATATGTGCCTGTATTGGTGAGGCATGGGTGCAAAGTGAAACCGTTGTGTGACAAGTGTTCCATCGCTGAGGGAGAACTGGTTATAGAGGGAGAAAGGGCATGAACGCGCTCTGCAATCACATTACTAGAGTTTTATTTGAGAGGGACTTGAGACGGTTGGGTAGTTGTGTGATCACCTGGGGGCTTCTTGGGTGAGATATAATGTAAAGGAGTCAGTCCAATAGTACGCACCAGGTTTTGTACAAGAACGGCGTAAGACCCAAAACGCCCATACAACAATTAGACGAAAGCAACTGTGGCCGACGTGTTTACGGTAATCGACCACGTTACCTGACCGTGACTGACCTCTCTTGCTACGCAAAACTAACACTGTCATCTGGGGGCAAGGCCTCCGTACGTCGCCTCTCTTTTTACACCTCGAAGGGGTTATCACGCTCACGACGCTTCGTCATCACCAGCTTGCTTGCCCACTCAACCGTTTTTTTCACTGCCGCCTTCCGCCCGCCTAGTCCGCCATGTCTGTGATGCTCACAAAGTTCGAATCAAAGAGCAACCGCGTGAAGGGTGTGTCTAAGGTCACAAAAATTACTCGCAAATCCTGATAGCCCTCTCCAGGCCTCGCTTTTCATCCAACTCAGCCGCTGCTCGCGGCTTCTTTACACAATGGCAGCGTGCAGCTATGGAACTACCGCATGGGTGTTTTGGTGGACCGATTTGAGGAACACGAAGGTGACTTACTACGCTTTGTTGACATCTATATAGACCGCTGACATCTATGAAGGACCGGTTCGCGCGGTTGCCATTCATCCCAGTAGACCACTATTAGTAACTGGAGGCGACGACTACAAGATAAAGGTCTGGGGTGAGTCAACGCGCCTTTTTATCCAGACCCCCGTATTTATTATCCTCAGACCTTAGGCCGCAAAATAGGAAATGCCTCTTTACTCTACATGGTCATCTGGATTACGTGCGGACAGTCCAATTTCATCATGAAATGCCCTGGATCGTGCGTACTAGCACAGGCCTCTTTATCAACTGTAATTAATCCACCTAAATCCTCTAGATCTCCAGTTCAGACGACCAGACGATTCGTATATGGAACAGCACGTCCCGCAACTGCATAGCCATTCTTACTGGCCATTCCCACTATGTAATGTCAGCCCTCTTCCATCCCAAGGATGACCTTGTCGTGTCCGCATCTATGGATCAGACCGTCCGGGTATGGGATATCTCTGGTTTGCGCAAAAGTACACCCAATACAGCCCCGGGCACTTTCGACACTTTCGACAATTTCTCCACGGTCAAATACGTCCTGGAGGGTCACGATCGTGGTGTCAATTATGCTGTCTTCCACCCGACCCTTCCCCTCATCATTTCTGCTGCGGATGACCGGCAAATCAAACTGTGGAGGATGAGTGACCTGAAGGCGTGGGAGGTCGACGCCTGCCGTGGTCACTTCAATAATGTTTCCAGCGCTGTTTTCCATCCGAAGCACGAACTAATCGTATCATGCGGAGAAGATAAAACAGTTCGAGTCTGGGATCTCGCTAAGCGATCTGCCGTACAAACCTTCCGCAGAGAACATGATCGTTTTTGGGTTTTAGCATCGCATCCCGAGCTTAACCTCTTCGCAGCGGGTGCGTGTCGCTACTACCACTGGATGTCAATTAACGCCAGGTCTACAAACAGGTCACGACAACGGTCTCATTGTCTTCAAGCTGGAGCGTGAACGCCCCGCTTTTTCCCTCCACGGAGATACTGTGTACTACGTCCGGGACAAATACGTCCGGTCATATGACATCAATACGGGCTCGGACATAGGTCTTCTTAGCGTGCGCAAGTTTGGCAGCCCATATGTACCCCCGAGGACACTCAGTTACAACCCGGCGGAACGCGCTGTCCTGTTGACCATCTCATCCGACAATGGGCTGTATGAACTCACCAACCTCCCTAAGGATATTTCTGGAGAGTTGAAAGACTCCTCGCTCGATGGGAAACGGGGCTCAGGACAGAGCGCCATATTTGTTGCCCGCAATAGGTTTGCTATTCTAAATAAGACAACGCAGGTATGCCCAGCAGCACGCTTGGAGGCCTATATGATTTATCCTATTTCTGGGTAGCACGTCGAGGTCTGCGATTTGACCGGCGCTGTTGTCAAGAGCATAAAACCACCTGTTCTGACGAACGAAATTTTCTATGGCGGCACCGCCAGCCTTATTCTCAGCTCCACAAGTTCTGTTGTTCTTTATGACATCCAGCAATCTAAAACCATCGCCGAACTCAACACTCCCCCCGTGAAATATATCATGTGGAGTCAGGATGGGTCTCAAGTTGCTCTTTTAAGTAAGCATAGTAAGTATTCAGTCTAATTCATTCGGAGAATAGAATTTCACTGTCGTCCTCGCGTTCAGCCATCACAATTGCCAACAAGACTTTCTCCCAGAGTACGCTGATTCATGAGACCATTCGGATCAAGTCTGGCGCATGGGATGACTCGGGAGTATTCGTTTACTCTACCCTTAATCACGTCAAATACTGTCTTTCTCAGGGGTCTGTTTTCTATCTCTGTTACCTGATATCCTTCTCATCTTCATAACTACAGCGACCACGGGGTCATTTGCACCCTTGACAACCCAGTCTACCTGACTAGAGTCAAGGGCAAGGTCGTGCACTGTTTGGACCGCTCTGCTCGGCCTCGTACCATCACTATTGACCCCACAGAATATCGATTCAAGCTTGCGCTCATCCGTGACAATTATGACGAAGTTTTGTATCTCATTCGTACTTCGAGTTTGCTGGGCCAGAGCATTATCGCCTATTTGCAACAAAAGGGGTTTCCTGAGGTACGTAATACTAGAATACTCTAAGTAGGCTTCACCAACCTCCCCCCCAAAGATTGCACTTCATTTCGTCGAGGATAAAAATACTCGTTTCGACCTAGCTATTGAGTGCGGTAATCTTGATGTCGCTCTTGAAACCGCCAAAGCGATCGACCGTGCTGAATGTTGGAGCCGTCTGGCTCAGCAAGCTTTGAAACAAGGGAACCATAAGGTACGTAGCCCTTCTCGTGCTACTCCGGGTTTGTTCTGAGCGTCATACCAGATCGTTGAGAAAGCCTATCAGCAAACCAAGAACTTCGATCGCCTCTCTTTCCTATACCTTGCAACTGGAAGCGCTGATAAACTGGTCAAAATGCAGAAGATTGCAGAGGCGCGTGGCGATCCAATGTCTCGTTTTCACAACGCACTGTACGTGGGGGATGTACGTAGCCGTATCGCCGTATTGCGTGAAGTTGGCCTTCGTATGTTTTTTTCTGCGCTTGTCCGAGCGTCACAGGATTATTGATTTATTTTCGTAGACCCTCTCGCTTATTTGACCGCCAAGACAAATGGCTTTGACGATATTGCCCTCGAGATTCTCGAGGCTGCTGGGTTGACTGAATCGGATGTTGACGACATTCCGGATTTCGGTCAGGCGAACATGAAGACCCCATCGATTGTTACACCAACCACGAACCTTGTGTGGCCAACTGTTCCCGGTGGCGAGAGTTTCTTCGACCGTGCTCTCGTTAATGGGAACCTGGAGACCGGGGTTGAGCCTCACGCCAACGGCGATGCTGGTGCTGCATCTGTGGCCCTGAGCGGGGATACCCGCACAGATGAGGCGGAGGAGGCTGAGGATGACAAGGCCGAAGAGGCCGAAGAGCTCGGACCTGGCGCTGCACCTGGTGTCGACGAGACTGAAGTTTGGACGCGCAACTCACCATTTGCCGGGGACCACGTTTCCGCTGGATCCTTCGAGACAGCCATGCAGGTTCGTTTGATTTGTGCCCAGAAAGTAAAATACAAAATCTCTTGACACTTCATTCTACAGCTGCTCAACCGCCATTTTGGAGTCGTCAATTTTACCCTCCTTAAACCACTTTTCGTGTCATCGTTCCGGTCATCACACACTTATTTGTCACCGCTAGCATCTCTTCCCGCACTGCAACTGCATCTTCGTCGCGACCCAGCAGAGTCATCTCTTTCTCGAGTATTACCTACGGCGGTGCAGAACCTTCGTCAAGTTCGCGCGGAGTTGTCGGAGGGTCTCCGCGCAGTGTCGGGCGCGAGACTTCCCGAGGCGCAAGCGACGTTCCGCTCTGTCTTACAGTCGCTCCTCTTCGTAGCAGTTACTTCGGATGAAGAAGCCAGAGAGGCAAAGCCTTTTCCCTCTTTGCATACTGCTGGCACATGCTAACTTGTAACAGTGGCGTAGTACAGTGATCTCCGCTCGTGAATATTTACTTGGTGTGTCGATTGAGCTCGAGCGCCGTCGCGTTGCGCAAGAAGAGCCGGACAACGTTAGGAGGGGCCTTGAGCTCGCGGCGTATTTTACGCATTGCAAACTTCAGCCTCCACATCTTCAAATCGCCTTTCGCAGCGCCGGCCAGGTCTTCGCGAAGGCAGGCAATTCAGGGACGGCTGCCAAGTTTGCGCGGAAGTTGCTTGACCTTAATCCAGACCCAAAAGTTGTTTCACTGGTAAGTTGACCCCTGCGTTTACACGAAGGGTACTGCTGATTAGCAATAGGCGAGACAAAGGATTGCCGCCGGGGACCGCAATCCGCGAGATGCAGTAGAGATCTCGTATGACGAATTTACTGAGTTCGAGATCTGCGCGGCCAGCTATACGCCTATCTACAAGGGGTCGCCAAGCGTCCGCTGTCCTTACACAGACGCCGCATTCCTTCCCGAGTTCAAGGGAACCCTTGACCCGCTAACCCGCCTGACAGAGATAGGCGCTGTTGCCTCGGGGTTACCAGCACCGCGGTAGTTGTAGGTGAAAGTGTATTCCCTATACATAAAACTGTTCAATGGATTTTCTCTTCGACACGAATTTTGTCCTTTGTTTGGAAAATTCGCACGTGACGCAGGACGGGAAATCACGAGATCGATACGCGTCTCAAGTCATAAAGCCTATAAGCTTGTTCACAAATTTGTGCCGCAACCATGTCTTCCGATACTCAATCACCCCACCCTTCGTCTCCTGTGAAAGGCCCTGCCCCCGTAAGGGTGCATTCATCACCAAGTCCGGTGGTTTCTAGTGCAACCGCATCGGGAACGCTTCCCAATGCGGACAAATCTCGGACACGTTCGGTCGCTGCTATCCTACGTGATACTTCTACTCCCCTCGATCGAAACGCTTGTATTATTGCTCCTTTCGATGACGAGGTACGACGTGACGCGGAGTTTTATCAAAGTTAGTTCGGCGCGTGTATACATGCACATATATGCGCGATCGCGCCTGTGCTACCCCTGTCAGAGCACGACACTGAACAGACGATTGCAGATCTGAAGGATAAACAGATTGAGATCGTCGCTTTGATGAATAGTTGGGTGTTCTCGCGCCTCATCGCCGAGAATGAGAGAGCAGGAGAGTCGCTGGCCCGCGAGATGGATACTGTCGCAGAGGCAGAGAGAGAACAAGGCATGTCCTCGCTTCATCCTGCGTCACCTTCTTTGCCTTCCTGGCCCGCAGGCCCTTCCTTCAGAGCCTCACGCGCTTTATTTTCTCTAAGCCGAGCGCTTACATATATATGCATTTCGGCACTCGTTCTAGGAATTGGCGCTGATAACTTGTTTTCCTTGACGGGTATGGTAGAGCGAATGCGCATACAGCTGGAGAACTGCGTCTCCAACATCAGGGCAGCCCTGGCGGCTCTGAGCAGAGCGGTGATGTAGAAAGTGTAACAGTAAAATAGACAGCTGTCTGCACAAAACGGGCTATACCAAATATAGAAATACAATGATTGAGCCTGTCCCTGTCCCGTTCCGAGTCCGACAACCGAGCGATCACGCGCACAAGACTCAACAGTCTGTTCGTGCACATCTATCCGCTCTCCACGTCCAAGATACTCGTGCCAACGACGACATGGGGGTCAATTCCCAACACTGTTCTTTCGTTCTCTTGGCCGAGTTCGATATTGATCGCGGTGCCCAACTCACGTACCAGTTTCCGCAACCGCTAGGAGCGGATGAAGGGTGCGTCATAATGCTAATCGTGCGTCTCCGAGTCGCAACTTGACTCTCTGGAACTTTTGAAAAGGCTCCTTGCCAACTTGATGTTGCCTGACGGTGCGGAGAAACATCTCGAAGACTGGACTATTTTCTTTTTGAATCAGACGCCTTTCAATATGATCGAGCCAGTACTGGCGTTGGAAACCCCAGAAAGTACGGGAAAGGAGGACAAGTCGGAGTTGCTTTATGTACTCAATCTTGTACGGACAAAGCATGACAAGAGTGTTCGAAGGTGAGAGACGCCACTGTGCCCGAAGCTCGGTGGTACTGATGCGAATCACGCTGGTGGAAAGGGGTGCTGTAGTGAAGGCCATGGCAATATGCACGCCACATCCTTTTATCCAGATATTCAAAGTTAGCCGTTGTATACGCCTACTGAGCCAAATGGTCGCTGACATATCTTCATTACATAGCCCGTTCTTCTCTTGGCCCTCGACGACTACTTCTCATCACCGTCCCAAGACTGCCTGGCGCGGCTATTTGACGCCATCAACTCTATGGATCTGTCCGCTGCGCCAATCTTGACGCGTTCTGAAAAGATAATCATGCGCAATTCGGAGCGCAAGGACGTCTTTATCGAAAAGTTCACCTCGCCACGCGCTCCATCAGAGACGTCTCAACCGGCCAAAGGACGAGGAAATCACAAGCCAATGAACTCCACCGGATCACACTCTAGCTTCGATGAGGGCATCATGATAAGAACAAAGGACGGTGTGGAGGCGCGAGGCCGTGCAAGTTCAGATACGAGTAATCGGGTCCCGTCCGTCGCCTCTCATCACAATAGA
>WNFO01049612.1_pt1 | contig 10908 bp, 10 predicted proteins | sample 5400251 | NCBI WGS metagenome assembly WNFO01 (sample SAMN13153354, study PRJNA577476) | soil metagenome | isolation source: 100 cm saprolite under Madrone tree | place: USA:California | collected 2016-06-14 | reverse complement strand
ACGCTTCAAGCTGCATCTCGCGATGTCGCCTGCAAGACTCGAGGCCAGGATGGATTCGCTACTCTCCTTTCCCGTAGGGCTCTTTCATCCCCTACAACATGCCGGTTTATCCCGGCGCTCTCCGGTTTGCCGACCATCCATCCAGATTCGGCTGAATCACAATTGCGCCTCGCAAGACACACGCCGGAGAGAAGCATGATCCCAATCGTTGCTGCCTCGAAAAAACCGTGGAATCGAACTCTGGCGACGTGTCGCCTCTCAATATTAGGCCCGAGTGACCGCCAACCCGAAAACAACCCCTTGCCGCTGCGGGTCTGGTTGCCCTGCCTGAATCTGATTCGGTTCCAAATTAGGGCAGCTTTCTGGATGGGCACAAGTGGATTTTTTACATGACAATATAAGTGAATCTTTATATACTCCCCGCAACATTGTCCCCCGTTCTAAAAAGGTTCGTCGCGATTTCTGAATCTGGGATAGAGCAGTTTAGAGCGCCTCTTCGTGGTTCGTCGTTTTGCCCGAAGCCGTGTGGGACGGCCAGCCGAGGAGAAAGAGCCTGCCAATCGAAAGGGAGGATCACTGTGCACAGATTGCCAGTCCGTTTATTGAGGTTCCTAGCGCCGGCAATATTTGTGATGAGCACCTTGCCGGTCCACGCACAACAGCCCGCCGTTCAAAGCTCCGATTTTAAGGTCGTCACCGCTGACGGTGTTTCGATTCACGTTCACCGGAAAATTGGCCCCGCGCCCAATAAAATTCCTGTGCTGCTGATACACGGGACTTGGGGCGACGGCCGAACCTGGGATTTTCCCGATCGCAGCGTGATGGATCATCTGGCGGTGCAGGGTTACGACGTTTACGCGCTCGACCTTCGCGGCATGGGCACCTCGGATCACCTCGCGAACTATTTCACTATCGACATTCTTAACCGGGTGAACGACGCGGCAGCGGTGGCCACCTACATCGCCACAACCACGGGACGGGCCCCGGTGGTCATGGGCTGGAGCCAAGGCGGGGTCATCACAGGGTTGCTGGCAGCGTCCGCTCCGCAATTGGTTGCCGGCGTGGCATTCTTTTCGGTTCCAGAAGACGGCTTCTTCGTACCACCGCCATTCGTGCCGCTGCTGCAGAGCATAGTAGCCAGCGGAGTTGACCGCTTTTTGCCAACGCCAGACGAGATTTACGCCATAGCATTTGGGTTTGATCCTATCACTGGTAAGCCCACTATGTCGGCTGACGCATTCCTGACTTTCGTTTCGATTTCAGAGGCGGATAGCGTGCACGCGCTAGGGGAGGAGGTAACTCCGGCTTTTTTTGACGCGGCTTTGGTTCCGGCGTGGCCGAAAATTCATGTCCCGGCTTTGGTCGTTGACGGCGCTTTAGACCCACTTGTTGGTGTGGACCGCGCGCAGGCGCTATTCAACGCGTTGGGATCGACGAATAAGCAATTGGTTATTTTCCCGCGCAATTCGCACGGCTGGTTCCTGGAAGACAATCACGACGCAAACCTGCGAGTGGTCGACCGGTTTTTGACGCAGTTTTGAAGCTCGGTATGCGCTCGGGACGAGGCAAGCGATTGTGAAAGATTGCGCGAGCGAACTGTACGGTATGCGCTCGGGACGAGGCAAGCGATTGTGAAAGATTGCGCGAGCGAACTGTAAAGCCAGGTTCTTTTCGCACCGGCCCTTTGTTTGCAACGATGAACTGAAATTCCCCACAAAGCCCTGGGAGGTGGGTTGTGGGTATCTGAACTCGTGCATTCGCAGCCGTAGCAACGACGATCGTTTCTTTCTAAATAGGCGAGGAGATGCCATCGGATATCTAGCCATATCACGAGACTTTCGAAGACTGCGCAGATACGCGAAGGTCACGATGGAGGACATCGCCAGCCTCGATTCAGTGATCTGCGGTTCACTTTTATTGTGCATCGACTAACGTCGTGGTTTGAGAAAGGAGTGAACGTCGAACGTATGCTTCCACCTCTTGCAGAATTTTTGGGCGAAGTTGACCCGAGGTCGGTTTACAAATACCTTGCATTGACTCCGGCACACTTTCGCAACCAGCTGCGTTGCTTGAACCTAATAACACCATCGCCGGACAGTCTGGACGGGCGCGATCCGGTAGAGACGGACTGAGTACCACTTACGCCGGGTTCATACTGCGTAGGGCATTTAGCCCGTGAAGTAGTCCGTATTGCCAGTTTTCCCTGCCAGCTCTGAAACGATTACCGCGCTCAGTCCTGGCTAGAAATTGAAGCGCGTTGAGAATTGGAAGCTTCTGGCGCCGAAGCGCGGCACCATCGCCAGAGGGTGGCCGAAGTCGGTATTGGGATCGGCGTGCCAGTTGCTGTTGTTGACGCCACTATCAGGATCTTGAGTCAGAGTGTACTGCACGTTGTCCAGGTTGGTCTGTTGAAAATTTGCGTGGTTGAAAATGTCAAATGCTTCCGCGAGAAACTTCAGGCTGTAGCGTTCGCCGATCCGAAAAGTCCGTGACAAATTAAGATCTACGTTGTTTACTCCCGGCCCACGGAAGCCATTGAATTTCTCGCCCGGTACCACGGAGAAATTGACTTCGGGGTTGTCAAAAACCGCGGTGTAAGGCCGGCCGCTGGCAAGATTCAGGACGGCCCCAAATTCAAAACCCTTCACATAGCGCTGCGTGGGCGTCCAGATGCCGGTCGCGACAAAGCGCTGCGGTTGGTCGAGTTGCGAAGGACCACTCTGCGCTTTCTGATCGAACTGATTGAAGTAGCCGGTCCCTTGATCGGTGACGTGCGAGTAGGTGTACGCCGCCGTGCCCGAAAATTGCTTTTCGTGGTGGCGCAGGGAAATCAGCAATCCGTTGTAAACGGAGTGGCCGGAATTATCCACGGCATTGATTGGTCCAAAATTCGGATTCACAAAACCATCAATCGCGCTGAAGTCGGGAGTGACGTAAGTTTTCCCGTTCGGCAGCGTGACTGTTGCTGTGGCATACGAGCCTCCAAACGCCGGTTGCTGGTCCGGCGGCACCAGGTTTAGATCCAGACCAAAATTCCCGTTGGCTTGCCGGGTGACTCCGTTGGAGTTCCCCAGCAGCGCCAAGCCGTGGCTATACACGTAGCCCACGCTCAGAGCAGTGTTTGCGCCAAACTGGTGCTCCACGGCGATGTTCCCCTGTTCCACATAAGGATTACGATAGCTCGGCGCGAACACAACGATGGAGGGTGAACCTCCGGCGCCAGAAGGGAACGAACTTAGGCTGTTCGAATACGTCACTAGCGGGTTAGAGTTGCCAAACTTGGGACCGACTACGACAAGAAATTGCCGGCTGACTCCGTTCGAAATCGATGCCGTCGAGACGTCCAGCAGATCTGTCTGGACGTAAAAGAGGCCAAACGCTCCACGGACGACGGTGGAACTCTTAGAATCCAAGGAATACGCAAATCCCACTCTGGGAGAGAGCATATTTTTGCTGTAGGGAATGTGGCAGGTGGCCACATAGTCCGGATTACAGGGTTTTGGCTGTGGTAAAACCTGCAAGTCATAGCGCAGGCCGTAATTCAAGGTTAAGTGCCGCGTCGCGCGGAATTGGTCCTGAGCGAAGAAGGAGTAAGTGGGGGAAGTGAAGAGCGCCGTTGATTGGCCGAACGACTGGAGGTAGAGCTCGAAGTTTCCCGTGGCCACGTCTGTCAGCCCGGCAAAACGATATTCTCCCTTAGGCCCATAAACAAAGTAATCCGAATCATGGTTGATGTTGATATCCACGCCAAATTTCGCGGTGTGCCGGCCGATTACCCGGGTGAACGTGTCCACAAACTGATAGCGCTTGTCGGTTGTGGCCAGTTGGAAGCGCGCGCCTCCAAAGACAAAGCCGCTATCGGGATTCTGGATGGTTACCGCGGGAGAGGTCACCGGTGATGGAGGGAGATCGAAGTGATAGTCGCTGCCGAAATGGAAGCGGAAATCGTTGACGCTGGATAATCGTTGACGCTGGATGTGCTGAACGCGGTCTGCACTGAAAACTGGAAAAATTGGCTTGTGGCGCCGTCCGTCAATGCCAGTCCGTCACCGGTGGACGTTGGAGTGTTGAAGTAGCCATGCGGGCTGCGAAAGCGCTGATAATTATAAGTGGCCGCAAACGAATTCTTGTCGTTGAAGTTTCCCGTTATTTTTCCGAAAGCTGTATTCTGGTTAAAGCTCCGTGCAAAGGAACCCGATGCAGCCGCGACCTGGGCCGCGATTTCCGGGTTGTCCTGGAAAAAGGTCGGTGACACACCAACCAGGGCAGGCGCATTGTTTACCGTCAACGGCTCGTTGCGGACCTGACCCTCATAATTCGCTAGGTAAAATAGCCGGTCTTTCTTGATCGGTCCGCCAATCGTGCCCCCGAATTGTTGCCGCCGGTCTGGCGGCTTCGGGATTCCCTGGGTGTTGTTGATGGAATCGTTTGCGCTGAAGGCGGAGTCCTGGATGTAGTAGTAACCGTCTCCATGCACAATGTTGCCGCCGCTTTTCGTGACGGAGTTGACCAGCCCACCGCCGGCCTGGCCGAACTCGGCTTCGTAACCGGTGCTGGTCACCTGAAATTCCTGGATCACGTCTTCGCTGAACTGAAAGGGGATGCTGGTGCGCCCAATCTGTTGCGCGAAGAACGCATTGTTGTTATTGCCGCCGTCCACGGTGTAGTTGTTGAAGTTGCCAGCGATGCCGTTAAAGCTGATCATGCCGAAGTCGCCGTCCGTGGTCGCTCCGGGTGTCAGCAACGCAAAGTCCGTAAAGTTGCGACCGTTCAGCGGCAGGGATTGGATGCTCTGATTGTCGACCACCGTTCCGAGCGACGATTGCGTCGGGTCGACGGCCACAGCGGATGCACTGACGATGACGGAAGTTTCCACATGCCCCACCGTCAGACGAGGATGAAGCGTCGTCGTCGTCCCCACCTCCACGGCCGTATCCTGCAGCACCTGTTTCTGAAACCCTTCTTTTTCAACCGAAACCTCGTAGACTCCTGGCGGCAGATAGAGCGCCACGAAATGGCCCTCTTCATCCGTCTTCAGGGTTGTGAAAACACTAGTCTCCTTATTGGTGATGACTACCGTCGCCCCGGGCACGGCTGCACCCGCGGAATCAAGCACCAATCCTTCCAGACGCCCGCTCGCTGAAGCCGTCTGCCCAAAAGTACCCGCTGGGCAGATGAGAACGAAGAGGAATACGAAAAAGGAAAATGACAGGGCCAAATATAAAATCGAAGCGCAGGAATTTCTGCGTGTGAACATTTAAACCCCTCCAAAAATGGACAAGCCGGAGCTTTTCAACTCACGTGCCTGCTTTTTGCCAGTAACAGCGGAGAAAGGAACATCCCCTGAAGTTGGACCGCGCCCTGGAAACCGAGACGCCAGGCATGACTGGTTTCTGCCCTCGCCTGTGTTTTCTGGTAGACGAGTCCGAAGAACTAGGTCTCAGACTCATTCCATCGAGCTGGAAATGCTTGTTTAGAGCCGGTTTCATACAGCCAGAACACCCTGAACCAAGGGGCGAGCCAACTTTGCCGCAAACGGTGACAGACCGAAGATAAATCAGAGGTTAATTTGCACAGCTCCAACCGAAGGGCGGAACTAGAAAGTCGCCGCGACTTTCTGGCGCTCGCAGTGGGCATCGACTATCCGTCTCGCTCCGTTCGCCCGTAACCCGGGAGACCACGGCTAGTTCCTTCCAGGAAAAGGGCTTACCTTCAGATTTGTGCCAAGAATCAAAAGACAAGTCTTCATTGCTTGCTCAGCTTCATTGAACTTCGAAAATTTGTAGCGCTAATTTCGCATCTGGCTTGCCCTTGCCTGAATCGGCGACATAGAGCCGTTTCAGTTCGGGCACAAAAATCGACGATTTCGCGCGGTAGGCTGTTGGCACCTCGGCGATGTGTTCGTAATGGTCTGCATCGCGCTGTTCAAGAACAGACGCCGTCCCACTTCCAGTCACATAGATTCGTTTACGTGCGACATCGAGCGACATGTCGCTGTTCAAACCCACGCACGGAAGAGTAGTCACAACTTTTCCGGTGTCGGTGTTAAAAACTATAAATTGCGACGGTTTACGGGTGGCGGTAAACAGTCGATGATTACGTTCGTCGAGGGCTATCGCATGAGCGACTTGTACGTCGGGCAAGGGCCATCTGGCGATCAGTTGACGCGTGCTTAGATCAATGACTCCAACCTCGTCCGTGCCGGTGAGGTTCACATAGAGTTTTTTCCCCTGACGGTCAATGACCATACCCTCGTTGGAATTTCCGGGAAGCCCGGGAACCTCACCGACTTGTTTAAAGGATTGTGTATCAATAATGCTTAACACATGCGTTTTCCCATCGGGGCCGCCGCCGTTCTCCACATAAAAGTATTTGTCCAGGGGGTTATACGCGCTGTGGTCCACCCCTTGACCCAGTTTGAGAGTATTAATGATTTTGTAGTCTTTACAATCCACCAGTTCGACAGCATTGGTATCGCCCCCGTCGGTGACGATAAGACGGTTGGACTCGGCTAGATAAGCCATCGTGAGCGGTTGGCCGAAGCCTTTGATACTGTGAGTTCGCTCTCCCGTCCCGAGGTCGAACACTTCGACGGTCTTCTGATCTTCGGACGCAAGGAACAAACGGTTACCCTTGAGGTCGAGCCCAAAATGGTCGAAATCACCTGTGAAACCTGGCATCGGGGTGGTCGCAATCAATTTCAGTGGTGGCTTCTCCTGCGCCCGCACCGTTAGCACGCACAAAACCAAAATCATCATGCAAATCTTCAGCGATTGTCGCAATTTATCCCTCCTGGGAAATGCTGCTGATCGGCCCGTGGATGAGAATAGCTTACTCTAGTGGTCCACTGGACAACTAGAAAAGGCAACAGTCCGGCTTCTTTTGCACGTATACCGCGGCTATCGGAGATGTGATTGGTACGGCGCGGCCTGCTATCTTCGGAGATCGGTTTAGGCACTCTAGGGCTTCTCTGCGGAGTAAGCCGATGCCGAAAATTGCCCCGGACGTGACGTGCGTTGTCGAAACGGGTAGCGCGAATGGTGAAGCAAGGGTCACCAGTGTCGCAGCCACCAAATTAGCGGCGACCGCCTCTCGCGTGGCCATCGGTGTAATCTTCTTGCTCATCGTGCGGGCCACCCGCGCTGCGCCGAGCGCCCCGATTGCGATGGCCACTGCAACGGCCAGATAGTTCAATCTCGCGTTGTAATCCGCGGCGACCAATAGCACGGCGACAAGTTTCGGTGTGTCGTTCAGGCCCCGCGCAAAGCTGATGGCCGCCGCGGAAAACCAGTGCACGCCGTCCGCGATGCTGAACCTAGCGATCTCAACGCCCGAATGGCACTGCGCGGAAGGTGCCACGCGCAGCGTAGGCGGCACCGCGATTACGATGGAGCTGGCCGCAGCATTTGACGACAGCGCGATGGTTTGCGGTTGGTCCACACAGACGCAATCGCTGATACCTTTGTGCCAGGCGAAACGCTTGAGCAAGAACTGGACCGCCACCGTGAGAACCAGCGCGACGATCGGCGAAAAGAGAAGCGGCAGAACGACGCCTTTGCCCAAGGCTGCAAACTTGACGTGAGAGAATCCCGCGGCGGTAACACCGGCTCCGACAAGAGCACCCGTGATGGAATGAGTTGTGGAGATGGGCAGCCCCAGCGTCGCGGCCAGCAATACCGTGCAACCGGCCCCAAGCGCCACGGCGATGAGGAAAGGGAGTTGAGTGGCAATGCTGCTGTCCACCAGTTTTGCTCCGCTGAATTTCGCGGCCAAGGCTCTGCCAAGCCATATAGCTGCAAGCGAGCCGAGAAAAGTAAAGCCAGTGCCCCAGGCAATTGCGCGCTGATAGGTGGTCAGACCCGATCCCCAGAGAGTGGCTACGCCCTTAAAATTATCGTTAGCTCCGTTCGCAAAGCTCAGAAGAACTACGGAGATAATCAGAATGGATATCATCGCGCCCTTCCGGGGCAGTCAACGGCTAGGCCCCGCAGAATCGGAGACAGTTTACATCAGTCTGCGTCTGATGTGATTTGTCCGCTCGTGGGTAAGCAAGAGATTCCCCAAGAAGTGCAGCTTCTGTTCCAACAGATGGGCGAAAAGTGGGTCCCGGTACCCAAGTTACCGGTAAGGCGACTTACCAGGGACTAGCTTGACTGCGAACCGAACCTGGCGATGAGAGGACTATTTTTACTTCAGTTTTTCGTTCCTGTAATATCGCACTCGTGAAGCCTTTGGAGTTGCTCGGTCAAACAGTTTCTCCAGATGGTTCTGTCATGAAGCTGATTCGCCGCGGCGACGAGTACCTTATTCTTGTCAACGGCGCGATCCTTATGTCCAACCGCATGCACGGCTCAGAGGAAGCGTTGGCCACGTTCGCCTTCCAACGGATGCGGACGCTGGAGCGGCCTAGCGTTCTTATTGGCGGTCTCGGAATGGGTTTTACCCTACGCGCGACGCTCGATCTCCTTCCATCCGATGCAGCCGTTGTCGTCGCCGAGCTGGTGCCCGCAGTGGTGGAGTGGAATCGTGGGCCGCTTGGGCCACTGGCGAAACACCCTCTGAAGGATAAGCGCGTGCGGGTCGAGACTGGAGACGTCGCCGTCACACTCAGCTCACGCCTCGGCCAATTCGATGCCGTGCTGCTCGACGTGGACAATGGCCCAGCCGCATTGACCGACTCGAACAACGCCGGACTCTACGACAGCCGTGGAATAGCCGCCGCCCATGCGAGTCTAAAGAAAACAGGAGTTCTGGCTATCTGGGCAGCTAAAGAGGATCGAAAATTCAAGCAGCGATTGCGCGATGGCGGATTCGACGTGCAAGTGCAGCGCCCTCGTGGCCGCCTAATAAAAGGCGGTCCTCGCCACACTATCTTCCTGGCTCGAAAATCTTGAATTGAGGCTCGAAACCACTTCTCCGGTAAGGCGACAAACCAGGACTTGAGGCCCAAAGCAGAACCGCACGAGGATGTCCTAACTAAGCTCTACTCGCTCGAACTACAACGAACTCGGATATTTATCGAGGTATCGTCGGAGAAACTCTTCGTTAACGACTGGGGAATAGTAAAGGATAGTGATAAGGTTTTTTCCGCTGGGCCAAAAATACAGTAATTTGCCGCTCTCATCCGGGTCACGAAACTGTCGGTCCACGACGACTCGATTCCCAAATTTCTTCACAAGGCTGAGTACAAGGCTTCGGTTCTTTGGAACGAGGCTGGGCATCGGCGAGTGTTTCGCAAAGTAAAGAGCCCAGTCCTCGTTCGGGAGTTGATAAACCCACACACCGACCGGCACCTCACTGGGATGCGGGGTGGGGTCGTGTTTCTTAGCTCCGTACTCCACTGTAAAATCCATTTCTTGCGGCCAATAGGATGCCACGTCTGGCTGGTACCACCGTTTCGACGCCTCCGGGCCCTTCGGCGAGAGCCCGCCGATTTCTTCCAGAACGAGCGCGTGCTCTATTTTCATTGGGTCGATTGTTGGCAAGTTGTCTAGGGACGGTTTGTCTGAGGCAGGGGTCTTGTTCTCACGGAAGAAGGAGGCATTTTTCTCTGCCTCCCTCCACTGGAGAAACTTATAGCCGAGAAGTGCCAGTAGGCCACTGAAAAAGACCAACGCTAGAGAGAACAGTGAGAGTTTGCGCGGCACGATAGGTGTTTCCCGCCTGTGTCTACTGCTTTAACTGAATGATGAGCGATACACGCAGTGTATTCGCTAGGTTCTCCGTTTGCGGACGGAAGGTGAAAACCCTGCTGCTAAATAGACACCGGTCGTAAGCTTTGTAGGGCGTGTCACCTGGCGAATCACTTGCCCAATTCCATTGCATGCTCAGTTTCTTTTTTTCCAGTAGGGTCGTGATTTCATTCTGGAACTCTGCGATTTTGGGAGCTTCCATTCCAGTCAAATCACACGATTTAAAATATCTTCTATCCAGAAGGCCGGAAGCAAGTTGTTTTAAGACGGAATCCCTTGATTTTGCCGCAGACTTACAGAACTCAGATACGCTGTGGTCATCTAGCGCCAAAAAATCCTTCAGATCGTTCTCCTTTTTACTAAACGCAACAATGAAAGCGGGAGGTGCTGCAGGTACGAGCTTCTTAATTCTTTTGGTGCCGGTCGTTTACTAGAAGTTATCTCATAAACACATTCAAGCCGCTGAACGGTTGAAACTTATGCAGGCCTGGGTGAGAAAGACAAGGCCTTCGCGTGGCTGGATAAAGCGTATGAGGAGCACTCGTTCAATCTGAGTCATCTCAAAGTGGAGCCCCGGTTCGATTCCCTCCGTTCCGACCCGCGCTTCGCTGACATGCTGCGCCGCATCGGTCTCCCGCCGTAACCGCCCATCTCGGCCTCGCCCGCACTAGCGGTGAGTCCCAGAAGGCTCTTGATTGACTGGGATGCTCGAACTAATCTGTCCTAGTGCCCGGATAATCGGGTTCGTACTGGGACCTACTTCCGATTACCGCGCCGACCCAATTTACAGGTGAAGAATTACAGGTGAAGTTCTCTGGTGGTTTTTCCTAATTGATTGAAACGAATGGTAGGCCCGTGGGGACTCGAACCCCGGCCGGCCGTCACAGCTTTTTCTGCAGCATTGACAAGAGCCGAAAACGGTGAAGACGGCCCGGACCAACGAACATCTTGCCCTTGAGACGAGAATAGCGTAAAAAATACATTCGACTTGCAGAGATAACACAATGCCTCGTCAGCGCTCCATTCTCTCCCAGCTGTTACTCTGCGCGATTGCCAGTGTGCTCACCTGCGGGATTCTATCTGCGGAAGTACCAGAGACCCTTACCCTTACGGACAACAGCTCAAACGACTTTATCGTTCGCAACGTGAATGGTCATCGCGTGGCCATCTCCAACCATCGCCTGGTCTCGTTTGCGGATGGCAAAGTCACTTTCCG
>WNFO01020513.1_pt1 | contig 10911 bp, 9 predicted proteins | sample 5400251 | NCBI WGS metagenome assembly WNFO01 (sample SAMN13153354, study PRJNA577476) | soil metagenome | isolation source: 100 cm saprolite under Madrone tree | place: USA:California | collected 2016-06-14 | reverse complement strand
TCATAGTTTGATCTCACGGCCAGGGTCCTTCACCCGATGAAGATCGAGCTTCATGCCGGCCAGAGGAGACTCGGCGAAGAACTGCACCAGACTGCGTGGCTGACGCGCTCGCTTCTTCAATTGGGTGAATTGCTCTACCGACAAGACTACGACCTGCTCCTTGCCTTGACGAGTCACGACCTGTGGCCCCTCGGTGCGCGCGCGTCGAAACAGTTCGCTGAAGCGGGCCTTCGCCGTTTGCAACTGCCATGTCCCCGAACGGTGCTTGCCGGTCAATTTCATTTCCATTTCTCTCTTGGCGTTGTTCATGCCGATCTGCCCTTTCACATCTGACTAGTCTGACTAGCCCAGCTTACGCAATACAGCGCCGGACCGTCAACACCGAACGGTTATCCAATCCTGATTGTGTCTACTTGATCGCTTTAAGACTGGCGGGCTTGGCGAAGAGCGAGTCAGCGATGGTCTTATTCAGCTCGACTGATTCGTAGTTGATGCGGCTGGTTTGGCTGCCGTTGCGGAAGTGATCGATGACGTAGGGTGTGACGACGCCGTCGATGGTAACTGGTTTCAGAAGCCTGTCTTCTTCGGTGAGTTCTTCCATTTCGTCGCTGTCGGGTTTCTTGTGCTTGCGCTCGTAGATCACTTTTGCGGGCAAGCCCTCGCCGGCGGCGAACTCGTATTCAATCCAAAAACCATCTGGGTAGGCGAGCTTCACGGTTTCGTTGCGCCGGCCTACGCCGGCCTCGCGGCGGCCCACGTAACTCAACTTCGCACCCTGCGCGCGCCACCAGCCACGGAGCAAATTTTCGACACTCGTGCGCATCGCCAGGCGGAAGTCTTCCAACTGGGTGGTGTTTTGGTCTTTGAGAGTTCTGGCTGCCGCATCAAAGATCCATCCATGGTCGCGATCATTAGTTTGAATCAATCGCTGGCCGCCACCGATGAACTCAGTGCGTTCTTTGTCGGGATACACAATGTAGTCGACGAACTTCATGGGAATCCCCGATATCCCATCTTTGTATTCGGTGAAGAAGCCATGACCGATAACTGTCTTGACGCTCAGATAGCGGTCGCCACCCACGACTTGGATGGAGCGCTGCACAATCTGCTGGGCCTTATCGTCTGGAGTTGTTTTTTTCGGTTCAGTTTGAGCGCTGACCTGACCAAGAGAGAACGCGACGGCGATGACTGCTAATTGAGTCGCTAGGGCAAGTTTGGCAAGGAGTATGACTTTCATTTATCGGAGCTGAGTGTCAGAACCGCGAGCGGTAGGGGGCCGGATCCCGACAGTCGCTGTTGATTAAACCAGGACACGATTTGTGTTCAGAGCTTTCCGAAAGAGGCTTACGATCCGGTCGCTACCGCTCGCGGTACTGATACGGCGAGCTTGTTAAGCCTTCAAAGTGTCGGCTGGTGATTTCTCGCCTTCGACGACCTTCACCGAGATCTCTTCACCTTCGACATCGACTGAAAACTTGGATCCGCTCTTCCACATCGTGGTGATCGGCAGTTTCACTTTCTCATCTATATAACGCTTCAGAAAGCGAGCGCCGTACTGCATACTGAAACCTTTTTCGGTCAACAGGTCGATTGCCTGACTGGTAACCTCGAATGACTTGCCCTGGCGCTTCATCTGACGACGAGTCTTATCAAGGTAAAGTTGGGCGATTTGTTTGACCTCGTCCAACGTCAGCGGCGAGAAAACTACGATCTCGTCGATGCGGTTGCGAAATTCAGGCGAGAAGCGAATCTCCGCGGCCTTCATCACTTCGTTCTTGATGGCGCGAAAATCCGAGGCCGTCTTCGTGCCAAAGCCTAGCGGCTTTTCGTACTTTTTGAAGCTATCCGAACCGAGGTTCGACGTCATGATCACGATCGCGTCCGAGAGATAGACGCGCCGGCCGCGGCCATCGGTCAACCAGCCTTCATCGAAAGCCTGCAGGAACAGATTCATCAAATAGGGCGAAGCTTTCTCAACCTCGTCTAGCAACAAGACCGTGTAAGGGTTCTCGCGAAGTTGTTCTGTCAGAATTCCACCGCGCTCCGATCCGACGATGCCACGGGGCATGCCGATCAGTTTCTCGACGCCCACCGTCCCGTCGCCGTATTCGGACATGTCGAGACGAACCATCTTGTGATCGTCGCCGAACATAAACTCGGCAACGGCTTTTGCCAGTTCAGTCTTGCCTACGCCGGTCGGACCGAGGAATAGCAATACGCCGTCAGGTTTATAGTGCGACTCCTTCAACGGACCTTTGTTCAAACGCAGGCGTTGCGCGACGGCTTGGATAGCTTGCTTCTGGCCAATCACGCGCTGAGAAAGCTGGACTTCAGTCATCGCAAAGCGATCGCTCGTGTCGCGAAAGATCATGTCGCGCGGGATTCGCGATTCTTGCGAGATAACTTCGATGACGTGCTCCGGCTTGACGATCATCGTGTGTGGCTCGTTGATTTCAACTTTCACCGCGGCCGTGTCGAGCCAGCCAATCGCTTTGTCAGGCAGGTGCAGGTTGCGAATGTATTTCGGGGCCATCTCCAGCGCGGTATTGATGGCTTCGTCAGAAATCTTGACCGAATAATTTCGTTCGAGCCGCGGCCGCATCCCAAGAAGAATTTCTCGAGTTTCGCCGATTGAAGGCTCGTCAACTTTAACCAGACGGAAACGCCGGGCCAGCGCTTCGTCCTCCCCGATATATTCCTTGTACTCGGCCAAGGTGGTTGCCAATGATGCGCAGCTCGCCTTTGGCCAGTGACGACTTGAACATGTTGGCTGCATCCGAAGAAGTTCCCAGCGCGGCGCCGGCGCCGATGATGGTATGCGCCTCGTCGATGAAGAGGATGAGATTGTCGCGCTCTTTCACTTCATCGATGATCCCTTTGATTCTTTCCTCGAACATGCCGCGCAACATTGTGCCCGCCACGATGCCGCCCATTTGCAGTTGCACTATGTGCGAGTTGCGCAAGCGTGACGGCACCTTTTGCGGTTCGAGTTCAACCAAACGGGCCAGGCCTTCGATAACGGCGGTCTTACCAACACCGGGCTCGCCAACCAACATGGGCGAGTTGGCGCGCTCGCGATGGCAAAGAATTTCGATGATCTGCTGAATCTCTTTTTCGCGCCCGATAGTAGGTGGGATTTTGTCCATGCGCGCCATGCGATTCAGCGAAACCCCAAAGTGTTTCAAGTACGGCGGCAACTCAAACTTCTTACGGTATTGTTCGTCTTGTTGCTCGCGCACATTTACATTTGTGCGCACGTGCTCGCCGACCGCGTCCGGCTTGGCGCCCAGATTCTGGAGCACCTCGACAAACAAACTGTCGGGTTTCGAAAGCACTTCGAAGATGTCGGTAGCTTCGATTGTCTTGCGTCCGCGTGAGCGCGCGCGCTCCATCGCCCGCTTGAACAGATCGGTCGTATCCGGAGCGATCCGAACGCCTTTGCCGACGTGCTGCCGGGCATTATCCAGCCGCGTACTTATCGCGCGCGTCACCATTGCGGGATCGAGAGCGAGACTACGGATGGTTGAGTTGAAAAGCTCGGGCTCTTCAGATGCCAGAGCCTGGATAATATGTTCAACCCCAATGTAGTTTTGGTCGCGGCGTTGTGATTCAGTCAGAGCATTCTGAAGTACACGCTGCCCGCTATCTCCAAATTTGTCTCGATATGCTTCCAGATCCGCCATTTGTTTTCTCGACTTACTTTTTAACCATCTCCGCTTCAGTTTGCTCGAAATTGCATCACGCGAGCGCCCTTTTGATGTTTAGAGCATATTCATCGTTGCGTTTCAGTGCAACAAGAATCTGCCGACCATCTCAGCAAGCAAATTTGTTGCCAGCAATCCTCGCCAGGCAAAACCCGCGCGGACACTCTAATGAATTTACGCTGCGGCGGCAACTTCTGTAGTAAATTTCATCTCACCGTCGCGAGCCGATACAAACACTGTCTGGCCCGGAAGCACCTCTCCCCGCAGGAGTTTCATCGCGAGCGGGTTCTGAATTAGTGTCTGAATCGCGCGCTTTAGCGGTCGGGCGCCAAAATTAGGATCGTAGCCTTCGCGCGCGAGCAATTGCTTCGCTGAGTCTTCAAGGACGAGTGAGACGTTGCGGTCGTGCAACATCGCCCGCAGGCGTTCGAGCTGCACGTCGATGATTTGATTGATTTGCTCTCGGGATAAGCGATGGAAGATGACTATGTCATCGATACGATTCAAAAACTCCGGCTTGAAGTGTTCGTGCAGAACCTGAGTGACCGCCTCGCGCACTTGCTTTTCGTCATCGCTGACTTCCAGAATCTCGCGAGAACCGAGATTGGAAGTCATGATCAAAACGGTATTCTTAAAATCGACCGTGCGGCCTTTCGAATCCGTCAGGCGACCATCGTCCAGGATCTGCAAGAGCACGTTGAAAACATCCGCATGCGCTTTCTCGATTTCGTCGAAGAGGATCACACTGTAAGGCCGGCGACGAACTGCTTCAGTTAACTGCCCACCTTCTTCGTAACCAACATAACCCGGTGGGGCGCCGATCATGCGCGCCACAGCATGCTTCTCCATGTACTCAGACATGTCGAGGCGCACCATTGCTCTTTCGTCGTCGAACAGAAATTCAGCGAGCGCCCGAGCCGTCTCAGTTTTGCCGACGCCCGTTGGCCCCAAGAAGACAAACGAGCCAACTGGACGATTTGGATCCTGCAAGCCCGCGCGGGCACGCCGCACAGCATTCGCCACCGCTTCAAGCTCCATGGTCAGAAGTTTCTGCATTTCGCCTTCGAGCATTTTTGAAACCGGAACGCCGGTCCATTTGGCAACGACTTCGGCCACGTCTTCTTCATCGACTTCTTCTTTCAACGTGACGCCGTCAGTCTGAATTTTCGCCAGCTTAGACTGCTCAGCTTCGAGCTTTCGTTCCAGTTCGGGAATCTTTCCATACTGAATCTCGGAAGCCCTCGCGAGATCGCCGGCATTACGGGCCTGATCCAATTGCAGACGCAATTGCTCCAGCTCGGCTTTCGCTGTCCGCATATGCTCGATTGCTTCCTTTTCCGATTGCCATTTGGCTTTCATTCCCGAAGACGTTTCACGCAAATCGGCGATGCGCTGCTCGATCTCTTTGAGCCGAGCCTTCGAACGTTCGTCTTCTTCTCTCTGCAGCGCCTGGCGTTCGATTTCGAGCTGCATTATTTCGCGCTCAAGCTGGTCGATTTCCTGCGGCAGCGAGTCAATTTCAATTCGCAGGCGAGACGCGGCCTCGTCAATTAGATCGATTGCTTTGTCAGGCAGGAAGCGATCGCTGATGTAGCGGTTCGAAAGCGTAGCGGCGGCGACAATCGCTGAATCTTTGATGCGCACGCCGTGATGAACTTCGTACCGCTCCTTCAGACCACGCAGAATCGCAATCGTGTCTTCCACACTCGGCTCGCCGACGTAAATCTGCTGGAAGCGGCGTTCGAGCGCTGCGTCTTTCTCAATATATTTCTTGTATTCGTTCAGCGTCGTCGCCCCGACGCAACGCAGGTCACCACGCGCCAAGGCCGGCTTCAACATGTTCGAAGCGTCGATTGCGCCCTCCGCCGCGCCGGCGCCGACCAGTGTGTGTAATTCGTCGATGAAAAGAATGATCTGACCCTGCGCGTTCTCGATCTCCTTGAGTACTGCTTTCAAGCGATCCTCGAATTCCCCACGATACTTCGCGCCGGCAAGCATTGAGCCGAGATCCAGACCGACCAAGCGCTTATTACGCAGAGTCTCTGGCACGTCGCCTGAGACAATACGCTGAGCCAGGCCTTCGACGATCGCCGTCTTACCGACGCCAGGCTCGCCGATCAGCACGGGATTGTTCTTTGTGCGACGCGAGAGTACCTGAATGGTGCGGCGAATTTCGTCGTCGCGGCCAATCACCGGATCGAGTTTTCCCTGGCGCGCCAAATCGGTGAGATCGCGCGCGTACTTCGCCAGCGCCTGGTAATTCGCTTCCGCATTCTGATCGGTGACGCGAGCGCCACCGCGCGTCTGCTCAACCGCTTTAAGCAAGTCATCCCGATTGACCCCGTGCTGGCGGAGAAGCTTTCCGCTCTCACCATCTTTCTCTTCAGCGATCGCCACGAGCAGATGTTCGGTCGAGATATATTCGTCCTGCATCTTCTCAGCCTGCTTTTGCGCCGCGGTGAATATTTGGGTCAAGCGAGGACTGAAATATTGTTGGCCTCCCTGGACTTTCGGAAAGCGCGCGATGGCCGCCTGGCAATCGTTGAGCACAACCTGCACGTTCGCCCCCAACTTGCCAAGCAGCGGACGCACAATTCCCTCCGGCTGTTCGAGCATCGCGCACAGAACGTGCTCGGGTTCGACCTGCTGATTCTGATTCCGCTCAGCCAGTTCAATGCCGGCCTGGATGGCTTCCTGCCCACGAAGTGTAAACTTGTCTAAACGCATTACAAAAAGTTAACTACAAAACTCGTTCCGAGGAAAGTAAGCGGGGCTACTGGTCCGTATGCCAGTGCCCCGCTGAGTTCGCCCAACCGGAGACGTTTTATTTGGCTGCAGCTCTTGCAGTCTCAGGCTTGGCTTCGATCGTCCTGGACTCCTCGCCGCCTTCGCTTTTGATTTCGATGCGACGAGCCTTCGTCTCCTCTTTCTTAGGAAGAACCACGCGCAAGACGCCATTTCGATAGTCTGCCGTCGCTCCTTCGCCCGAAACCGAATTCGGTAACGTGAAGGATCGCAGGAAACCGCCATAGGCGCGCTCGACGCGATGGTAGTTGTCCGTTTCGTCCTTCTTTTCGAAGTGACGCTCCCCACGAAGGGTGATCACGTTGTTCTCGACGGAAAGATCAAAGTCTTCGCGCTTCATGCCGGGCAATTCCGCCTCGAGCACGATCTGGTCCTTGTTTTCGTAGATGTCTACGCTTGGACTCCACGAACCGCGGGCAATACCCTCGTCGTCAAACCGGGCCATATTGCCGGTAAACAGACGATTGACTTCATCCTGAAGCGCCCGCAAATCACGGAATGGGTCGTAACGAATGATACTCATAACCAACCTCCTGATTTTGTTATTACTCGGTCTATGACTCAGGGCCCCGCCCTGAGCGCATCGTCATAATAAAGGCTGAGTGTGTTGTTGTCAAGTCCGCTTTCAGAGCTAGGACATCGTTAGGATAGCGCTCTGCCTGGGCCGGAAAGTTTTGGATCGTTGAAGTGGATTGCCAATTCTTATGGTTGGTTTCTACCGCAGGCCGAAGAATCGCTTGATGGATGACAGGAGTCCGGCGGACTCTTCAATGCTGGCTTGGGGAAGCTGTTGAGAACCCGCTGCCAAGCTCGCGCGGCGCTCGGCAATCGTCCAACTAATGGATTCAGCCAAGTCGGGGTTCGTCTCGAACAAATGCTTCATCGCGACATGGCCGATTTCAAGCACTTCAGTTTCTTCTATGGCGAGGACGTTGGCCGTGCGCGGTTCACCCGTGAACAGGGCCATCTCGCCAAAAAAATCGCCTTCACTTAAAACGGCCACGGGTCGAGGCCGGCCATTTTCGGTTACTTGAACTTGGACCCGGCCATTGTGGACAACGAACATCGATGACCCTTCGTCGCCTGCGCGGATAAGCGTCTCGCCGGGGGCAAACACATGCCCGACTGTGGCCCGTGCCAACTTTTGTAGTTCTTCGGTGGAGAGCGGGGAGAAAATATCCACCGCCGAAAGCCGATCGGCAATTTGTTCGTCAGCGGTCACGGGCTTCGGCGCTACCTTTCGCTCTAACTGGACGGTGCGGGTTGGATAGGCAAAGGTTAGGCCACTTCTCCGCAGGGCATACCAGATGCGCTGACGGACGAGGGCGTCCGTGTCGTTGTATTTGGCGTAGTCCTCCAGCCAATATTTTATTTCCCAATCGATGGAGGACTCACCGAGATTTCTGATTCGGACGATGGGCGTGATCTTGGGTGAGACGTTGTCGGCGTCACGGACGGCTTCACGCACGACATGGATTGTCTTGGCGGGCGAGTCCGTATAGAGCGTCCCAAAGAGAACCAGGCGGGCGTTAAGATTATCGCGCGGACAAACCTCTATCGCTTCCTTTGCCGCGTTGCTATTGCTTACCAGGACCACGTGGTTTTGAAAGGTGCGGATCTTGATTGCGCGCCAGGTGATACCCTCGACGACGCCAGTGTGCTTTTGCTGTCCAACGACGATCACGTCGCCGACTTGAAATGGTCTGTCTGCATGCAGGGAAATACCGGAGAAAAAATTTCCCAAAGTGTCCTGCAAGGCGAGACCGATGATAACGCCGAAGATAGCTGAGGTGGTGAAGAGGGCTCCCAGATTAACTTCGGTGTAGATGCGATTAAAGATCAGTAGGAAGAGAATTGTGAAAGCGACCAGCGAAAAGATATTTCGCACCAGAGTCGGGGCTTCATAGCCACGCCGGAGACGAAATACAAAATCAAAGATGATAGTGCTCAGCGCCCGAACGCCCAGGAAAGCAAGCAGGGAAAAGAGTATTAGCTTAGGGATGTTGATCAGACTGTCTTCCGCGCGGGCGCGAGGACCCATGCGCGAAGCCAGGTAAGTACGCAAATCTTGTTCGAAGTAGAGGAAAAAATAGAGAGCCAGCGCGACGACCAAGGTCGCGAAAATGAAAGCTAAGATCCGATTCCGCTTGGGTCCGACTGCTGCCATGTAATCCTCGCTCTTCAAGTAGACGTCTGGGAACGAGAAGGTACTTTTATCATCAAACGCGCGGCTTGGCGAGAAGTAAAGTGACGTCTGTGAAGTCCTGACTTGTCACTGGCAAATTACGGCGGAATGATTTGTGCACCCTAATGAGCTACTTCGCAAAAAGGTTAGGGAATACACTGGTCACGATCATCAGGAGCGACAATGCTGAGATAATTATCGCGGTGGCCCAGGCCGCGAGATTATAGACCAGACCATTTACATACTCACCCATCAGTTCGCGATCGTTCACCAAGCGCAGGACCGCGAAGAGAATTACAGGTAGCAGCACTCCGTTGATGACCTGCGTTACGAGCAGGACGCGAATTAAGGGCAAGCCGGGCATCATTCCGATCAGCGCGCCCAGCGCCACCAGGAAGGTAAAAATTCCGACAAAGATTGGCGCCTCGCGGAAACTGCTGGAGACGCCTTTCTCGAATCCAAGCGCTTCGCTAATCGAATAAGCAGTTGCCAGCGGCAACACCCCGGCGGCCAACATCGAAGCCCCGAACAGTCCAATCGCAAACAAACTTTCAGCATAAGCACCGGCAAACGGTCTGAGCGCATGCGCGGCTTCCGCTGCCGAGTCGACATGTTCGCCGCGCACGTGCAGAGTCGCGGCAGTCGAAATCACTATGAAGAAAACTATCAAGATCGCGAAGATGGTTCCGACCCAAACATCGATGCGGGTCAGCCGATAGATTTCGGGACGCACCCCTTTTTCGACTACGGACGATTGGATAAAGACCTGCATATAGGGCGAGATGGTCGTTCCGATGACCGCCACAAAAGTAAAAAGATATGCCGGCGCCAATTCGAAATGGGGATGGACCAATTCACGCGCGACCGTGGTCCACGCAGGATGCGCGAGAAAAGCGGCTACTACGTAACCGAGGAAAACGAGCGACATCGCGAGAAAGACTCGCTCGACGCGCTGATATGATCCCTTGACAATTAGCCACCAGATGGCGATGGCGGCGATCGGCACTGAGATATAACGTGCGATACCAAACAATTCCATTGCCGCGGCGATGCCGACGAATTCCGAAACGGTAACGCCGCCGTTCGCGACGAGCAGAGCCAGCATGACCAGCGCGGTCCAGCGCACGCCGAAACGTTCGCGAATCAGATCCGCGAGACCCTTGCCCGTCACCGCGCCCATGCGGGCGCACATCTCCTGAACAATACCAAGGCTAAAGGTTAGCGGAATCAGAACCCAGAGGAGCTGGTAGCCATGATCGGCGCCTACCGAGGCGAAAGTTGCGATGCCGCCGGCGTCATTTCCCGCGCTGGCCGTAATCACACCGGGACCGAAAATGGCAAGGTAAATGAGCAGACGAGGCCGCCGTTCTATCCTGCGGCGCACACGCTGGGCGCTGCGCCGCAAAAGGCGTTGACCTTCGCCAGGCGCGTCGATCTGTTGCTTCGCCATTTGGAGGATCCTCAGAATTCATCTGCGACGTACGAATGCGAATTGCGGATTAATAAACCCATACCGTTCGTTTAATGCCGGACTCGTCCGGCGCTCAGAGAACAAATCCAGCCTAAACAGCCATCGCCTGGACTTCTCATCCGATCAACTTCGGTAATCGCTGACGCCAGTCTCTTGGTAACAAGATTTCGATTGCGTCGTCGACGGTTACGATGCCCAGTATTTCGCCGGCCTCATCGACGACTGGAAGAGCCAGCAGATTATACTCGGCAATCTTCTGCGCCACATCGGCCGCCGAGTCGTCCGTAAGCGCCACCTGCAAATCGCTGCGCATCACGGTTTTCAGGGGCGAAGAAGGATCGGAAAGGATCAGGCCGCGCAGCGCAATCACTCCGACCAACTTCTCTGAAGCTTCATCCTCGACCACGTAGAGGTAGTAAATCATATTCGGCGTTTCCGCCATCTCACGCAGGCGAGCCAGCGCCTCTCCCACCGTCAGGTCCCGCGCCAGCGTTACAAACTCAGTCGTCATCAATCCGCCGGCGGTGTCATCGGCATAAGGCAGCAGCTCAGCGACTTCGAGCTGTTCTTCATCGTCCATGCGATTGAGCAGGTCTTCAGCCTTATCTACCGGCAAGTCGCCAAGCACATCCGCTGCCTCATCGGGCGACATATGTTCGAGGATGTCCGCAGCGCGCTCTTCATCCATGTCGCCGAGTTTCTATCGTGCTATCATCGCCGTGATCCGACATGCTTTATCTTTCGCA
>WNFO01005722.1_pt1 | contig 10911 bp, 7 predicted proteins | sample 5400251 | NCBI WGS metagenome assembly WNFO01 (sample SAMN13153354, study PRJNA577476) | soil metagenome | isolation source: 100 cm saprolite under Madrone tree | place: USA:California | collected 2016-06-14 | reverse complement strand
CTCATCTATGAGAATTCTTAGCAGCCAGCTTCTGAAACCACCTTCCGATTCGGACGCTTGGGGATTGCAAACGGCGGTGAAGAAGCAGTTTTCCACGGCTTCGTCGACTCCTTCGCCACCGTCGAGGACACGGGATGCTACGAAATAAAGCAAACCGCGGCAGCGCAAAAACCGTTCATGAAATGCCTGCGTCTCATCTTCCGGGTTAGAAAACATGCTATCTCCTTTCTGCTGGATCGTTGACGGATCGTCCAGCTGTACCTGCCAAAAAATATGCGGACCGCGCTGGCGCGCAGTTAAGGCACCGTGGTCAGTGCCTGCAGAGTCGCCGGAAAACGGCGCGCGGCCGGTGGTGGGGTCACGCGTGTTTGGATCGGATCGCTTGATGCTCTCCGAACCGGCCGGTCGGATAATGGGCAGAAACGGACTCGAATGGCGCGGAGGGCAGACACGTTAGCTGGCCCGCTTCGCCGCAGCTCGTTGAACGTCGGCGCTTCCTCGTCGCTGCGAAGAACCTATGGGCAGGAGCATCGGTACTCGGCGGCGATACTCGTCGTATTCTCTGTGAAAACGAACGAGGTCATGTTCCTCGAATTGAATCGCCATGAGAATGTACGCAGTGGTGGCGATGGCAAAGACCAGATGCGCAGATGTCATCAGCGGGGTCGACCAGAAGACCAGCAGCCAACCCACATAGAGAGGGTGGCGGACGTAGCGATATGGTCCGGGAGTGCGAAAACCGACCTCGGTGTAAGTGCGACTGAGCAAATGCAGCCAGACTTGGCGCAAGCCGAATAGATCGAAATGATTGATGAGGAAGGTCGTGATGAGGACAATGAGCCAGCCGCAGGCATACAGAGCATACACAGCCAGTCGTCCCGGAGCGCTCACGACACTCCAGACGACACCGCCCATGGGTTGCCATTTCCAGAACAACAGGAACAAAGCGATACAGGTAAAGAGCACGTACGTACTGCGTTCGACTGAAGCGGGCACGATGCGGGTCCACGCGGCCTTGAACCATGGTCTGGCCATGACGCTATGCTGAAGAGCGAATAATCCCAGCAATAAAGTATTGATCGCCAGCGCTTGCCAGAATGGCGACTGTGGCCCGGAGTCAATGGACTTCGCTACGCCAAAATTTCCGAGAAAGCCAACCGCATACAGAAAAATCGCCAAAAACGCCAGGTAACAAACGACACCGTAAAAAAACGCCGTGACTCGGCCGGGCATGTATCCTCCTTCGGGTGGCCAGTGGGTTACAATCCCAAGAACTCAGGAACGGCTCCCGTTACTGCCTATTTACTCTCGAAACGGATGCCCGAGTCCTTTGCTGGGTCTGATTTTTTTCTGGGGTTTTTCTGACAACGTGATCTCGGAGCGCGCTAACGCCGTTTATGAGTTCGGTCCCTTCCGGCTGGAGGTGGGGGAGCACCGTTTGGTGCGTGAGGGCCGCCCCATTCCACTTACCGGTAAGGCATTCGAGACATTGCGCGTTCTGGTAGAGCGGCATGGAACGCTGGTCTCGAAAAGCGATCTAATGAACGCCGTGTGGCCGGAGACCACGGTGGAGGAAAACAACCTGGACCGCAACATCTCCGCTGTGCGCAAGGCGCTGGGAGAAAAGGCTAGCGGACGGCAATACATTGAAACCGTGCCGCGCGCCGGATATCGTTTCGTGGCCCAGCTCTCCGCTGTGCCGGCTGGAAGCGTTCCCGATTCAGTGTTGCCAACGGATGACCTCTCCGCCATCGCCGTTCTTCCATTCGCTGATATGAGTCCCGATCGAGACCAGGACTATCTGTGCGAAGGTCTCGCCGAGGAATTGATTAACGCCCTCACATACATTGATGGACTCCGGGTAGCGTCTCGCACTGCTTCCTTTCAATTTCGCGACAGCGGCGCGGATGTTCGCGCAATCGGGCAACATCTTGGAGTGGGGACTTTACTGGAAGGCAGCGTTCGCAAAGCCGGCGATCATCTGCGCGTCACGGTCCAACTGATCGAAGTCGCGACCGGCTTCCACCGCTGGTCGCAACGCTTCGATCGCGAGCTGGACGACGTTTTTGCAATCCAGGACGAAATCGCGGAAAGCGTGGCGACTTCGCTGCGCGGCAATGTGCTCAGCCGGCACGAAAAGCAAGCGCTGCTGCGGCCACAAACAGGGGCGGCGGCCTACGAATATTACCTGCGAGGCAGGCAGTACCTTCCGCGCTTGACGCAGCCAGACTTACAAAGAAGTGGTGAAATGTTCGAGCGCGCAATCGAGCTAGATGCCGACTACGGTCCAGCGTTTGCCGGATTGGCCACTGTATATGCCACCATTTACGAGTGGTTTGGCGCAAGAGAAGAGGATTTGCGCCGCGCGGAACGGGCCAGTCGAAGAGCAATGGAACTCATACCCGGCCTCGCGGAGGCACACGTATCGCGCGGGTTCACACTTTCGCTCTCCCACTGTTACGACGAAGCTGCGCGTGAGTTCGAGGAGGCGATCCGCATCAATCCCAATTTTTTCGATGCCTACTACTATTTCGCGCGAACCAGTTTTGCACGGGGCGACATAGAACGATCTGCGGAGCTGTTCCGCATGGCGGCGAAGATTCGTCACGAAGATTATCAAAGTCCGATGCTTCTTTCGCAATCGCTGCGCATGCTCGGGCGGATGGAAGAAGCGAGGGAAGCCGAGCGAGAGGGTATCCATCGCGCCGAAAACGCGTTGGTTCTGAACCCGCTCGATGGACGAGCGCTCTCTCTCGGTTCGGGTGCGCTATTCGACCATGGACAGAGAGCGCGCGCTACGGAATGGTCGCAACGATCGCTCGAACTCTATCCCGATGACATGGGTACCCTGGTTAACGCCGCCTGTCTGCATGCCAAGGCAGGTCAGAAAGAAGAAGCTCTGGAGATACTCGAGCGAGTCTTCGCCCGAGGCTGGGGAAAACGCGACTGGGTCGAGCACGACCCGGACTACGACATCTTGCGCGACCATCCACGCTTCAAGGAGTTGTTGGCAAGGCTCAAATAATCGAGCTCGGGTGCGATTTTGACGCTCACGCGTCTGTTCCGAGTTTCCACAGGGTTTTCGGGTTGCGACACGATCCCGGAATTTTCGGATTGGTCATTGCGGCCCGAGCGGCCGTATTCCGAATCGCCCGAGGCGCAGCCGCTCGTGAAGAGTCTTTCGAACATTTTCACGGAGAGCGGTCTTGGCGCTTTCCGAGGTTTCACCCTGCGCTGCAAAAAATGCAATAACGAAGAACGACGACTCACTTGTGCTGGCTGCGGTTGGCAATCCGGCGCCAAGTGACAAGCGTGATGTGTTGGTCTTGGAGGAGTTGGCGGAAGTCGGGGCCGGTGAAGAAATCGAAATCGCGTTGGCGCCATGCGGCGCCCCAAGTGTCGCGTTCGCGAGTGGCGGCGTGCATTTCTGCGTCTTCGTAGGCGAGGTGGATGACGAGTTCGGTTACGCCGGGCTGCATATTTCGAATTGCATTCTTATAGAAGTCTGGCCATTTTGCCGGCGGGACGGTTGGTTCGATGGTGATGGTGTGGTCGATCACTACATCTTCGGGGGCGAGGGATTTCTCCAGATATGGGAAGTCGGCAAACCAGTCGCGGGTGACGAAGAAAGGCAGTTTGTATTCGTGCGCGAGGCGGAGCGCAACTTCAAAGAGTTCCTTACCGGTGCTCTCTAAGCGATATTGATGGGAATCGAGATGCGTGGGGCGAACGCCCATGGCGTAGGCGCGTTCGATTTGCGCACGCAGCTCGATTTCAACCTCGTGCGGATCGATTTTCGTGGCGGGAGTCCAGTCATGGTGGAAATAACTATTTTCGTCGAGCAGGCTGCGGACTTTATCAGCGGAGGCCACCGGGCCCCAGCGGATGTAAATGCGTTCGCTGGTGAGCGTGAGATGAAGACCGAAATCCATTTCGGGATGAGTTTTGGCGTATTCGGCGATTTCCGGAAACCAGGGGCAGGGCACCATGATGCTGGCTGAATTGACTGCGCCGGATTCGAGAGCTTTGATGGATGCGGCGTTGACGGAGTGAGTGACGCCGAGATCGTCAGCGTGGACGATCAGAAGTTTCGTGTTCGGCGGATAGCCGAGCTGCTCGGCGAGCGGGTTCGACACGGTTTGTGCCTTGGTGGAAATTGCAGCGGCTATGAAGAGCGTAACGGGAATAAGCCCTTTGACAAGAGAATGGAGGTGATTCGCCATTGGTTGTTGGGTCAAAAGATTTTTTCCTGGCGGCGGAGGTTGCCGAAGGTGCCGATGTTAGCGATGTTGAAGGCGATGCGGAACTGATTTTCGGTGCGTACCTGGCCCAGCGCGATGCGGCGGTATTCGAACGACAGGCCGCAGCAGTTGCCGTTGTAGGTGACTTGCGCGATCTGGCTTTGCAATGCGCTGTTCTGAATGTCGTAGCTCACGCCGCCGGTAAAATTAAATCCTCTGCGATTGAAACTTCCGTAGCCGACGAGCGCGCGAATCTGGTTTGAGAGCGGCTGCAGGACCGGGTCATCCTGAATGTGAAAGTGCGCAACCGTAGCGAAAAATTCGCTATAGGGCTTCACCTTCAACAGCGTTCCTTCGGCCACGATCTTGTTCAATTGCGGGTCATACTCGATGATCTGCTCGGCATCATATTTTCCGCCGGGGGTGATTTTGAAGTCGCTGACGATTGGCGAAGAGTTGCGCGGGCCGGTGGCAAATGCAAACGGAGTGATGGAGTTCAATGATTGCAGGACGTTGCGCGCGCCGTCTACGATTGCACCGCCAAACGTGGGATCGAAATAATGTTTCTGCACCACGCTCCAGCTCAAGAATTCCAGCGGCTGTTGGTCGCCGCTTTTTACGTAAAGACGTTGCGTGAATCCGTACTCGACCTCATTGGTATCGGAAAGGGTGGCGTCGGAATCGAACCGGATGAAGCGTTCGAAATCGTTGATGCCCGTGACATAGCGGTAGGTGACTTCCGGTTCGATGGTGTGCTTGTATTTTCGCTTGGACTTCGCACGGTCGAAATATTTTTCCAAAGCGGGTGGGCGCAGCTCGAGTGTAAATTCGCCGTCGTTGCGGGTGATGGGTTGAGTGCTGAGGTTCCCGGCAGCATCGAGGGAAGCGCCGTAACGTGTGGTGCGCACCGCGCCAGTGGCGGTGACATCGAGCCAAGGACCGAAATGCAGAGGCACGGTTACTTTGGGCGCGATCTCCGAACGCTGCACGGCGGCAGGCGTCGTCAAATTTTCGTCTTGGCGATGCAGCGCACCGATGGATGAATCAAAACTGAAATAAATCGGCAGGTTGCGCCAAGGCGCTTGTTCCACCGAGCTGAACCGGGCTTCGGGTATATTGCGGAGCGACACGCTGGTCTCCGGACTGATGGTGAGAAAGCTTTTGTCATTCACGCCCGCGAAATTCAGGCTGAATCCACGAAAATTGTTGCTTAGAAAAATCGCGCTGTTCACCTCGGAATTGATCGCGTCTCCGTAGGTGTCGGCGAACGCCAGCCGAAACGTGAGTGAAGACAGCTGATTGTAGTCCGCCACCAATCGCCAGCCCTGCGGTAACAGCGATTGCAACTCAAGCCGCTGCTGATGACCACCTTGCGATTCCAGTACGCCATTGGCGTCGGCGATGCCGCGGTCAACCACGCCGTAATATGTGTAACTGAACGTGGTATTTTCCAATGGCCGCAAACGAATTTCGGCACGCTGCGACGAACCGCGTTTGGTGAAGTCTTGCGCGCCGATGGTCGCGTCAGCCCAGGTGGTGGGCGCCCAATAGTATGCGTCGCCGAAGACGTAGCCCTTGGTGGAGCTGTTGCCGATATCGGGTAGCAGGAATCCCGATTGACGAATCTTCTGTCCAGCCGGTGCGGTCGCGTACGGCATCCAGATCAGCGGCACTTTGAATAGGCGAAAATTTGCATTCACCAGCGCCACCGATTTATTCAAGCGAATCTTGGCGCGCGGAGCATACATCTGCCACGTGGGGCGCTGCTGATCGCAAACCGTGATCCATGCCTGGTGCACCACGAAGACATTGTCGTTGTAGCGTTCGACCTGGCGCGCTTCGAAGTACAACGGATTGGCCGATACCAGCACCAGGGGGTTCGGCCTGCGCAGAATTTGTATGTTGCCGCGCACGTTGGTGAAGGTGCCCGCGCCGCTCGCAAAGTTGTAATGCGCTTCGTCGGCCTCCAGATGCTCGTTTTCGAAGTCGAATTGCACGTGACCCCGCGCAAGCGAGTCATGCGTGGTGTCGTTATATTCCACGTGGTCCGCGCGCAGCCGCATCCCGGCGTACTGCAAATCCACGTTTTTGTCGGCGATGAAAATTTCTCGCTTGTGGGTCTGTGGCCCGTCGGAAGAAAGTTCCGCGTATTGTCCCTTTCCCGAAGGAAGGCGCACTTGTTGTGCTTCGCTTGGCGCCGCCAGCAAAGCCAAAATCGCGGCGCTTAGCGCAAACAGGATGCCGCGCAAAACTACTGATGTGCTCCTCAGAGTCGGATGAGTACGCAGCATGCGATAGAATAAAAACAGTTCGATAGCTTATCACGCGCTTTGGGTTGCGTGCGCCCCGACGGATCGGTTGGAACGGATTTGTCCTCGCGCCTGGCCTAATGTGCTCAACGCGAAGAAAACGTACGCGGATTCACCGACTTGCTTCATATGGGCATACCCGTGCCACGATTGAAGTTATGAATTTGGTATGGTTGGAGAAAAACCGGCGATTTGTCCACATCACAGCGATTGCGCTGCTCTTTTTTTACGCCTGCGAACTCTATTTGCACGCGAGCCGGACTAGCGTAACCATAGACGAGCAAGTCCATATCCTCGCCGGATATCGCTACTGGGAATGACGGTTCAGCGGGGATCAGGAAGTAAGATTCTAATTCTCCGGCCTACGGGCTTACTTTTGCCATAATTCCTGATCGCAAAAGGCCGCAGTGGCCGATCAAACGCCATTCGATTTACTGCGCGAACCATTCTCTTTGGTGTCCGACTCCTTTTGTCGCAAATTCATTGCTGCATCGTTGCCTTCAGAGCGGTATGATGCGCCGCTCGCTCTGGGTTCAGTGGAAACTTACTCTTGGGGGAACCATGTCGAAGAAGCTTGTTCGGATAACTCTGGCCTTCTGCGGATTTCTTTTTCTAGTGGCAGGCCCGGCCACAGGTCAAAAAGAAAAGCAAAAAGCCAAAGCCAAACCAGCATCCGCAGACGTAAATCCGACGTCGAACACCGAACCAGCCTCGATGGACAAATTCAAATCGCTGGAGTTCCGCGAGATCGGGCCTGCGGTCATGGGCGGCCGCATTGATGATTTCGCAGCGGTAGAAAGCAATCCAAACATTGTTTACGTGGGCGTTGCTTCCGGCGGCGTGCGGAAAACGACGAACAACGGCACAACCTGGGAGCCTGTTTTTGATAAGGAACACGTGTCCACCATCGGAGACATTGCGATCGCGCCTTCTGATCCGTCCGTAATCTGGGTCGGCAGTGGAGAACCGAATAACCGGCAAAGTTCTTCGTGGGGCGACGGAATTTATAAATCCACCGACGCCGGCAAAACCTGGAAAAACATGGGCCTAGCGGAAACGCACCACATCGGACGAGTGGTCATCCATCCGAGAAATCCCGACGTGGTTTACGCTGCAGCGCTTGGCCATCTCTGGGGGCCGAATCCGGAACGTGGCGTATACAAAACATCCGATGGCGGCAAGACCTGGAACCAGGTACTGAAAATCAGCGACGATACTGGCGTCAGCGACATCGCGATGGATCCTGAAAGCCCGGACACGCTTTACGCAGCGGCTTACACGCGGCGCCGGACTCCGTTCGGTTTCAACGGCGGTAGTACGGAAAGCGCCATTTACAAAACTACGGACGGAGGAGCGACTTGGAAAAAACTCGTTAAGGGCTTGCCCTACGAGAATGGCGGCGAAACCGGACGCATCGGGCTCGATATTTACCGGAAAGATCCGAACATTGTGTACGCACTTGTACAGCATGAGAAAGGCGGCATCTTCCGCAGCGAAGATAAAGGCGAAACATGGAAGAAAATGAGCGACACTGATCCCCGGCCTTCTTATTACAGCCAAGTGCGGGTCGATCCCAACAATGACTTGCGTATCTGGGTTCTGGGCGCGGCGATGTTTTTCTCTGAGGACGGCGGCAAAACTTTCACCACGCGGCGCGTGCAGAAAATCCACGGAGATTTCCACGCGCTGTGGATCGATCCTTCCAATTCGAACCACATCATCGCGGGCAGCGACGGTGGCATTCACTGGAGCTACGACGACGGCAAGACCTGGGATTTTCTGAACAACATCGCCATCGGCCAGTTTTACGAGATCGGCCTGGACAACGAAAAGCCCTATCACATTTGCGGTGGTCTGCAGGACAACGGCAGTTGGTGCGGACCCAGTGCAACGCTGGGACGGGATGGCATCAGCAATGAAGATTGGACGCTGATTCACGGTGGCGATGGTTTCTACGCGCAGATCGATAACGTCGAACCCTGGATCGTTTACACCGAATCACAAGATGGCTATCTTGCGCGGCGCAACCTGCGCAGCGCGCAGGAGCGCTCAATCAAACCGGAAGCAAAAGTTGGTGAACCGCATTATCGCTTTCAGTGGAATTCGCCGGTGGCCGTTTCGGCGCACGATCACAACACGATTTATTACGGTGGAAATTATTTCTTCAAGTCCACGGATCGCGGCGATTCCTGGAAGCGACTAGGGAATGATCTGACCAGTGGCATCGATCGTAATAAACTGCAAATTTTCGGCAAGACTCCCGACAAGCAGACTCTTTCGCGCCACGATGGCGTTCAGGAATATCCGACGATCACTACTATCAGCGAATCGCCCGTCACGGCCGATGTGTTATGGGCGGGCACGGACGACGGCAACGTGCAGGTTACACGCGATGGCGGTAAGAGCTGGAAAAATGTGGCGCCACAGGTGCCGGGCGTTCCGCGCGGAACTTACGTCAGCCGCGTGGTCGCTTCCCGATACGCGGAAGGTACCGCGTATGTGACGTTTGACGGGCATCGCAATGACGATTACGCCGTCTACATTTTTGCCACGTCGGATTACGGTGAAACCTGGCAGGCGATTCGCCACGGCATTCCCGATACTGCAGGATCGGTTCACGTTGTACGCGAACATTCGCGCAACGCCAATCTGCTTTTTGCCGGTACGGAATTTGGTTTGTGGATTTCATGGGACCGCGGTGCGAACTGGGCCGCTTTTAAGAACAATTTTCCCACCGTTCCCGTGGACGACATCGAACTGCAAGCGCGCGAAAACGATCTCGTTCTGGCAACGCACGGGCGTTCCATCTGGATTTTCGACGACCTGACTCCGCTGGAGAAAATGGACGCAACGGTTGCGGCAAGCGAACTGACATTCTTCCCGCCACGCGCCGCGAATGTTTGGCACATCTACACGCGGCGCTGGAGCGCCGGACAAAAGGCTTTCGCGGCAAAGAATCCACCTGCCGGCGCGGTCATTAACTATTACCTGAAATCCGCTTTGCCACCTTCGGAGCCCAAGCCAGACTCCGCGGAAAAGAAAGAAACAACCGCGGAATCGCAGAAGCCCAAAACGGATGAGCCGGAAGCTAAGCCGGCAGCAAAACTTTCGCAAAAACCCGTCGAAACTCCGGCCGCAGAAACCACGGAGAAGTCTACCGAAAAGAAAGAAGAAAAGCAGGAGCCTAAAAAGGAAGGAAAAGTCAAAATCGTCGTTACGGACAAGGACGGAAAAATGATCCGCGAACTCGAAGCGCCGGGTAGCGCGGGAGTGAATCGCACCAATTGGGATTTGCGCTACAACCCACCCGCCGAACCCACGCCGGAACAACTGGAGGCAATCGCCGCAGGCTACGGTTTCGGGCCGCGCGGGCCGTACGCCGAGCCAGGTGAATACCAAATCAAAATTACGGCCGGCGATAAGTTAGCTACGCAGAGCGTGATGGTAGAGGACGATCCGCGGCTGCAATTAAGCGCTGAAGATCGCGCCACGCGGCGTGCCGCCATCGAGCAACTTTACGCGATGGCAAAATCCAACGACAAGGACCGCAAAACGATTCTCGGCATTCAGAGCGCCTTGAAAACGGCTCGTGAAAATTGGAAAAGCGAGGCTGCGAAGGCGAACGGCAGGAAAATGCCGGAAGACATCGTGAGAAGTGCGGACGAGTTGCAGAAAAAGGTCGATTCGCTTGCCCTGAAGTACCAGCGCGAACCGCAAGGTCTGGGCAATGCCGGGCCGCCGTTCGAATGGAAGCCCGAGCCTCTTCCCAATCAGGTGCAGGATTTAATGGAAGACCTTGACGACTTTGCCGCTGCGCCAGGCGCACAGCAGAAAGAAAAGCTGGCGGAACTTACGCCGCTCGTAACTGATGCTTCTGCGCAAGTGAAGAAAATCGTCGACGAAGACCTGACGGCCCTTAACAAGAAGATGAATGAGGCGGGAATTCCTCATATCGTGCCCGCGCCGCCCGCGCCGCGCGGCAATGGCGGAAATACCGAGGACGATGGCGACGGTGGACGTTGAGAACGCCGATCTGCCGAAACGATTTGGCACAGGAAGCGCGGAGAGTTACTCCGCGCTTTTTGGTTTTGCGGTTGCTTTGGCTTCGGAGTCTTTGTACCAATCAAAGGTGCGGCGTATGCCCGCGGCGAAATCCACCAAGGGCTCGTACTTCAGAAGTTCGCGGCTCAACGTCACGTCGGCTTGCGAGTCGCGAATATCCCCATCGCGCGGCGCTTCGTATTTCGCCTGCAGTTCGTTGCCGCTGATTTCGCGCAGCAGTTGCAGCGTCTGATTCAACGAGGTGCGTGCGCCGGTGCCGATATTGATTACTTTTCCGCTGGCGGCCGGAGCCTCGCAGG
>WNFO01005718.1_pt1 | contig 10913 bp, 9 predicted proteins | sample 5400251 | NCBI WGS metagenome assembly WNFO01 (sample SAMN13153354, study PRJNA577476) | soil metagenome | isolation source: 100 cm saprolite under Madrone tree | place: USA:California | collected 2016-06-14 | reverse complement strand
CATTGGGTTCGACGGCGCCGTCGGTGCGGACGCTTCCAGCTTTCACTGCACGCCTCACGAGGTCTGAAGGGCGGCCGCCACGGCTTTTTTCGCCATCACGGTCACGAGGTGAGCGCGGTATTCCGCATCCGCATGAATGTCGGACGTCAGATTTTCCGAATCCAGCCTGATCGCGGCAATCGCGCCAGGTGCGAACGAGCGCTCGAGCGCGGCTTCCATCGCGCCAACACGGAAGACGCAAGGTCCCGCGCCGGTCACTGCGAGCCGGACCTTCCCAGCTTTTCTTGCCACGCAGACCCCGACCACCGCATAGCGCGACGCCGGGGATTTGAACTTGGCGTAGCCGCCGACGTCCGGCACGGGGAAGCGAAGCGAGGTGATGACCTCGCCGGGTTGCAGCGCGGTCGCGAACAGGCCCCGAAAGAAGGCATCGGCGGAAATCTCCCGTCGGTCGGTCACAACGGTCGCATCGAGCGCGAGCACCGAGGCCGGATAGTCGGCCGACGGATCGTTGTTGGCGACCGAACCGCCGATCGTGCCTCGGTTGCGAACCGCGGGATCGCCGATGCCCGCGGCGAGACCAGCGAGCAACGCGACATGGCTCTGAACAATCTCGGACTCCGCAACCTCGACGTGGCGGGTCATCGCTCCGATCGTCAAGACATTGTCTTGAACCGAAATACCGGACAAATGGGGAATCTTCGACAGGTCGATCAGCGCGGCCGGCGCTGCGAGCCGTTGCTTGATGGTCGGCAACAACGTCATTCCGCCGGCGAGCGGCACGCTGTCGTCGACGGTGCCGAGCAACGCGGACATTTCGGACATCGTATTCGGCCTGTGAAAGGCAAAGGACCTCATTTCGATACCTCCTACTCTGCGGCGCGTGGCATCGCGGCATTCTGAATGATGCGCCAGATTCGGTTCGGCGTTGCCGGCATATCGACGTGATAGACACCAAGATGCGACAACGCGTCGACCACGGCGTTGATGACGGCCGCGGGCGATCCGATGGTGCCGACTTCGCCGCATCCTTTCACGCCCATTGGGGTGTGCGTGCACGGCGTGGAATGGGTCTTGATCGTCATGTTCGGCAGGTGATCGGCACGCGGCATGCAATAGTCCATGAACGAACCTGACAGCAGCTGCCCGGAAACGTCGTCATAGACGGCGTTCTCGTACAGCGCCTGGCCGATGCCTTGAACGATCCCGCCGTGCAACTGGCCTTCGACGATCATCGGGTTGATGACGGTACCGATGTCGTCGACCGCGGTATATTTCTCCAGCGTCACGGTCCCCGTCTCGGGATCGATTTCGACTTCGGCGATGTGACAGCCTCCGGGATAGGTGAAATTGACCGGATCGTAATAGGCCTGCTCCTCCAGTCCGGGCTCCAGCACTTCCAACGGATAATTGTGCGGGACGTAGGCGGCGCCGGCGATTTCCTGGAAGGTCTTGATGCGGTCTGTCCCTGCAACCGAGAAGATCCCGGCCTCGAACTGAATATCCTGCTCACTTGCTTCGAGCAGGTGTGCGGCGATCTTTTTGCCTTTCACGACCACCTTGTCGCTCGCCTTCGAGAGCGCCGCGCCGCCGACGACGAGCGAACGCGAGCCATACGTCCCCATGCCGAACTGCACCCGATCGGTATCGCCAAACACGATATCGACATTGTCAAAGGCCACGCCGAGCTTCTCCGACACGATTTGCGCGAAGGTGGTCTCGTGCCCCTGCCCGTGATTATGGGTACCGATCAGCACCGTCACCTGCCCGGTCGGATGCACCCGAACGGTGGCGCTTTCGTAGAGTCCGCCGCGGGCGCCGAGGCGGCCCGCAAAGCGCGACGGCGCAAGCCCGCAGGCTTCGACATAGGTCGAGAAACCCAGGCCGCGGAGTTTTCCGGCGCGTTCCGACGCGGCCTTGCGTTCTGCGAAGCCGGCGACGTCCGCCGCAGCGAGCCCGCCTTCGAGGCATCCCAAGGGATCGCCGGAATCATATTCGACGAGCACGGGCGTTTGATAGGGATAGGAATCCTTGGGAATGATGTTGCGACGACGCAATTCGACGCGATCAATGCCCATTTCCGCGGCGGCTACGTCCACCAGGCGCTCGACCACGAACGTCGCTTCCGGTCGGCCGGCGCCGCGATAGGCGTCGACCGGAACCGTGTTGGTGAAGACCACCTTCACGTTGCAGTAGATCGCCGGCGTCGTGTAAACGCCGCTCAACAACGGGCCATACAGGTTTGTCGGGATGTTCGGGCCGAAAGTCGAGAGGTAGCCGCCCATATTGGCCGATGTGACGACCTTCAGCGCGAGGAATTTTCCGTGCTCGTCTAACGCCAGCTCGGCCTCGGTGACGTGATCCCGGCCATGCCGGTCCGAGACGAACCCCTCCGAGCGGTCCGCCACCCATTTCACCGGGCGGCCGACGTGCCTCGCGGCCCAGGTGACGACCGCCTCCTCGCCATAATGGAACTGCTTGACGCCGAAGCCGCCGCCGACATCGGGTGCCACCACACGCATTTTCTGCTCGGGAATCTTGAGCACCAGCGCGCTCATCAGGAACCGCACCACATGCGGAAACTGGCTGGTGGTCCACAGCGTATAGTGGCCGGTGCCGGCGTTATACTCGGCGATCGCTGCGCGCGGCTCCATCGGGTTGCCAATCAGGCGATTGTTGACGAGGCTGAGGCGAGCGACATGCGCCGCCTTGCGGAACGCCGTCGCGACCGCGGCCTTGTCACCAAGCTCCCAGTCGCAGCACAGATTGTTCGGGACATCGTCAAACAGTTGCGGCGCTCCCGGGCGAACGGCTTCGAGCACGCCGACCACGGACGGCAGCACGTCATAGTCGATCACAACCGCTTCCGCGGCCGCGTGGGCCTGCTCCAGCGTTTCGGCGACGACGAAGGCGACCATGTCGCCGACGAAGCGCACCTTGCCCTGCGCAAGCATCGGAAACGGCGGCTCCTTCATCGGCAAACCATCGGCGCCATGAATACCCCAGCCGCAGGGAAGCGATCCGAGCCCGTCGGCCGTGACATCGTCGCCGGTCAGCACGGCTTGGACGCCCGGCAGCGCCAGCGCCGCCGCCTTGTCGATGCCGCGGATGACGGCATGGCCATGCTGCGAACGGATGAACACGCCGAACGCCGTGTCGGCCCGCTTGACGTCGGCGACGTAGTTGCCGCGCCCTGTCAGAAAGCGGAAGTCCTCCTTACGACGCGGCGCGGCGCCGATCCCGATGATGTTCGACATGGCTATTCTCCGATCACGGGTGCGTTCATGGCCGCCGCACCGGCCAGCACCGATGCCACGATGTTCTGATAGCCGGTGCAACGGCAGATGTTGCCTTCGAGGCCGTGGCGCACTTCAGCCTCGGTCGGCGTCGGGTTCTTCGCCGTCAGCGCCACCGCCGTCATCACCATGCCCGGCGTGCAGAAGCCGCACTGCAGGCCGTGATGTTGATGAAATGCTTCCTGCATGGGGTGCAGCCGGCTCGAACCGCCTGGCTCCGACAGTCCCTCGATGGTCGTCAGCATGCCGCCATCCAGCATCGGCGCCAGCAAGGTGCAGCTCTTCACCGCCTCGCCGTTGAACAGCACGACGCAGGCACCGCACTGGCTCGTGTCGCACCCGACATGCGTTCCGGTGAGGTTCAGCGTCTCGCGCAGCAGTTCGGCGACCAGCGTCGCAGGTTCGACGTCGACAATCCGGGGCCGGCCGTTAAGCGTAAAACTGACGATCATTGGTAACCTCCCGTGATCATTGGCATCAGGCAAGAACGCGGGCACGGCCGGCCGACCAGGTGGCCAGCAGCACATCGCCGACATCAAAGGGATCGCGAAAAAATGTTCGTTCCGGAATGTAGGCGACAAAGTCCGTGTCCGGCACGGTGTCGAGCATCACCTTGACGAACGATCCCTGATACTCGATCGCGATGACTCGGCTCGGCAAAGCCGTCGCGCCATCGCCGGGGCCGGCTGCGCCGACACGCATCAGTTCGACATCATCGCGCCGGACCGCCAGATCGATCCGGTCGCCGACCGCGACGCGGGTCTCGGCGCACAACCCGACCTGGATTCCACCGCGGTTCGGCTGCGACAGCACCACGTGGCCCTCGCCCACCATCTCGACCCTGCCCGACAGCACATTCTGTCCGCCCAGAAACTCCGCGACGTAGCGGTCGCGCGGATAGGCGTAGACGTCGCGCGCGGGACCGGATTGCTTGATCCTGCCCTTTTCCATCACGACGACGATGTCCGCAAGCGCGATCGCCTCGAGCTGGGTATGGGTGACATGAATGAAGGTAATTCCGAGCTCGCGCTGCATCCGGCGCAGTTCCTGACGCATCTGAACGCGAAGCTGCTCGTCCAGCGCGGAGAGCGGCTCATCAAGCAGCAGCACGCGGGGTTCGGTGATTGCTGCCCGCGCCAGCGCAACACGCTGCTGCTGGCCGCCCGACAAATTGGCCGGCAGTCGGTCAGCCAGTTCGGTCAGGCGCACCTTCTCCATCATCTGATCCGCGACCTTGTACCGTTCGGCTTTCGACTGGCCGCGAACGCGCAGCGCGAAGGCGATGTTGTCGCGGACGGTCAGATGCGGAAACAGCGCGTAGGACTGAAACATCATCGCGGTGCGCCGCTCGACCGGCGCCAATCCCTGGACATTCTCGCCCCCGATCACGATTTCGCCAGCGGTCGGTTCCTCGTGGCCCGCAATCATCCGCAGGATCGTGGTCTTGCCGCAACCGGAGGGCCCGAGAAAGCAGCAATAGGCGGCGTCCGGGATCTTCAGATTGACGCCATCGACCACATTGATCGTACCGTCGTAGCTCTTGCAGAGACCTGCCAATTCGATATCGCCGGCGCCCTTGCGCATCTCTACCTCAGTGCCCCGTCGCGCGCATGCCGCGGCGCCTGTTGATGAGAATGATCGCGCCGATACAGGCGCTGATGATTGCAAAGGATACGATCGTGGTGACGGTGCCGAGCGCGTAGAGCGACGGCGATGTCACGTTGAGCGTCATGCTCCAGATTTCGAGCGGCAAGGTATTCAGAGAGCCCGCGGTCTGCAGCGTGCGAGCAAATTCATCGTAAGACAGCGTGAAGCCGAACAGCGCGACCGCGACCAGGCCCGGCGCGAGCACGGGGATTACGACCAACCTGATGGTTTGCCAGCGGCTGGCTCCGAGATCGCGTGCCGCCTCCTCCCACACACTGTCGAAGCGGGACATCACGGCGAACATCACGAGCACGCCGAACGGCAGCGTCCACGACAGTTGCGCGCCGAGGGCGGAGGTGTACCAGCTCGCGCTGATGCCGATCCACTGGAACAACAGGCCAATGCCGATGCCGAGCACCAACCCCGGCGCCACCAGACTGCCTATCATCAGGTAGAACACGAATGTATCGCCGAGGAAGCGGCGTCGGAACGCCAGTCCGGCCATCAGTGAAACGACCAGCGTGATCACCGTGACCAGCACCGCGAGCTTGATCGAGCGGTCGAATGATCCCTTGACGTCGCCGGTACGCACCTGTGTGAACAGATCGACGAACCAGTGCAGCGAATGACCCTTCATCGGGAATACCAGCCCGCCCCGGATATCCTGGAACGACAGGATGTAGATGCAGATCATCGGGCCGTACAGGGCTGCGACGTAGAGCGTGAAGACAGCGGCGAGGACGTAAAAGGTCCAGGGGCGGCGATCGCCACGCGCAACAGCGGGAATTCGCCGATATCTGACCATTGGCACCTCAGTCTCGCCGAGCGCGACCGTCATTGCGTGATCTCCCGGCGGATATCCACGACGCGCAGGATCAGCGAGATGACAGCAACAAGAATGACGGTCAGCAGCACCGCGCTGGCCGCGGCGATCGGATATTGCAGCACGCCGACATTTTCGTAGAACGCGCTGACGACCGAGGCCGAGCTGCCGCCGGACATCACCTTGACCACGAAAAAGTCGCCCATCACGATCGAGATGACGAAGGTCGATCCCAACGCGATGCCGCTTTTCGACATCGGGATCACGATGAAGCGCATCACATCGAGGCGGCTTGCGCCCGCATCCAGCGCGGCTTCCACCACGCGCTTGTCGATGCGCGCCAGGGAATTGAAGATCGGCACCACCATGAAGATGGTTAGCTGATGGACGTAGGCAACGACGACCGAGAATCCGGAATAGAGCAGCACCTCGAGCGGCTCCTTGATGAGATGGACGTCGAGCAACGCCGAGTTGACCAGCCCTTCCTTTCCCAGCAGCGGAATCCAGGAAATCATCCGGATGATGTTCGAGGTCCAGAACGGGATCGTGCAGATCAGAAACAGGCCGATCGCGAGCAACTGGTTCTTGACATGAAAGACCAGAAAATAAGCCACCAAAAATCCGATGATCAGCGTGAACAGCCAAGTCAGGAGCGCAAATTTGAGCGTCGCCACATAGAGATGGAAGGTCTGCGCGGAAGTGAGAACGTCGACGTAGTTCGCAAGCGTAAATGTCGGCAGCAACCCACCAAAGCCGTCGGTCTCGAAGAAGCTCGCCACCAGCACGACCAGTGTCGGCAGCAGAAAAAACGGGACCAGCACCAGCATCAGGGGCGTCACATACAGCCATGCACTCAAATTTCGTCGCAGCATCACCTGGCCTGACTGGACCTTCGCTCTGGATCGCCGTAGAAACTCACGGGCTGCCGGCACTGGCGAGGAGCCGGCAACCCAATTCGCATCAGGCGATCTTGAAATCGTTCCATCGCTTGTTCATGTAGGCCGCTTCATCCATCAGCGTATTCCAGCACGAGATGTTCTTGACCCGCTCGAGGAACGAACCACCGTCCCGCTTGGTGCCGACCTTTTCCATCGGCACGCCGTAGGGGTCGTTGATGACCTCGGGCGCCGGTTTGCCGTCGTACCAGAAATCCCATTCCGCAGCGCTGAGGAACTTCTTCGCTGTCGAAGGCACCGGGCTGTAGTAGCCGTAGCGCCCGACGAACCCGCCCTGCCAGCCCGAGAGATACCAGTTGAGATATTCATAGGCGGCATCGAGTTTCTTGCCCGAAAGGTGCTTCATCAAGCCCATGCCGTTGCACCAGCCGCGATAGCCTTCCTTGCCTTCCTTGACGTTGACCGGCGCATAGACGCAAGGAATTTCCTTGACGCGGACGGCGGCCACCGCGGGCGACCACATCGACTGGATCACGACTTCACCGGCGGCCATCAATTGCACCGACTGATCGAAGGTGGTCCAGGTCGCGCGGAACTGGCCCGCCTTCTTCAGTTCGATCAGCTTGTCGCAGGTGAAGTCGATCTCCTGCTTCGTCATGTTGCCCTTGTTGCCGTACTTGATGAAACCGGCGCTCTCGAAGCACAGCGCGGCGTCCATGATGCCAATCGCGGGCACGTCCAGGATCGCGGCTTTACCCTTGAATTTGGGATCGATCAGATCCTTCCATTCGGTCACCTCGTGACCGACCAGATCGGGACGATAGCCGATCGAGTCCGCGTTATAGACCTGCGGCAGGAAAGTCGCCCACTCCGTGACGCCATCGTGGAGGTCGGTCGAGGTCGGCGTCGCGATATACATCGCCTCATAGGGCGAAATGCCCTGGCGCGGAATCTTGTGGCCGTCGATTTCGCCCTTGGTGAAGATCGGCAGGATGTTGTCGAATTCCTTGATCTTCTTGACCTCGATGCCCTGGATCACCGAGCGCTTGGCCGCGAGCTTGGCCTGCCATCCCTCGAGGTCGGCGATATCCACCGAGTCCGGCTGGCTGATGAAGCGGTTGATCGCCGCCGAGGTGTCCAGATTCTGCATGGTGACCTTGAAGCCGAGATCCTTGGCAGCCTGATCGCCGATCGCCTTGACCACCGAATAGGACACGCCGACATGCCGTAATTCGATATCCTTGATCTCCTGCGCCCAGATCGTCGGAAAGCCGCGCAGCACGTCGGAGCCGATCGCCGCACCCGTCGCAGCCGCTCCGGCCTTCAGTATCGACCGTCGTGAAAGGCCTTTCTTCTTCGCCGCAAGCTTCGGCGAAGCGGCGCGCCGATCGGCACTGTCATCTTCAGACATGGTTCTCTCCGTTCGCGTGTTGATGGCGAAGCGTAGCGACGGAGAAATCCGATTGTAAAATCGGAACTGGAAATGCCTACTATAAAGGGGGCTAATGGAAATTGCGCCTGCCCAAGGCGGCGGCACATCGACCTAAAGTTTGGCCTTTACGTCCGAAATCGTCGCCGCCCGACGAACGCCCTGAGACGTTTTCGAGGTGAGAACCACCTCGCGGGAAAACAAGACGCGGGATGGCTTCAACGCAACATCGCGCGGGCATTCGCGCGGTCCGCCATCAGCGCACCGCTTCAAATCCCGCCAGCACCGCGGTCAGATTGGCTCCGAGAATCTCCGACAGATATCCGCCCTCCTGGACGAGCACGGTCGGAAGCCCCAGCCGCGCGATCGCCTGACCGACGCGCGAAAATCCCTCTGTCGTCACCGCGAGACCGGCGAGAGGATCATGCTCGGATGCATCAAGGCCAAGTGCGACGACCAGTGCGCCCGGTGCGAGAGCCCGAATCGTCTGTTGCGCGACATCGAGCGCCTGCAGATAGCCGTCGTCCTTCGTTCCCTTCGGCAGAGGAATGTTGAGATTGGCGCCAAGACCTGCCCCCGCGCCGCGCTCATGGGCATATCCCCAGACGAACGGGTTGAAGAAGGTGGGATCTGCATGGATCGAAATCGTGAGGACGTCGGGCCGTTCGTAGAAAATGCCCTGAGTTCCGTTGCCGTGATGAACGTCAACGTCGAGGATCGCGACACGCTCATGCTTGAGCCGCAGATGGGCCGCAGCGATTGCGCTGTTGTTGAGAAAGCAGAAACCGCTGGCGAGATCGCGGTAGGCGTGGTGACCGGGAGGACGGCAGAGCGCGTAGGCCGCCTCCTCGCCGTCGGACACCAGTTGCGCTGCCGTCGTCGCCACATCCGTCGCGGCGCAGGCGGCGGCCCAGGTGCCTGGGCCGATTGGACAGGACGTATCGATCGTATGCCAGCCGAGACGCCCCACAATATGCGTGGGGTAGGTCGCGGCGTTGCGAACCGGATGCATGTTGGCGATCATCTCCGGGCCTGCATCCCCAAGCGCGGTCCAGGCGTCCCAGGCTTCTGCAAGAAAGCCTAGGTATTCCGGACTGTGGACCCTTGTTCGCGGCCCCTGCCCGAAAACGGTCGGCTCGACCAATTGATGCTTTCCTGCTTTCAATCCCGCAAGCAGCCGGTCCGCGCGTTCGGGCTGCTCGGTCGTGCGCTTGACGACGCCACGAACCAGAAAGAATTGCGGATCATGGCTCCGGTGCAGTTCGGTATAGACAGCCTTCACTCGCGTACTCCCATCTCCACAAAAGAAAATCGTTGCGCATTCGTGGACCTGCCGCCGCGTAAGAGGTTCAAGCTCGGCTCATTCCTTCGTTCCGTCATTAACGGCGTTACTGACGGAAGGAATCTCGCGCACAAGCTTTGCGACCTCGCGCCACGCATGACCAAGGTGATGATCGATGTGCGCCACGATCCGCTCGGGGTGGCCCTCCTCGATCGCGGCGAGGACGGGTTCATGGGTGCGGGCGATCTCGTGCGGATCGTCATAAAGCCGGCCGATCAGGCCGATGACCATGCGCAGTTCGGAGGCGAGATCGTCGAACAAGCGCAGCAGGCGGCGGTTGGCGGCGATCTCGCAGATCAGGCGATGAAATCGGTAATCCTCTTCGACCTGCCGTGCGGGATCATCGAGATCGGCGGTGCGATGAAGCACATCGAGCTGCCGCCGCAACATGTCGCGCGTCTCCGCAGTCAGATTCCGCGCGGCGAGCACGGCGGCGTGCCGTTCGACGCATAAGCGCAAATCATAGATCTCGTCGATGTCATCGACTGCGAATTGCCGGACAAAGAAGCCGCGGCGCGGTGATGCCACCAACAGCCCTTGCCGCTCGAGGAGCCGCGCGGCCTCGCGCACCGGCGCCCGGCTTACGCCAAGCTCCCTCGCGATTCCGGCTTCCACCACCTTGGCGCCTGGCGGAAGCCGGCCCTGAACGATGGCTTGTGTCAGAAGGCGCGCGACCTGGCCGACGAGATCCGTCTCGGCAAGGGCTGGCAATCCGACCGGCGGCGACATGGTGCGCATGGCAAAAGGGCCCATTTTGACCAGTGTACAATATTTAAGCGTCGATTGTCGACAGTTTAGTCTTGCTCTTGCTTCTGCGCTGCAACAAGCTGGCGCCAGTTGAAGCTGGATCTCTCGAATGATGACAACGCACGTCCCGCCTGGTGCCCTGAAAGACGACGCACGACAGATCAGGATCGATCTTGCCGCCGCCTACCGGTTGATCCACCGGCTCGGTCTCGACGACTCGATCTATACCCACATCTCGGTCCGCCTCCCCGGCCGGCATGACCGCTTCCTGATCAACCCGTACGGCTTGCGCTTCGAAGAGGTGACCGCGTCCAACCTGGTCACAGTCGACCTCGACGGAAGCATCGTCGACGACCCCAAAGGCCTCGGCATCAATCCGGCGGGTTTCACCATTCACAGCGCGGTGCACGCGGTGCGACAAGATGCGACGTGCGTCCTGCACACGCACACCGTCGCGGGCGTCGCGGTCTCATCGCAAAAACAAGGGCTGTTGCCGCTCAATCAATGGTCGCTGCAATTCACCGATCGCCTCGCCTACCATGATTACGAGGGAATCGCGCTCGATCTCGATGAACGCGCGCGCCTGGTCGCCGATCTCGGCGACAAGTTCGTGATGGTTCTCCGCAATCACGGCATGCTCACCTGCGGACGATCCGTCGCCGAAGCATTCAAGCTGATGCACAACCTGGAACGGTCGTGCCGTGCCCAGCTCGCTATACAAGCATCCAACGCC
>WNFO01005717.1_pt1 | contig 10914 bp, 8 predicted proteins | sample 5400251 | NCBI WGS metagenome assembly WNFO01 (sample SAMN13153354, study PRJNA577476) | soil metagenome | isolation source: 100 cm saprolite under Madrone tree | place: USA:California | collected 2016-06-14 | reverse complement strand
TGGCGCTGCCGCGCGGAGATGGAGCCGTGGCACATCTTCGTGCATCTCGACGACGCCACCGGCAGCGGGGCGAGGATCCACGGCGACCATGATCCGGCCGGTGGGCGTTTCCCGACCGATGCCTGGAAGCCCAACGACCTGATCGCCGATCCCATCTGGTTCATTCCGGGGCCGAAGCCCCTGATGCTCTATGTCGGATTCTATTCCCAGGGAGAGAACCGGCTGAACCTGACGTCGCCGGGCCGCGGCCACGATGACGGCAACGATCGCCTGCTCGCGGGCATCCTGCCCGTCGCGCGCTGATGCGGGCCCTTCTCCTCGCACTGCTGCTCCCGGCGGCCGCGCTCGCCCACCAATCCACCGTCTCGTTCAGTGAGCTGACCGTGCGCGGTCGCGAGGTGGGGGGCGTCCTGCGGTTTTCCCTGGCCGACCTGCGGACGCAGATGCGCCTGGAGGACCCGCGGCATCCCCCGCTGCCGGCGTTGATCCGCCTCGCACTGGATTCATTCGCGCTGAAGGCATCGGGAAAGCCCTGCGCGTTACAGGCCGGAGCGACCGCGGCGCCGGACGGCGAGGACGGGCTGGCGCTTCTCGCCCGGTGGGTTTGCCCGGGCGCCGTCGAGGAGCTCTCCGTCCGGGTGGGGTTCCTCGAATCCTTCCCGCCGGGACACACCCACTTCTCGCGCATCGACTTCGGACCCAACGAGCTCTCGCAGCGCGCGGCCCAGCTGGATGCGCCCTCGTTCGAAGCAGGACGCACGCGATCGGCATGGAGCGGTTTCCGCCGCTTCCTCGTCCTCGGCATCCAGCACATCTTCACCGGTTACGACCACCTGGCGTTCCTGGTCGGGCTGATGCTCCTGGGCGGATCCATTCCCGAGCGGGTGAAGATCATCGCCGCATTCACCGTGGCGCATTCGGTGACCCTTGCCCTGGCTGCGCTCGACCTCCTGGCGCCGCCGGCGCGGGTGATCGAGCCGCTGATCGCAGCCAGCATCGTTTTCGTCGGTGCGGAGAACCTGTGGGCGATCCAGCGGGGCGCGGCGCCTGCGGCGCTGCGGCACCGCTGGATGCTCACGTTCGCTTTCGGCCTGGTGCACGGGTTCGGGTTCGCCACCGTCCTGCGCGAGCTGGCCTTGCCTCGATCGGTGCTGGCGGCGGGGCTCGTGTCGTTCAATCTCGGGGTCGAATGCGGGCAGGCCTGCATCGTCGTCGCCGCCTTGCCGCTGGTGCGCTTCCTGCGGCGCGCGCGCGGGTTCGCGACGGTTGCCTCGGCCTGCGTGGCGGCGCTGGGCGGGTTCTGGCTGCTTTCCCGGCTCATCGCCTGAGACCGATCAGTCCGTGCCGCCGCCCTCGTCGGTCGAAGGCCCGCGGTGCGGCTCCGGCGGCAAGTTCAGCACGGGCGATGGAAACAGATCGATGATGTACTCGATGATGTCCTTGATCGAGACGACTCCCACCGGCCGGCCCTCGCGATCGGTCAGCGGCACATGCCGGTACCCACCGATGTGCATCAGCTTGAGGGCCCAAGCGATGCGATCGTCGGGCCGCAGCGTCTCGGGATCGGGCGTCATGTAATCGGCGACCCGTTCCTTGCTCCAATCGAGCGGGTGCAGCGCCACCTTGTTGAGGAGGTCGCGCTCGGTGAAGATGCCGGCGAGCTTCCCATCCGTCCCGGTGACCAGGACACAGCCGATGTGCTGCTCCTGGAGCTTCTTCACCACGTCGTGCAGCGTCGACTGGCCCGGCATGGTGATCGCCGGTCCGAGCCCCAGCGCCCGGATCTCCCCAGTCGCGATGGCGCGCTCGATCAAGGGCCGCTGCGGCTTGCCTTCGATCTCGGACTCGTCCATGGGGTTCCCCCTCGTCGGACTGGACCTGCACTCTACGCCCGCCGGCACCTCCAGGCGATCACCCGACGCACGTGCGACTGCAGTATATGAACGACCGATCAGACCGGCTCCGAGAAGCCGGATCCGGAGGGCACGGTGGACGAGGGCAAGAAGCAGGGGACCGATGTGGCGCCCTGGTGGCAGACCGGAGTCGTGTACCAGATCTACCCGCGCAGCTTCCAGGACTCCAACGGCGACGGCGTAGGCGATCTGCCCGGCATCACCGCGAGGCTCGACCATCTCGCCTCCCTGGGCGTGGACGCCATCTGGGTCTCGCCCTTCTACCCGTCGCCGATGAAGGACTTCGGCTACGACGTGAGCGACTACACGGACGTCGATCCTCTCTTTGGAACGCTGGGCGACTTCGACCGGCTGCTCGCGGCCGCGCACGAGCGCGGAATTGCCATGATCGTCGACTGGGTGCCGAACCACACCAGCGATCAGCACCCCTGGTTTCTCGCGTCGCGCGCCGGCCGCGACGGTCCCAAGCGGGACTGGTACGTGTGGCGCGACGCGAAGCCCGACGGGTCGCTTCCGAACAACTGGCTATCGTCTTTCGGCGGACCGGCCTGGACCTGGGATCCGCGGACGCGCCAGTTCTATTTGCACAGCTTCCTCAAGGAGCAGCCCGACCTCAACTGGCGCAACCCGGACGTGCGACGGGCGATGCTCGGCACGCTCGAGTTCTGGCTCGAGCGCGGCGTGGACGGGTTCCGCATCGACGTGGCGCACGCGGTGATGAAGGACCCGGACCTCCGCGACAACCCGCCGGCGCCCGCCGGGAGTCGCGTCTTGCACAAGGACGTGGGGCCCTACGGCACGCAGCTCCACCTCTACGACAGGGGGCACGCGGACACGCACGGCGTCTACCGTGAGGTCCGCCGCCTTCTGGACCGCTACGGCGGGACGCGCCAGCGCGTCTCCATCGGCGAGATCCACCTCTTCGAACCTGCCGACCTCGTCTCCTACTACGGCGCGGATCTGGACGAGCTCCACATGCCCTTCAACTTCACCCTGCTCAGCGTGCCCTGGTCGGCCGAGGCGGTGCGAAGGACGGTCGACGCGATGGAGGCGGCCCTGCCGCGGGGCGCCTGGCCGAACTGGGTGCTCGGCAACCACGACGAGTCGCGCGTCGCGAGCCGGGTCGGGCCTGCCGCGGCGCGTTCGGCGATGCTGCTCCTCCTCACGCTCCGCGGAACGCCTACCCTCTACTACGGCGACGAGCTCGGGATGGAGGACGTCCCGGTCCCACCCGAGCTCGCGCAGGACCCCTGGGGAAAGAACGTTCCCGGCCTCGGGCTCGGCCGCGATCCGCAACGGGCCCCCATGCCGTGGGACGGCAGCTCCAATGCAGGCTTCACGCGCACGGGCGTGCGGCCCTGGCTCCCGCTCCCCCCGGACGCGGCCACCAGGAGCGTGGAGGCGCAGACAGCGAGCCCGGACAGCATGCTCGCCCTCACACGCTCCCTCCTGGCGATGCGGCGCGCGCACCCGGCGCTCCAGCGCGGATCGTACCGCCCGGTGTCGGACGCGCCGGCCGGCGTGTTCGCGTACCAACGAGAGCTCGGCCGCGATCACCTCCTCGTGCTGGTGAACTTCGAGTCGGGTCCGGCCCTCGTTCGGCTCGCGGGCCAGATCCACCGATCGCTGGTCTCCACGCACGGCGCGCCGGTCGTCCGGGACGGAACGTGCGCGCTGCGGCCGCACGAGGGCGTCGTGCTGGAGCGGGGCTGATCATTCATCGCCGCGCGTTGCGACGACATTCAGCTCGCCATCCCCGATCTCTTCAACGGAGATCTCGATGGGGCGGCAGCAGACGGAGCAGTCCTCGACGTAGCGTTGCCTCGGCCCACCGCCTTCGTCGACCTGGATCGTGACGGTCTCGCCACAGTAGGGGCAGACGATCTCCATCCTCAAAGCCTATCGCAGCGAAGCTGCGCGTGGATCGAAGCGACTCCAGGGTAGCGGGCGCAACCACATCGCGACCCGGAAGGGAGCATGCTACGGGTCCCGGAGCTCACACGACGTGGATCAAGACCCGCGAAGGAGCCCCAGCCCGTGCCACGTCCGCTGATCGCTCTCGCGCTCGTGGTCGCCTGTGGTGGCGCTGCAACGTCGGACACGACCTGCCCGCTCCCGACACCCCTCGCCGCGCCGACCTACACCTCTCCTTCTGCGTCGGGCGGGCGGTCCGCGGCGGGTCCTACGGCGACTATCCGGACCTCGCCAGCCTGGATCGCAACGGAAACATGAAGTACACCGTCGACTTCCGCAGCCTGTACGCCACCGTGCTCGATCGCTGGCTCGGGCGTGCAAGCTCAGGTTCCCCGACGGGGGTTCTCCGGTAACTCCAACGCGGCACCTGGGAAGGGTGGCCCCGGACGCGCCAGGAGAAAGCCCTGGACCAGCGACACGCCCAAGGCGGCGACGACGCGAAGCTCCTCCTGCGTCTCGATCCCCTCACACACGGCGCGCATTCCTTCTCCACGGCAGTACTCGAGGATGTGCTTGATCAGCCGTGCGGCCCGGCCGCCTTCCTCGATCCCGCGGATCATCGCCATGTCCAGCTTCACGAAATCGGGTTCGAGCAGCGCCAGGCTGTTGAGGCTCGAATAACCCGAGCCGAGATCGTCGACGGCGATGCGGAACCCAGCCGCTCGCAGCGCCGCCACCCGCTCCCGCGCGCGCGCGAAATTGCTCACCTCCGCGGCTTCAGTGAGCTCGAGCACGATGCGCTTCGTCCACGGCTGCAGCGCGGGCTCCCCCTCGATGCCGCCCTGTTCGAGGAACTCGAAAGGATGCACGTTGAGAAAGAGCAGCTTGTCCGCCGGCAACTCGGTGATGGCGGCGACCTGGATCTCGCGCAGGACGCGCCCCAGGATCGGCACCTGCCCGCTCCGCTCCGCCGTTCCCAGGAGGTCGACGATCGAGGTGAAGGCCGGATCCATCGGCCGTGCCAGCGCCTCCCAGGCGATCTCGGTGCCCGCCGCCAGGTCCACGATCGGCTGGTAGACGGACTGAAAGGCGCGCTCGCGGATCGAGCGCTGGAGGGCAACCAGCTTGTCCGCTTCATGGCGCACTTGCGCGGAATCCAGACGGCCGCCTGCCGACAGCTCCCGTGACCAGCAAATCAGGCGATTCCGCCCTGCCTGCTTCGCCGCATCGAGCGAGGTGGCGGCAGCGGCGATGAGCGCGTCGGCATCCTGCGCGTGCTCGGGAAAGGCGGCGACGCCGAGCGACAGGGTGACCCGCGGCAATCCAGGACCCAGCTGGGCCTGTTCGAGCGTGCGACGGAGGTGCTCGGCGCGCGTGGCCGCTCCCGTCCGGTCCGTCTCGGGCAGGAGGATCACGAAGGTGTCGCCGCCGAAACGGGCCAGCACGTCGCCGCCGGCCAGGTATGCCGGGACGTCGAGAGCGCGGCCGCCGGCCAGGAGAAAGGCACCCAGCGCGCGCAACAAGGCATCTCCGCCGGAGAACCCGAGACTGGCATTGATGTCCCGGAAGCGATCGATGCTCGCCAGCACCAGCGCGCAGGGATTACCGTATCGCCGTCCGCGCTCGATCTCCTTGCGCACGCTCTCCTGGAACGAGGCGTGGTTGTCGAGGCCGGTGAGCGGATCGCGCGTGGCCAGCCCCTCGAGGATCCCGTTCTTCTCCTGCAGCTCCTTGAACAAATTGCGGTACGCGCGCCGCAGCTTGAGGCTCTCGACCGCGCGCTGCAGGCGGGCGCGGAAGTCGGCCAGGTCGAAGGGCTTCACCACATAGTCGGCGACACCCGCCTGCAGCGCTTCCACCGCCGACGAGAGCGTGGCGTATCCGCTCATGACTACGATCTGCGCATCGAGGCTACCTTCCCCCACCTCTCGCACCAGCGTCAGCCCGCTCCCGTCGGGAAGGTTCTTGTCGATGATGAGCAGGTCCCACGCCTCGCCGGTGAGCCTCTTGCGCGCGTCGGCCAGCGATTCCGCAGGACTCGCAACAAAGCCCATTCCTTCCAGCACTTCGAGAACCACCGAGCGCACGACCTCCTCGTCATCCACGACGAGCGCGCGCATCCCCTCTCCCACCACCTCCGGCATTCCCCCCAGGCTAAGGGGCAGTCCAGGGAACGACAACTTTCGTGCGCCAGGGCCCCCTGCTGGTACAGTCGAGGCGATGCGCATCGGCACGCGCGCCCTCCTCATCATGGTTCCTGTCGCCGTGCTCCCGCTGGTCGGGGCGGGATGGATCGCCTTCAGCGTGTCCCGCCGGGCGCTCGAGGAACGCACCCGGGCTGCCCAGGTCGCGACGGCGCGCTTTCTCGCCGAGCGCGTTTCGGCGGAAGTGGCGGCGAGCCTGCACGCCGCCAACCTGGCGGCGAGCGCGATGGAGTTCGCGCAGCTGAGCGCGGCGGAGCGCCTGGGCGCGCTCCGGCTGGTCTTCCGTCAGATCGAGGGCGCGGTCGTAGTCGCTCTCCTCTCGCTCGAGGGCGCGCAGATCGCGGCCCCGGTGTACCTCGCGTCCCGCGCGCAGGAACCGTCCCTGGCGGACCGGGAGGTGGTGCAAAAGGAGGACATCGAGGAGTTTGCTCGCAGCATTCCCCTTCGCGCCGCCGTCCAGATCGGGGCAGCGGTAGGACCGGCGCATGCCTCCCGCGACGGATCTCCGCGCGTCGCCGTCGCGGTGCGAGCCCGAGGCGATCTCGTGCTCGCGGTGGAGCTCAGTCTTGCCCGGCTTGCGCCTCTGGTCGCGGATTCGCGCCTCGGCAGTCGCGGCAACGCCGTGATCGTGGACCGGAGCGGACGGATCGTGCTGGGCCCGAGCCGCGAGGCGGTCGCGGCACGCTCCTCTCTCGCCGCCTCGCCGCTGGTGCAGGCCGCGCTGGCCGGCAACCTGGGTGCGCTCTCCTTCACCGGATCCGATCGCCTCGAGCGCCTGGGGGCGACGGCCGAAGTGCCCGACCTGGGCTGGGTGGTGGCCGTGGACGAACCGGCGGAGGACGCGCTCGCCGAGTCGCGCGTGTTGGCGCGGCGCACCGCGGCGGCGGTGGCCATCGCGCTCGCGGCGGGAGTCGCGCTGGCGTTGCTGGCCAGCGGCGCGGTCGTTCGCCCCATCCGCGCCCTGCATCGGGGCGCGGCAGCCCTGACCGGCGGAGAGCTGGGCCATCGCGTCGGCGATGCGGATCGCCGCGACGAGCTCGGCGATCTGGCACGGGCCTTCAACGCGATGGCAACGGAGATCGAGCGCTGGAACCGCGAGCTCGCCCAGCGCGTGGAGGAGAAAACGCGCGAGGCGCGCGAGGCGCAAGATCTGCTGTTGCGCGCGCAGAAGCTCGCCGCAGTGGGCCAACTCGGCGCCGGAATCGCGCACGAGGTGAACAATCCGCTCGCCGGACTGCTCGGTCAGACGCAGCTGCTGTTGCTGCAGGAGGCGCCGGAGTCGCCCCGCCGCAAGAAGCTGGAGAGCATCGAGGCACAGGCCCTGCGCATTCGCGAGATCGTGCAGCGCCTCCAGCACTCTGCCGAGGGCCCGCAGGCAGCGCAGACGCCCGTCGATCTCCGCGCGCTCCTCGATGATTCGCTCTCGCGCAATGACAAGGCGCTGGCGTCGGCTGGCGTGCAGGTGGTGCGCGAGTACGGCCCGCCGCTGCGCGTCTTCGGCGATCCGCAGCGCCTCACCGAGGCCTTCTCGGAGCTGGTGACCAACGCGCGGCGTGCCATGCCGTCGGGAGGGCAGCTGACGGTGGGCTATCACTCGATCGACGGCCAGCTCGCCGCGATCCGGTTTGCCGATACCGGCGAGGGCATCTCCCCCAGCGTCCGCCCGCGCATCTTCGAGCCCTTCTTCACCACCAAGCGGGACTGGAACGCGAAAGGGCTGGGGCTCACGATGGTGCACCAGGTTTGTGAGGAGCACCAGGGTCGGGTGACGGTCGAGAGCGGGCCGGGAATGGGAGCCGTCTTCACGGTCCTGCTCCCCATCCTTCAGGAAAGGGCCCTGGCATGAGCCGCCTGCGCGCGCACGCCCTTCTGGCGTTCCTGGTCCACGCGGGGTGCGGATCATGCGGACCCCGTGCCCAGAAGCCCGCCCCGACGGCATCGGTCCCGGTTCCGGCCTACGCACCCATGGCGGGCCCGGTCTCGGTCGATCTCTCGCAGGCACAGGGAGACGTGCAGGTGCGCCGCGGCCAGGGCGAGCACTGGGGACCGGTCCAGCTTCCCCTGTCCTTGGGATTCGACGATTCCGTCCGGACCGGCGTTGGCGGCGCGGCAACGTTGAAGGTTGGTCGCGACGGAACCATCAAGGTGCGCGAGCGCACCGAGGTCTCCGTGCGCCAGCTGCTCGCCGATCGCGCCCGGTTCCGGTTGGAGCGCGGCCGCATCGGAGCGACCCCTGGCCAGACCGCGATCGCCGTCGAGTCCTCGGGCAGCGGCGCCGTAGCCGAGGCGACAACCGGCTCGTTCGCGGTCTTCACTGACGGCCGCGGTCTCGTCGCGGTGGTCGCCGAGACAGGAGAGGTGAAGCTCACATCGAACGGCGGCGACACCGTGCTGGCCGCTGGACAGGGAGCGCGCGTCGTCGGCAACTCGGCCCCGGTGCGCGAAGCCGTGCCGCGGTCGGTGTTGCTCAAGGTGGCGTGGCCCGACCAGAAAGTCACCAGGGAGATCAACGTCACCCTCCACGGCGAAGCCGATCCCGGCGCCGTGGTTTCGGTGAACGGGCTAGAGATGGCGGTCGGGTCCGACGGGCGCTTCGTGGCCGTGGTCCCGCTCCTCCCGGGCAAGAACAAGGTCTCGGTGACCAGCAGGGACCGCTTCGGCCGCACTGCCGACGCGGAGGAGACCGTGCGCGTCGAGCGCCGCGCGCCACCCGTCCACGCGGAGCACGAGGGCTGGCAGTGATCGGGATCGCTCTCACGGCGGCGGTTGCCTCGGCAGCGCTGCGAGTCCTCCCGCCGGCGACGCTGCGTGGCGACGGCCGCACGGCCGTCTCCGTCGAGCTCAGCGGGGGCCCGGATTCCCTCGAGGGCGAAGATCGCCGCTTGCCCGACAGCGGATCGATCTCCTGTGCCGCTGCGGGGGTGGTGGCGGCGAGCGGCGCTTTGGCTCCACGCGTCCTCGCACCCGCAAGCGCAAGCCCCGCCGAGCTCGCCTGCGTAGCGCGCCGCCGCGGCGTCGAGGCGGTATTTTCGTTGCACCTCGATCCTCCCGGTCCGGGCCTCTATGCAGTGCTGCTCCCGGCGCCGGAGCCCGGTCAGCTGACGCTGCGACCCTTCCGCGTCCAGGAAGGCAAGAGCGTCGCGCCCCGATCGATGCGTGCGGCCGCCAGCGCCGGCGAGCTGCGCCAGGCGGCGGGCGGCGCTTTGCGGGTGGCGCTGCCGCCCGGACGCGCGCCTCGCGCGATCGCCGTCGCCCTGCTCGATGATGAGGGCGAGGGTGCCGCCTTCCTGCCCCTCCCCGGCCGGACGCAACTCCGGCTCCGGTCGAAGCGTCGCTCGTTGCTCTCGGTCCGGGTGGCCGGCGCGATCCATGGCCCGGTGCGCGCGCCGGAAGGGAAAGCCACGATGTCCGTCCTGGTGCCGCCGGGGACGCGACTCGGCGTAGTGCGCGCCGTCGACCGCCTCGGCAATGCCCGCGAGGTGCAGATCGACCTGGAGACACCCTCGCTGCCGCGCATCGCAGCCGTCGCGTCGGGAGCGCAGGTGATCGCCGGCGGCGAGCTGCGTGTCGCGGTTGCGCTTGCCGCGCCCGACGGAGCTCCGGCGGAGAACGCAGCCCTGCGTGCGAGCGCCCGCCGCGGATCTCTCGAGGGACCTGTCCAACGAGGCGGTGGGCTCTGGTTCGCACGCTACCGGGCGCCGCGGTCGGTGGGCCGCGATCGGATCGCCTTGGACGTGGAAGGCGATCCGACCGCGGGCCGCGTCGAGCTCGAGGTCGACGTTCTACCCGGGCCGCCGGCACAGATCGCGCTCGACCTGCCCGAGCTCCCCGCGCGTGCCGGAGACGAGCTGGCGGTGCGGGCCGCGGTTCGAGACGCCTTGGGCAACGCGGTGGCTCCGGTCGCGCTCGAGGCCTCTTTCGCCGGCGCTCCCGCGCGCGTTTCCTGGGAAGGCGCGACCGCTTCGGTCACGGGCTCGATCCCCGGGCATCTGCCCGCGAACGGGGTCGAGCTTCTCGTTCGATCCGGAGATGCGGCCCGCGCAGTGGCGCGCATCGAGGTCCGTCCCGCCGAGGCTTTCAGCGCCGAGCTCAGCGCGGAGTCCGCCCAGCGCACGGCCCGCATCCGCGCGGTCGTGCGAGACCGGTTCGGGAACGCGCTGGGCGCCTCCGGTTTCGCGCTCGACGCGGACGGCGCGAGCGTCGGACCCGTCCAACCCTCGGCATCCGGCATCGCGGAAGCGAGCCTGGAGGCGGCCCCGCACGCTCGCGCCGCCCAGGCCTGGGTGACTGCCGGCGGCCGTGTGCTGGCCCGCACCGCGATTGCATTCGACCCACCGCCGGAGGCCTGGCTCCTCTTCGCCTGGGCGCAGGGCGGAGGGATGTCGAACGGCGGCGCGCTTCGAGCACCCCGATTCGGCGCCGGCCTGGGCATCCGGCGACAGTTCGGTCCAGTCGAAGGCGGATTGCTGGCGGGCCTGGACGCGCTCTCCTACCGCGATGAGATCGCCAGCACTGTGGGAGGAGCTCAGCAACCTGTTTCCAGGCATCTCTTCGCTTTGGCGGTACCAGTCCTGTTGCGTGCCCGGCTCCCCTTCGCGCGCCGCTTTGGCGCGTCCCTGGAGGCGGGCCCCATTGCCGCGTTTGCCTGGAGCTCGGCGTCGAGCCAGACCAGCGGCACGGAGCGGCTCGTCAGCGTCCGGCCCGGCGTCCGCGCGCGCGCGACCATCGACTTCTCGGTGGGACGGAGCCGCATCGCTCTGGGAGCGAGCCTGGGAACGGCGCGGCTGGTGGATGGACCGGTGCGCGGCGAGATCGAGGGAGGTTCGCTGTTCGTAGGCTATGAAGCATGGTGGCTCGACATCGGTCCGTGAGGAGAGCGAATG
>WNFO01026411.1_pt1 | contig 10918 bp, 8 predicted proteins | sample 5400251 | NCBI WGS metagenome assembly WNFO01 (sample SAMN13153354, study PRJNA577476) | soil metagenome | isolation source: 100 cm saprolite under Madrone tree | place: USA:California | collected 2016-06-14 | reverse complement strand
TGGGCCCGGCTCCAGGATCAACGGAATTCTTTTTTGTGGCTGGCGAAGTAAAACTTCCAGGACAGAAGCCCTATCATTCGGGCCTGACATTGACACAGGCCATCCTTGCAGGGGGTGGCGCGACAAACGGCGCCGGCGAGCGAGTTCGAGTTTCCCGGCAAGGAACTGACGGTCGCTTGGTTACTGAGGAATTCAACCTGAGAAAAATCCAGGATGGCAAGCTTGCCGATCCGCTTTTGCAAAAAGACGATCGCATCGAACTTGCCGCCGCCAACTAAAATCCTTCTCAGAAATTTGAAGCGAAGGGCAGCCCCGACGAATCGGGGTTGCCCTTTTTTCGTGTCCATGTTCGTATCAGCGCGGTCTTTGCGCTAACTCCGTTTATAATACTGGCAATCAACGTCACGCAATGAAGCTGCCCTCGACAAACCTGGTCCACGTCTTAATTGGAAAATCGATATTGGAAACGCTTTTTGTTGCCTCGCTGGCGGTCATCGCGTTTCTTAGCGTGCTGCCGCCCTATTTTCATGGTTGGGGAGAAGTAACCGACGACGGCATTGCGGGTTGGGCGGTCGATAACGGCTCGCCCTGGGAACGAGTTGAGGTTCAACTTTTTATTGACGGCAAGTTTTTCGGGACGGTTGTGGCGAATCGATCGCGTCCCGACGTTTCTGCTGCGGGCTGGGCGTTGGACGAGTGGCATGGTTACAGTTTCATTACTAACTCACTCAACGCCGGCCCACATGAAGCGCGCGTGTACGCCTTGCGGAATAGCGGCAACGCCACGCGAAAATCATTACAACTGTTGGGCACGCCACTGCCATTCATCGTGGGAACCGATGGCAAACTTCAACCGCTAGCTGCTGCCAAAGGCAGAGACAAATGATCCCCAGCGAGACTCAAACTTCACTTGAAAGACTTCCGGCGGGCGTAGCCAGATCGCTCCCCTTATGGGAGATTGCGTCGGTAATCACGTCCTGCTTAATTGCAGAATGGGCCGTGCTGGTTTTTGTCGGACGCAGCAAGCTCATCACGCTGGCGCTTGCCTTGATGTCGTTCTCGCATCGAGAGCGGGGCGAAACCTCACGCGACCTCGGGCTGCGTACCGACAATTTTCTAACATCCTGCCGTTTGCTTTTACTTCCTACGTTGCTTGCTGTGTTTCTAATTATTACCTTTGGATGGTCCACGAGCCATGGTTCGTTTGGCGCGCCGTGGCGCTGGCGATTTGCTGCCCTGCCTTTGTGGGCGCTCTTTCAACAATACGCACTGAATGGGTTTATCAATCGTAGAGCGCAAATGGCGCTGGGCGCGGGGTGGAAAAGCATCGCCCTGGTCGCAATCGCTTTTAGCATTCTTCATTTGCCAAGTCCGACGCTCGCGCTCCTGACGCTGGCGGCGGGAGCGGTATGGGCATTTGTTTACCAGCGCGCGTCTAACTTGTATGCCCTGGCTCTCTCGCACACGGCCGTCTCATTGGCGCTGGCTCTGACCGTGTCGCAGCATTGGCTGAATGGGTTGCGCGTTGGCTTTAAGTATTTTGGTTAACCTCGTCTGGCAGAATTTAACTGCCTGTCAACGACGCTGTACCTGTTGAACATTGCTTTGATATACTGCAAAAGCCTTGCAAGTGAACAGGTCGGGCGGTCGCTGCTGATTCAAAACTCATCGCCAGATTTCAGATCCTAGATTGCGCTTGAGCCAGAATCAGGAGAGGAAAGTCCGAACACTAAAGGGCAGCGAGCCCGCTAACGGCGGGGCGTCTGATAAATCTCAGATTACAGATTTCACATCTTTGCCAATCGGGGAACGTTTCAGGTTGACGTTGGCCGGGGCTTCCCTGGAATTTGAGATTTGCAATCTGGGATTGATCGGACGACGACAAGTGCAACAGAAAGCAAACCAGCCCACCGTTTGAAATTTCAGATCTGAGATTTGAGATCTCAACAGTGGGTGATGGGTGAAATGGTGCGGCCCCCCGGGGCTTAAAGTAAGAGCGCACCGGCGCGTTTGGCGACAGACGCGGCCAGGCAAACTCCTCGCGGTGCAAGATCAAATAGGGAGGCGTCAAAAGGGCTGCCCGCCCAAAGTGGTTGCAAAATCGCTACGACCTCCGGGTAGATCGCTTGATCCGACTGGCAACAGTTGGGCTAGATGAATGATCGCCACTCCGATTTGAGATCTCAAATCGGAGCACAGAATTCGGCTTATAGACCTGTTCTACTTCGCTTGGCGCTACGCATTCCGGCGCTTCACCAATTTTCGAAAGAGAGGCTGCGATAGATGGCGAATCGTAAAGGAGTATTCATCGGGGCATATGTCCCCAACCATTTGAAGGAATCTTTACGGCGGCGTGCGGCGGCTGAACATAGAACTCTTTCGCAGGAGATTACGCGCATCCTTGAAGAAGCGGTGCACGGCAAGGGACTGCCAGCCGGCAGCGTTGATCGACGCAATCGCGAATCGACGCCACGCCGCCGCACAACCGATCCCGCGCCTCGTCGTCGCAATGTTGACATCGAATACACTCGTGGCAAATCAAGCGACGATCGCAGTTAAGCAAACATTTTGGTAACTCTCTTGAAGTTTCTTGTAATCGTTGCTCTTCTCGCGCTGCTGCTTCTGCTGCTCTATTCGCGCGTTTACCCCTACCTGCAGGCCCTGAAAAAGATACTGACTGCCGCCCGGACCATGACCGATTCCGGGTTCACTGCGAATACTGCGAGCGGCGAGGTCGGTGGAACTGACAAGAGGTTGGTGCGCTGCGTCGCGTGCGGAACGTGGGTGCCGGCCGAGCGCGCTATTGGAAGCAAGACCGGTGGCTCAGTCTATTGCTCGCGCGAGTGTATGGAGAAGAAATCCGATCGGCGTGAGAAGAAATTAGCAGGATAATTACATTCGAACCCCGGGCAGTTCCAAAAATCCTTCAGCCGATTTCCGTGACACTCGCCGCCTCTTCCGGCAGCAGATTTCCCGCTTCATGAATAGCCTTGTTTGTGTCGGTAAGATAAAGAACGATGATGCCAACGATGAAAAAGATTATTAGCGAGAGCAGCGCCTGCCGGTAAGAATTCGTTGCCGCTACCACGGCACCGAAAGTAAGCGGTCCCAGCCACGAGGTGCCGCGCTCGGAAACTTCATAAATCCCGAAAAACGAGGCCTCTCTACCTGCCGGAATCATGCGGGAAAACAACGACCGCGAAAGTGCTTGCGACCCGCCCAGCACGATGGCTATGAACACGGCCATGATCCATGCTTGAGACGTTGTGTGCAGGAAACCATAGCCATAAATGACTACGCCCGCCCATAACACCAACGAGATCAGAATCGCACTCTTCGTGCCAATCAAATACGCGATTCGCTCAAAGAGCAGTGCGCCAAAGATAGCGACAAACTGCACCATCAGAAAGATCAGGAGTAGAAACGACTGGTCCGTCTTCAAACCGCGCGCCACGAAGAGTTCCTGCGCAAGAAAAACAGAAGCCATACTAATTACTGTTTGAATACCATCGTTGAAAAACAAATAGCCAATCAGGTATTTCAGCGTGTGGCGCAAGCGCGCTAACTCGCGAAACGTGCGGCCCAGCTCTGAGAATCCCACCGTCAGATAAGTTTTCCCAGGCGGCAAAGCTTTTTCTGTCGCGCGCGTTTTGAGAGTGCCAAACGTGATGAGCGCAAAGCCGCCCCACCAAACGCCGGCAGACAACAGCGAGAGTCGCACGGCCATGTAAGGATCAAGGCCGAGCCGGCCTGCGCTTTTCACCAATAGAAAATTGAGCGCCAGCAGTACACCGCCGCCGAGATAGCCGTATGCAAAGCCGCGGCTCGACACCTTGTCGCGCTGATCTTCAGTTGTAATATCGTTGAGAAAGCCGTTGTAGAAAACAATCGTAGCGCCAAAGCTCAGATTGGCGATGATAAACAAAAGGCCACCCAGCAAATAGAGCCTGCCGACGACGAAGAACATCAGACACGTGGCAGCGACGCCGATGTAGCAAAACAGCGCCATCATCTTCTTTTTCAAGTTCGAATAGTCGGCCACCGCGCCAAGCGTCGGCAACAGGAATATCTGAAGAAAGACAGCAACGGAAACGCAGGTAGGGAAAAAAGATTTTGAAGTGATCGCGCCCACCGGCCCAAGATTTACGACGATGCCATTCTCGCCAACCACTTGCTGAGTTATCTCGGTTAGGTAAGGACCGAAAAGGGCGCCTACGATGGTGGTGGAAAAAGCTGAGTTGGCCCAGTCGTATATCTTCCAACCAAAGACTTCGCGCGGATTGTTCTTGTTATGCCGCCTATCAGCCGCAGCCGAATGGGACAATAAATGAGAAGTCATTTGTGGCTCGCGGTCTTCTTCGTCAATGTTTGCAGGATTGCCGGCGTGATATCGGCGAGCGTTTTTATCTGCCTTGCAATATGAAATCTGTTCGCGCCCCACACAATCGTAGGCACTGCGTTCAGCGTGTGATTGCGTGACGAAAGATCTTCGATGTTGCCGTGGTCGCTGGTGAGTATAACGGATGTCCTATTCAAATCAATGCGAACCAATAGTTCTCTGATTAGCCGCGCGAGGTTTTGCAGAGTAGTTCTCGCCAGTTGCCCATCCTGTTTGTGCCCAATCTTGTCGGTAATAAAATATTCATACAACGTAAACTTGTGCTCGCTCGTCAGTGACGCGAGAACTTGCGCTGCTTGTTCAGCGCTGCGTGGTTCGACGTCTTCACCGCGTTCGATTAACAACTGATTAGTAAAGTCATGAAAGACGGCGTGACCTGCTTTAAGGTCGGCGACCTGACGAAAGGGAACAGCGGCCGCCTCCATTGCCGCCGTGGTGGCCGACACCCAGCGCGGGCGTTCGTCAAAAAAGCGCTGCGTATAAGTATTCGCAAAGGTGATTGGAGCAACGCCGGCGCGCGTCAATTGCAAGAAGATCGAATGATCGCGCAGGATCTCAAGCATGGCGGAGTTTGGAAATCCCTGCTTGTGATAGCCGAGCAATTGGGGAACATTGATGCCAGTGAGAATTGTGGTCTGGCCCGAAGCGCTTTGCGGCCGGCCTTCAACTCCGAGCCGCGCGTCGGTCGGCACCACAATGCCATCAAAGATTGTCGCGTGCGCGTTTGCGGGCGCGAGAGTACCGTCAGACATTGCTGTCGTTGGCTCGTGAGAAAAAATCGCCAGCGGCTCCGCGTCAGCCAGGCCATCGAGCGGATTTTGTGTCCCGCGCGCTCCGATCCCGAGACCGTCGATGAAGAAAAGCAGAACTGACATTCGCAGTGATGAATATCATCCGCAATGTTTCGGTGCAAGTACCGCTCTGGATGATCCCATCAAATTGCCATTCCTGCCGCAGATTCGCATCCGCATTCCTCTTTTGTCGCCGCTGATCGTTGAAGTCCAGACGGGAAAGAAGATACGATAGCACCCCCGTTAAACCTTCCCCTTAGGTCAGTTCGAATAGTTGCGATGAACAGAAGACTGACAAGCCGCGCCTCGACTCCCTCGACTCTCCCGATCCCTTCGCCTGATTGCAAATCGTTCTACTTGAGCCTGCTGTGCATCACGATATTCAGTCTGCTGGTCTTACCTCCCAGCGCAATGGCCCAACACTTGACGGGCCGCATCAAGGGTACTGTTAAGGTTACTAGTGAAGCCACGGACGCGCCGCCGGCTTTACTGCCTGGGGCGCGGCTTACGCTTATCAATCGTGACCTGCCGGAGCAATTATTCAAAGTAGTCAGTGACGATGTGGGCAATTTTATCTTCACCGATCTGCCGGCGGCGACGTTTTTTCTGACGGTTGAGGCTGATGGATTGGCCACAGTGAAGCGTGAAATCAATCTGGCGCCGGGTGTAGGGCTGACCGTTGAAATCATCATGAAAGCTACGATTTCCGAGACGGTTACCGTTCGTGAGGAAGAGGGCCTGCTGAGTACGGCCGAATCAACCACCAGCAATACCGTTCGTTCCCAGACACTGACCGATGTACCGCTGCCGGCAGAGAACTATCAGAGCGCGCCGGTGCTGAATCCCGGTGTGGTGCGCGGGTTGGACGGAGTGGACCACCAGAAAGGCGCCCGCGCGGGTCAGAGCGCCTACACAGTCAACGGTGTGGGCATCACGGATCCGGTTACTGGAAACCTCGCCTTCGACATCCCGCTCGAAGCGGCAGCAAACGTAAGAACCGAAGAAAACCCATACTCGGCGGTGTTTGGCCGGCTCACCGGCGGCGCAACCGAGCTCGAAACCAAAGGGGGCGGCAACAAGTTCAAGGTGAGCGCCGCGCGCCTCTTTCCAACTTTTCGCAAAATATTCACCGGCCCGATTGATTCATTTCGGCCGCGCGTCACCTTCAGCGGCCCGGTGGCCCGCGATCGTCTTTTCTTCCTACAGTCCCTTGAGTACCGCTTCACGCGCTTTCGCGTGCCGAGCCTCAAAGCTCCGGGAGACGAGTCAACCTCCGAGAACTTCAGCAACAAGACTAACAGCGCCAAATTTGTCGCGGCGGTTTTTCCGCAAAAGGTGCGCTTCGCCGGACTCAACACTTTCAATCCGCAGCCGACGACACCGAATACGAAGCAGCGAGGCATGCTCGTCTCGATCTCCGAGCAGGCAATTTTCAAAGATGCCTCGTTTCTTTCTTCCGCCTTAAGCTATAAGACCTCCGGCCTTGACGTCTTTCCGCAGGGGACGGGATCGCTTGAGTTGTTGCCCGAAGGCAACACCGGTAACTACTTCGCCGACATCCGCAGGAAGTCTCAACGGTTTCAGTGGCGGGAAATTTACTACGCGCATCCGTTTGAGTTTCACGGTCAGCAGACCTTGAAGGTCGGCGGCGAAATTGCTTACTCGCGCGCGACGGGTGTGTTCCGCGAAAACTCGATCCTGATCAGACGGGAGGACCGAACTCTTGCCCGACGCATAGAGTTTGGCACTGCGGCGAGCGTTTCAACCAGTCTCAGCGAGTTCACCGGCTTCGTGCAGGATCGGTGGGTCGTCAATAAGAAGCTGACCGTCGACGCCGGCCTGCGCTTCGACCGTGATGGGCTGGCCCGGCAGAACGCCCTCGCTCCGCGCCTTTCGTTTTTGTTCCTGCCGGTCAAGAATCACGCCACAGTCATACGCGGCGGAATCGGTCTCTTCTATGATCGCACTCCGCTAAGCGTCGGCTACTTCAGACAACTTCCCGAGCGCACTGTTACCACGTTTGCTGCAGACGGCAGCTCGATAACTGACGGTCCGACTCGCTTCGCCAACGTAGAAGCAGCGCGGTTGCGCAACCCACGCAGCCTCCGGGCGAGCCTGCAAATTGATTTCTCTATCACGAGCAAGGTGACGGGACGCATTGGCTATCTGCAACGCGCAACAACAGACGATTTCATCGTCGATCCTCTTGCCGCGTCAGGCCGGAGCGCCCTGGTGCTCAGCAACCTCGGCCGTTCGCGCTACCGCGAGCTGCAATTGCTCGCAATCTATAACAACCCGCGCATCGGTACGTTGAACGCTACTTACGTGTGGTCCAAAGCTCGTGGGGATCTTAACTCTATTGATAACTTTCTCGACGATTTTCCAGCGTTCGTAGTGCGGCCGAACGAGTATGGGCTACAGCCCTTTGACGCGCCGCATCGATTCCTGGTCTATGGCCAGTTGCGAGCGCGCTGGGATATCAACATCGCGCCCGTGCTCGAGATTCGATCGGGCTTTCCGTTCTCCTTCGTTAATGAGCGCCTGGATTTTGTTGGTCCACGCAACCAGGCGGGACGCTTCCCAACTTTTCTGTCGCTAGCCATGCAAGTTACGAAAGGGTTCGCGATACCAAAGTTCGTGCCGACGATTGGAGGCCGACGAACGCGAATCGGGGCAGCCGTTCTTAACACCACTAACCACTTCAACCCGACTGAGGTGCAAAACAACATCACCAGCCCGCGACTCGGCCAGTTTTTCAATAGCCTCCATACGTCCGTGCGCGGCAAATTCGAGTTCGACTTCTAGGCGCTGAGACCCGGAGTCTTCACTCGGACGCTACCGCCCGCGGTTCTGACTAGTTGAATGTCCATCTTCGGCATCGAGCTGTCCGCGTTCGCGATAGAGATTGAGCTTGTTGTGAAGCGTCTTCAAACTAATTCCCAACAGCTCCGCGGCGCGCGTTTTGTTGTTTTTAGTTTTCTTGAGCGTGCGCACGATCATTTGGCGCTCAACTTCTTCGATCGGCGTGCCGACGGGAAACGTGATCGTGTCTTCATTGCGTAAGCGCTCGCGCTGATCGATTGGATATGGAGCAAAGTGATGACGCTCGATCTCCTCACCAGAGCAAATGATGACCGCGCGCTCAATTACATTTCTCAACTCGCGCACGTTCCCCGGCCAGGCATGAAATTGCAAAGCAGAAATAGCAGCGGGACTGAGGAAGCGCGCCGGCCGCGAGTGCTTCGCGGCAAGCTTCGTCACCAGATATTGTGCCAGCAGCGGCAGGTCTTCTTTTCGTTCCTTCAGCGCAGGTAGATGAATGCGAAATACGTTCAAGCGGTAAAGCAAATCCTCGCGCAACGTTCCCTTCGCGATTGCTCCCTGCGGATCCTGGTTCGTGGCTGCGAGAATTCGCACATCTACATCAATCTCCTTGCGGCTTCCCAAACGCCGCACCGATCGTTCTTCGATCACGCGCAGCAGCTTGGACTGCAACATTGCCGGCATTTCGGAGATTTCGTCCAAAAGCAGCGTGCCGCCCTCAGCAAGTTCAAAACATCCGGGGCGCCGTGAAGCCGCACCGGTGAATGCGCCTTTCTCATGCCCAAATAGTTCCGACTCCATCAGGCTTTCAGGAATCGCCGAGCAGTTAATTCCGACGAACGGCCGGTCGTGGCGCGGGCTCAGTTGATGAATCGTGCGGGCGACGAGTTCTTTGCCCGTCCCCGATTCACCAGTGATCAAAACAGAGGCTGACGACGGGGCGATCTGTTCAATCAGTGAATAGATTTCGCGCATTACCGGCGAACTGCCGACAAGCTCTCCGAAGGCGCCGCGATTCTCCAGCTCACGGCGAAGTACTTCATTCTCACGTCGTGTTTCGGTTAATTCGACGGCGCGGTCCAAAGCGACGCGCAGCTTGTCCGCATCCACAGGCTGCTCGAAATAATGGTAGGCGAACTCTTCTTTAACAGCGCGCTTCGCCATCTCGAGCAAGCCCGATCCGGCCAGCAGGATGACAGGAACGTCATGTGGTTGCGCTTTGAGATCGCGCAGGACAGTGAAGTTCTTGTCTGCCGCGAGCGAATTGCTATCGATGATCACAGTTGGATCGGCTTTCAGAATTGATTCCAGGCTCGGTGCGGCATCTTCTTCGAAGAGGGCTTCATAGCCCCAGGATGCGAGCAGTTGTTGAAGCGCTTGCCCACTTGATTGGTTTTGGTCAACTACGAGTATGCGGCGTGACGAAAGTGACATCGGCAGTCAGTTTAGCATGAAGAGGGATTTGCAATCTTCTAACGGCTAATTGTTAGCTAGTTGGAAGCACAAGAGATTTTCCATCTATCATTTACCATTTTTCATTTGCCATTTGGTTCGAGCGGCCGTTCCTGAAACGAAAAATGAGAAATGAGAAATGATGAATGGAAAATCTGCCTCCAAGAAGCAGTCTGTCCTACTTCGGAGCAAAGTAGTCAGCGATGGCTCGAGCGAGGAATGGCATGGTCGACTGGGCCGGCTGAATCTCCACTTTCAATCCAAAGTCTGCGGCCGTCTGCGCCGTAATGTCACCCAGACAAGCGATCGTGATTCCGGCAAGCACACTTCCGAGGTCCTGTGTATCAAAGAGTTGAGCAAGATTCCCGACTGTAGAAGAGCTCGTGAAGGCGATGCAGTCAGCGCTGCCCGAAAGCATCGCTGCCACTCGCCCTCGATCCAGGTTCTGCGGCAAAGCGGTGCGATAAACCGGAACCACATCGATGCGCGCGCCTGCCGCTGCGAGTGTTTTTGGTAGAAAGTCTCGCGCGACTGACGCGCGTGGGAGCAATATGTTCAGACCCTTGAAAGGGTCCGATCCACCAATGAAGCGCTCCAGCGCAGCAAAAACACCTTCAGCTTTGAATTCGTTTGGAATGAGATCGACGTGAACATGTAACTCGCTCAGCCGCTCAGCGGTCGCAGCGCCAATCGCACAAACTTTCAACTCATCCAGACTGGAAGCGTCATGGCCGCGCTCTATCAGTCGCTTAAAGAAATAATTCGCCGCATTGACGCTTGTCAGTATTAGCCAGTCATAGCCATAGAGGTGACCGATTGCTTCGTCCAACCGCTCATAGTCGTCAAGCTCCTGTATCTCGATTGTTGGACAGGCGATGACCTGCGCGCCGTATTGTTCGAGTTCGTGTGTGAACTCGTCAGCTTGAGCGAGAGCACGAGTAATCACGATGGTGCGTCCGCTGAGCGGTAGATTATTCACTTGTGTCTAGCAACTTGCGGGCGCCGTTCGTCAACAATCGTTCAGCAAGGACATTACCAAGCTGTTCCGCTTTATCGATGGAACCCGAAATACGATCTCTAAGAATTTGCATTCCTTGCGGGTCGGCTACTAGCCCGTCAAGCCTGATGTTCTTATCGCGAACTGCTGCGTAGGCAGCAATCGGCAATTGGCAACCGCCACCAAGGCTGCGCAGGAAGGCGCGTTCGGCAGTACAAGCCAGCCTGGTAAACTTATGATCGAGATCTTTGACCGCTTCGATTGTGTCCTGATCTTCAGCGCGCGTTTCTATCGCCAGGGCGCCCTGTCCGGGTGATGGAAGCATTTGCTCACTAGCGAGCGCTGCGCTTATGCGGTGCTCAAGTCCCAGTCGTCGCAGTCCGGCACATGCCAAAACCAGAGCGTCGTACTGACCCTCGTCAAGTTTACGCAGACGCGTGTCCACATTCCCACGGA
>WNFO01006960.1_pt1 | contig 10919 bp, 6 predicted proteins | sample 5400251 | NCBI WGS metagenome assembly WNFO01 (sample SAMN13153354, study PRJNA577476) | soil metagenome | isolation source: 100 cm saprolite under Madrone tree | place: USA:California | collected 2016-06-14 | reverse complement strand
GTGGCGGAGGAACCGGCGGAGGTGGGGGTAGAGGCGGTACCGGAGGCGGTGGAACGGGCGGAGGTACTGGTGGGGGCACGGGCGGCGGGACAGGTGGGAGGGGCGGAGGAACTGGCGGAACAGGCGGAGGCACTGGAGGAGGCACCACCGGGCGCGGTGGGGGAGGCGGATTCAATCCCAATACCAACACAGGGAATTCGGTGTTCACCCAGCCGCGGTCCATCGTTCCGCAGATGCCGGAATCGGCTTCCACCAACCAACAGATTCTGGCGGCGCTGGCGGAGGGAACAGGTGGATTCTCGATCTTCAATACGAACGATCTGCTGGGAGGACTAGAGAAAATCGGTAGGGAGCAGAACGAGTTCTACATTTTGGGCTACGTGCCGGCACAGTCGACGGAGGGAAGCTGCCACACCCTGAAGGTGAAGATGAATCGCGGGGGCCTCAACGTAAGATCGAGGAGCGGCTACTGCAACACGAAGACCGCGAACGTGCTCGAAGGCACACCCGTCGAGAAGCGACTGGAAGTGCGCGCGTCGGCGAAGGAGGCCGGCTCGATTCAAGGAGCGCTGGAAGCGCCGTATTTTTACACCGGGCCAAACGTGGCGAAAGTGAACCTGGCGATGGAGATTCCTTCGAACACGCTGCAATTCAATAAAGAAAAGGGCAAGTACCACGCGAACCTGAACGTGCTGGGCATCGCCTACCGGGAGGATGGATCGATCGGCGCGAAGTTCAGCGATACGGTGAATCTGGACTTGGAGAAAGATGAGTGGAAGGAGTTTACGAAGCAGCCGTACCGCTACGAGAACCAGTTCGATGCGGGGTGCGGCACTTACAAACTCTCGGAGGTGCTGAGCGCGGGAGGCGACACCTTCGGGAAGTTCGAATCGCCGCTGCAGATTGACACCTACGACGGAAAGAAATTCAGCCTGGGTGGAGTGGTCCTAACGAACTCAATGCAGCGCCTTACGGACATCCCGACGGGGCTGGACTCCATTCTTCTCGAAGACCGGACGCCGCTGGTGGTGAAAGGGATGCAGATAGTGCCGTCGGGGAGCAATCGATTCAAGAAAACCGACAGCGTGGGAGTGTACACAGAGATTTACGAGCCGCTGCTGACGTCGTCGAATCCGCCACGAATCGGCATCGGCTATCGGGTTATGGATCGGGCCACCGGGAAGGAAGTTTTCTTCAGCGGGCCGATCGCTGCGGACGAATTTGTGCAAAAGGGCAGTCCGATGGTGCCGGTGGGGTTGGTGGTGAAGGTAAAGGACCTAGGTCCGGGCAAGTACCGCATGATGATGCAGGCCGTGGATGAGGCGGGGAATCATGCTCCGAATCGCACGGTCGATTTTGACGTTATTGACTGATCGAGTGGGGCGAGACGAAACAGGGTCCCCCTCCCGCGAATCGGAGGGAGGCTAGGCCGCGCGCTGGCGAGGGGCGTGACTGGATTCGGCGAAAAGACTTCGCAACACGAACCAGCAGTTCGCGGGACGCTCAGAAAGCCGCCGCATGAAGTAGGGGCACCAGTCAGTGCCAAAGGGCACGTAGACTTGAAGGGCGTGCCCGGCGGAGTAAACTTGCTGCTGAAGGTCGCGGCGAATTCCGTAAATCATCTGGAATTCGTAGCGGTCTTTACCGAGACGGATGCGCGCCACTTCGGCTTGGGCGTGCGTGACCATCGCCGGATCGTGAGAGGCGATGGCGGGGAAGAACGAGCCCCGCACTGCGCCCTCGAGGAGCAGCGTCGTCAACCGCTTGTAATTCGCGTCCACGTCGCTCTTACTCTGCAGGGCGATTTTCCTGGGTTCGCGATAGGCGCCTTTGACCAAGCGGATTTTCGGTTTGACGGGCGCGAGCCGCTGCAGATCGTCCTCGGTCCTGTGAAGATAGGCTTGGACCGCCAACCCGCAATTGCCAAGCTCGCGCTGCATGCATTCAAAAATGTCCAGCGTTGCGTCGGTGTGGGCGCTGCCTTCCATGTCCATTTCAATGGTGCGGCCGAGGGCGGCGGCGCGCGCGGCGATATCCCGCGCTAGGGATTGGCAGAGATTTTTGTCGATATCCAAGCCGAGCTGGGTCAACTTGATGGAAATGTTGCCGAGAAGATTTTTCGAGTGCATATCTTCGATCATTCGAATGTAGCCCGCACAAACATCGCGTGCCGCTGCTTGGCTGGAGACGTTCTCGCCAAGATGATTCAGGCTGACACGGCGGCCGAGAGAACAGAGCTCTTGACTCGCCGTCAGGGCTTCCTCAAGAGTTTCCCCGGCGACAAAGCGGCGAGCGAAGCCGTATTTCATGCCGCGGCGGGCAATAGGGGCCGTCACGCTGCGCTTTGTGGATAGCCAGAAGATGAAATTGCGGACCAGCACGAGCCCTCCCCAGGTGTGTCGAAGCCCGAGGATACGGGCAGACTCCCGGGGCGTCAATACCGAGGCTTGGAAGGGGCGTTGGCCCGTATGTTCATGACAGCCAAACGATTAGGCGGCAGCTCCACGATATTCTCCGGCACGGTAATAGTTCGACACGCGCGATTTCTGGGCGCAACTTTCATCGGGATGGGGGGTTATGCTATCAAGGAGTACGTGTTCTCGGACCCGATTGCCCGGTAGGAGAAAGCCATGAATCCGCTGAATCGCCCGGCAGAGGTTCTTCCATCGATTTCTGCAACGCCCCGCTCCCTTCTCGCAGCCGTTCTCTCTGTTGCGTGCGTATTTTCCATCGGTATTGACGTGCCGTCGCTCGCGGCGATGCCCGCGGCGGCGAAAGACAAAAAACCCAAGCCGGATGCCGCTCTGAAGAGCTTGCCGATCACTGAATTAAGCGCAGACGAAGCGATTTTCCATGCACTGAACCGGCTGGCGTACGGGCCGCGTCCGGGCGACATCGAGAGAGTGCGGCAGATGGGACTTGCGAAATGGATCGACCAGCAACTTAATCCAGGTTCCATTGAGGACAAGGGTTTGGATGCGCGCCTGGAGAATTACGCCACGCTGAAGATGTCCACTGGTAAGTTAATTGCCGAGTATCCGCGGCCCAATCAGGCGGAAAAGAAGGCGGAGAAACAGGAACAGAAACAAGCCGGCGCGGAACAACGGCGGGCCGATGCTGCCACAGCAGTTGTAGATAAAGATATGACGGCGAAACAAGGCCAAGAGGCGGGCGTCGGCGCGGCGGAGAAAGAGAGTTCTGCGGACGCGGAAACGGCTCCGGGCAATCCGAGCGCGCCCTCGCCGATGAAGGAAGAGCCAGCGCAAGAGAACGCCGGAGCGAAAGGCGCGGGGAAGAGAAATCTCATTGGGGGAGGAGATCCAAACAACCTGCCGCGGGCGTTGGCGGAGGACAGCAAACAACCGCAAAGGATCATCGCGGAACTGAGCATGGCGAAGGTGGCGCGGGCGATTTACAGCGAACGGCAGCTCCAGCAGGTTATGGATGATTTCTGGTTCAATCACTTCAACGTGTTTGCGGGAAAAGGCGAAGATCGCTGGTACATGACCTCCTACGAGCGGGACGTGATTCAGCCGCATACACTCGGCAAATTCAAGGACCTGGTCACGGCGACCGCGAAAAGCCCCGCGATGCTTTTCTACCTGGATAATTTTCTCAGCGCGGACCCGAGAGCCGCCGAGCGAATGGCTGCCGAGCGGGCCATGCGCCAGCAAAGGCGATTCGGCGGCTTTGGCCGGCCGTTCCCGCCGCGTCCCGTGCCGGCACAGCAGCAAAATAAAAATAAGAATGTGCGCGGGCTGAACGAAAACTACGGACGCGAATTGATGGAGCTGCACACTCTGGGCGTGGATGGCGGCTACACGCAAAAGGACGTCACGGAAGTGGCGCGCTGCTTCACGGGTTGGACGATCGACCGGCCGCGGCAGAACCCGGAATTCAAGTTCGACGAGCGGTTGCATGATCCGGACCCGAAATTTGTTTTGGGGAAAAAGATTCATGCCGGGGGAATGAAGGACGGCCAGGAAGTGATCGACCTGCTGGTGCATCATCCGAGCACGGCGAAATTTATTTCCACGCAATTGGCGAGGAGATTCGTTTCGGATAACCCGCCGCCGCAACTGGTGGCGCGGATGGCGAAGACACTCCAGGAAAGCGACGGCGATATCCGTGCGGTGATGCACACGATGATTTATTCGCCGGAATTTTGGTCGAAGGAAGCCTACCGGGCGAAGATCAAGACGCCGTTCGAGTTGGTGGTTTCTGCGGTGCGAGGATTGGGAACGGACGTGGACATGCCGCTGCCGCTGGTGGCATGGGTCGGGCGCATCGGGGAACCGCTGTATCAATGCCAGCCGCCGACGGGCTATTCGGACAAAGGGGAAGCCTGGGTGAATACCGGAGCGCTTCTCAATCGGTTAAATTTTTCGCTGGCGCTGGCGGGAAACAAAATGCGCGGATCGCGAACGGATGTGGCTCCGCTGCTAGGACTGGATGCTGGCGGCGATCCGAAGGAAGCGCTGCAGCGCGCGGTGAAAATTTTCCTGGGCGGGCAGGCGGCGCCGACGACAGTGGAAACACTGGAGAAGCAACTCGACAACCCGCAGGTGATGCAGGCGAAGCTGGACGATCCGGTGAAGCAGGTGGATCTGGGAATGGTCGCCGGGCTGGTTTTGGGAGCCCCGGAGTTTCAGCGGAGATAGAAAGTCGACAGTCAGCAGTTGACAGTTCATAGTGGAAGAAAAAGAGCGGAGAAGAAGAGCAGAAGCGAGAGGGCAGCATGGGATACGAATGTTGCGAAGGCGTGAGAGGGCTGAAGTTTTCGCGGCGGTATTTCCTGAAGCAGGGCGGGGTGGCCATGGTGGGCCTGAGCGCGATGCCCGCGTTCTTGCAGCGCGCCGTGGCGGCCACTCCAATGCCGAACAAGAAGGAGCTAGTCGTGCTGTTCCAGCGCGGCGCGGCGGATGGATTGAACATCGTGGTGCCTTTTGGGGAGCCAAACTACTATCGCATGCGGCCGAGCATCGCGATTCCGCAGCCGCGACGAGGCGGGACGGACGCGGCAATCGATCTCGATGGATTCTTTGGGCTGCATCCGAGCCTGGCGCCGCTCGAGCCGCTCTTTCACAAGAATCAACTGGCGATCGTTCATGCGGCGGGTTCGCCTGATCCCACGCGATCGCACTTTGATGCGCAGGATTTCATGGAATCGGGGACGCCGGGATTGAAAGCTACCGAGGACGGCTGGCTGAACCGAGCGATGGAGAGTGTTCCGGAGGAAAATGCGTCGCCATTTCGCGCGGTAGCAATGGGGCCGAATTTGCCGCGGATGCTGCGGGGGACCGGCCCGGCCATTGCGCTACCTGATTTGAAGCAGTTCAGGGTGATGCCACAGGCTCCGGGAATGGCGGCGACCGTGGAGGGAGGATTTGAAGCCATGTATGCGCAAACGGTCGATCACGCGCTGCACGGCACAGGAACCGAGACGTTTGAAGCGATCGATCTTTTGCGCAAGGCGGATCCGAGCAAGTACCAGCCCGAAAATGGCGCCCAATATCCGACAAGCCGGCTCGGACAGAGCCTGCAGCAGATCGGTCAGCTCTTGAAGGCCAGCATCGGTGTGGAGGTGCTATTCGTGGATTGCGGCGGTTGGGACAACCATGTGAACGAAGGCGGCGTGCAGGGTCAGCTCTCGAATTTATTGAAGGATCTCGGCCAAGGACTTGCGGCCTTCCATCAGGACATGGGCGACCGGATGAATGACGTCGTGTTCGTGACCATGAGCGAGTTCGGACGCACGGCGAAAGAGAACGGCAACCGCGGAACGGACCACGGCCACGCGAACTGCATGTTCGTGATGGGCGGCGACGTGAAGGGTGGACAAGTGTATGGCCAATGGCCTGGGCTGAATGAACACCAGCTCAACGAGGGACGCGACTTGGCGTTGACGACGGACTTCCGAGCGGTCGTCGGTGAAATCCTAGCGAAGCATATCGGCGTCGCCGACCTCAAGCCGGTATTCCCTGGCTTCGACAATAACCCCCGCAAATTCCCGGGGCTGATAAGAGCCTAAAGCAACGACCAAGATTCTTCAGGATGGAGCGGACTTTCGAAGAGTCTTCTTTTGCCGCGTCTTTTCCACTTGCGCTTTGACACTTATTGAGAGCACGGGTAGCCTTGCGCCACCGGCTGGCGGAGGCGGTGTTCCATGAAAACGACGCGACGAGAATTCGCAAAGGGGCTCTCAGGCGCAGTGGTGGCTGCAACACTTGTGCACGCGGCGGAACCTCAGCGTCTGCCCATAGCGTTTTCAACTCTGGGTTGCCCTGCCTGGGATTGGCAAAAAATTCTGGACTTCGCTGAGCAGCACGGTTTCGCGGCAATCGAATTGCGCGGACTGCAAGGCAATCTCGACTTGCCTTCTCACCCGGTCCTTGCCGCGGAACGCTTGGTTCAGACGAAGCGCGAAATAGCCTCCCATGGTCTGCGCATCGCCTGCGTCAGCAGCTCCGCAAGCCTGCACGAGTCCGATCCTGAGAAGCGTTCCAAGAGTTTGGCTGACGCCCGGCGATTCATCGAGCTGGCTTCTTCACTCGAGGCTCCCTACGTGCGCGTGTTCGGTAACAGCCCCGACTCCGGGCATCCGGTTTCCCCGAGTGACGAATTGAAGGCGCGTGTTGCCGCCGGGCTGGGCGAATTGGGCGATTATGCGGGCCCGCGCAAGGTTACCGTAATTATCGAATCGCATGATGACTTCACGGCTTCGGCCTCGCTCGCTGACGTCCTGCATCGCGCAGACTCCAAGTCGGCCGGACTCTTGTGGGACGCTCACCACACATTTGCAGAATCAAACGAGGACCCGCAGTTCACCGTGCGGCAACTCGGGCCCTGGATCCGGCACACGCACTTGAAAGACTCGGCCGGGAAAGGCAATGATCGCAAATACGTGCTGACTGGCCGTGGAAACGTCCCGATCGGGGAGCAGATCGGGGCACTGCGCTCTGTTGGTTACAAAGGCCTCTACTGTTTCGAGTGGGAAAAAATGTGGCATCCGGAGCTGGAAGATCCCGAGATTGCCTTTGCTGACTTTGCCCGTGTCGTCGCCGGATTTCTGCGTTAGAAAAAAGCCCGTGGAGGAGCGCCGGGAGCTCGACGAGTTGCAAAAATAGCGAACGGCTGGAGCGATTCCGCTTAGCCCAGTCCCAATTTCAATCGGGTGTTCTCAGTTCCCGGATCCAAATATTGCGATAACGCACGGGATTGCCGTGGTCTTGCAGCGCAAGCGGTAATTTTTCCGGATGCACTTTATAGGGCGGGCGCTGGCCGTGCGCAGTCGGCCCGCTCAGCTCCACGTTGTCCTGCACGAGCACGCCGTTGTGCAACACCGTCACACGAGCGGCACGAAGCAGTTTTCCTTCCTTATCGAAACGCGGGCCGTGGAAAACAATGTCGTAACTCTGCCACTGGCCGGGCGGGCGTGAAGCGTTAACGAGCGGAGGATATTGGCCGTAGACGGCTGCGGCCTGGCCATCGGCGTAGGTCTTGTTTTCGTGTGAATCGAGCACCTGAATTTCGTAGAGTCCCATCAAAAACACCCCGCTGTTGCCGCGCTCCTGGCTCTCCCCTTTGGGCGGTGAGGGTTCCGCGAACTCGACATGCAACTGGCAATCGCCGAAAGAATCGCGCGTGTAAATATAGCCGGTCTTCGCCACGGCTTCGGCGTAGCCATTCTCGACTTTCCATTTTGCAGGGCTGCCGTCTTTGTGCGCCCATTTTGAGAGATCCTTCCCGTGGAAGAGTACGATTGCGTCGGAGGGTGGATGTCCCGGCAAATCTTGAGTGCTCGGTGTTTCTGGAACAACGACTCCGGGCAGTGGGCGATCCGGATCATGAATCTTCCATCGAGGGTCCACCTGGGCGCGAGAGACCTGAGCAAGCGCGGCCGCAAGCAGCGCACCCAGCACAATTGCGTAACATTTCTTCATCGGTGGAACCTCAGCGTCACACAGCGCCTATTCTACGCCGGACGAATCGTGAAGACACGGCCGGCAAAAAGGCGGAGCGGCAAATTGCCGCCCCATTTTGTTTCTGTGAACTGCTGACTGTGAATCGCGGGCGCACTTGTCAGTGGGCGGCGGAGCCACGGATGCGCATGCCATAGAACGAACGGTAGACGAATGAGAAAGACACGGCAAAAAAGGCTGCCGCGAGAATGTGCGTCAAAGTAGTGCTGTGCTGGCTGGAGGTGAGTTGCACGGCAAGCTCGACGGCGAGCAGGCCGAAGAGCGTCGTGAACTTGATGACGGGGTTGAGAGCGACAGAGGATGTGTCCTTGAAGGGATCGCCGACCGTGTCGCCGATGACAGTGGCGTCGTGGAGAGGTGTGCCTTTTTGTTTTAGCTCGACCTCGACGATTTTCTTGGCGTTGTCCCAGGCGCCGCCGGCGTTGGCCATGAAGATAGCTTGATAGAGGCCGAAAATGGCGATGGAGAAGAGATAGCCGATGAAGAAGAACGGCTCGACGAAAGCGAAAGCCAGGGTCGCGAAGAAGACGGCGATAAAAATATTCAGCATGCCTTTTTGCGCGTACTGAGTGCAGATCTCGACGACCCTTTTGCTGTCCTTAACGCTCGCTGCCGCGGCGCTATCAAGCCTAATGTTAGCTTTGATGAATTCGACGGCGCGGTAAGCGCCGGTGGTCACGGCCTGAGTGCTGGCGCCGGTGAACCAGTAGATCATCGCGCCGCCGGTGATGAGGCCCAGGACAAAAGGCGCATGGAGAAGGGAAAGATTGTTGACGTTTTCAGTGAGGCCGTGGGTGAGGGCCATAATGATGGAAAAGATCATGGTGGTGGCGCCGACGACGGCGGTGCCAATGAGCACGGGTTTGGCGGTCGCTTTGAAGGTGTTGCCGGCGCCGTCGTTGGCTTCGAGCATTTCTTTAGCGTGCGCGAAGTTGACGTCGATGTTGTAGTCCTTCTTCAACTCTCCCTTAATTCCAGGAACCTGCTCGATCAAAGAGAGCTCGTAGATTGATTGTGCGTTGTCGGTGACGGGGCCGTAGGAATCGACGGCGATGGTCACCGGACCCATACCGAGGAAGCCAAAAGCGACCAGGCCGAAGGCAAAGACGGCCGGTGCGAGCATGAGGAGCCCAAGGTTGAGAGTGCTGATGAGGTAGCCGGTGGACATGAGGAGGACCATCGCCAAACCGATGTAATAGGCAGAGAAATTGCCGGCGACGAAGCCCGAGAGAATGCCGAGAGATGCGCCACCCTCCTGTGCGGAGGTAACCACTTCTCTGACGTGACGGGATTCGGTGGAGGTGAAGACCTTCACCAGTTCAGGGATAATGGCGCCCGCGAGCGTGCCGCAAGAGATGATCGTCGCGAGCTTCCACCACTGAGAAGGGTCGCCGCCGAGCGTGGGGATAATCAGATAAGAGATCACGTAGGTCAGGGCAATGGAAACGAAGGAGGTGATCCACACCAACGAGGTAAGTGGCGCTTCGTAGTTCATTTTGTCTGCGTTGCCGTATTTCGCTTTGGCGATAAAGCCGTTGATGAAGTAAGCGGCAGCGCTGGCGACGAGCATCATGATGCGCATCACGAAAATCCAGACGAGCAACTGGACTTGGACGGTGTTGGCCATAGCGGTGGCCTTGGCGGTCACAACTGCGGAGGCGGCCTGCATGGTCACGCCCGCAGGGAGGAAGTGAGAAGGGGACACCGCCAGGAGGATAAAGGTGATGAGCGCCACGCCAGTGACGCCGTAGGTTTCAAAACCGTCGGCGCTGGGGCCGACGGAGTCGCCGGCGTTGTCCCCGGTACAGTCGGCAATGACACCCGGGTTGCGCGCGTCGTCTTCCTTGATCTTGAAGACGATCTTCATGAGGTCAGAGCCAATATCCGCAATCTTGGTGAAGATGCCGCCGGCGATACTGAGCATCATGCCGATGCTCATGCCAGCTTCGAGGGGCGTGTGATAGATCGGGTAGGGCTTGCCGCGAAGGGAAGCGAAGGCCGTGCGCGAGTTCGCAAAGGTGTTTACGCGGATGCCGAACCACGCCACACCGTAACTGCCGCCGATTCCCACGAGGCTAAAGATCAGAATGATCGGTAACGTGAGCTGGACCGGGTGGTCTTTCACCGGCGATAGCCAGCCGAAGTACATGACGATGACGATGGCGATGAAGACCCAAAGAAAGACAAGGAATTTACCCTGGGTGATCAGATAAGTTTTGCAAGTCTCGTAGATAAGCTCGGAGATATCGCGCATGGAGCGGTGCACGGGCATCTGCTTCAGCCGGCTATAAATCGTCAAACCGAAAATCAGGCCGAAAACGCAAAACAGAATCCCGAAGAGGAGTAGTTTATGACCGTCCATGCCGAGAAAAGTAACCTGCGAGAGGTCAGGCAGCTTCAAGCCGGCCTCGCCGCCTCCCTCTTGAGCCAGTGCAGAAGCGCCGCAGAGCAGCGTGAGAACGACGACAGCGGTGCTTATCTTTGCAAAGCGAAATATCAGGGACCAGGCGCTTGCCAGCCAGGTATGCATCAACAGTCCTCCATAGATGAATCGTTTTCAGGGCGAACGGCGACCCCGCGCACTCGTTTCCAGCAGACCTTTTCAACCAAACGCTTGTTCGTTAGCGCCCCGGGAACTTCTCAGAAAGGCTCCCGTTTTCAGACAGGACAGGAACACAATGTCCGCACGACCGCAGAGGATCGACGGGGCAGCAAACCCGACCCGGCCACCACCGAAACCCGGGGACAGCACCCCTCAAGGCCCGCGCAAGGGCCCACACAAAACGTTGATTTATAACATTTAGTTCAGGCGCGGGTCAAACCACCCTTGGGAGGCATTTCCGGCCGCGAGCAATGCCAATGACCTGTCACCACCCTGCGTTGCCTGGACGGGTACCGCTTCGAATATGCTGGAGACACGCGATTGCAAAGCGATGG
>WNFO01029019.1_pt1 | contig 10921 bp, 10 predicted proteins | sample 5400251 | NCBI WGS metagenome assembly WNFO01 (sample SAMN13153354, study PRJNA577476) | soil metagenome | isolation source: 100 cm saprolite under Madrone tree | place: USA:California | collected 2016-06-14 | reverse complement strand
TTGCCTTCGGCCTTGGCAGATGGCCTCTTGCGCACCCATTCGAGCCAGTCCGGCACGGTGAGGACCTTGAGTTCCCCCTTCTCAACCGAGCGCAGGTCGGCGGAGGGATGGAACACGGCGCCGAGCTTGTCGGCATCGCCCTCATAGAGGGCATCAAAATAGCCGTGGACCACGGCTTCTACGCTGGAACGATCATGGTTCATGGTCTCAAATCCTCTCGGGGGCGGCGGAGCAAATTTTGAACGGAAAATTATGATTGGCAAGGGGCGAACCGGCGGCGATGCGCCGAATACCAAAGACCATGGGGACATGTTTGTTTGCGACGCCCGCTTTGGCTGAGTGATGTCGCTCACGAGACGCGGTGTCGGACCCTGATAGGTTAATCCCAAAGGCTTGACGTTTCTGGAGTGTCGCGATGATCAGGACCGGATTGTTCAAATTGAGCGGAATTTTCCGGGCCGAATTTTTCCGGCGTGGGTTTGGCTCGCGTGGATTTCTGCGTGGATTCCTCCTGGCCGCGGCGTTGTTCCTGGTGAGCCAGCCGGCCTTTGCCGACAATCGCATGGCGCTGGTGCTGGGCAATTCCAACTATCAGAACGTGCCGCCGTTGTCGAACCCGATCAATGACGGCGCCGTGATGGCGGCGACCTTCAAGGGCGCGGGCTTCGATGTCGTCGTATCCCGCTACGATCTGTCGGCGCTGGACACGCGGCGCGTGCTGCGCGATTTCGAAGACCGCGCGCGCGACGCCGATGTCGCGGTGGTCTATTACGCCGGCCACGGCATGGAGGTCGACGGCACCAACTACCTGATACCGGTGGATGCCAAGCTGGAGCGCGACACCGACATCTATGACGAGGCGTTTCCGCTGGACCGCATCCTGATCGCGGTCGAGCCGGCCAAGCAGCTTCGGCTCGTGATCCTCGATGCCTGCCGCGACAATCCGTTCGCGCGGAACATGAAGCATTCGCTGGCGTCGCGCTCGATCGGCCGCGGCCTTGCCAAGATCGAGCCAACCAGCCCGAACACGCTGATTGCCTATTCCGCCAAGGCCGGCTCGACCGCGCAGGACGGCGACGGCAAGAACAGCCCGTTCACCACCGCGCTGGCGCAGCATCTGACGACGCCGGGTCTCGACGTCCGCAAGGCTTTCGGATTCGTCCGCGACGATGTTCTCAAGAGCACCGGCAATCGCCAGGAGCCGTTCGTCTATGGCTCGCTCGGCGGCAACGACGTGCCGCTGGTGCCGCCGCGTGCGGTGCCTGCGCAACCCGCGGTCAACCCGCAGTCCGAGATCCGCCGTGACTACGAGCTGGCGCTGCAGGTCGGCAACAAGGCCGCGATGAGCGCCTTCATCGCGCAACATCCGGACGGCTTCTACGCAAGCCTGGCGAAACTCCAATTGGAGAAGATCGCGGCCGAGGAGGCCCACGTGGCCGCGGCGGAAAAGGCTCGTCTCGCCGAACAAGAGCGCACCCGCCTGGCCGCCGAGGGTGCGAAAAAGGAGATGCAGGCGAAAGCGGATGCCGATGCGAAAGCCGCCGAAGCGGCGCGCCTTGCGGCCGCAAGGGCCCAGCAGGTCGCCCAGCAGCAGGCGGCGGAGGGCGAGCGCCAGCGCGCGGAAAGGATCACGTCCAATCCCGTGGTCGCAACCAACGGCGCGGCCGACACGCCGGTGCCCTCGGCGCCGGCACCCGCGCCGGACAAGGGAACGTACGTAGCCTCGCTCAGCGACGGGCCGCCGCAGGCCGACGTCACGAAATCGGTGCAAAGCGAATTGCGCCGCGTTGGCTGCCTCAAAGCGGATGCCGATGGCGACTGGAACACGACGTCGCAGCGCTCGCTGACGCTGTTCAACCGCTATGCCAAGACCAAGCTCGACACTCAGGTCGCAAGCAGCGATGCGCTCGACGCCATCAAGCAGAAGCCGTCGCGGGTCTGTCCGCTGGTCTGCGAGCACGGCTTCGAGGCCGACGGCGACCGTTGCAGCAAGATCGTCTGCGGCGAGGGCTCGTTCCTCAACGGCGACAATGAGTGCGAGAAGCGGCGCGGCAAGGCCACCGCCAAGGGCGATGATGACGGCCGTGCCAGCCGCCGCGCGCGACCGGGGCGCCAGGATCGTCAGGATGCCAGTCGCAGCGCCAACAGCGGTCCCGGTTACGACGCCGGCGTCGGCGCCCTGCCGCCGCGGCCGCAGGCCCGGCAAGGCAGGTCGGAGGCCCAGGGCTCGGGACAGATCATTTGCGATGATCACACGTGCCATCCGGTTCGTCGCGGCTGTCATCTCGACAACAACGCGTTCTTGGCTAATAAGCTCACCAGCGGCATCAACGAGGTGTGTAATTAGTTTGCAATCGCGCTGGCGGCGATGTTGACCATCAAAGCCACCAGCGCGGTGTTGTAGATGAACGAAACCATGCCGTGGGCGGTGGCGGTGCGGCGGATCATCTTGTCGGTGATGCCGACGTCGGAGACCTGGGCGGTCATGCCGATGACGAACGAGAAATAAACGAAATCCCAATAGTCGGCGTGATCGCGCTCGTCGCCGCTCGGAAACTGCAGGCCGCCGGGCTTGCTGCCGCGGTAATAATCATGGGCGTAATGCAGCGCGAAGGCGGTGTGCACCGCCGCCCAGGACAGCGCGATCGTGACCGTTGCCAGCGCCAGTTCGGCCGCGCCCCGGTGCGAGGCGCCGAGTTCGAACACGATCGCAGCGATGCTGGCGAAGGCCCCGAGCGCGGTCAGCATGAGGATCAAAAAGCGTCCGTCGTCCTGCAGCACCGCGTTGCGGCGGATGTGACGATGGTCGTTGCGCAGCATCATCGCATAGACCAGCAGAAGGTAGACCGCGACGAAGACGTCCCAACCGGCCAGGAGGCGCGTCACGAGGCGCAGTGAAGCCGGGATCAGGTGACATCTTTCGGAAGCGGACGAGAACTGGATCTTCAGTTTCCTTGTCCGCCATCGATGCCGGCTCAGTTCTTGCGCTCGGCAACGAACCGGGCGGCGGCGCGCAGCACGTCCCCCCTGGCGCCGAACATCGACAGCGCGGCGTCGGCGCGGGCCAAGAGATCGCGCACGCGCTGCTTGGCGCCGTCGATGCCGAGCTGGGTGACGAAGGTGGTCTTGCCGAGGGCTGCGTCCTGGCCGGACGGCTTGCCGAGGTCCGCGGCATCGCCTTCGACATCGAGCAGGTCGTCGGCGATCTGGAAGGCTTCGCCGAGCGCGCGGCCGTAATCGTCGAGGGCGTGGTACTCCGCCTCGGAGGACTGGCCGAGGATCGCGCCCGCGATGCAGCCGAAGCGCAACAGCGCGCCGGTCTTCATCTGCTGCAGCCGCGCCACGTCGACCGGCTCGCGGTCGCCGAAACGGCCTTCGCCGGCGAGATCCAGGATCTGGCCGCCGACCATGCCGCCGATCCCCGAGCCGCGAGCGAGCGCGCGGGTCAAAGCGAGCCGGACGCCAGCGTCGTTGTGGATCTCGTCGCGGGTGATGATGTCGAAGGCGAGGGTCAAAAGCGCGTCGCCGGCCAGGATCGCGGTGGCGTCGTCATAGGCCTTGTGCAGCGTCGGCCGGCCGCGGCGCAGGTCGCTGTTGTCCATCGCCGGGAGGTCGTCATGGATCAGCGAGTAGCAGTGGATGCATTCGAGCGCCGCGCCGGCGAGCAGGGATGCCTCGCGGGGGACGCCGAACACCGCCGAGCTCTCGACCACGAGAAACGGCCGCAGCCGTTTGCCGCCGTTGAGGCTCGAATAGCGGATCGCATCGACCAGCCGTTTGGGGCGCACGATCTCGTCGGGCAGCAGCGCGTCCGATAACAGCCTTGAAAGCAGGGCTTCGGTATCCTCCGCGGTCTTATCCAATCGCGCCGCAAAGTCGGTGAGGGCATTGCCGGTCATCAAAAACAGCTCCAGATCAAATTTGGCCGGACAATCGTTGATGACAACGGCTTCGTCAATCGTGAGGCAGCGCACGCAACGCGCCAAAAGCACTTGAAAAAAGCGTGAGCGGTCAGGCAGATATAAGGCGTACGGGAGGCATCATGCCATACCGGCGGATTATTTGCCTGTCCCTGCCGGCTTGAAGCAAAAGCATCACCTTGCGCGCCGCCCGAATTTTATTCTTGGTCCTGTTGATCGCACTGCTTGTGCCCTATCTGCTCGCGCCACTTTACCGCATCGGCCATCCGGTCTCGACGCTGATGGCCTGGCGCTGGCTGAAGGGCGCGCCGGTCGCCCGGCAATGGGTCGATCTGACGGCGATGTCGCCTTATCTGCCGCGCTCGGTGGTGGCGTCGGAAGACGCGAAATTATGCAGTCATCGCGGCGTCGATTGGGACGCGCTGCGGGAGGTCGTGGATGACGCGGAAGACGGCGAGGTCACGCGCGGCGGCTCGACCATCACCCAGCAGGTGGCAAAAAATCTGTTCCTGTGGCCCGGCCGCAGCTTTATCCGCAAGGCACTGGAATTGCCGCTGGCGCTATGGATCGATTTCGTGCTGCCGAAAGGGCGGATTCTCGAACTTTATCTGAATGTCGCCGAACTCGGACCGTCCGGCCAGTTCGGCGCCGAGGCCGGCTCGGCCTATGCTTTCGGGCATGCCGCCGCGAGCCTGTCGCCGCGCGAGGCTGCCCTCCTGGCTGCGATCCTGCCTAATCCGGTCAAGCGCAGCGCCCGCAATCCCGGCCCCGGGGTGCGCCGCCTGGCCGGTACCTACATGGTGCGTGCCCAGGCTGCGGCCCTGCAGCGGTGCTGGGACGAAAATCGGTAGCTTTTGAGCGGATTTCTGGCAGCTTTCGCGGCCCGATACTCTAGCTTTACGCGGACCCATCCATTATAAGCGCGACCTTGATCGGCATCCCGGCTTGCGTGCCATTCGCTGCGATCTTGGCAGTCGAACGATGCCCCCCAAACACCCCTAGAGGACACCGACATGGCCGTTCCCAGACGAAAGACATCGCCCTCGCGGCGTGGCATGCGCCGCTCGGCGGATGCGCTGAAGAAGCCCACCTATGTCGAGGACAAGGATTCCGGCGAACTGCGCCGTCCCCACCACCTCGATCTGAAGACCGGCATGTACAAAGGCCGGCAGGTGCTGAAGAAGAAGGAATCTTGACGGCGGAAGGCGGGCAAAACGTCGCGCCTGCCTGAATTCGGCCAACGAGTCGGACGACGGTTCCTGTGGACGAAGCGCGACGCTTCGTCAGCCCTGTGGCGGAACGCCTGGTAGAATACTTTGTTTGCGAAGAAGGTATCACCGATGTCCATGGTCGGTTTTCCGCTGCTTCTGATACCGCTCGCAATCTACAACATCATTGCCTTCCTGATGCCCGGCGTGTCGTTCGGCGAGCCGCTCGTGAGACTGAGGCTGGTATCGGGTGCGGAATGGCCGATCACGTTGAGCGACGTGCTGCTCGCACTCGGCATCCTGCTGCTGCTGCATGAGGTCATCAAGGGCGCGCGCCCGGGCGGGAAATATCTTACCGACCACCTGTTGTCGCTGATCGTGTTCGGCGGTTCGGCCGCCGAATTCGTGCTGTGGCCGAAGTTCGGCACGTCGACCTATTTCCTGCTCGTGCTGCTGGCGATGGTGGATTTCTTCTCCGGCGTAGCGCTGCGTGCGCAGCTCGCAGCGCGAATGAAGGCCGCGCCACGTGCCACCGTCGCCCGCGAGGAGGCGAAAGAGCCCGATACGTTGCCGGCCGAGCGGCACTTGGAACCTGACGCTCCGCCTCCCGCTGCTCCAGCCGCCGCGCCGGAGGTGCCGAAGGCGTCGACGGCGGCTTCGGTCGCCGAATCCGTGCTGTTGGATCATCCGGAGCCGAAGACGGCGCAACCCGCCGTTTCCACGAGCGAACCGACGCCCGTCGCTGAAAGCGAACCGACGCCGGTGACAGAAAGCGCGCCGACGCCGGCTCCGACAAGCGAACCGGCTCCCACTATCGAGAGCGAGCCGTCGCCGCAGATTCCATCTCCGGAATTGCAGCCGGGCAGTAGCGCACCGGCGTCGCCCGAGGCTCCGCCCCGACGCTAACCCCTAATGTCCCTTAAATGACCTGCTGCGTCCGGACGCCGGTGGTCTGGTCCATGGGCTCGTGCGCCCGGTAGGCGGAGAGCGCGTCGGCCTGCGCGGCCCGGCGATTGTGGCGGGTCTGCGGGACATGTTCGACGGTCGCGATCAGGTGCGTGAGGAACGTCGGATCGGGCCGTGACAGCCGCGTCAGCGTCCTTGATCGTCGCACCGGCTCGGCCATCGGCACCAGCGCCACGCAGGCGGGCCTTGCGTCGATGACGCCGTCATCTGCCGTTTGCTCTGGTCCGCCGATCCCTGACATCGCAAGCCGAAATCCATTGAATTGTCACGTTTTGGGACGCCGCGTCCCCGGTAATTTCTGGACTCGCAAGAGCCATGCCGGTGTCGTGCCGTCGTTCCCAGCAACGGTCCGACACGGTTTGCGGAATATTCATCAAAACTCATCTAGGGTCCGGCCGCAAACCGGCTCTATCCTTACGCCGAGAATCACCCGGCAGTGTCCCAAATCGAGGCGATCTTGACACCCGCCCCTCCGCAAACTTCGACCATCCTGGCCTCGCTCGGTCAGGCCGCCTTCGTATGGGATATCGCAACGGATACGATCAGCTGGAGCGATCACCTCGGCGTGGTTTTCCCTGACATTCCCGCAAATGCGCTTTCGAGCGGGGTGGGGCTCGCCAAGCTGATCGAGCCGGAACGCGCGATCCGGACCGAAGCGCTCGGTCTTTCGCCGCCCGTCCATGGCGCCGACGGCACCCCCTATCGCATCGAATACGGCGTGCGGGCGAGCACGTCCGCCCCTGTGCTCTGGATCGAGGAAACCGGCTGCTGGTTCGTCGGCCCCGACGGCAAGCCGTCGCGCGCGCAAGGCATCGTTCGCATTAACAATGAACGCCACGCGCGCGACGAACAGCTCCTGAAGCTGTCGCGCAATGACCCCCTGACCGGCGAGTTGAACCGCACCCACCTGATCGCAGCGCTGGCCGAAACCATCGAGGAAGCCCAGCGCTTCCGCACGTCCTGCGCCTTTATGCTGATCGGGATCGATCATCTGGCGCGCATCAACGATGCGTTCGGTTTCGACGTCGCGGACGCGGTGATCTCGGACATTGCCGGGCGCATCCGCTCCCGCCTGCGCGTCGGCGACATTCTCGGCCGTTTCTCCGGCAACAAGTTCGGGCTGATCCTGAAGAATTGCACCGTCGACGACATGAACATCGCCGCCGAGCGTTTCCTGGCCGGCATCCGCGACGACGTGGTGCCGACACGGTCCGGCCCGGTCTCGGTCACGGTCTCGATTGGCGCCGTCGGCGTGCCGCGCTATGCGCGTTCGACCGACGAAGCGATCAACCGCGCCCACGAAACGCTCGACGCCGCCAAACGGCGCCGCGTCGGTTCCTTTGCCACGTGGCGGCCGAATGTCGAGCGCGATGCCCAGCGCCGCGTCAATATCCGCGTGACCGACGAGATCGTCACCGCGCTCAACGAGCGACGGATCGTGATGGCGTTCGAACCGGTGGTCGCAGCCGTCTCGCGCGATGTTGCGTTCTATGAATGCCTGATCCGCATGGAGCGGGATGACGGCCGCGTGCTGTTGGCGCCCGACATCGTTCCGGTCGCGGAACGGCTCGGCCTGATCCGGCTGGTCGACCATCGCGTGCTCGAACTCGTCGTCGCCGAACTCGCCAATGCGCCCGGCGTGCAGCTCAGCCTCAACATCTCGCCGGACACCACGATGGATCCGGATTGGTGGGCCTCGATCGAATCCCTGATGCGCGCTCATCCCGGCGTCGCCGAACGGCTGATCGTCGAGATCACCGAGACCGTGGCGATCCAGGATCTCGACGATCTGCGCGGCTTCGTGACGCGGCTGAAGAACTTCGGCAGCCGTATCGCGATCGACGATTTCGGCGCGGGCCATACCTCGTTCCGGAACCTGCGCAAGCTCGGGGTGGATATCGTCAAGATCGACGGCGCCTTCGTGCAGAACATCGCACGCTCGGCGGACGATCGCGCCTTCGTGCAGACGCTGATCGATCTGGCGCGGCGGCTGCAGATCAAGACGGTCGCCGAGAGGCGGCCAGCCTGCTGCGCGACTGGGGTTGCGACTATATCCAGGGGCGGCTGATCGGGCTCGCTTCAGCGGAGCGGCCGTGGGATGCACAGCCGGACGAGGCGCTGCCGGCGGCGGGCTGATCGCACGCCTGTGCGGACCGGTATGGCGCGCGTGGCGCTGCATCGCCAGGCGGGGAGCTTCTCTCAATCGATGAACGCGTCTTGGGCCACGAGCTGCGGGGCCGGCAAACGCGTTCGACTCCCCCTGTAAAGGCGACGCCCTACGCCGATGGGGACCTTCGGAAAGCCTGACGACGCGGTTGACTAGCCAGCCTGTTGTTCTGACGCGTTTTCTTCACGCGAACCGGTACTCACTTCGCGCGAAAACGCTCTAGCGCTTTCGCAAGCGATCCCGCAGGTGGCGAAAAAAGAAGAACCTATTCTTCCTTCTTCGTCGGCTCCGTCGACATGCGGTCAAGCCGTTCCTGCATCTCCTTCATCTGCCGCCGCAGGTCGTCGATATTGTCCTCTGCCGGCGGCGTAGAATCCGGTGCCTTCTCCGATTCATTCGCGCCGCTTCGCGGCGGCACGAACGGCTTAAACATCGAGAAGGTCTGCTGGAACAGCTCCATGTTACGGCGGACATGCTCTTCGAGCGGCGCAAACGGGGTGCCGCTGAACGTGTTGGCCAGCTGTTTGCGGAATTTTTCCTGCTCGCGCGTCAGCGTATCGATCGATTGTTCAAGATATTTCGGCACCACCATCTGCATGCTGTCGCCGTAGAAGCGGATCAGCTGCCGCAGGAACGTGGTCGGCAGCAGGTTCTGCCCGGCCTTGTTTTCCTGCTCGAAGATGATCTGCGCCAGCACCGAGCGGGTAATGTCGTCACCAGTCTTGGCGTCATAGACGAGGAAGTCTTCGCCCTCCTTCACCATCGCCGCGAGATCCTCCAGCGTCACATAGGTGCTGGTGCCGGTATTATAGAGCCGCCGGTTTGCGTATTTCTTGATCGTGGTGGGTTGGTCTGATTTCGCCATCATGGGCTCACACATGCAAACCGAGGAGAGGGAACCCAACGGCATTCGCCGCAGGGCAAACGGGCTATGCATCGCAACAAAATAAGCATTTTCAAAGAGGTTCGGCTACCGTTTTGTGCACCACGGTTAATTCCAGGGCACTTTTTTATTGCGCAGCAATTTTCGGGGGCAGTTGCGAGAAAGAGTGGCCAGGGTAGGTGGCGCTGGACTTCTAATTAGCGAGGGTAATTTGCAACCGAGAGAAGGCTTCCGTCCGAGCCCAAACCTGCAAGGCGCGCCAATTTGAATGCGCCCCCGGGCAAATCGGGCCGGCCGCTGATTGACATGCCTCAACGAGGTCAACAGGATGAGGTGAGAGACTGGCCGGCCATTCCGGCGTCCGTCGATTTCAAAAAACCTCAAGACCCAGGAGAGATGCTCATGTCAGACGATGTCGTCATCGTCAGCGCCGCCCGCACCCCGGTCGGAAGTTTCAACGGTGCGTTTGCCACCATGCCGGCCCACGACCTCGGCGCCATCGCCATCAAAGCCGCGCTGGAGCGCGCGGGCATTGAGCCGGCGCGGGTGTCCGAAGTGATCATGGGTCAGATCCTGACCGCAGCTCAAGGCCAGAACCCGGCCCGCCAAGCCTCGATCGCCGCCGGTGTCCCGGTGGAAAGCCCGGCCTGGGGCGTTAACCAGTTGTGCGGTAGCGGCCTGCGCACCGTGGCGCTGGGCTACCAGGCGCTGCTCAACGGCGATTCCGAAGTCGTGGTTGCAGGCGGCCAGGAATCCATGAGCATGGCTCCGCACGCGCAGTACCTGCGTAGCGGCGTCAAGATGGGCAACCTTGAGTTCATCGACACCATGATCAAGGACGGACTGTGGGACGCCTTCAACGGCTACCACATGGGCAACACCGCCGAGAACGTCGCCCGGCAATACCAGATCACCCGCTCGCAACAGGACGAATTCGCGGTGTCCTCGCAGAACAAGGCCGAGGCCGCGCAGAAGGCGGGCCGGTTCAAGGAGGAGATCGTGCCGGTCACGATCAAGAGCCGCAAGGGCGACATCGTTGTCGATGCCGACGAATATCCGCGCCATGGTGCGACCCTGGATGGCATGGCCAAGCTCAGGTCGGCCTTCGAGAAAGACGGCACGGTGACCGCAGGTAATGCCTCGGGCATCAATGACGGCGCCGCTGCCGTCGTGTTGATGACCGCCAAGCAGGCGGCCAAGGAAGGCAAGAAGCCGCTCGCCCGGATCGTGTCCTGGGCGCATGCCGGCGTCGATCCCAAGATCATGGGCACCGGGCCGATCCCGTCGTCGCGCGCGGCGCTGAAGAAGGCCGGCTGGACCATCGGCGACCTCGATCTGATCGAGGCCAATGAAGCCTTCGCGGCGCAAGCCTGCGCCGTCAACAAGGACCTCGGCTGGGATACGTCGAAGGTCAATGTCAACGGCGGCGCGATCGCGATCGGCCATCCCGTCGGCGCCTCCGGCGCGCGCGTGCTGGTCACGCTGTTGCACGAGATGCAGAAGCGTGACGCCAAGAAGGGCCTCGCCACGCTGTGCATCGGCGGCGGCATGGGGATCGCTATGTGCGTAGCACGCGACTGAAAATGTGCGTAGCACGCGACTAAAAATGTGCATCGCACGCGATTAAGGGTTGCGTTGCACGCGACTAAAAGGTCAGCGCTTTGCGAAAAGTTTAGCCCTTCGCAACTGCAAACGGCTCGATTAAAGAAAGACGCCCGGAAGTCATTCCGGGCGTTTTGTTGTTGATGTTCGTCAAACCGCTCGCATAATCGGCAGA
>WNFO01018314.1_pt1 | contig 10922 bp, 10 predicted proteins | sample 5400251 | NCBI WGS metagenome assembly WNFO01 (sample SAMN13153354, study PRJNA577476) | soil metagenome | isolation source: 100 cm saprolite under Madrone tree | place: USA:California | collected 2016-06-14 | reverse complement strand
GTACCGCATCGCGAATTCGCTCCATCGGCGTCTTGTGCGCGCTGGCCGGCAAGCTGAAATGCCGCACGATGTTTTCAATGATCACCACGGTGCCGTCAACCACCATGCCGAAATCCAGTGCACCCAGGGAGAGAAGATTGGCGGGAATGTTGTTGAGGTCGAGACAAATGGAGGCAAACAGCAGAGAAAACGGAATGGTCAGCGCAACAATAATGGCGCCGCGAAAATTGCCGAGAAAAAAGAAAAGGATGATGGAGACCAGCAGTACGCCCTCAGTCAGGTTGTGAAGCACGGTGTGAGTGGTCAGATGCACGAGGTCGCTGCGATCCAGGAACGGAACAATCTTCACACCCGGCGGAAGAATGCGCTCGTTCAGCTCTGTCACCTTTTCGTGTATGGCGACAAGCGTTTCATCCGCATTGGCGCCCTTCCGCAGGAGGACGATTCCCTCTACGGCGTCTTCGCTATCTAGCACCGAGCCGTCGGCTCGACGGATGGCTTTGCCGATTTGCCCCAAGCGTATCTTCGGCCCCTGCGTGACGATGCCAATGTCCTTCACGCGAATGGCGGTTCCATTTTGCGTCTTGATCAGCGTCTGCTCGATGTCTCCGACGTTCGTAAATAGCCCGAGAGCGCGAACATTGACCTGCTGCAACCCGGCCTCGACGAAGCTCCCACCGGCGTTAGTGTTGTTGTTGGCAAGTTGCTGCTCAACCTGGCTGATGCTCAGGCCGTAAGCCACTAATTTGGTTGGATCCAGGCGAACCTGGTATTCGCGGGTTGTGCCCCCAAAGCTAACAACGTCTACGACGTTGGGAACGGATTTGAATTGCTTTTCGAGGGTCCAATCCTCGATGGACTTCAATTCCATCAGGTCGTACTTCGGGTTTGTGCTCTTCAGCGTGTACCAGTAAATCTGTCCAACCGGGCTCCAATCAGTGCCCATCTGCGGCTGCAAACCATTCGGCAGCGTGACCTGCGATAGCCTTTCCAAGACTTTCTGACGATTCCAGTCGTTAATCGAATCGTCGTCGAAAATGAGCATCACACTGGATAGCCCGAAGAGCGAAACAGAGCGAAGGTGAATCAGGTGCGGGGTTCCGGCCATCTGAATCTCGATGGGAATAGTGACTTGCTGCTCCACTTCTTCCGCTGCTCGTCCGGACCACTGGGTGATGATTTGGACGTAGTTGTTGGCCACATCCGGATAGGCCTCCACCGGCAAGTTATGAAACGATACGGCACCCCACACCAGCAGCAGGACCGCAAGCGCAATCACCATCAAGCGGTTGTTGAGCGCGAAATCGATGAGCGCGCGCATTACCGGAGCACCGTTTGGAAGGCTTGACGAAGATCCACCTATTGCTCCACGGTGTTCTGCAGCACTAAGGCGTTGCCGACCACCTGCTGCCCTGGCTTTACGCCGGAAGTGATTTCCTGCATTTTGTCCGGCAAACTGTTGCCAGCGACGACTTCCGTGCGCCGAAACCTGTTGCCCCCAATCGGAAGGTAGACCCAATCGCGGTCGTGCAAATGCAGAATGGCGGCAGCCGGAACCGCGGCTCGCGTTTCCTTTTTCTGCCCGTGGAATGAGGCGGTGACGAACATGCCCACGCGCATGTTTCCCGGATTGCGCACTTCAATGCGAACTTTGGCGGTGCGCAGCGTCGGATCGAGCACCGGCCCAACATTGCTGATGCGTCCGGTGAATATGTTGTCGGGATAAGCGTTCAGCCGGATTTCCGCGCTTTCACCTGCATGAACGTTGGCCAGATCGTTTTCGTAGACGTCGCAAAGAACCCAGACGGTGGACAAATCCGAAATGGTGAATGGGTTGGGCGAGCCCAGCCCGGCCACGCCCGAGGCATTGGTGACCTGTTGATCGGTGATAACACCTGAAATCGGAGCGCGGATGTCGACGACAGCAGCGGGGTGGTCGACGTTGCCGCCCAGAACGCGCAGTCGCTCCGTGGTGTTCTCCACGTCGACCTGAGCCTTGTTCTCAACGTCTTCCGCGGTCTGGAATTCGTTCAGAGAAATAGCACCTTTGTCGTAGAGCAGCTTAGCGCGGTCGAATTGTATTTTTGCGAGTTTCTCGTCGGCCACAGCCTTTCGATAATCGGAAAACGCGGCCGACATGTCCGCGCTTTGCAACCGCAGAAGGACTTGTCCCTTTTTTACGGTGTCGCCGAGCCGCGCGTGAACCTCTACGACACGTCCAGTCGCCAGCGAAATCACGGGCACGCTGCGGGAAATATCCGGACTAACTGTGCCAGTAGCAAGCAGTTGCGATGTGGATCTGTACTCAACCGCGGTGACCAGCGGAAACTGCTCGGCATGTTCCGCCTGAAAAACATTGACGTCCTCCTCATGCTCGATCGTTGTTGGCGGCGGCGCTTCGGCCTTTGGACTGCCAACAGCGCGGCCACGGCCGCACCGAGCAAGGCCATCGCTACTCCTAAGTCGCCGCGCCTCATGGCAGGACCTCACGCCCCACCGCTGTGTTCAACTGGTTGGTTGCATCGAGGTACGACGCCACCAGGTTCAAGTAATTGACCTGCACGCTCCGGTATTCGGCCTGCGCATTCAGAAAATCGAGAAGCGATGCAGCGCCGTGTTCGTAGGAAAACGCAATCGTGTCCCGGACTCTCGACGCTTGCTGCAAATATCTGTCTTTATAGGGCTGGAGTAGGATTACCGTGCTGTTGACGGTGGCATACGCGGAATCCACGTCACTGAAAACGCGCACCCGCGTCGCCTCCATCAGTTTCTCGTTCCGGTCGATGTCCAGCTCCGTGCGCTTCTTCTCGCCTTGATTCCGGTCGAAGATGCGGAGGGGGATGCTTACACTGGCGCCGACCGTTTGGTGCGCAAACGGGTTGTTGAACGAGGGGTTGTAGGTATACCACGCGCTTAAGGTCGGATCAGTTGAGCCGTTCGCAACTGCAAGCTTGTGATCGGTTTGTGCTTTATCAATGGCTTCAACGGCGGCATTTAGATCCGGCCGCGCATCCAATGCTGCCTGCCGGACATTCTCTAGCGAACCAATTTGCGTCGAAAAATCGTACGGCCCCGTGACGTCGAATTGTTCCACCGGCGTGCGGTCGTTCAATAGCGCAAGCAGCTGAATCTTCGCCGTTCGCAGATTCACTTCCGCGGTTTGTAAATCGGATTCGTACTGCACGCGCTGCAATTCCAGACGGTCCAAATCCACCTGCGCGATCGCTCCCGCTTTGTATCGCTCGCGATTCACCTCCAGAAGATGGTCGTAATACGAAAGATTTTCTTTTGCCAGATCAAAGATCGCTTTTTCTTGAAGCATTTGAATAAAGGCCATCCGCAAAGTAAAAATGAGGGTTCTCTCCAGGTCAACCTGTCCAGAAACCGCGATTCCCGTGGCCTTCTGTGCGCTTTCGAACCGCAATTCCCGCTTGTGCCGCCGTTCGTGCAGATAAGCAAATGTGGTTGAAAACAAAGTGCCGGTGAACGGCCGCCAGGCTCCTTTGTAAGGCGCAATTTGCGTTCCATCGGTCCCTAGAGTGAAATTCGGATTCGGACGAAGAAACGCTGTGATCTCTTGCGCCTTCGACTCGTCGATGCCGACTAGTCCCGCGCGCAGCGTGGGGTTCGCCAACACAAACTTGTCCCGAACTTCCTGCCAGGTGCGCGCCTTTTGCGCCCAAGCGCTCCGCGCGGAAACCGCAGCGAGGAAGAGCCCAAAACACAGGCGCCTCGATAACCGCATCATGAAACCTCCCAATGCGTTAGTTACACGAAACCAAGCATCGTTGCTTAAGGCCCCGGTGAAGGCACCGCAGGCCACGCTCTATCGGCAGCCAATCGCGCCACCGCTCAAGGCGCTATTTTCTGAATTTGTTATTTGTGCTGGAGAAAGGGTGGGGCTCGGCCAATATAGGGGGAAACGGAAGCCAGGATCGACGCAGCGTCGGGCCGTGCAGCGAGAAGAAGGGTCATCCTTCTTGACGACAAGGATCTGCCCGCTGACCTGCAATCGCCCGGAATGCAGCGCGAAAGAAGGAGCGCGGCAGCGGTATCCCTGATTTCATCCGCCGCGGACGTCCACGACGTTTCGGAAGCTGTGAAGGCGTTTTGAAATTCAGCAGGATCAGAACGCGCAAAATTTCCGAAACCATCGTTCAGTAAAATGGCGACGGGCTTGTTTGTCCACGCCGTCGTGACGATGACATCGGGAAAATCGTCACCGTTCACGTCGCTCGATGTGATTTGCAGCCCGCCAGTGGGCGCCGTGATGGCCACTGTCTGCCCACTGCCTCCGCTAAGGTGAAACGCAATCCAGTAGCGCGTATTGCTCGGGCTGCTTTGATCGACGTGAACGCTGGCGAGGTCTGGACGGTTATCTCCGTCAAAATCTGCGATGGCAAAATGGGTAGCCACCTGGGCAGGGAGGGCAGACGCGGCTGCCCTTCGCCCCGAAATTGCCAGGAGCGAGCAGAAGGCTGCGAAGGCCAAAAAGGCGGCCTGCCGAACAGAGCTTTTGTGAACCCACGCTCTCATATAATCGGAAACATGCAACGATGCAACCCAACCGCATGCCCTTGACCTGCCTACTTGTTCATTGTAAAGGATATCATCCGCGGCGCGGAACCGACGGTTCTGTGCGCATGCTTGAATAGGAATGAATGCACCCTTGTAAGGCTTGCTGACGGCATCCCAGAGGAGATCACTTGGAAAGGAATGAGGTCTGCGCCAAGATTGAGGAAATCGGAATCGTTCCCGCGGTCCGCACTTCTTCCCCGGAAGATGCGCTTTTCGCCGCCGAGGTCGTCGCCCGCGGCGGCATTCCCATCGTCGAAATCACCATGACCGTGCCGGGCGCCATGGAAGTAATTTCGCACCTGGTGAAAAACCTTCCGGAAGTGATCGTCGGTGCAGGGACGGTCCTGGACCTTGAAACCGCGCAACGCTGCGTTGATTCAGGTGTGCGATTTCTGACCTGCCCGGGACTCGACTTGGAGATCGTGGAATTCGCCAAACAGGGGAATTTGACCATGATGGCTGGCGCCCTCACCCCTACGGAAATCGTCACCGCTTGGAAAGCTGGATCGGATTTCGTGAAGGTCTTTCCGTGTGCGCAAGTCGGCGGTGACAGTTACATTCGCGCCTTAAAGGGGCCTTTCCCCAAAATTCCCTTGATCGCCGCCGGAGGCGTGAACCAGCAAACGGCAGCCAACTTCATTCTGGCGGGAGCGGTCGCACTTGGCATCGGACGCGAGCTGATTCCCAAAGAAGCGGTGCAAAACCGTCAGGACGGGCGAATTCGTGAGCTGGCGCACCGCTTCCTGAACTTCGTGCGGACTGCCCGCAGCCGGAGAGCGGCCGCGATCTAGGATTTCAGGCAATTGGGGCAGAAGAAGTGGGGAGATTCGGGTCGCTCGCTGCTTGAGACTGGCATGGTGAAGAAGCCATTTTCGGTGTCGGGGCCGCTCCCTTGGGTTTGAATCGGCGAAACGCGGATCGCTTTCTACACTCGAATCCAGTTAAGCAAAATGAGCGCGAGCGTGCTGGTTCCGACAATCACCCACAGCGTGAGGCCCTGCAGCAGCGGGCGAACGCCGACCTTCTTAAGCGTCTCTTTATTTAGACCGGCACCAATCAAGAATAGCGTCACCGCCAGACCTAGCTTACCGAGGTGGTTCAGCGTGCCGAATGCCAGGTTGAATTGCGGCAACACAGTATTGAGCAGCGCGGCGACACAAAAGAACAGGATGAACCACGGCCACTGAATGCGCGCCTTGCTCTTCCACATTATCGCGGTCCCTACGGACAACGGAACAATCCACAGCGCCCGCGCAAGCTTAACAGTGGTGCCGATGGCGAGCGCCGTCGCCCCGTACTTCGCTGTCGCACCGACGACCGAACTGGTGTCGTGAATGGCCAGCGCCGACCACAGCCCGAACTGGCTCTCGCTCATGTGCAATGCCAAGCCAACCGCAGGAAAAAGGAACAGTGCAACCGAATTCAAGACGAACACGGTGGCGAGTGACACCGCCATTTCTTCGTCGCTGGCCCCCGCAATCGGGCCAACCGCTGCGATAGCACTGCCGCCGCAGATTGCCGTTCCCGCGCTAATCAAGTAGGAAGGTTTCTTGGCGACGCGAATGACATATCCGAGGCCCAGCCCTAACAGCATCGCCGCTGTGATGCTCAACGCGGTGTATACAAGACCGGAGCGCCCGGCCTGAAGAACTTCGTGGAGGTTCATCCCGAAGCCCAGTGCCACTACTGAGGCTTGCAGGAGAAACCTTGTCAGATTCCTGCTCTCGACGTGAAACGGGTGCGCCAGCGTCAGGCCGTAGATCAGCCCTCCGAGCAGGGCAATCGCTGGTGAAACCAGCCCACTGGCCGCCAGGATCACCCCCGCGAAAAATATGATCTTGTTCACGGGCAGAGTCTCGCACGGCAACAGACCCGCGTCCAAGGAGCAATTGCCGGGGCTGTGCGCTGGGCACGCTTGCCCTCACCCGGCAAGTCGTTCGGTGTAACGTCGCGCCGGCCTGTTCCGTTAGATTTGCTTTGGGTTCAGCAGCTACGCATGCAACATCACTCGCGACGGCTGACCGGTCTTCGTCGGCGGGGCTAAAAATTTTCTTGTGCTTTGCGCCCACGCTTTGGCAAGCGTGCCTGCCTATAGGTGTCTAATTCAGCGCTGGTGATCTCGTATTGTGTCGCGGGAGGATGGTTTGAATACGTGGCTAGCTCGATCTGGAGCCTTAGCGCACAGATGCCCGGCGCATCCTGGTAGCTCGCGCGGTGCGAGACAAATGCCTCGTTGGCTATGTTCAGCCTGAACTCGCGCTCCTGCCCCGCTTCGCGCACATTGAACGTGTACTCGCGCGTCAGCGGTTTCGCTTGGAATCCCATGTACTGCACGATGATTGCGCTGCTCATTTGGCACCTGTAGCGATCAGAACACAGCCGGGTTGGGCATTGCGGTGCACTAGTAGCTCCGGCGGCCGTTACCGCCCGCGCGCACTCCGGGGTAGACCCGGGCACCCGGAGTACGACATCCCCCGCTGCGGGGTTCCTGCGGACGCGCTTCGTTCACTTGCAACGCGCGGCCATCTACATCGAGGCCATTTGTCTCCGTGATGGCTCGCGCCGCGTCGATGCTCGACCCGAATTCAACAAATCCGAAGCCGCGTGAGCGACCGCCCTCCCGATCGCAGATCACTCGCGCAGATGTCACTTGAAACCCTTTGCGCGTGAATATCTCTTCCAGTCCGCTGTCGGTTATCTGCCCTGAGAGGTTCCCAATGTGAAGCTTGGTCATTTCTTCCTTTCCCGTTAGGGACTTACTTCACTTAGGGATGAAATATTTTCTGGTTCTTCAGCCGCGTCACTTCGAGGTCGTCCGTTTCCCTTTGGCGGCGCTCCGCTTCTCGCTTCGGGCGCTCTTGCTCTTCCTGTTTGACCGCGTCCGCGATCGCCAGGTCGGCGTCTGCATTGACTCGCTTTGAGTAAATGACCAGCCCGAAGTCATCGGTGAAGGCGGAGCGGACTAGGTCCATCGAATACTGGGGACCTTCCCAGGATGCAATGATTTTCGCGCTCATATCGTATCGGTCGTTCGCCGCAGCATCGATCGCCAGTGGGACGCTCGCGACAGGGCCGTACTTAGCCGTAACTGCCTTCATCATGTCCGGCGTGGTAAGCCCTTCGGTGGAGGTTCGGTCGTAGGTTATCGCCATTTTATAAAGGTCGCCGTTGTAGAGCGTAAAGACAATCTCGCGCACCGCGTCGGATTGCGCGGTTGTCTTCGGAGAGGTCGGCGGCCACCAAGTCACTTCCTGGATCAACGCCGGCTGTGCGTGAATGACCTTTACATCGGCCATTTTCTGGCTGGTGTATTTCAGCACGGCAGGCAAGCCCATTCCGAGCGAAAAGTTGCGATATTTGGAAAAATCCTGCGCCTGGAGCATGGGGGCGGCTAGAAGCAAGGCAATGAGGCAAAAAAACAGCGGTCGTATGGTCTTCATTTTCATCTCCAACGAAGTCCTAGAAACTGGCAATCGGTTTCCACATACCCTGAAGGAAAGACAGGCGTTCGGTTGGTAGGACGGAATGCTTAACTACAGTAGGTTAATTAACTTGACCTGTCAAGTTAAAACTGCAAATATGTGATCTGCTTAAGCGACCGTAGTTAACCACCCAGGAGATCGTTGTGGACGTCTGTCTAGCCATCAAACGGAGACTGGGAGAATTGGCCCTCGAACAGCGCGATTTGGCGGCGGCTGCCAAGGTGACAGAGTCCTACATTTCGCAGCTCTTGACGGGTAAAAAACTGCCACCGGAGCCTAGTCGCACCGACATCTACGAGAAGATCGGCAAATTCTTGAAACTCCCCAGCGGCAAGCTTTCGAGGCTGGCGGAGCATCAGCGCAAGGAAGTGCTGAAGCGAAATCTGGAGGATCCACCCAAGGCTTTATTAAAAGAAGTTCGAGAACTGATTCTCCGCAAGTGCGCACCTGGGAAAGAGAAACAAATACGGGTGATCTTTGAGAAACAGCCTTTCGGCGAACTCGAGCGCCTCGTCACACAAAAGCTGCTGGACGTAGTCAAGACAGTCGCCAAAGACGAACTGGAAAGCGAAACCTGGCTTCAGTCCGTAGCGCGACTCAGCGGCCGTATGGCGACTTTCGGCATGGAAATTGTCTTGAATCGCAGACTGATTCCCGGTTACGCAAGGAAATTCGAGTTTGTCGAAAGAGAACCTTCGGAAACTGAGGAAGAGCCGGGGCTCGGGGAATTCCTGAGGCAGTCCGTCAACGGTGGCGCGACCGAAGAGGAAGTCGACTTTCTAAGAAGGCTCCGCTTCAAGGGAAAGCACCCGACGCCGCTCTATTATTACCGGGAACTGCAAAATCTGAGGGATCCACTCCATTTTCGCGAGGATTCCAGCGCCGCAATGAGAAAACGCCGGGATCCCGATAACGTCGAGCGACAAATGCAGCTCGATTCCAGAAAGAGAGCAATCCAGGGTTGGGCAAACAGCAAGATTGCTCCCGGCAAGAGAAACAAGCAATGAAGCCACTCTCCTTTACGGTCGCCACAAATCATTAATCTTCTCGGGTGCGCTTTGCTTCAAACTGTGGTACACTCTTTTTGCGCTTAATACCGCGGTTGTGTTGTGCGGCTCTTCTGTTTCAAGACCTGATCTGAGAAAATCCGCCCTCAGTCTCCTCCGTATGTTTTCAGCGTAATTTAAAAAAAGACTGGCAGTTGAATCGCCATGTTCGCCCGGAATCCCGTGTGCGCGCTGCGGTTGCGCCAGCAAGAAAGCTAAATGCAAATTTTTTCAGAACTCCCGATTTCTCAATATGTAAAGGAGCGGCTGTCGTCTGCTCGTTTTTCGACACCGACTCCGGTCCAGGCCGCGGCCATTCCGCATGCTCTGGAAGGTAAAGATGTGCTCGCGACGGCGCAAACCGGCACGGGCAAGACCCTGGCATTCCTCATCCCAGTGATGGAAAAACTCCTCCGGCGTACTTCGACGGGGATAGCCGCGCTCGTGCTTGTTCCCACCCGCGAGCTTGCAATGCAAGTCGTGGATCAGTACAACTCCCTGCGCGGCAAGCAACTCTCACCCGCTGCCCTTGTGGTGGGCGGCTTATCCGAAGTCCAACAACTACACGTCATCCGCCAAGGGCCCGGGCTCGTGGTGGCCACTCCCGGACGCCTGGAAGACTTCATCGACCGCCGGCTGATTCATTTCCGCGAGCTGCAAATCCTTGTGCTCGACGAAGCAGATCGCATGCTGGACATGGGATTCCTTCCCGCGATTCGCAGGATCGCCGCAATACTGCCCAAAGAGCGCCAGACGCTGTGCTTCTCCGCAACGATGGAAGGCGCCATGGCCAACCTCGTGAAGGACTACACACGAAACCCCGTGCGTCTCGCGTTCGGTTCAACACTAAAGCCGTCCGAAAATGTCCGCCTTCAAGCGTACGAGGTCACGGTTGATGGCAAGCAGGACGCCCTCCACCACCTTCTTACTAAAGAGCGCGGCCGATGCCTCGTTTTCTCGCGCACCAAGCGCGGTACTGAGCGAATCGCCAAGAACCTGAACCGCGAGGGCATCCATGCCGCAATGATTCACGGTGACCGCTCGCAATCGCAGCGCACCAGCGCAGGAATCCACGTGCAGGACATCGCCCACGTCATCAACTACGATTTGCCGGAAGTACCCGAAAACTTTATCCACCGCGTCGGACGCACCGGACGCGCGGGCGAACACGGCGTCGCTTCCACTCTGTTTACGCGAGACCAGCGATCCGAGTTGTTCCAGTTGGAGCGTACGCTTGGCACACGGATGGAGAGGTTGGATTTGGGTGGACGTCGGCCAGAGCCCAAGGACCGGGATCGGGACGTAATGGCTTCCGTCTCATCCGCTCCGACCTCCCGAATGGTCCCGCTTCCAGGAGAAGTCCTGCAAGCGCAGATGGATAGCTAACCCCGTCGGGGTCCCGGCGAAGCCTACGCTGGCAGGCTTGCTTTCTGACCGCCCTCTTTCGATGCTTTTTTGAACAGCTTACGACGCGAAACTGTTACAATACACTTGCTTCTGAGACAAGACGCACCATGACGCCCGAGGGGATCGGGACAATCAGAATTGAACTACAGCGCAGCGTGAAGTTCCGTTATCACGACTGCGGTCCGTACTGTGCTTTCCTACCTGCGAAACGACGTTCAAGTATTCGCTCCGTGATAGTACGGCTTTGAGGAACGCCCGGCCAACCATGGCCAGTGGCTCTTTGGGGGAATCTTTGTCGCTGGCAATACAGGAAAAAGATGAGCAGGTCCGCAATCTCGTTAATCTCGGCAAGGAACGCGGCTATCTTCTCCATGACGAGGTAATTGAGCTTCTTCCCGTCGAGGAACAC
>WNFO01013281.1_pt1 | contig 10923 bp, 9 predicted proteins | sample 5400251 | NCBI WGS metagenome assembly WNFO01 (sample SAMN13153354, study PRJNA577476) | soil metagenome | isolation source: 100 cm saprolite under Madrone tree | place: USA:California | collected 2016-06-14 | reverse complement strand
TGCACGCTAAGGGTCCTTACACTCCGCAAATGGTGGTTGATGGGAACATCGAATTTTCGGGAAATGATACGGCGCGAGCCGAGCAGGCGTTTCAAACGGCACGTACTCTGCCTAAGCTCTCGATACGAATCTCGTCCGTCAAGGTTGAGAAGGGAGCCGTGCTGGCTCATTTGGAAACGGACGCGTTAGCGGCCAAAGCCGAAGTCTTTGTGGCGCTAAGCTTGGATCGCGGCGAATCGCAAGTCCTCCGCGGCGAAAACGGCGGACATCGCCTGGAGCACGTCTCCATAGTGCGGAATCTGACGAAAGTAGGCGAAGTCAAAAACAACCAGGCCTTTTCAAAAGACCTTAGGCTTGGCGTGGATTCCCCGGAAAAGGGTTACCGTCTGATTGCGTTCGTCCAAGAGCCGAAGCAAGGAAGAATTCTCGGAGCGGCTGTTGAGCGTATCGGGAAATAGAGCAAACGCAATGGCCACGGATTTACACGGATAACTTTATTGAAATCCGTGAGATCCGTGGCTAGTTTTGCGTAGCGTAGCGTTTAGAATGCGGCTCCCACTGTCTCAGGGAGTGCCGTTTCAGGCTCATCGCTGTCGTCAGCGATCCGCACATGCTTTTTGGCCACAAGCATGTAAATTGAGGGCACCACGAACAGCGTAAAGGCCGTTCCGATGATCATGCCGCTGACCAGCATGATTCCGATGCTGTTACGTGCACCGGCCCCAGGCCCGCTAGCAAAGACCAGCGGCAAGTGACCGAAAACTGTGGCCGCGGTCGTCATCAAGATTGGACGCAGTCGCGTACCGGCGGCCTCGATGACGGCGTTGAGCTTGTCCCTGCCTTCCTCTTGCAGGTGGTTTGCGAATTGAACAATCAGTATCCCATTTTTCGATACCAAACCGACGAGCGTGATTAGTCCCACCTGACTGTAGATGTTGAGACTGGTAAATCCGAGGAACGAAAACGTCAGCGCTCCGGAAATAGCGAGCGGCACGGATCCAGCAAGAATGATGAACGGATCGCGGAAGCTTTCAAACTGCGCCGCCAAGACTAGATAGATCAAAACGCCGGAGAGCAGGAACGTGGGAAGGAACTTGCTGCCCTCCACCCGGAGTTGGCGCGACTCACCCGCGTAATCCACAGTGAAGCCCTGTGGCAGAGTAGCCTTGGCCTGGTCTTCCAGGTAGGTAAGCGCCTTGTCGAGCGGAACGGGAGGCGGAATCACGCCCTGAATCCGCACCGCATTGAGCTGCTGAAATTTGTTCAGCGAACGCGGTTGAGTCGTGGTATTCAGGTGGGCAAAAGTTGAAAGACGCACCAGCTGATTGTTCGATCCTTTGACGTAAATCTGTTCCAGTTGGTCCGCGGTCAAACGCTCCACGCGTTTAACCTGCGGAATGACTTTATAGCTGCGCCCCTGAATGCTGAAGCGGTTCACGTAATTTCCACCAAACATCGTGGAGAGGTCCTGCCCCGCCTGGCTTAGATCAATGCCCTGGGAACGAAGCTTGTCACGATCAAAAACCACTTCGGTTTGAGGCTGGTCAAACTTCATATCAACGTCCGCAAAGATGAACATGCCGCTGGCCATCGCCTTCTGAACGATTTGAGCCGCAAGTTCGGCCAGTTGCTGCGGCTCTGCCGCGGAGGCGATGACAAAATCAACCGGAAAACTACCGCCGCCGGGTAGGGCGGGCGGAGTGAGCGGGATCACACGGATGCCGGCGATCTTTGACAACGGGCCGGCGGACTGCATCAGCAACTGCTGCGCTGTCTTCTTCCGCTGGCTCCATGGTTTAGTAACCATGCCGCCGAACCCGCCGGTGGGATTAGTGATCTGGAAGATGCTGTCGCTCTCAGGAAACGAATGATAGATATCGTAAACTTCTTGCGTGAACAGGTTAGTCTGGTCAATAGTAGCGTTCGCCGACGATTGTATGACTCCGAAGACCACGCCTTGGTCCTCAGCGGGCGCCAATTCCCGCTGCGAGAACAGGTAGAACGGGACTATCAACAACAGCACAATCACCCACAGCGTAAGGACTACCGGCCGATAGCGTAGTGTTCCGCATAAAACCCGGTTGTAGGCGTCACGAATAGAGTCGAAGCGCCGGTTGACCCAACCCGCAAACCCCCGCTCGGTATCTCCCTGGCGGAGAAGCTTTGATCCCATCATCGGCGACAGCGTCAATGCCACTATTCCGGAAACGATCACTGCGCCCGCAAGGGTGAATGCGAATTCGCGGAAGAGGGCGCCGGTCAATCCGCCCTGAATAGCGACAGGCGTGTACACCGCCGCCAGCGTGATGGTCATGGCGATGATCGGTCCTACCAGCTCGCGCGCGGCATCAATGGCGGCGTGGAAGGGGTCCTTACCAAGGTGGAGGTGACGTTCAACGTTCTCTACCATCACGATGGCATCGTCCACCACTAACCCGACCGAGAGCACGATCGCAAGAAGAGTGAGCAGGTTGATCGTGAACCCCGCAGTCAACATCAAGAAGACGGCTCCAATCAGTGAGATTGGAATGGCGACGACGGGGATGAGCACCGAACGGAACGAGCCGAGGAAAAGAAAGATAACCACGACGACAATGAGCAGGGTTTCAGTCAGCGTGTGAAGCACTTCGTTGATGGCGTCCTGAATGTACGCGGTCGCATCGTACGGGACCCCAAGCTTCATTCCAGCGGGCAGTTGGGCCTTGATTCCTGGGAGGGCCGCGCGCACGTTCCGAGTCACTTCCAGCGAGTTGGCCGTAGGAAGCACCCAAATGCCCATGAAGGTTGCGGTCTCGCCGTTGAAACGGACGTCTGAGTCATAGTTCTCAGCGCCTAGCACGACGTCCGCAATCTCACCCAGCCGCACGACAACGCCATTTTCCTGTTTGACCACAAGCTGGCGGAATTCTTCCGCAGTTCGCAGATCGGTGTTGGCTACCAGGTTCACGGAGACCATGGAGCCCTTTGTATTTCCCAGTGCGGAAAGATAGTTGTTGCGTGCCAGGGCATCGTGTACGGCTGAGGCGGATACGCCGCGGGCTGCCATCTGGTCCGGCTTGAGCCAGATCCGCATGGCGAAAGTGCGGTTGCCGAGGATATCAGCGCGCTGCACGCCACTGACCGAGCTCAGCTTAGGCTGCACAACGCGCGTCAGATAATCAGTAATCTGGTTTTGATCGAGGTCAGCCGAAGAAAATCCCAGGTACACCGAGGCAAACTGAGTATCGGCGGTTTCCAGTTCGATGATGGGAGCTTCAGCCTCAGGAGGCAGGTCATTGCGAACCTGAGCTACTTTCGCCTGGATCTGAGTGAGCGCCGCATTGGTGTCATAGTTGAGCTTCAGGTGCACGGTGATTGTGCTGATGCCCTGCGCGCTCGACGACTCCATGTAGTCGATTCCGTCGGCGCTGGCAATCACCCGCTCCAACGGCGTAGTGATAAATCCGCGAACCAGATCGGCGTTGGCACCCACATAAACCGTCGAAACCGTAACCACCGCGATGTCGCTACGAGGATACTGGCGCACGCTTAACGAACGGATGGCTTGCAGGCCTGCGATCAGGATCACCAGGTTAACGACGATCGCAAGGACCGGCCGCTTAATGAAAAGGTCCGTAATCTTCATTAGCTGTCCTCAGGCTTTGGCTTCGGGTTGTTTGGCGGTTGTATCTTGTTGTTGACTTGGACAGCGGCGCCGTTGCGCAGCTTGAAAACTCCTGAGGTCACAACCTCATCCCCTGGGTTGATGCCGGAGATGATCGCTACCTGGTCGCCGCGCGAACCTTCGACTTTCACAACCTGCTGACGCACACCGAGGTAGCTTTTGCCCTTTGGATCCTGAAGCTGTGTGACCACGAAAACCGAGTCGCCGTAGGGCGCATAGTTGATCGCGGACGCGGGCAGGGCAATTACTTGGCTGCTTGCCCCAAGCGTCACTTTTACCTGAACGAACGTGCCGGGATGCAACTTGCCATTGGGATTGGCGAGGGTCGCCTGCATCTGAATGTTCCGAGTCGCCTCGTTTACCACGGAGTCAGCGGCTGTGACGCGGCCGGCGAATACGTCTCCAGGCAGGTTGTCGCTGGTTACCTGTAACGTGCGGCCAACTCGTGCCTGTGCTGCGGTCTGCTGCGGCACTCCGAAGTTCACGTAAATAGGATTCAGAGACTGCAAAGGAACGATGGCTTGACCTGCTGCCAGATACTGCCCCAAGTTGACTTGGCGCAACCCAAGAATCCCCGAAAACGGTGCCCGAATCGTCTTTCGTTCAATGGTCGCGCGAATCTCCCCTACCTGCGCCTCGGTCGATTTTTGCTGGGCACTAGTGTTGTCGTACTCAGTCTGAGCGAGGACTCCTTGCTTCACCAGCTCCTGTGCCCGATTGAAATTAATGCGGGCCCAATCGCGCTGGGCTTCGGCGGCGGCCAACTGGGCTCGCTCCTGCCGGGTGTCAAGCTCGACCAGAAGGTCTCCGGCATGAACTGGCTTGCCGGATTCGAAATTGATCCGTGCCACGGTGCCTGGGAGATCTGCACTCACGGTCACGCCCTGTATAGCTTCGGCAGTGCCGATCACGTTCAGGGTGGATGGCCAGGTGTCGCGCTCGGCAACAATCGTCGTAACCGCGGAGGGCGGCGGCGCGAAATTGGCGCCCTGCGCCATTGCGGTATGAATTTGTTGGAACTTCACCAATCCAAGGCCTGCGACCAGGCCCAGCACAACGACCAACATCAGGACCATCCGTTTTGCCATTGTTTCCTCTTAATGTCACCGACCGGGCGACAGACGCTAGTTCGCAGCCCGGGTCACTCTGAGTTAGTAATTGGGCGTCCGCCTATCTACTCTGGGTTGAAATAAGTTGGATGTCACATAGCCTGCCAGGGCTCCAAAAATTCTGCTGGCAAGAAGCCAGATTGATCACTTGATGTCCATCGGCTGTCCATGCGGCAAACCTTCGCCCGCTCTCACGTGAGATTGTCAGCACAAAAGCTCTGCCGCGGCGAACAAGCCGCGGGGACCCTCGCATAATGTGTAACCATAGTGTTACATAAAAGGACTTGTCAACCATCAATTTCGTTTGACGAAGGAAAAGAGAATTCGGCTCGCTCCCGGATTTACCGCTTCTGCTAAATTGTGGACGCATGAAACCTTTGCGTAGTTTCGCCAGTGACAACAACGCCGGCGTGCATCCCGAGATCATAAAAGCGATCGCAGCCGCGAACGAGGGCCATGTTGTCGGATACGGAGACGACCATTACACCGCCGCCGCCGTCGGCCAGTTCAAGCATCATTTTGGCGACGACATCGAGGTATTTTTCGTGTTCAACGGTACGGCCGCCAACTGCCTGGGTCTGAAGGCGCTAACAAGCTCCTACCATGCAGTCATTTGCAGCGAAGCCGCCCACATTTATGTGGACGAATGTGGAGCCCCGGAAAAATTCACCGGGTGCAAGCTGATTCCGATTCCGGCCAAGGACGGCAAACTGACTGTACCGGCTGTGCGGGCAGCCTGTCATGGACTCGGCGTCGAGCACCACGTTCAGCCTCGTGTCATCTCCATTACTCAAACAACTGAAGTGGGAACGGTCTATAAGCCCGACGAGATTCGACAATTGGCCAGATTCGCGCACGAGAATGGTATGTTTCTTCACGCAGATGGCGCCCGAATCGCCAACGCCGCCGTGGCCCTGGGACTAAACCTGCGCCAGGCTACGCGTGACCTGGGCATGGATGTGCTCTCCTTTGGCGCTACCAAGAATGGCGCGATGGGTGCCGAAGCCGTCATCTTCTTTAATCCCGCGCACGCGGCAGACTTCAAGTTTTATCGCAAGCAAGGAATGCAACTCTCTTCTAAAATGCGCTTTATATCTGCCCAGTTTGACGCCCTGTTCAAGGATGACCTCTGGCTCCGCAATGCCCGGCATGCCAACCGCATGGCGCAACGGTTGAGGCGAGAAGTCAGAAAAATTCCGGAACTAAAACTTGTCTATAGAGTAGAAGCCAATGGAGTATTCGTTCAAATTCCTCGCCGCGCCATTGCCAAACTGCAAAAACGTTACTTCTTTTACGTATGGGACGAAGAGCTGTCGGTAGTTCGCTGGATGTGTTCGTGGGACACGACGGAGGTGGATGTGAAGCAGTTTGTGGAGTTCGTCCGTCGAATAGTCTAAAGCGTCGTTCTACGCCGCCCAATTCTCTATCTTTAGTCCGCGCACCCGGCGAAACTCTCTTTCATTGTTTGTTACAAGCACCATTCCAGCTGCCACAGCATGCGAGGCAATCCACAAATCATTGTTTCCGATCATCAGTCCTTTAGATTCGAGCTCGGCCCGAGTTTTCCCGTATGCGTCGGCGGTGGCCTCGGGTAGGGGGAGCACGGGAAGTAATTGGGCCAACTCACGCAAGCGCTCGAGTGCCGCAGCTCTTTGGGCGCTCTTTTCCGCGCCATACCACAGCTCGCCGAAAGTGATCACCGAAAGCGCGGCCTCGCCGGGGCGGAGCTTCTCGAAATGACGCAGCAGTTCCGGCGACCTCTGTTGCCGGATATAGATGCATATGTTCGTGTCTAGCAAGAATCGAGGTTCCATCAAATGCCCTTGCGTTTTTGCGGCACGTCTTTTTCGCGGCCAGGAATCTCAAAATCATCAGGCAAACCGGCTAGCAGATCGAAGGCTCGGGCCATGGTCCCGCTCTTCTCGCGCAAGACTATTTCATCCCCACGCCGGAAGATCTCCACTTCCTTACTTTTCAGCCGGAACTGTTTTGGCAGGCGCAACGCCTGACTATTTCCTGATCGGAATACTTTTGCGGTTGCCACGCCACACCTCCTGTGCAAGTATATACATTAAGTATATACGCAGACGAGGAACTCAAGCAAACTGCGCCGACAGCCCAGCAGCCACCGCTCCGCTATGATGTTTTCCTATGTTTTCCCGCCGCACGGGCTGGAAGTTGACGCCAAACCGGTTCACCCTCGCACATCAGGAGATGCTGCGGGCGGGCAGAGAAATCCTCGATCTCACAATTTCAAATCCGACGCGGGCGGGAATCAGGTATGACGAAACCGCGATTCTCGATTCACTTCGCAATCTGAAGTCGCTCGACTACGATCCGCAGCCGAAAGGCCTGCGCAGCGCGCGAGAAGCGGTCGCTGAATACTACTCGTGTGGTTCCCCCCACCCTTCGAAAGGCAAGAGGGGTGGGGCATCCGCTCCTGCTCGGGAAATCGATACCGAGAGTGTGGTTCTTACCACCAGCACCAGCGAAGGATATACTTATGTCTTCCGCCTGCTTTGCAATCCGGGAGACGAAGTTCTCGTTCCTAAACCAAGTTATCCGTTATTTGATTTTCTGGCTGACCTACAGGACATCACGCTGGTCCCTTACCCACTGATCTATGACCACGGATGGCAGATTGACTGGCCATCGCTCGAGCAGGCGGTGAGCCAGAAAACAACAGCGATAGTATTGCTCGTTGGCGCTGATCGTGGATGAAGTCTTTCTCGATTATGCTCACGACGGCCAGCGACGGCCCAGTTTTGCAATCAATGACGGCGCACTGACTTTCACCCTGAGCGGACTGTCGAAAATCTCAGCACTGCCACAAATGAAGTTAGCGTGGATTGTGGCGAGCGGCTCTGAGCGGGAAAGGCAAGCTGCTATGGAGCGCCTGGAAGTGATTGCAGACACCTATTTGTCCCTGAATGCTCCAGTGCAGCTCGCAGCCGCCGCCATGTTAGCGCAAAGAGATCAAATACAGCCGCAATTAATGCAGCGGGGGTGCGAGAACCTGGCAGAACTGGATCGCCAACTATTGAAACAAAAGTCCTGCGCTCGACTCAACGTGGAAGGTGGTTGGTATGTCGTGTTGCGTGTTCCCGTGACGCAGTCCGATGAAGACTTGGCGATTGAGCTTCTGCGCGAAACCGCAGTGCTGGCGCATCCCGGACATTTTTATGATTTTCCTCAGGATGGCTACTTGGTGCTGAGCTTGATTACTGTGGCGGACCAGTTTCGCGAGGGGATTTCGCGTCTGTTGAAATACACGTCCGATACGAAATAGTGCCGATCATCAGGCGGCTGGTTTCGTCGTCCGCCGATTCACCATCAGGAACGCAAGCCCAAACATAAAGAGCGAAAACAGAATCAGGGTCGCCATCGATTCCACCAGCATTCCGCCACTCCCCGGATAGAGGAGTTCGCGCAGAGCTTCAACTCCGTAGGTCAGAGGATTGGCCTCCATGAGAACCCGCAACCAACCGGATGCACTGGATAGAGGAAACAGAGCGCCTGAGAGCAGCCATAGTGGAATCAGGAACAAATTGATGATGGCGTGGAAGGCCTGGGTCGAATCCATGGGCCAAGCGATGGCGAATCCCAGCGCCGTCAACGCAAAAGAAACCAAAGACACCGTCATTACCACCAGCAGGAAACTCGCTAGTGACATGTGGACTCCGACAAGCGGAGCGAAGACGAGAAAAATGAGACCTTGCAGTGTGGCTAGAGTGGTCCCCCCCAGCACCTTACCCAGGACGATCGCAGAACGTGAGACTGGCGCCACAAGCACCGAGAGCAAGAATCCTTCTTTGCGATCTTCGATGACCGACATCATGGTGAAGATCGAAGTGAACAGCACGATCATGATCAGAGCGCCGGGATAGAAATAGTCGAGGTAATGTTGGTCGCTGCCACCCGAGCGAAACGATGTCCCAAAGCCCGATCCAATGACCAACCAAAACACCACCGGCGATGCGACAACACCCACAACGCGAGTGCGCTGCCGGTAAAAGCGCACCACTTCCCGCCACCAGAGAGTGAAGGCGGGAAGGATCAGCTCATTTTTTGTTGTGATATCAGGCAACGGTAGAGTTGCGGTTCGTGTCGCCATTAAGGTTTTCCTTCGTGGAACTTCGTGTCCTTGGTGGTTTAATGCCTTTTCTCGTGTTTGCGTGCTGGTTAAGTTTTGGTTTCTCTCTCTGTCCAGAAGCGATGCCCGGTGCGCCGGATGAACACATCTTCCAGGCTGGGCTTGGCGATTGAAACCGAATCAACTTCTCCTGGAAATGCCTCGACTATATCAGTCACGAAACGGTGGCCATTTGCTCTTTCAATGCGCACTTGGCCGTCAACCACCCGAACCTCAACTTCAAAACGGGTATGAATCCGCATTGCAAGCGAGTCCGCTTCCTTGGCTTCGAGCACGATTACGTCGCCGCCAATTTCCTGCTTCAGTTCTGACGGTGTGCCCAACGCAACCAGCTTGCCTTCATTCAGGATCGCGAGCCGGTCGCAGCGTTCGGCTTCTTCCATCAAGTGTGTGGTCACCAGCACCGTCACTTGCTCTTCGTCGCGGAGAGTGCGCAGGTATTGCCACACATCGCGGCGCGCTCCAGGGTCAAGTCCGGTTGTCGGCTCGTCAAGCAAGAGAACCCGCGGCCCGTGCAATAGTCCCTTTGCCAATTCCAGACGACGCTGCATTCCTCCAGAGAAAGTCTCAGCCTTGTCTTTGGGGCGATCAGAGAGTCCGACTCGGTCGAGCATTTCTTTAATCCGGCTGCGCAGGGCCGGTCCATGCAAGCCGTAGAGATGTCCCTGATGCCGCAAATTTTCTGCCGCCGTCAGCTTAAGATCAATGCTTTGCGCCTGAAAGACAACGCCGATCTCGCGCCGCAACCGGCTGGGATCTCTGGCAGCATCGTGTCCCAGAATTACAGCCCTCCCGCCCACCGGAACCATCAGTGTCGAAAGGATGCGGAACATCGTGGTTTTGCCACTGCCGTTCGGGCCGAGCAGCCCGAAAAGCTCCGCCGGCCGAACGTCGAAGGAGACCCCATTCAGCGCCGCGCGTTCTCCATAGCGGTGCACGAGCTCCCGAACCGTAATGACGGAAGGTGTGCTCGGTTTTGTTTGGGGAACCGACCCAGCTACAGCGAAGGCAGACATGGTGGAGATCAAAGATCTATTCTACGACAGGGAAATGGGCGGCGGAGGAGGAGCGCGAGCGCTGGTGATCCCACAAGGAATATTCGGCGAAGGCGAGCCTGACCAGGTTTGGGAATTGTTAGAGCAACGTCCTGGATTGCGCACCGATGGCCACAACGTGTGCCTTTATCACCATCCGGCAAACCGGCAGTCGCCAATGGACGTGGATATTCATGAACTCTCCAGTTTGACCGAATAAACCGTACTGTTCGATTCAGTCAGTGTCAATGTTACGAGGCGCTCCGGTCGTAGGCCATAGCCGCACAGTCAACTAACAACCCCAGGCTCCCTAGAATCCATGCTCGCCTTGGGCGAGCTTTGATTTCGAATGCCGCGAAAAAATCCACGTCCCAATTCGCGTCCGGGACTACTCCGCCCGCGGCTTGCGGCGTCCCACGCGGCTCAGAATACGGCGCACTTTCTTGGGCGACACAGAAAGACGCGCCGCCACCCGCGACACCTTGCGGCCTTCGCGCTCCCAGACTTTGGGAATGATCAGTTCGGCGAATTCTTCGCTGATCTGCTGGAACGTCTTGTCACCAACGGAACCTTGTGACCAGGCACGCAACGTAGGGTTCACGCTGCCGCCCCGCAGGACTTTGGCTTTTAGCGTTTGCAGGTCTTCCCATGCGCTGTCGGCATGGTCGCTTTTGGATAGGGTAATGACCTGGTCATAACAGTGGCGCGCCGCATCAGGATCGTCGAAGAAGCGATTACAGTGTGTCAGACCCTGCCATATATAGGTGTGAGCCAGAAGGCGCCGGTTCTGGGTGTGCTTTGCCAGTTCGACAGCTTCCTTGGCAAGATCCTGCGCCAGCCGGGCATGCTTACCTGGTTCAGTGTTGTCGCTAATGCCTTCTTCCACACGTGCATTTTCGATCATGCAATGCAAGAGCCGCGCCCGGGCCATCAGAATATTGTCGCGCTTGCCTTCGCCAAGGC
>WNFO01006277.1_pt1 | contig 10923 bp, 13 predicted proteins | sample 5400251 | NCBI WGS metagenome assembly WNFO01 (sample SAMN13153354, study PRJNA577476) | soil metagenome | isolation source: 100 cm saprolite under Madrone tree | place: USA:California | collected 2016-06-14 | reverse complement strand
CACAAGCCGTTTCAGGGAGCGTAACGCCCAACAAGACAAGTGAATACTGACAAGGGGGAGGCCTAGCCAGTATTTATCTGCATCGGAGGGAGGACGGGATTCGAGTTCTTCAGCTGTCTTGAGATAGTCCCAAACCTGTCTGCCGTCATCTGTATCGCGCAACCTCCAACGGGAGTAATCTGTGAAGGGTTGTTTCGGCGAGGCTGGAATATCAAGAGGGGTCCACATAGTTCCTGGATGTGAAGTGGCAGGGGCAGATGCGTTTTGAGACGTTTCTTTTATCACCAAAAGCAACACCTTTCATTGCATTCGGTACAGATGCCGCAGAGGCAAGAGCAGAGTAAACGAAAGTAGAAAGGACAAAGATATGGGCGGACATCAGCGAAACGATACGTCCATCAAGGGAGCTGAAAGTGACAAGTCCATACGGGCGGTGACCACTTTTTTTAACTCCGACTTCACATTCAGACAGTTCGCTGATCCGGCCCGCTTCTCCAAGTCACCATAATCCCGGGCCCGACTCGGATTACCCTATTCCCCCTTGTGATAAACGAGACTAATATGCACTGAAACTGCAAGCCTGCTTTTCCCACAGTGCCACCACCATGGCGCCCTTGAGTAGTGGGCGCCAGTGCCACATATACACAGGAATTCGCGGGCCAGTCATCCCTCAGTACCTGTATGTACAACTGCTGTAGTTCGGTGTCTTGTGTTACGCTCACCACTGACTGTGAAACCCAAATCACTACTACATAAATGACAATTGTGCCTACACAAGGCTTGCGTCCACTTGACCAGTGTGGTGCCGTAAGTCCGTCTCCCTTTCCATTGCTTATCTTAAAACTGCCGAGGACACGTGTGCCTGTGCACGTCACAAGCGGAAAGTGATTGACTGCCATGCCCCTTTCCTGTAAATCACGTTATCTGCATGCTCAATATCGCTCAATACCCATCCCATCGGTGTTCATCCTTATCACTTGAGATTGGTAATAACACCCACAGTGATCTTGCAATGTGAACAAGATGACTCTTGTTCCAGTCCCCTGCAGAAGATCTTGTTTGACGACATTTTGGCAGATTGCACTGGCAGTTCTATATTACATTCAAGCTCACTCCCAATTTTGATAAGAAACACGCAGCTTTTGGTAAAACTTGTGTGCGGTGAGGACGTTCAAAATACACTCGGAAAGTCGCCGCGCAAAGATGGAGCAGAGTGGCTAGTGGAAAACGTCAAATGTACAGAGGTCGCTATATCTTTGGCATCATCCAGGTGGTGTTCATTGCTGAGAAGAACGTTATATAGATCAAGACCCCTTCGAGGACTACAAAATTCTGCTGGTGAAGAAACTCGCAAAAAAGAGGAGGCGCAGAACTCAGTTGGTGCCCAGCCAACAACTGCTCAAGTTATGCTGCTCAAGTTATGACACATGCATGACTCTCTAAAACCACGCTCTGGTTGTCACTCTCATGTTGTCGACACGCCAGACCTCCGACTTTATTCCATCTCGCCACGCACCATGCTTTCTAGTTCCAGCCGCTCGTAATCTTATCTTGATCTTTATCAAATTCTGTGCCCAGAGTTACGACAGCATATGCAGTGACTTGTGTAAGATATCCTGTCTCGTACAGAGGTAAATACATGTCATTCCAAGGCATCAAACACATTTATATTTCATTCCGTCCCGTACAACGATCGCTCTAGTTTGGTCCGAAAAGAGCGATTCACTTCTGCCGGGCCCTGAACATCACATTCGCATTCCCAGGAAAACGTATCCCAGAGAGGAAAAGGTCGCCCGGAGCCCCCTTTTCTCCCTCAAACTTGATATCATAAGAAACGACGATATGTGCCAACAGCGTTTTAATTTCATTGACCGCAAAGAATCGTCCAGGACTGTTAACGAACAGTGACGGGTCAGGACAAAGTCATAAAGCAGGAATGCTTACCATGCGTGTCGCCCCACTCCAAAAGACAAGTGCTCGTTGGATGTGGAGATAGTTTGATATTTGTTTTTCGTTTTATCCCCATCGCTCTCACGGAGCTTCGCAAACCGAAATCCGTCGAATACATCCGGGTTTGTGAAGATTCTTCCGTCTCTGTGAGCGGCACCCGACGGAATGGCGATTTCTGTGCCTGCTGGAACAGTCACGCCGTTGGAAAATGTGAATGGGCGCAACACGAGACGGCTCAAGGACCCTGGGAAGGCGCGAAGGGCGAATCAGTGCCTCATCAGTGCCTCACACCTAGGGTGCATAGAAAAGAACCTAACGAACGCAAGGTAACGCCATCAAACCGTTGGGTCTCGCGAAGGAAACTGTCTATCTTGTGCATCTTGTCTATCCCAGCTTTCGTCCAGCCCTCTTCACTAATCACCGCGTCGACCTCTTGACGAAGGGGTTCTATATATTCAGGATGGGAGAGAAGACGGTACAATACTTGCGTCATCGTCTATCGACACGCAATGATTAGGATTGCACCATAGGTGGAGACGGAATGCCATCACTTGCCGAAGACGTCGTATGTATTGCTCCAAAATTCGTTAAGAGCATTCGCCGTGCCAGGCTTTCAACAGACATATCAACTTTCTGGGTCTCGCTCATGAACCACATAAGTATATCGTTCTGTGGATCAGCAGTGTAATGAGATACAAGATATCGGGAAAATGGTGTGACAAACCGGCTTATCATCCCAGTCCTCTCCATACTCCTCCATCTTCGCGAACCGTTCCTCAACCATAGGTCTGATATATTCAATTTCTTGTTGGATTTGGGAGGAAACGTTCGATAGCATGCGTGAAACAATACTTAAGTGTGTAAGTGACACGGGACACGGGGAGCACGGATGGAGGAGGCTACACACAACTTGAAAGGCTTCGGAAACAAGCTGATAATAAGGCCAGATTTTACGACATTCATCGCGAAGGTCAAATTCAAAGTTTGATAGTCACGGTTCCGGCCTGGAAATAAGAGTAAGTATGGGCCGCTAAGGAATCGAAGAATTGGCGAGTGATCACGGACACAGAGGAGCTCCAACGAAAATACGATTCGCAATGCGGCAAATTACGCGTTCTACGGTCTCTCGAATGGGAACCTTTGTCCACTCTACAGGGCTGTGTGAACTATAGCCTCTTTGCTTATAACTTTGCCACGTACTATCTTCGTGTATCGAGACTAAATCATCCATAGCCACGACGAGCTCCTCGCGGATATCCTTAAAAATAACTGGAATATTCCGCGTTAATTTGGAACGAACCAAGTACGTGAGGTATTCGTCAGACGCGTTCGATAATTCTAGCGTATATTCTGGCTGAAGGAACTAGACATTCCTTAGTGAGTATGAGTGCTCGGTGTTGTATTCTGTATAAACGTACTTCGTTGACTGTGACAGTCTTAGACAGGACATCATCTGGGGCCCTCCTAATATCGTCGATCATCTCAGGTCCAGCAGCCAGCACCATCCATCTCCGAAGAAAGGCGATCTTGAATAGACCTGGTCTTGTCTAAAAGTAGGAGCATCATCAGTTTGGTCCGAGAAAGGCCGACATGTAGTGAGAGGCAGAATTACTTTGCGATATCCATCTTTGAGCATGCGATCGCTATCAAAGACAAATCGGATAGCCGAAAGGTACGAGAGGATCGGGTCAGAGAACCCGACTGTTGGGATGGCGTCGAGCTGGAAATGTGTAACATCATTCAGGGATAGTGTAAATAAGAAGGGGAGGACCTGACCATCGGGTCAACCTTCAGAGTGAAATACTTAAAAAGGGAGATTATGACAAGGAATCCCGCGAGATATGACATATTCAGGGTGATGTCGTCGAGCATTCTGCAAGTCAGTTGGAGGGGGGGGGGTTAACGCGGGAGTTGGATGAGAATGCGTGTGTCTTGAACGAGGTTTTAAGCATCAGACGGCGTCTCTCCTTAGTTTGTCTTGAATTATTGTTTTTCCATTGGTCCCCAATTGCGCTTGCCAGATAGAGATCCTTCAGTCCTCCAGGCTGGGTGTCCTGATGCATCGCATGTGAATACTTGCCCAGAATAAGTAATATTCATTTTGCTGGGTCACCAGACTGGGGGTGCTGTTTGACAGCTGGTCAGAGCCCGCTCGGAGCCTGTGGAACATGACGGCAGCTATGTAGCCTTCAAGTTCCAATGAGAAATTACGGTAACTATGAAATTATGCCGACTATGTGAAGGCGGAGGCCATTCGGCACGAATCGGAATATGCGCGCTGCGAGTTGAATATTGAATGAGCGCTGTTGGTTGGCATTTGGGAAAATCTGATGATCAAGGGGAAGTGATGGTACATTCATCAGGAAAAACCTCCCCAGCTAGCGAACACTAGCGAGCCCTAGCGACGGGCAATTTAGCCGTCGCTAGTGAATTTTAGATTAGTGCTCGTTATATTACCCCCCACTAATCTAGACAGTATTATTCACATTATTACTCTTTATCACTCATTATGTCTTGACGCACTTTAACACCATCTATCCCTGCACGCTTGCCCTCCCAGGCGAGCGTTACAATAACCTTCAAGTTCCACTGACAATGTGAAGACGATGGCCAGTCTACACAAATCAGAATACACGCGCAGGGAGTTGAATATTGAATGAGCGCTTTTGGATGGCATTTGGGAAAATCTGATGATCAAGGGGGAGATGGTACATTGACATCGGCCCGAGACTGCTTCTACCAGTGTTTGCTGGAACAAGCGAGATAAGTCTGTCAAAAAATATGCTGTTACATGTCAGTGGATTATTGGAAGCTAATGTTGAGGTGGGACAATGAGCTGAGGCAGATACATGTGGTTGTGCGCTGGGTAAACCGTGCAGTGAGCCCGAACGAGAACAATTACCAAGCAACACTTTCCATATATGTGCATACCGGACCGGTACTACCGGTGGTAACAGCGCCCATTCTATCGTTTGTTTCCGTGCTCACTCGAACAACAGTGTCAACCGTGTCGAATATCTAATTTCGACCACTCTGCGATGTCGTACGTGCCATCCTCTCCCCCTTCAAGTTCGAATGTTGACTCAACCAGCTCCCCTTTAGTCAACGGCTTGCCTGTGGCGTCTTCATCGTAGTTGAAATCTCATCTCGAGTAACAACACATGCGGGAGATGGTGGAAGCTCGCAGAAATGCCAATAGAGTTGAAGAGCGTTATGACGATTTGTTTAGTGGCCTTCTGTATGCAATACAGGACGAACCTGGCAGTGACGCGGAGCTAAGTGACTAAGAGCTTATTGGTAGGTACTCATCGTCAGGACCATTCGGTATCCTTCAAAATCGTCTTACCTCTTCTCTTAGGAAACATGTTTATCTTCCATTTTGTTGGACATGAGGTGGGATCGCATCCGTCTTCTTCCTATATTGCCCTCATGTAGTTCTCTTCAGACCGAAAATTTGAACACATTCACTGTACTTTTACTTGTGTTATTGGCACTGTATCCTGGCGAACAAGACCGTCTGTATCAATTGTTCGCTTTTGTTTTCACTTTTCATGCCCTGTCCCTCCTTTTCCTCTCGCTCGCGTCCACTGGTCCACCGTGCACTTTGACTTTGGCGATGACCCAGCGCATTATGCCCCTTGGAAGGGTGTCACTTACCCACACTTGAAGGCTTGAAGCCGGACAGGCAGTCGCGTACTTTGCTCCTGTGCAGCAAGCCCGTAGGAAGTTCCTATCAATCTCTCACCTCTTTACTTCTCATCCTATTTCATGGCACAGCTCATATACATGCCCCAAGGACACAGCATTCACCCATCCCTAGTGACCCTTCAAGAGGGATGGTCAATATTATCCTCATCGGTGCGACTGGATTTGGTGGTTGCCAGGCGCACTCCTCTGTATCTCGCTCACTTTCATGGCTGTCGGCCTTCTCGGCGGCATCTTCTCGATCCTTTTTCTCGTCTTCAAGAACAAAAGTCGACGTCCTCGCTGCTGTCGCATACGCTCTCGTTGTGGTGAGACCGAGTCTTTCCGACTTGCCCCAGATTAAAGTCATGTGGCATTTTGTCGCTCGGACAGGCCATGGATGGTCTCGTGCTCGTGTTGGTCATGATTCTCAACCCACGTTCCAAAGCTGTGCAGCGTGGAGAACGGATGTCACGCGATGGTGCCAGTGATGGTGGTGATAGTAGTGGAGACCATGGCGGTAGTACGGCCCAAGTGACTACCGTAATGTCTGCGAGCGGGGTTCAAGACAACGTAAAAATTGGCGTGGCTGATTCCATCAATCGGGTTTACAGTGGGGCCTTGATTTACCCCTAACAGTACGGTAAATGGTGTAACGAGATACACGGCAGCCTCGCTTCTGTCTGCGGGTAATGACAGATTGTGCCCTGATAGTGTACCTCTCTACCCAGCTTGAGAGGGTTGTCTCGACACCTTGTTCACAACCACTGTCGGGAGCGGCTGTCGCGGGATGTATGCCCGGCCATTAATTTTGTCGGTTTCTTTGATGTTTTACAGTACGAGGAAAGATGATAACCTATTGTAATATCGCCCGCCGGGCTTCGACACACGAGTTTGTATAATTGAAACCCGAAATTTCGATTCGCTGTGTTCGAGGGTCCAAGACGTCCACGAGTCTCCATAGTCTCTTCATTGCCAAAACTTTTGAAAAAGGGAGCCAAAAAAGGGCGGACGGAAGTAGATGAGGTGGGGGGATTGTTCTGCGATTTCGAACTTCCCGCAGCTGTTTGCGGCGAATCAAATTGTACCATACAGTACTTGTACTTGTACTAGTTACTCCGCTCAGCGGCTGTGCAACATTTGACAGAGGAACGCGTGCACTTGCACAGCAACGTCTCCATTAACGACGTGCGGGGCAATCGCTGCCTATAAAACTTTTGCGATACGTGCTGCACCTGTATTGTGTCCTATCCCTGCGAATCCCCGAGTGCTTTGGATTCTTCGACGGACAGGCCTGTCTTGGGGTAATGTGGGTTGCGTCGTTATTGGATAGTGGACATTGCACCCCCGAAGGGTCATCTACGTAGGTAAGTTTTGACGAAAATGAAAAGCGGTTGGATTGACAGGCGATGGCACAGCCGGCCCGCGTGCCGGCGCGGGTATAACTGGTGACCTGTGGGTCACTCCGTTCAAAACGACCGATATCTTTTCAACCAACGCGTTCTGTGTCTGCTCATATGTATATCTTGAGGCTAATAACATAAGATACTCAACCATGGGCATCCAGACTCTCGCGAAATGACGGCACGCTGGCTCGGGGCCGCTTTCTTTTTTAATTTTCCTGCCGTCGGCACCCATTTCTGCGCCTGTTACCCTTACACAGCCTCGAAGCTTATGTCCCTCTCCCCTCTGGTCTCTTCCGTGATATATATACATCAGCATCCATCTGTCGTCCTTGGTTTTCGAGTCCTGCTGGTAGTCAATGCATAACATGGCTACTATATTCTCCGAGCCCCCTCACACCCCCCACTTTCGCAGGTCTCCCGACGCGCCACTTCCTAACTACAAGGCACTCGTAATTACACGTGGAGTGCAAACGGTTCTGGGCCAGGTGATTTAGATCTCCAACTTAAGGGCGCCGTAAATGATGCGAAGGTCATTAAGAATATTTTGAAGGCTGCGGACGGCGTGCAGCTCAATGGTCTCTCCTATCGCGTTCTCACACACTACATTTTTTAAAATTCCCCAGCTATAGACGTCTGCTGTTATCGCGAACCGTCAGATGAAGTAAGTGCTAATGAGCTTTATTTATTCAAATGTTCTATGACTCAACAGCCCAACCTCGTTCGAGTAGTAGGTGCCTGTCGTTAAAGCGCGTTCCGAAGGCCGCCGTCTTGGCGAGCTCGTCTCGCCAAGACGGCGGGAGGAGTTAGAGCAGACGTTTAAGGATTAGGATGTCTTTGACTACACGGAACAGACAGCGCAGGCGTGTCTACGCCTCTCCCTATTGAGTACTCCCCTCTTACTGATTCTCACTCGCTTGATACTGTAGTTCGCGAGTCTACGCCCTTTGGTGGGTCTAACATACTCGGCTCATATTTGAAGCGCCACGTCTACCCCTACATCGCACTCGTCATTTCGGGGTGTCTTCTTATCAAATTTTTGTTGTTTTAACAGCGTCTGGACCATCGGTTCATACTCGAGCGCGATTGGACAGAGGACCAGCCATATCCAGATTGACAAATTTGTTCCTTTCCCTCTGCATGACAGTGTAAGGATGCTATTCCTGTTTCGCGAGGTTCGAAACCCCCAGGGGCCCTAACCAGCGTCGCGTCGCATCACATTTGGATTTCTTGGTTCCGGATTCACGGGAAATGGCCGCAATATGACCAGTTCTGTACAATTGACATACACGTGGGGCGTTTTTGGTGGTTGCTGATTAAATCGAGGCTGTACCTTCGATCCGCCCATCTATCGTACAGGGTTCTGTCATTCTCTAGATGGCGTTAGGCATCAGTAAAACTGCATAAAACTTTTTTGGGCTTGTACAAGCAAAAAAAGGCGGAAAGTACCGAAAGTGCAAAAGCAACCTGTTTTTTGCCTAAAACTGTTGTCAAAAAGTAATCAAGCCGAAAAAGTTGCCAAATTAATCCAAAATTGAAAAGGCTTGCATTCCATATTAGGGTTAGGTTCAGCAATCGCGATGGATGTAATGGGTTTGCCTCTATTGTATCAACTATCATCGTGTCTGCCCGCTGCCTACATTATATCAGTGATCAATGTCAACTTTTTCACTTTTTCACTTTTTCACTTCCCCAAGTGATAAAGTGAAAAAGGTTTTGTACAACTTACTGATGTATATTATCTCCTCGTCAAGAACCCTGAGCCAACGGTATGTAATGACTTTACTCCTTTCTTGCGCTGTGCCACCTATTATCCCTGGGAGAAACTGACGACTTGTTTTTCATCTTGATAGCATATGCAAGTCATATTTTGGCTATGCCACGGCCCTCGAAGATCCTCCTCGTTCGGAGGTCTTGGACATGGTGTCTGATGAACTACACATAATGTTTAACGCAATCTCCTTACCCGCCTCTTTCCCCGTCTCTCCCTCACCCTTGATTATTTTTCATACATGACGTTTAACCGGTCGATTCCGCTCTTCTGGTACTTTTGAGTTCCTTGGATGGTCATGGTCTATTTTTAATGCTCCGAAGGCGTCATCGGTCTTTTTTTCTCCCTTGCTTTCTTTATTCGGCCACAGGAGGTCTTGACTTAATCCCCTCTGGTCATTCTTCTGTGTGTGTTAGTGATGTCTATTAGCATCGCATCATTGTGCACGTGTGGCGTGCACTGTGTGGAACGTTTGGGTTACGACTTGGGTACTCTCGTGTACAATATGATGACTCATTATGCATTATGGCTCATTCTACTTCAAATCCCGATGAATCTTGCCAAGCGAATGTCGACCAACGGGCCTATTTGGCATTCATTATGTCCCGTTGTGTTGTACTCGACAGCGGGGCTATGCCAGTGCTGTGCCGTCCGTCACAGTTTGCTCTGTGCCAGTGGTTGTTAGTTAGCCCGCGTGGATTTTCATACTCAGAGGCTATAATACTAGTAGTGGCTCATTCCCTCAATGACAAACCGTGATTAATGCACCGCAGTGTCAAACGCACCACAGTGTCAATTTGAAAGGATCTCTGTTGAACCCACCTACAACACCGAAATTGTGCTTACTCTCAGTGCCGCCGTGCCAGTGAGTCCACGTCGTGTCAGATTGGGAGGTATTTGCCTCCGCTCTGATCGAAAGTAACGGAACGGATCATGCTGTTCCGAACGAGTTTCCCAGGGACATTGTTGGCTTGACTCTTTACCAGAACATGAATATCTTGCGTTTCGCTCTTCCCGATATTATAATAAGCCCTGTAGTGCCAATTGAGAGGGTTAGGTACTGTCCCGACGATACCGAGCGTGGTGTTGTACTCTTGGTCTCATTAGAACGCGCCCTATCGTCATAACTTGTTTGCTTCGGCTTGAATCAAACGTGCTATATTCGAGTACAACGGAAACAGATCATATGATACTAGTTTGTGTTTGTCGAAACGTGCAGTGTCGCGTAAACTGAAGAATAGGTGAAGGGGCCAGTTCGTGTATGAAAAATAGAAGCAACGTGAACTTCTGTCAACCTCCTCGGGAGACACACTTTCAGATTGGACATGGGTTTTTGTCCTGCGCGATTGCAACCAAGTTCAAATTGGCCGGCCGGGCTGTGCCCAAGGATAGATGTAATATCACGTTTTCACTAGTCACGCACGTTGCATCCATCCTCGTCGGCACGTTTGTAGGATTTTATTTCCTATGTGTGGTATCAGCTTTGAAACAGGCTGTTATGCATGGTGCATGGTGAATGATAAGAAGTGTATGTGTGTCCAGGTCATGGTCGATGGCTGACTGAATTTGCACTAGATTGACCGGTCCGGTCTGCCGGCCGCATATATCCGCCGGACTATACATTCTTTTCGTTTTGCCAAGACCTTTCTCCTTCCCGACTACCACCACTGCCACCACTGCCACTGGTGGTAGTGGTGGTGGTAAAGAGCCACCGAATTCCGAATTCAAGACCCAATGACGAGGGCCGGTTCAATTTGTCGAGTTCCTTGTGCATTTGTGCCTCGGCCCATTCCACACAAGTATACACGTTCATCGCTCGATGAATCTCCCCCCGGCATCCCAAGCGTCCTGCTTTGCTGATTATTAAACTGGGCGCTGTACTGGTGGCACTGCGTATAAGAGTGCCCCCTACTCTAGCAGTCTGACCTCATTCACACATGGCAGTTCTCGAGACTCCCCACTCCCCCAACGTCCTCACTTCCCGCATCCCTCCCGGTACTCTCCCTCCCAAGTATAAGGCTTTTCTTCTCTGCATAAGCTATTTTTTTTGTCCAGACGGTTGTGATCCAGGCAATCGTCCGAGACCCCTTGGGGGTCCATTGAATGACGCAAAGG
>WNFO01005707.1_pt1 | contig 10927 bp, 6 predicted proteins | sample 5400251 | NCBI WGS metagenome assembly WNFO01 (sample SAMN13153354, study PRJNA577476) | soil metagenome | isolation source: 100 cm saprolite under Madrone tree | place: USA:California | collected 2016-06-14 | reverse complement strand
TACACTCAGGTGCCACGTGGCAGTGTTCCATCGTCCGCTATAGTATATTACCCCTTTTACAGTAGAATTTCAATTGAACTCGTACGCTGGTTGTTTCCGACCGTATGTTGCATGTTGCCAATTCATAGGTCCGTATTTTCCCTACGCTTATGGTTAGGAGATCCTTCTGCCCGCCTTGCGATTTGCGGACGGGCCACGGCTACAGGAGGAACGCTGAGGTTGCCGTGGCAACCACCGCTTGCGCCAGCTGCTGGCTACTTTCATGATGAGGAATGGGACTGCCTCATACAAGCGATCATCTCTCATTACACATTGGACGCACAACAGTGTACAGCAAAGCGTTTCGACGGTGCTGAGCCCGACGACTCCTTTGGTTTTGTGAACCAGTTATCGAGGAAATCGGTCAACTCCACTTCTTCACCCCCACGCTCCCCCAACACAGTTATCCCATCCTCGTGGTCGTGCACCACATCAAGACATGCTTGACGTTTCTCTTGTACAAGTACGGGAACCACAAGATATGAGAGACCAAGTCATACTAACGCATTTTTGGTCGATATGTTTGGTGGATTAGATGGCGTTGCTGGTTGAGTTCAATATGTTTAGTTGCCAAAAGGAAAAATAGAGTTGCGAAGTCCAGAAAAAACGAAAGTGAGCTAAAAAATATCGAAGGTAATGGATTAGCAAATGAAAAGTAAAGGGAAAGGCACACGCACTATCCAGTACCCAGAACGTTAAGGTGAGCAAGAAGCTAGACGAAACATCGGGAGTTGACATGTATTTATACTCGCACGCGCCAACTTGAAGGCCATGAACAGAAGCCATTGATGGATACCGTGTGCAAAAAGGATCAGTGTGTCAGATACAAAAAGGATCGGATCTGAGAAACGAAATGCTAGCAAGCAGTTACCCAAGTAGGTGTGTTGAATCAAGATCATGACGGCCAGTCAAAGTGTAGTTGCTGATGTCGAGAGACAAACATCAACACACACCGGTTGGCCGACCCTCTATTTTAAGCCAGAGGCCAGTGTTTGTCATAATCGAGACGGTTCAGGTCAGAAAAAAATCCATTCCTATTCCATGTTTGGGCGTTCGGGAAAAAAGTCGTTCTCGAAAAATCATGGAACGTTGCCGCTGTCACGCACTGGCGACAGCGGCAACTTGCGACAAATTTCCCCGAACGCACTCGTACAGTAGACAAGTTTTCTACTACCACGCTAATCTATCTTCCATTTACTTACGACAGTCTATTCATTTCGAGCACTAAAAGTAACTACTGTTTTGTACTACGAGTTAGGCGATAGCATGAAACGAGTTCTTTTGGCCTGTAGGGTATAATGTCAAGTAAAGGGAGGTGAAACAAGTAGATTAGTCGAGGACACAAGAGCTTTGCGATGCACGTATTTGATGTCATCTAATGGGTAAACGTAAGTAAGATGAAAGAGAAGAGAAGAATTTCGAAGTGGTAGACGTGATTAGTGGCCAGTTGTAGAGCTCACTGGTCACTGGAGTATTCAAAAAACTCCGTTAAACTAAGATCCTAAAGTTAGAATGGTTGTTTGAGGGTAGGCAGAAGAGTGAGGGACGAGACAGGAGCTTACTCTCGGAATCAAACGGTCTCAGGCTGTAACTCCCTTTGGGCCCCATTCACAACGTCCCTGGAAGTGCCAGAGAAACGCGAGTCCTTCGCTTTTCCTTTCTCTGCATCGCCGACAATTTGAAGATTCTTCAACTGAGACTCCGCGCTCATCGACCTAGGCGTATGTTCGGACTCTGTCGATGACGCTGCGCCCGGCAGCGGATGCACCATCTCGTTCTCATGGCCCGAGTCGAGCTCTGTCTGCGACCGTTGTACCCACGATAACGGTTTCCCCATCTCGAGCCCTTTCGGCAACGATGGTATCGGCGGTAGGGGTTCCTCGACCACGAGCCTATCGTTCGAGTCGAACTCTGTCGACGGTCTTGAGTTCGGCATCGACGCATGCGCCCCCATCGATCCACGAGACGGGTCAAACCAATTCTCCAACACTGGGGTCGACAATGGTCCATGCGCCCCCATCGACTCACGGTCGGACTCTGTCGACATTGCTGGGTTCGGCGGTGATCCATCCACGACGTTCGTCGCTCCATGGTCGGGTGTCGGCGTTGCTGGGTTCGGCGGTGGCCCATCCACGACGTTCGTCGCCCCATGGTCGAGTTTCAACGGTGCTGAGACCGACGACTCCGGTTTTGGGAAATAGTTATCGATGACCCTCCAAATCTCCTCTATCTCATCCATACGCTTTCCCAACACAGTTGTCGCATCCTCGTGGTTGTACACCACATCAAGGCATGCTTGACATTTCTCTTGTACCAGTACAGGAGCCGCAAGAGCGAAGTTGATGATGGAAAGGATGATAAAGATTTGAGAGACTACGTCGCACCGACGCATTTTCGTTTGGTGTATTAAGTGGATTAGATGGCGTTTCCGGTTGAGTTCAATATGTTTAGTTTCCAAAAGGAAAAATAGAGTTGCGAAGTCCAGAACAAACAAAAGTGAGCTAGAAAATCGGAGAAGGGAATGAATTGGCAAATGAAAGTGAAGGGAAAGGCACACGCACTATCCAGTACCCAGTAACGATAAGGTGAACAAGGAGCTAGATGGAACATCGAGAGTTGACACGTATTTATGTGCCAACTTGAAGGCAGTGGACAGTGGACAGAAGTCATTGGCGGATACGGATACAAACAAGATCAATGTGTCAGATATAAAAAGCATCGCATCTGAGAAACGAAATGCTAGCAAGCAGTTGCCCAACTTGAAGTACCTGTGTTGGATCAAGATCATGATGGCCAGTCAGCAGAGTGATTAAGACCGTCTCGACGGAACAGCCAACCTTGCTTTTTTTGGTCGCTCCGATCGCCGGAGACCTGCTGGCTGTGACTCACAGCCAGCAGGTCGTGAGATTTTCCTTGATTTACTGATGGAGGTGAGTGGGCCGAAGCCTGGGCGTGTCTACATATGATGCCCTCTCGAGAAGCCTTTTTGCCCTCCACGCCTACGTCATCACTGGCTTTGGCGAAATTCCCGCTGTTTCCATACTCATGCACATGAAGGGACACAATGGCCTGTGTCCCTGTCGAAGTGCAGGATCCTCGGTATTCGCATCCTGGACTCACGAAACAAGACGCTCTATGTGCCGCTGTCCCGCCGCAATCATCCCACACCAACCGATATTGTCGAGTATCGTCCAGAGAATTTACCACTGCGCTCGCACGACCAGTTTATGGCGCAGGCCAAAGCAGTGGAGTCTGTGCCCACAGAAATACAACAAGAAGAGCTTGCAAAGGCGTATGGCATCAAAGGGACCCCCCTTCTCAGTTCTCACGGGTCCCTGAGGTTTCCCCAGTCATTTCTGTACGACTTCTTGCACCAAATATCAACGAATTACCATCCAATATATAGTACAGTCCACGGCAAACCACCACCACCAATGCTCAACCTTCTCCCATTGTCACGGACTCCGATGGCTCATATACAACCTCAGGCGGCCCGAGTTCCTTCAATGTTATATTGGTAGGGCTAGGGGCGTGACAGGAGACAACGGCGAAGGCTATTGACGTGGTCAGGGCTGAAGCTCGTGGGTTCTTCTCATCACGGATTGAAATACGACTGTTAAGAGACACAAGAAGTGTGTTGGAGTATCTGCCAACGATGTCAGTGTTTATACGTAGATGGGAGAAGGGTGGAGCCCGCCAGATTTCTCACAGTTTCCCAAGGATGGCCACCCTTCCAAAGCGGACACCCAGAAACAAAGATCGTGAGATTCTGTAGTGAGGAGCTGAGGAGAAATACTGTCTTACGGGCACGTGTACCAGTTGTCATTCTAGATTAAGATTATGTCAGCTACTAGGGCCAATGGTAATTTGGGGATCACGCACGGGATATATTACAACCACCAGGAGTGAGACCAATGCCACGGTGGCTGAAATGTGCCGCGTGAGAACAGTCGCGCAGTCAACCAAGTGTGTACTTGCTCGTCAAGAAGTTAGTCTCAATAGTCAACCTCACGATCTTCACTAGGGTGTGGTCCCTGATAGGACAGTTCGATTCTTTCCGTAGTTTTGTTAGCTACGGATAATAAGACCGAAGTCAGCCTCGGTAATTCATCACAAACGGAGCGCCACATATTTACGTGACGAATCATTGCAGTAGTGACAAGGAGGTCTGCCATCACGTTTCCGACCATCCAGGTCTAGATGAAGCGCCGTTAACGAGATTTGTGGGAAACCTGAGGGGTGAGTACCCACTATCGCAATGCTTTTGAGGTGTCGACCGGTGGCAAACCTTTGATGTATGTGCACCTGCGGGAATGAGCTAGAATGCAAGCAACTCAGTATGAACTAAACAAAACAACACTCACATAAACACCACCGGTAATTCCCGCTGCTAAGTTGACAGCGGAGAACTACGACGGGACAAAAGCACTGAAAACCGGTGCTTTAGGGACACTGGTGATTGACGCACTAGACAAATGAGCAAGCAAAGCCACCAGGACCGCTTATTGGTAATGACCCAAATACGATAGGCGTAGAAACCCTGGACTATCGCGGACACCACAGATTCGAGAATCGGCCCGTCATAGGGAGACGCAAAAGGAGCGAAGAGGTGATTCAAATCGCCATAACCAGACGCGAACCAGTAAAAGAGGTCCGCGCCACTGAGCGCCGTTTGTACAGTTTCGAGAAAAAAAATTCCGTAAACTACATGAGGACTGTCAGAATGCTGAGGTGGAGGCGAGGAATAGGTCGCATGCCGAGTAGCTTCACGCGCTTCTTGTCAGAGGGAAAGTTGTAACTGTATACGTCTTTATCGTCGGGTGAGTAACTTGACAGCATCGTGAAGGAGAGAACTGTACTGGGACTCACAAGTTTGGACCAGTAAGACGCCAAACAAGCACCAGTTGAAGAGACCTCCCAGGAGCTAACATGAAAAACAGATGGGCGTGTCTGACGATTAGGAGAAAATTGTTGCGCGTACAAGTGGTGAAGTTCTGAGACGAGTAGTCAGGAATCAGGATATTTTATGAACGGATCTCGGATACACAGTAGTACTCACACTCGGACGATGTGCGGAGGAACTGGAGGCAAGTCTGACATGAAGTAGAGGATCGAGATGGAGCGGACGAGGCAATAAGACCTAGCAGGCAAAAGAAGACAAGGCTCTAGAACAGAGATAGGCCTTGTGGGGTAGCCTTACATACTCGACGACGACGGAGCGACGACATAATCAGAGATGAGGGCGATGATGACTCAGTGCCGATGGGCGAGAATACTGTTGACCTAAGAATTGGAAAAGGAAGGAGCAAGAGGTAACCATTTGGTTAGCAAGTTCACAGGGTGTCACAATTGATAGATGAAACCCAATCCATGATCCGTCCGCGTACACCCGTGACAAGCAAGTGTCAGACTTACCCGTCTGCCCAAAATACCTCTTCAGGCTAAGACACTAAATTCCCAAGGTCCTTCGGCCCTCATCGTCGTTGCTGATTTGTCCTCGAAGGCAGGAACTTGGATATACGGAAGCATTTTGGGAGTTCGGGCCTGAAGGGTTGCGTTCAAGTCCGAGTCGGCCTACTTGACTTTGGATAACGAAAGAAAATTTGAAATTATGAAGACCCCGCCCCGATGATTTAACAACATGTTACAGTTCAATTCAATAAATCAGGTTTCACGGTTGAATTGGGCTGCATACGAAATACCCACGCCATACTTACATTGCATTCTGATGGTACCTTCTAGGTTGAAAGTTGAAACGGTCATTGTGCTGTTGGAGATTCGGGTTCTTCCGGGGTTATTAAACTCCGGCTCAAAGGCACTCCGACGCTCTGGGTCACAGTCAGCGCTCACTAGCGCTGCTCACTGGCAACCGCCTCTTCCGTGGCCTCAGCGCTTAGCTCTCAACTTCTCCACTGTCGTCTCATCAATGCCAAGCCTATACAACAATAGTATCGTAGAGCCACAAAAAAACCGATAGAACCCACAAGCCCACACGATCTCAAGATGCTTACTGACCGTGCACGATTCTGCGATGGCTCAGAGGGCAGTCCCTTAAATTTTGCTTACCCTGCCTGTTCATGACGTTGTCCTCAACGAACCTGGCAAATTTGGCCACTCTCAACCAAGGAACCACCATTGGTGCTTTCAAACCTACGCTAAAAACCTCGGACAGTAAGTATTTGAAATCACGGGCTACGAGAGGTCAACCGGTCAACGATATGGATCATCGAGGTGGCATGGCGGTGCGGGTGATGGAAGAAGCATAGGGCCCAGGAAATGACGGAAAAGAATCAATAGGCTGCCAAAAAAGCTCGTAGAATACGAAAGAGAGGGGAACAAAGGCAGGAGTCTGGAACGCGAGGGGCTGTTCACGGCGAATCCGATACGTATTGAGCGGATACCAGCAGGCGCCCTAGTGCATCAGCTAACTATACCGAGCGGTCGGGGATATTTACGTAGATTATCTAACCCTGAGGGCACAGGAAGCCACTGGCAGGTTCCATACTATACTGTAAGCAATTCGAGGTCCTAACCAGGTACCAGCGGGAACAAACTCTTCCTCTACGATTTCCGAAGTCTCCATTTTAAATAACTAATAATAGGATTCGTAGAGACTGTCAACCCTGCACGAGATAATAAATCCCGCCCAGCGATGCCAGTTACACATGGCGGCGTTGTAAGGCGTAACGAGTATAATGCAAAATGATTATTTCATATGATACATACTACTGAAAGCAAGAACCAGCCTCATATGAACCGAAACGAATCGTGCCGCAACTAAACATTTCGTAAATGTCACCTATAAGCAGAGTAATAACCGGCCTTACTCACGGCGGTCGATCCTCTCATACCTTCCCGCTACCCGGAAACTTATCCGCAACTGGAGACTGCTCATTCTCGGTGCCCGTTATATCGGTGCTCCGATCGGAGCGAGGGGCGACGGTGGGGATTATGGCCGGAATTTGACTAACTACTACATGGGCGCCAGTCGAATTACGGATCGAAATGCGGTTGTTGAGTGAGACGAGGAGTGTGTTGGAGTATCTGCCTCGGCTATCAGTGAACATGTACAGATGCGAAAATGATCGAGAAGGGAAATACTCACACTTTTCCAAGAATGCCCGTTCTTCGGCGTGGGACACCAACAAACCAGATAGTAAGACAGTGGTGAATACTAGTAGGCCGTGGTAGAGAAGCGGACTCTTACGGGCATGTGTACCAGTTCTCCTTCTATATTTAAATTATATCAACCGCTGAGCTGATCGTACTGTCGTGGTTAACTCACGGGAAATATAACAATCGCCAGGAGTGCGGCAATGCCTACGGAAGCTAAAACGTTGTGAGTACGGTTATTCGTCGAATCGAGGGTGAACTTGCTCGTCAATAAGTTAGACTCGACGGTCAATCTGACAACCTTTACTAGGACATTGTCATGAAAGCCGCCCGTCTCCTTTCGTCTCTTTGTCAGCTAACGTTTGTCCAGAACAAAGTCAGCTCTGCACGGTCCAACGCAAAGGGAGTCGAATATTTACGTAATAAAGCATCGCCGAGGCGATAAGAATGTCCGAGGCCGCGTTCCCAGACAGCCAGGTCTAAATACAGGCACAGTTAACAAGGCATATTCGGCAGGAAGCTCAGAAGCATCATGCGCATACTAAAGCAATGATTTGAAGCTTTCGATCGCCTGCGGCAAACCTGCTTGTTACATGAGTCTGCAACAGTGAGCCAGAATACGAGCAACGTGGAAGGATAAGACGCGAACATAAATACCGCCGGTGAACCCTGCTACTGCATTGAGAGTAGAGCACTACATGGAAGAATGCATTGAATAAGGGTACTTACGAACGCTTGTGATCGACTCACCAGGCAGATGAGCAGACAAAACCACCAGGACTGCTTATTACTGAGAACCCAAAGGCGATAAGCGTAGAAACATTGGACCATCACTGACACCATGGATTCAATAATCGGGATGTCGAAAGTAGACGCGTAAGGAGAAGCGAGGCGAGCCACATCACCATAACCAGAGCCGAACCAGTAGAAGACGTCTGCGCCACTTAGCACTGTTTGTACTGCCTCGAGTACAAAAACAATGTACACTATATAAGAATGGTCAGAAGTCGAAGAGATAGAGGCGAAAGAAGGATTGCATACCGAGTAGCTTTAGACGCCTACGATCTTCAGGGAAATTGTAGCTATACACGTCTTTATGGTTGGATAAGTAACCTGACCAGCATTGGAAGGAGCGGACTGCAGAGCTTACAAGTCTGAACTACTAGAACACCAAATAAGCACCAGTTCCAGAGAATCCCAAGAAGCTAAGATGGCGAAAAGTTGGGTGACCCTGATGGTAAGGAAGAGATTGTCGCACGTACAAGTGGTGCAGTTCTTAAAAAACGGTCAGAAAACCAAAGATTCAAGGAAAGACCTCGGACATTACGGAACTTACATACGGACTATGTGTGGAGGGGTGGGAGGCAGGGAAGACATGAAGGGGTCTCGGGACAGGCGTACAATATAGTAGGACTTTGCAGCCGAAAAAGTCGGGTCTATCAGGCAGAGATGGGTCTTGAGAATCTTGGTTCCCGACGAAGCGACGACATATATCAGAGGCGAAGCCGACAATGACTCAGCACCTGGAAATAAAGTCTCGTAGCGTAGTATAGCCCACAGTCCCAATAGTGCGAGGTGAGAACATGACCCAGGAATTGGCTGGGATCGATTTGGTCAGCCACTGGCACGTCGCAGGGGGGACCATTTGATATTATTGACGGCGTTGCCATTTACAAATTTTTGACAAGGCGTGATAGAACCGAGCCTTCTATATGATTTCACAACCAAAGGATTGAAGACAAACGAGGTGCAGAGTCGAGAATGACCGACCAACGGAAGGGCGTCCTTGTCCGTCGGAAGTTGGTAATCTGACGTGAGAGGCGTGAGAACGTTCTCACGACAACATCGTTACCTACGCGGGCGTCTATGTAAGGATATTCGCAGGGATGATCGAGTTCTCACCCGACCCATGATTATACGTCCGAGGAACCAGTTTCAACTCTATCCGTCTACGCGTTCAGACAGCGTTCAGACAGTCAGCCACACAATCCGAGAATGGTAGCTGTTCTTGTGGCTTGGCTATGCGTATAGGATGATCGTGTGCTATGAATCATAATACAACCTGAAGCTTGCATTAATAGCCATGTCATCAGCGTAGACCCCCGGTCACATTCCCACGACATCGGCTCCAGAAATGGCACGAACCTGCGAAATCACCCATCCGTACAAAGTCTAAGCTTTTCAATCACATGCGCAACTTCCACTGAACGTGCCCATCTGGTGTTCTTATTTGGGGTTGGTCGGTACCTCGCATCACAGACCGGCCTAGACCAATCAAAGTCGACCAGTCGAACATGCCATTCTTTGCCGCCATGTTCGTTCCGAGTCTTCAATACCATTATGTCCGGACGTCGCACGTCACCAAAGTCGAGTCCCACGTCATGCAGTGTCTTCAGTGCCAGCTGGATGTCCTCAAACACCGTCGAGGGAAGACCACGGTATTTGAACTCGTGATACGCATCTTGAAGGTCAAGATGCGTATCATGACTTCAAATTGGACTAGGTCCATTACCACCATACAAGTGCCTCCCAAGATTTGAGAACAATAGTATAATGCCGGGGCAAGACCTGCAGGGGCGAGTATTCTGTGAGCAGATTCGCTATATGTCTCACAAAATTTGACAAGAACAGGCTCGTCGCCATAATTGGCAAAGAAATAGCGACCAACGATAGTCAGCCTAACTATCGTCGACCGTTATTTCTGAGCTTTTTTATTGAACAAAACGTGGCTTTTGAATTCCGTCCTGTTACTGTGAATGATTGTAAGTCAGTGACACTGAATGCCCGCAGTGTCATGATAAGGTGCTGTATGTCAATAATGATCACAAATAACCTAACACTTTATTGACAGACATATTTGCGTAGGGACAATGCAGCTTGGAGCCCAGCTTCTCCACGCAATCCGAATTCATTTTTTTCGTTCCAAGTAAGCCACAACAGCGGCCTTCTTTTCGTAATCGACGTCCTCAAGAATTTCACAGATAGCAGCATCCACCTCCGTGCTCGCCCTATTGGATTTTTCCTCAGATGCCTTGACAGAAAGTCGAACGTCGGCAGCCAGGAGTCATCGAGGAGCCCATAGACCGCCATTGTCCGAAGAGGCTCGGAGTCAAATATGGGCACGGAGGCATGGAACAGGTTTGCAGTCTGGGAAATATAATCAGCGGACGGCTCTGGAACCTTGGAGAGGTTGCGTAGGTCACGTTTGAGTTTGGCAATGGTTTCATCATAGATTTCGACGGGTGGCCCGTCCGGTTTGACAGGACATCCATTGTAGATGGGTCGCTTTACTAGTTCTTCTTTATAGTTCCAACGTTGTTTGCGACGTTTGATGGCACAGGCGCCGCTCGCACTGCAGAGATGTTTTCGAGGTGGACCGAAACGTATAATGAGTGGCCAATGATACGGTATATTACGGAAAGTAAGATGCACTTTCTTGAAAAGAAAGGTTGTAAAGTTGGCCCCCTTTACGACGTACCCTAGCAAATATATGGAGATGTTGGTTTAGAGGCTGCTCTCCCCATAAATCGGACAAGAGTTCATTGGAAACATCTAAGCGAACGCCTTGATGGTCATCGAATTTGAATTTAGAGATACGGCGATATGGCCTTGGAGAGGCTTGAGGTCTATATCAGCTTGTGATGCTAACATGTCAGACGGGAGATGAACCACCTTTGATAATCATATAAAACTCTTGGCAGACCCTCCAAAGAGCCAGATCTAGGAGACGATGCTGCAAAACGTCGAGCTCTCCCTCTCGATGGACAACTCACTT
>WNFO01005705.1_pt1 | contig 10929 bp, 10 predicted proteins | sample 5400251 | NCBI WGS metagenome assembly WNFO01 (sample SAMN13153354, study PRJNA577476) | soil metagenome | isolation source: 100 cm saprolite under Madrone tree | place: USA:California | collected 2016-06-14 | reverse complement strand
GCTCGACGAGGCGGGCCGCGTCGTGCTGCTCACCGGGCCCAACATGGCCGGCAAGTCCACGCTGCTCCGCCAGGTTGGCCTCTGCGTCGTGCTCGCGCAGATCGGCTCGTTCGTCCCCTGCCGCCGGGCCACCATCGGTGTCGTCGATCGGCTGTTCACCCGGGTCGGCGCGTCGGACAACCTGGTGCGCGGCCAATCGACCTTCATGGTCGAGATGAGCGAGACGAGCGCGATCCTGCATGCCGCGACCGCGCGCAGCCTGGTCCTGCTCGATGAGATCGGCCGTGGCACGTCGACCTACGACGGCGTGGCGATCGCGTGGGCCGTCACCGAGTGCCTGCACAACAGCATCGGATGCAAAACGATCTTTGCGACCCACTACCACGAGCTGACACAGCTCACAGAGGAGCTCGAGCACGTCCGCAACTTCAACGTGGCGGTGCGTGAGGTCGGCGAGGAAATCGTGTTCCTGCACCGGCTCGAGCCGGGCGGCGCCGACCGCTCCTATGGTATTCACGTCGGCCGGCTCGCGGGGCTGCCCGCCCCGGTCGTCACGCGGGCGTGGCAGGTCCTCAAGCTGCTCGAAGCCGGCCATCACGTCGCTAAGCAACCGGCTCCCGCACCACCCGATGCAACTCAGCTCGGGTTTTTCGGCCAGGCCCCCCCCCCAACCCCGAGCCCCGATCCCCTGCTTCTTGAGCTCGACGGCCTCGACGTCAACTCGCTGTCGCCGCTCGACGCTCTGAATCGGCTCGCGGCGTGGCAAAAGCGCCGCAAAGATGGAGGCTCCTGAGTGCGATCGATGTTGCTCGTGGCGTTCGTGCTGACTGCGTGCCGCGGCGGATCGCGGCAGTCCGATGGGCAGGCCAGCCAGGCCGCGCCACCACCCGAGTCGGAAGCGCCGGTCGCGCTCAATCCCGACGCGCCGATCGCTTATCCGCCGGCGTTGTTCGATCGAAAAGTCGAAGGCGACGTGACGCTGCGGCTGTTCGTCGATTCCACCGGCAAGCTCATCCCGGAATCCACGCGTGTTGCGGAGCCGAGCGGCTATCCGGCGCTCGACTCAGCCGCGCTTGCCGGCGCGACGGCGTTGCATTTTGCGCCGGCGAAGCGGCACGGCGTCGCGGTGGCGACCGCGTTCCTGCAGCCGGTGGAATTCCGCCAAGTAGGTACGACGCGTACGGGGACCGTGACGCTGCCACCGACCCCGGCACCGACGCCGCCCCCCACCCCGGCGGCCGTGCCGCCACCCGCACGAGCGAGACCGCGTCCTCCGGTCGTCCAGCCCGACACCACGCGGGCAGACACGACTCGGGTTCGCCCCGCGCCGGCCGACACCACGCATCCACCTGCCGATACAACCAAGGCGCGCACGGACACGAGTGCCACAGCACATTAAGCCGTACGCCAACGTCCTCGAGACGATCGGCTGGACTCCCCTGATCCGCATCAACCAGGTCGCGCGCGGGATCCGCACGCCGGTATTTGCAAAGGCGGAGTTCTTCAATCCCGGTGGGTCGGTCAAGGACCGCATCGGGCTGGCGATGATCGAGGCAGCTGAGCGCGCGGGGAAACTCAAGCCCGGCGGTTTGATCGTCGAAGCGACGTCGGGCAATACCGGTGTGGGATTGGCGCTCGCGGCGGCGGTGAAAGGCTACCGCTGCATCTTCACCATGCCGGACAAGATGTCGCAGGAGAAGGCGCGGCTGCTGCGCGCCCTTGGTGCCGAGGTCATCATCACCCCCACCGCCGTGCCGCCCGACCACCCCGACAACTACATCGTGAAAGGCCGCGCCATTGCGGCCGCGCACGAAAACGCGATTTTCGCGGACCAGCACTACAACCCGGTGAACCCCGACGTGCACTATCACACGACGGGACCGGAGATCTGGGAGCAAACCGAGGGCAAGGTCACGCATTTTGTCTGCGCACCGGGGACCGGCGGCACGGTGAGCGGCGCCGGGAAATACCTGAAAGAGAAAAACCCCAAGATTCGTGTCGTCGCGGGCGATCCCGTCGGATCGATCTATACCGACTACGCGAAGACCCGCCAGCAGCACGATGGGGCGCCATACAAAGTCGAAGGCATCGGTGGCGACAAGATTCCGACGTCGCTGCACTGGGACGTCATCGACGAATGGGTGGTCGTGAGCGACAAGGACGCGATGCAGATGGCGCGCCGCCTGTCCAGGGAAGAGGGGCTGTTCGTGGGTGGATCGACGGGCGTGAATGTCGTCGCGGCGCTGGACGTGGCGCGCCGGAGCGACGATCCCAAGGCGCTCGTCGTCACCGTGCTCGCTGATACCGGCGAGCGGTACCTCAGTAAGGTCTACAACGAGGAATGGCTGCGCGAGAACCAGTTGATCGACGACGAGCGGCTGACGGTGGGCCGGCTCGTGGCCGCCAAGACCGGCGACGCGCCGCCGCTGATCCACGTGGCGCCCGAGGCGTCCGTGCGCCAGGCGCTCAATCTCATGTCGACGTACAACGTGTCACAGCTGCCCGTGCTGGACGGCGATGACGGCGTCGGCGCCATCTCCGAGCAGGCGCTGATGGCGCGGGCGATCGGCCAGCCGAAGATCCTGGACAGCCCCGTCCGCGACGTGATGGATCCGCCGTTCCCGGTCGTGGATGGCGAGTCCCCGGTCGCGCTGCTCACGACGCTGCTGTCGCGCACGACGCCGGCGGCGCTGGTGCGACGCAACGGCAAGGTCATGGGCATCGTCACGCGCTACGACCTGCTGCATCAGCTGGCGGGCATCCGCTGATGCGGATCACGGTGCTGACGGGCGGCGCGACCGCCGAACGTGCCGTCGCGTTCGCGAGCGCGTCGCAGATCGTGGCGGGGCTGCGCAGCCGCGGGCATGGGGTGAGCGTCGTCGATCTCGCCGGTGGCCCGCTCGACGAGCGGGCCGAGCGCGAGCTGTTGGGAGGGGCCGTGGGCGCCGCTCCGCCCGCCGTCGACGCTCTGGCCGAGCGGGAGCGGCGGATGCTCTCCGAGGAGCTGGGCGACCTGAAGGCGGTGCGCGAGGCAGAGGTGCTCTGGCTCGCCGTGCATGGCGGCGCCCTGGAAGGAGGCACGCTCCAGGCGGTGCTCGATGTGATCGGCGTGCCTTATACCGGCAGCGGTCCGCTCGCCAGCGCCCTGGCGATGGACAAGGACCTGTCCAAGCGGTTGTTCCGCGCGGCTGGTGTGCCAGTGCCCGCGTGGTTCATGGCCCCGGTTGGGCCGGAAGACGTGACCACCGCGCTAGGGTGGCCGGTGATCGTGAAACCGTCCAAGCAGGGCTCGTCGGTTGGCTTGACCCTGGTCAAGAAAGCCCAGGACTTGGACAATGCGGTCAAGCTGGCGGAACGCTATGACGATGAGGTGATGGCTGAACAGTACATTGCGGGTCGTGAGCTGACGGTAGGGGTCCTGGGAGAGGTGCCGCTGCCTGTCGGCGAGATCGTTTCCAAGCACGAGTTGTTCGACTATGTGACGAAATACACACCGGGAATGTCGGAGGAGACCTTTCCCGCGAAGATCGATACGATGCTAGCCCGACAATTGCAGGAGTATGCGCTGACGGCGCACCGCGCCTTGAAGCTCAGCGGCTACTCACGGATCGACTTCCGGGTGAGTTCCGAGGGAGACATCTTCTGTCTTGAAGCAAACTCCCTGCCGGGAATGACCCGCACCAGTCTGTTCCCTCAGGCCGCGCAGGCGGCGGGCATCCCCTTTGCGGAGCTTTGTGAGCGTATCGCAAGCCTGGCGCGGAACAACAGGGCTCGATAGGGGGGATAAAAACCAGACGCCCTAACGGACACGTAGGAGAACAGATGGGCCCGCAGCGGATGTACGGTTTGACTCCATGGGTGCGGCGACTGCTGGTCGCCAATCTGCTCGTGTTTCTCGTCCAGAACACGTTGTTCGTCGACGGGACTCTCACGAAGGCACTGGCGTTTGCGCCCGTGGACGCCTGGAAGCAACCCTGGACGTTCATCACGTACATGTTCCTGCACGCGGGGATTCTGCACCTCGCGATCAACATGCTCATGCTGTTCGTGTTCGGCTCATCCGTGGAAGAACGCATGGGCGGCCGGATGTTTATTCTCTTCTACCTGTTGTGCGGGCTCGGTGGCGCGGCCGCGTCGTTCGCATTGACGCAGGCCGTGGTGGTCCCCCCCCAGGTGCTCGGCGCCTCCGGTGCGGTGCTCGGCGTCGCCGTCGCGTTCGCCTGGTACTGGCCCGATCATCCGGTGTTCGTGTTTCCGCTGCCCGATCCGATTTCGGCCAAGTGGCTCGTCACTTTCCTGGTCGCGCTCGATCTCGTGATTGCGTTGCTCGGTGTGAGTGACGGCATCGCGCACCTCGCCCACCTTGGCGGTGTGGGGACCGCGCTGCTGGTGCTCAAGGGGCAGGACTGGCGAGCGACGCGCGGCGAGCGGAGTGGGCGGCAGCCGCCGGAATCGAGTGTGCTGGTGTCGCAGCCGCCGCGTGTCAGCCGCAGCGGGGCGATCCCTCCCTCCGCGCAGCGGACCAAATCGCGCAGCGACCCCGACGTCCGCGCCAACGCCGAGATCGATCGCGTGCTCGACAAGATCAACGCCAGCGGCGTCGACAGTCTCACACCTGCCGAGCGCAAGTTTCTCACCGAAATCAGCCGCCGGCTGCGTACGCCACCGAAGGCGTAGTGTCAAGTCGGCGTCGGTACTAGTCGACATTGATATCCGCTGGGTGCCCTCCCAAATTGGGCGGCAACCAGCGCAATGCTCGTAAATCTCGTTCCGGAGTTCCTCGCAACTCTGGCCGCGCCAGATCCCTCCGCGGCGTACCACGAGTATCTCGATCGCCATCGTCCCGTGTTGAGCGCGTATTGGCAGAATTACGTGCTCGATCCGGAGTCGCCACACGCCGAGCCGATCATCGAGACGGCGCTGCGTGCGGATCGCGCCGATCTCAAACGCCTGCTCGAAGACGTGGATGTGATCGCGGTGGCCGAAGACGCGCTGCGTCGCGCGACCGAAATGCTCGAGGCCGATTGTCCGGTTGACCTCTACGTCATGGTCGGCGTCGGCGCCGCCAATGCCGGCGAGTTGGTGGTGGGTGGGCGCGGTATCGCGTTCGTCTGCCTGGAGCATTTCACCGGTCGCGCGAACGCGCAGACCTACGGCATGGGGCTCGCGCCCGAGCTGTTGCCGCTGTGGATCGCGCATGAGGTCGCCCACGCGCTGCGCTACACCTCTCCCTCGAGCCGCGCGGCGATGCGCCGCCTCGTCGGGGAGTTGGGTGGAGGCGGGTACTACGACAGCTGGGAGATCGGCTCGCGCGCGACGTTGCGGGAGCTCGTCGTCAACGAGGGTGCAGCGATCGCCGCATCCCAGGCGGTCGCGCCCGGGTTCGAGCCATGGGAGTACTTCGGTTACAACCGCCGGCAATATCGCCGGCTGCGCGAGCTCGACGCGTTCCTGCGCCGGGCGTCCGGCACGGACCTCGACTCGACGGGCCTGGGCCTGCGGCTACGCTACCTTTCCGGCGGCATGAGCCCGGCAGCCCGACTGCTGGCAGGCAAGGTGCTGCCCGAGCGCTCCGGCTATTACCTCGGTCTCCGCCTGGTCGAGAACTACTTCGCTGAGCATGGCGCTGCGTCCACGGTGCGGGCCGCGGTCGAAGAGGTGCGGCAGGCGGACGATCGGGCCTCGGGCATCCAAACGGCGTGAGCACGCGCGACAAGAAGCCCGCTTCCCCGACGTCGCGTGTCCCGGAGCGCCGCCATAATCGGCCGCTGCGGGAGGTTCTGGATGAGCTCCTCAGCCATACGCGGGATATCGCCCGTCGCGCCAAGACGATGACGCCGGCGGAGCTCGACTACGCCCAGCAGCGGCTGGAATGGCTGGCCGATGAGGTGTGGCGGCTGTCGACAGGCGAGGCGAGTCCGCCCGAGTAGATTACCGGAATGGCGACCCGCGGCGAATTCAAGGTAGCAATCACCAAGGAAGACCTCGTCTTCGCGGCCGCGCATTTCATTACGTTCGCCGGCCACCGCTGCGAAACGCTGCACGGCCATAACTATCGCGCCGGCGTCATCGTCGAAGGCGGGCTCGAGAAGGACAGTTGGTTCGTCGTCGATTTTGCCGCAGTCAAGAAGCTGATGCGGCGCCTCACCGACGAGCTCGATCACCACGTCCTGCTGCCGCGCGACAATCCCAAGCTCACGATCTCCGAGGAGAACGGCAGCGTGCGCGTGGCATTCGATGGCCAGCCCCGCTACGTCTTTCCCGCACGCGATTGCGTGATCCTGCCCATCCCGAATACGACCGTCGAGATGCTGTCGCAGTACCTCGCCGGCCGCGTCCGCGCCGAGCTCGGCTCCGTGCACCTCAAGGCGATCGAGGTGGAGGTGGAGGAGAACTTCGGCCAGTCAGCGAGTTACCGTGAAACCCTCGACTAAGCTTTCGCCCGCCGAAATCAGCGACCACTTGAAGAGCCTGCCCGGGTGGCGGCTCGAAGACGGCGCGATCGTGCGCGAGTACCAGACCGATGGCTGGCCGACCACGCTGATGCTCGTCAACGCGATCGGTTTCTTCGCCGAAGCCGCGGACCATCATCCCGATCTCGCCGTGAGCTGGGGCAAGGTGCAGGTCAAGCTCTGGACGCACAGCGCCGGCGGCGTGACGGCCAGCGATATGGCGCTTGCGAAGTTGATCGAGCAAACGGCGCTGTGGCGGCCGCCAAGCGGCAGCGTGCTGCGCGGGACGACGAAGAAATTTGTGGGATCGTGACCCACGTCCTCCCACTCGTTCCCGCTCACGACCCCTTCGCCACCTGCGTTCGTTTCAGCGGACTCCCCTACCTCCTCTTTCTCGATAGCTCGGCGCAGGGCGCGCTGAGCCGGTACTCGTTCCTCGCCGCCGACCCGGTGGCCGTCGCGCGCACACCGGAAGCGGCGCGGGACATGTTGCGCAGCCACCGTCACGCGCCGCTCGCGGGCCTGCCACCGTTCCAGGGCGGCATTGCCGGCTACGTCGGTTACGACTGGGGGGCTGAGCTGGAGCACGTCGCCCGGCCACGCGCGGATCGGCTGACGCCAAACCTGCCGGACGTCGCGCTCGCGCTCTACGACTGGGTGATCGCGTGGGATCATCTGGAGGAGAAGGCCTGGCTGATCTCGACGGGCATCGGAGACGGGGGACGCGGCACGAGGGATGGGCGCGCGCGTAAACGCCTCGAGTGGGTCTGTGACCGCCTGAGCGCACCGCCTCGCAGCGTCGATCCACCCGTCCCCGATCCCGCGTCCCCCGTCCCGCAATCCAACTTCACCCCCGCTGAATTCGAGACCGGCGTCGCACGCATTCGGGAGTACATCGCCGCGGGCGACGTCTATCAGGTCAACCTCTCGCAGCGCTTTCACGCACCGTTCCTGGGCTCCGCGCTCGCGCTGTATCGCCGCTTGCGTGCCCGCAACCCCGCGCCGTTCGGCGCCTATCTCGAGTTCGGTGACGCCCAGGTCGCGAGCATCTCGCCGGAGCGGTTTCTGCGACTCGACGCCACGACGCGCGCGGCGGAAGCACGGCCGATCAAGGGGACGCGTCCGCGCGGCACCACCGCGGCCGAGGATGCTGTATTGGCGCGCGAGCTGCTGGAGAGCGAAAAGGACCGCGCCGAGAACGTCATGATCGTGGATCTGCTGCGCAACGATCTCGGGAAAGTCTGCCGGCCGGGATCCGTGCGCGTCCCGAAGCTGTTCGCGCTCGAGTCGCACCCCACGGTCCACCATCTGGTCTCGACGGTAACGGGTGAGCTCGCGGAGGGAGCCGACGCGTTCGATCTGTTGCGCGCGGCGTTCCCCGGGGGCTCGGTGACGGGTGCCCCGAAGATTCGGGCGATGCAGATCATCGCGGAGCTGGAGCGGGCGCCGCGTGGTCTCTACTGCGGGGCGATCGGCTACGTCTCCGCCACCGGCGCGATGGACTTCAACATTCCGATCCGGACGATCGTGCTACGCGATGGGAGCGCGACCTTTCACGCGGGCGCCGGGATTGTCTGGGATTCCGAACCGGCCGCGGAGTACGACGAAACGCTCGCGAAGGCGCGCACGATGATCGAAGCGCTCACTTCCCCACGCAAAATGCCGCGAACACGCGGTCGAGCACGTCCTCGGGTGTAACCGCGCCAATCAACTCGTCGAGCGCCAGCACCGCCGCACGGAGATGAGTCGCCGTCGCGGCCGCGTCCACACCCTCCCTGCGCGCCGACCAAAATGCATCCAGCTCGGCGAGGGCGCGCTCCAATGCAGCGCGATGCCGCGCGCGCGTGACGACGGGCTCGACGTCACCCAGCGCGAGGAGCTTCCCGAACGCGACTTCCGCGAGCCGGCGGCGGAGCTCGGCCAGACCCTGACCCGTGACCACTGAGACCGATGGGCCGTTGGGCTGACGGGCCGATGGGCGGTCTGCCTTCGTGCGTACGACCACCACCGGTGAAGTGACTGCACGGAGGAACTCATCCCGCCTGGGGTCGTCCTCTTCCTCGCAGAACAGCACGAGATCCGCGGCAGCGAGATACTTGTGACTGACCTCTATGCCCAGTTTCTCGATGCGCTCGCCCGAGTCGCGCAGTCCGGCGGTATCCACCAGCCGGAACGGGAAGCCGTCGATCACGGCGTAGGCTTCGATCGCGTCGCGCGTCGTGCCCGGGATCTCGGTGACGATCGCACGCTCGATGCCGAGCAGTGCGTTGAAGAGCGACGACTTTCCGGCGTTCGGGCGTCCCGCGATCACGAGCAACGCGCCTTCGCGCAGCCGCTCGCCCTCTGGGGCGGTCTGCAGCAAGTCGGCGACACGCCCACGCACCGCCTCCCACGCACCACGCACGCGTTGCGGTGACACGGGGCCCTCATCCTCCTCCGGGAAATCGATGTCGTACGCGATCAGCGCCTCGAGCTCGAGGATTTCGCTGCGGAGCACCGCGAGGCGGTCGGACAGGCCACGCTCGAGCTGCTGCAGCGCCCGGCGCCGTTGCGCCGGCGATCCCGCATCGATGAGATCCGCGGTGGCCTCCGCCTGGAGCAAGTCCATCTTGCCGTTGAGCACGGCGCGACGGGTGAACTCCCCCGGTTGCGCCGGGCGCGCTCCGGCGGCGGCACATGCGGCGAGTGCGGCGGCGGGCACCACCAGCCCGCCGTGCGTCGAGATCTCGACGAGATCATCGCCCGTGTAGGAATGCGGAGCCGGGAAACAGGCGACCAGGCAGTCGTCTACCGGCTCGCGGGAGTCGGGATGTGACAGTCGCGCCCGGAACACGGTGCGCGGCGGTGTCGGCTGAAACGGTTCGAGGCAGCGGGCGGCGATGGCAAACGATCCGGCGCCCGACAGGCGAATCAGGGCAAGCGCTCCGCGACCCGGCGGCGTCGCCAGCGCGACGATGGGGTCGGAGAGCAGTCTAGGTCTTTGGTGGAGGCTTCGCAGCCGACACAGGGGCTTCGCGCAGGCGGCGCTTGGCGATCATGTATTGCTGCGGAATGCTGAAGAGATTCTGTGCCGCGTAGTAGAGGTTCAAGCCCGACGCAAAGTTCAGGAACAGCATGGTCATGATGATCGGCATGAAGTAGACCATCATCTTGGTCTGCGGGTTTGGCGGCACGCCGATCTGGCCGACCTTGGACAGCACGAACATCGACAGACCCATCACGATGGGAATGATCTTGAACGGATCGGGGCGCGACAGATCCGATAGCCACAGGAACGGCACACCCCGGAACGCGATGGTGTTGGCGAATACGAAGAACAGCGCGAGCAACACTGGCATCGGCAGCAGCATGGGGAGGCAGCCGCCGAGCGGATTGACCTTGTGCTCCTTGTAGATGCGGAGCATCTCGCGCTGCAGGCGCTCAGGCTCGTTCTTGTACTTGTCCTGCGTCTCCTTGATGAGCGGGGCGACCGCCTGCATGCGGATGCCCGACTCCATCGCCTTCTGGTTGAGCGGCCAGAGCAGGATGCGCACGACGATGCCGAAGAGAATCAGCACCCAGCCATAGGCGAGATTCAGGCGCCCGTGCATCCACAACAGCACCGTGAGCACGATCTGCGATACGGGCTGAATGATCGGCCGGAAGATGCCGCCGTACGGATTGGCATCGTCGAGACCGTGGCCGAGTCGCGCCAGGTGACGCGAATCGAGCGGGCCGGTGAACACCTGGTAGCGGAACGTGCCGGCGGGCTGCACCGGCATCGTGACCAGGATCTTGGCGCGCGTGGCAAGCTTGCCGGTGCGCGGACCGCCGATCGCGATCGCACCGGCAAACGTTGGCTGCCCTTCCTCTAACGCGAGCGCGGCAACGAAGAAGTACTTCGATTTCACGCCGACCCACTCGAACGGGCCGTTGAGCACGGTGCGCTCACCGGGGCGAATGCTGGAGAAGTCGGTGCGCTCGGTCTTGGACGCCTTCGTCACCACGGAGTAGTGGCGAAGGTCATCCACCGAGTCCTTCTCGGCCGAACGAAGTCCATCGGCCAGGTCGAGCACCAAGATCGCGCCGCCGCTGCCGAGCCCCGTCACCGACCCGCTCACCTCGAAGCGATACTCCTCGGGCAGGAAGCGGTACTCGAGCGTCACATGCGAGCCGGCCTTGTCGGCCTCGAAGCGCAACGGCTCTGCGGCCTGCCCGGCATTGACCACGATGCCGGGCGCGTCCGGGACCGGCTGGAAGTCCCAATCGTCGAGCGCGACGGTGTCGCCCGCGGGAAGGACCAGGCGGTGGCGCAGAAACGCGTCACCCGGAGTCACGAGCTGCACCAACTTGCCGGAATCGCCCGGGGCAAACGATTGGTATTGCGCCAGCTCAGCGGAGACGAGACGCGCGCCCTTTGAGCTGAAGCCCAGACGATACAGCGGCGATGTCACCCAAACGACGCGACCTGTGTCGGCGGTTTCTGCCGGTCGGACGG
>WNFO01018892.1_pt1 | contig 10930 bp, 11 predicted proteins | sample 5400251 | NCBI WGS metagenome assembly WNFO01 (sample SAMN13153354, study PRJNA577476) | soil metagenome | isolation source: 100 cm saprolite under Madrone tree | place: USA:California | collected 2016-06-14 | reverse complement strand
GCTGGATCATGGTGAGTAAAATGTCGTCACGCTCGTAGAGCAGGGGCACTTTGTCGCGCACCTTCTCGAGCTGCAACGCGACGACGTTCGCGTTCGCTTGTGCTGGCATCTGTTGTTCTCCTTAGGATTGCTGCGTTCCCGATGGCGCCCGAGGATGCTGTGATGAAAAAAGCCGGGCTGAAGCCCGGCCTCTACAACTTCCATCGTCCCGCGTTGAGGAATCGCAAGGCGTCTCTTGAGAAGGCGCCGAAAGATTGATGGGTTCTCTTAGAAGTTTTGTCTCTGGCTGCGGTAAACTACGGCTACGATCGAGCCCCTAGAAGTGTCTTGATGAATTACTTCAAAAGCGTCCTCGCCGGACTCGCGGCAGTTTTTGTGATTTGTGTATTTTTTCCGGCCCTGCCAACTATAGTCCGCGTTTTCATATTCTTTATAAAGCACGGTGGTGAGGGAGGAATTGCTGTTGGCCCCGTGAGCTGGCACGCGCCTTCATTTGCTCAGTGGCTCTTCCTGTTCGCAGTCTTCGGAGCTGGTTTTTTATGGGAGCTTCGTAGGCTTGCAAAGCGACGACTCCCGCCTGCGACCAAGTCGACGGACCCTCCGATTTCATAGATCAAGAATTTGCTCATCGCTGAGCTTGCGATAGTCGACGCGGCGCGAGTCGGACCGTGCGGCGGCGCGATTCGCGTCTTGGGTATGGTCCCGCCTTGAGATCGCGAAGGCATCCTCCGACGAGGACGGCCTTCGAGGCTCAGGGCTAGCTGGCTGGACTTCCCGTCGTGTTGGTGCGGCATCAGCGCGCGGGGTGTTCCCGCGATGGGCGGCAAGCGTCGTCTGAGTCCAATCGCTTAAAACACGCTTTGCCGCGACAGGCACGAGTTGTTGTGCGCGTTCACCGATCAAGCGCACCACCTGCGCGCGCGTTTCGTTGTCGAGGCGCCTGCCGGAGAGAATTTGCGCGACTTGCTCGCTCAATTGCCGATCGCCCTTTAGGGCTGCTTCGACGTCCTGGCGAATGGCAGCGCTTAATCTTGCTTGTAGGGGCGCAGCATGCTGCGCCCCTGCGCGGGAAGCGTTTGACACGCGCGATACGTTCGGAAGAGCTTGCGTGAGCGTTCGCTCAATGGCTGCGCCGACGCTGCGCTCCAAGTCTTCGTTGGCCGCTTTTTCAAAAGAGGCGTATGCCGCCAAATGCGCGTTGTGCTCTGTGGCGCGTGTCTCGGTTTGCGTTTGTGCTGAAGCATTTGTAGTGGCGGACTTCAGTCCGCCCTGGGTTTGCGCAGCGTTGCTCGCAGTTTGCGCCGCAGTGCTCTCAGTGGGAGAGTTCGCGTTTAAGCGCGACCCTACATTACTTCCCGCTGGCGCGCCTGATTCCTCCAGTGCACGTAATCCGGCGAAAACCATTTCGCGGAATGCGGCAGGATCTTCGCGCAACATCCTCTGAGCAAGCTGCTCGCGCGAGGCGCTTACTTCCTGCGCCGACTTTCCTGCCGCGCCAAAATACGCGCGGTCGATATCGTCGAGCACGCGTGCGCGCTCTGCCGCTGCGCGCGCTTGACTGAAGCCACCTGGATACAATTCCTTCAGCGAGCGCGCATCTTCCGGAGTCGTAAACGCCGCGCGATACGCCGCCGCCTCCTGTTTCGCCTGTTGCACGCCATTCCAGAGCTCCCGTGCTTCTTCCCCGGTCCAGGGATCTTTCATTTGCGCTGCCAGCCACGCCGGCGGCTCCACATCAGCACTTGGAAGCGCCGCTTTGCGCGAACTACCCTGCGCTCCGTCATTCCGAGGAGCCGAAGGCGACGAGGAATCTCTCTTCGATCGCGCCGCTTCGTCAACCGTATCGGAAGAAGAGGGATTTCTCGCTTCGCTCGAAATGACGGCAGACGCGGTTCCGTTAGGCTGCGAAGACGACGCCTCCGCTTCCGGCTCGATCTCGAGGATCTGCTCATCAGTAAGCGCGAAGAGATCGTGCATAGCTGCATGTCCGTTCGCCGGAGAAGTGGCATCCGGAGGAATTTGTTGACCTGCTGGCATCAAGACTTTCCTTTTGCGCTGGGCTGCGGCAGCGCTGGCATTTGGGCCAGCGCTGCCTGACTCATGGCGCGAAGATGCGCTTCGGTGTGCGCGCGGACGTTGGCGAAGCCTGCGGGATTCGTCATGCGCGCGGACTGGCCGGCCTCGGAGTTGGCCCAGCGCTTGCATTCCTCGAATTCGACGGCATGGTCGTCGAGCAATTGATCGACGGGCACGGAGGGCAGCACGAGAGTGTGTGACTGGTGACTCGCGACTGGTGACTCGTGGAGTGAGCCTTGCGATGTTGCACGTGTTGGGGCGGACCTTGCCCCGTCTGCGGGTGCCTCGCCGCCATCTGCGCCGGGCGACCCAAGGGTCGCCCCTACACCCGATTCTTGGGGTGCGGATTGTAGGGCGCCCGCCGCGGCGAGCGCCCCTACCGGCGGGGATGCAGAAGAGGAGTGTGGATTGACGGGCAAGTTGACGACAATCGGCGCGCTGGCTAGCAGTTGCCGGATTTCGCGCAACTGCTTGTTGCGCGAATCTTCGCCGGGGATAACCATTTCGGCCAAGCCGAGTACATTTTTGATATAGCCGAGATTCGCGGGTTCCGTCAGAGCGCGCTGAAGAACCGGGTCGTTGATAGTGAAGAGCTGCTGTAGGACGCCGCGCTGCTGAGACTTCAATCGCGGGAACGTTTCGTCCGCTTCGGGATGCACGGCAATGTTGCCCTTTAAATCCGCGGTGCGAATCGAGCGTGCATCGAGTACACCGTCGGGACCGAGGAGCGGGATCTCCGCATCTTCGGGCCGGTTTTTGCGGAAGGAATCCACCGCGAGCAGCAAAACATCGGCATAGAACTGCTTGGTCCTTCGCCAGACCAGTCCCAAGCGGCCCATGGCCTGGTCACGTGCAAGCGCGTAGCCGGACGCGGTCTTCACGTCCTCCATATTTCCGCCAAAAATGGCGGGAAAGAGGCCGGTCAGGAATTGTGCGACGGGGCCAATCAAATCCTGCTGGTGGCGAATCATGTCCGGCGGAACTTGCGCGGGCGCCGGCTGGAAAAATCCCGCGGCGAGCGGCTGGCCCGGGCGCGCGCGCGCCGGAAAATGTGCCGCAGGCTCCGCCACTTGGTTTGCCAGCGCATCGAAATCGAGCACTTGCGGGTCGGCGTAAATCGGCGGAATGCCGTATTCGTAGGTCTCCGCTTGCATGTTGGAGAGAACGTTGTAGCGCTCCTGCACTTGCACCAGCGAATCGCCGACGCTGGGGCGATTCTGTCCGTCGCCGGGAAGCGCGTGCAAAACGCGCCAGTGGTCGTCCATGGATTCGCTGCGCGATTCGCAGTAAACGTCGCCGGCAAATCCCACGTAGCAGCCATCGGGAAACATCGTGAGAAGCTCGCTGCGGACGGCTTCGTCTTCAATGGCGTAGAACGCCCACGGGCGCAGCCAGGTGCGATCGAAAGTAATCAGGTTCATCAGCGCGTCGCCGGGATGAATCGACGGCAAACCTTGCTCGACGCTCAGCCGTGACACGCGCGCGTACACATCTTCCGCGCCTTGCGATGGCGCGGACTCGATTTTATTCGCAACGCACGGATATGCGGCTTTCAATTTTGCGCGATGCACTTCCGCCTGCCATTGCAGGTAGGGATACTCGTGCATCTCGTTGGCCCAGACGGGCGTATTCAATTCGAGGCCGCCAGCGATGGAGATGACTTCCTGGCCATTGGGCACGCGGCGCGTGCCTACGACGCGGGGCACGGTGACACGTTCGGCCTCGCGTATGTTTTCTTCGGCGAGCTCCGCACTGCAGTACTTGCAAACAGGCGGCGTCATTCTGAGGGACGCGCTGTTTGCGTCCCGAAGAATCTCATCGTCGGACGCACGGCGGTTGCGGGTCGGTTGAGATCCTTCGCTATCGCTCAGGATGACATCCGGTGGGGCGAGCGACGTTCCGGCGCGTGCAGACAATGTTGCGGTGGGCGCGGGCGTTTCTTTGCCGCATTGTGGGCAAACGTAAATGTCTTCGCCGAGGGGAATCTCGAGGGCTTCGAGGACGCTTTCTTCGTGAAAGCCGAAGCGCTGGCCGTCGGCCACGTAGCGTACGTAGGCGCCGAGCTTTCCATCAGTCCACAGAAAATAGCCGATGGAGGTCAGCAATTGTTCGACGTGATTGTTCTGCTCGACGAGCTGAGCCACGTCACTGGCGGCGCGCGCCGCGGCGATATCTTCCAGCGATTGCGATGATTGCGGATAGAAGCGCACGCTGGGCACGTCCTGCGAGAGCACGGCGATGAACGAGAGACCGAACCCCTGATAAAAATTCGTAACGAACTGATAGCGCGGCATTTCTTCGAGTTCGCGGTCGTCGCTGAAGCGCTGCTCGAACGGCAAGTGCCAGTTCATGTCGTTGGGATTCCACCACGCGTATTGCAAGCCCTGCCAAAAGAGCCGCGCCTGGCGGATGCGGCGGATTTCGTGCCGACGCGCATCGGCGCCACCGGCATCTTGCTGGGCCGTGCCGTTGGCGTTGTAGCTCACCCCTTTAGGGGTGAGGCCTTTCCGATCCTCTAATGCCGTCCCATCGGCGGAGGAAAAAACCTCAGGCCTAAAGGCCTGAGCTACAGCATTGCCATCCGCGGGTGCGATCGCGCCCGGGACGCCCGTCCAAGATTCAGCTGTGTCGTACCGGTCCATTCGTCCTCTCAAATGTTTTCTCGTCGAGACTTGACGTTGCGTCGCGGTGTGCTTCGGTCTCGCGCCAGGCCTGCACTTGGTGCCACAAGCGTTTTCTTAAGCGCGGCAACGGCTGCGGCTTTGGCGCTTCGGGAAACTCCACCGGCGGAAAACCCGCCGTGCCCAGCAGCGAATTCATTAGCGCGCGGTTCTCTGCCCGCAACCGACACACCTCACCCTCGAGCGTGTCGACATACTTCGACCGCAGCAACTGCCTTATTATGTCGAGCATGTGGTTTAGGAAAGCTATTAAACTATTTGGTGTGGCGGATTCTCGGCGATGAAAACATCAAATTGAACTCAGATGCGGCAGACGTTAGTTGCCGGGCGTCGCGCCTTGTGCCGGAGCTTGTGCGATCGAATCCAATTGAACCGGGATACGTGCCACGGGTTCCCAGTTCTCGGCCGCGCGCTGGATTTCAACGTTGATGGTATATCGCCCCGCTCCGAGCACAGGAAACGCAACAGAGCGCATCTGTGTGCGCATCCTGGGGTTCTCCATGAGATTTATTGGAAACTCCTGAGCAAACAGCACAGTACTATTTGGAGCGAGCAGCCTGACGCGACCTCTCGATTCTTCCGCTTCACCCGGCTCCGCTCTAGACCACAAACTGATGATCTCAAACGGGATTGGCAAGGCAACCCTTGCCACGGGATCAGGCAGAGGGCCTAAGACATTGAGCTGCTCGATGACCTCAAACAGACTGACGTTATTTGTTTCGCGATCGGTTGCGGAGCGACTGCAGACCACACTCCAGACGTGGTCGATCATTGAGGCTCCGCCGGGCGTTTATCCGGTTTAGCCGCAGTCTGTACAGTGTCAAATAACGGAGCCTCGTCCTCCTCTATATCGGAGCGTAGCAGTGCCGAGCTTTCTGTTGAGCTGGACGTCACCTGTAACACGCTTTTCGCTGGCGCAAAGCCAAGTAGCGAGTCCGGGAGGAATCGCGCGGTACTCGCAGCGACGTTCGAGACATTTGCGTTCGATGACCCCCGGACACGCTAGTCGGGGTATTGGATCTCCGAGACCACTCTCCGAGAATGTATCCAGACACCTGTTCGGTCCACCATGTTCGAGGTAGATAGACAGTTCCTTCTGCTCCTGCAGTGGCAAATTCAGGGTACGTTCTCGATAAAATCCACAAATACGTGGCCAGCGCTATGTCGAAACGGTGCAAGTAACGGAAATCAACTCGTAGTTTGGAAAGAGACAGAACCCTTTGCAAAACCTGTAGGGCAACGTCACGCGATTTAGCCAGGACAAGCAGCTCGTTTACAGACGGCTCACTAGTAATATTCCGCAAAAATGCACGGAAGCTGTTGGCCAAACCAACCCGCACTGCGAATGGCAGGCGCTCAATCTCATTCATCGCTTCTAACGCAGTCACTAAACCTCGCGTCGCTCAGTCCAGAATACCTTGGGGCTTCCAAGTCGCAACGGTACATCCAGAAGCTCGTGCACGTACTCCCCGTAGACGCCCCACTTGCTAAGAATGATTAACTTGCGACCGCCATCCTCAAGGTTGGGCTGTATCTCTACTACCTGCCCAACATGTGTTATCTCACCGTGCGGATTTTCATATACTACAATATCACCAACCCACAGTTTCCGAGAGTCATCGATCTGTGAATAACCGTCTCTTTCCAGAATCATTGGGAGGTGATCACTTTCCACCCAAGTGCGGCGCGCCGCGAACACGTGACCAACGCAGTTATACGTTGAAGAAGAGGAACGCAGCCTAGCGTTGCCATGCTCGCCTTTAAACATCTCCGCCGCGCCACGGCGCACTTCCGGTGGGTCTTCCGCTCGACGAAAGTTAGGTATAGGAGATCCGTCCCGAGTGCTCACAGGAATCGACCGCGGATCTCGATCGCTTCCTTCGCCAATTATATATGCCATGGGGAAGTAGACGCTAATTCAATAGAATGTAAGTGTCAAGGTCTATATCGCGCCATTCACCGCTTCAGGCGCGTTACGCGCGAACGATATTTCGGCGATAGCTTCGGATCGCGTTGATCGCGAAGACAACGGCGCTCAGGCCGAAGAGCACAACAAGCCACTGGATTTCTGGGCCGAGGTAGAAGGCTGCGAACTTCGAGACCATCGCCTGTTCCCATCCCGCGAAAACACGCACCATGTCAAGGACCGCGATGATCGTGGCAACGAAATGGATGCGGTTCAGCGAATCCTCGAAGACCAGATCCTGCGCATCCATCAGAAATTTATACAGCACGGCAAAAACGCCGAAAGGCGCGGCTGCCGCCAGCCACAGGAGCCCGTACGGAAGGAAATGCACCTGGCCGGACCACGGCACCGGAATCTTGTACGAAGGCACATCCAGGATGAGCGAGATGATCCCGCCCACGGCAAATACGGCTGCTCCAATTCCAAACAGCTTCGCAGCAGACTTCGGCCAGCCCATGTTCTTGGCGCTGTCGTCCGGAATGCGTTCTGGTTTCGTCTTGGTCTTTGCGTCCGGGACAAGCGGAAGAAGCGGCACGGCATGTTCCCCGCGCACATAAGACCAAATTACATTGCCGAGGAACACGGCTTCGCCGAGGAGCATCATCCAAAAAAGCAACCTGCTGGGAACATCCGTTTTCCCCTGCGGCAATAAGACGTTCAGAGCGCCTATAAGCAAGAGCGCGAGACTGCCGCCGGCGTGCCACAATCCGACGCGGCGATCGAGATCGCGATGGATAAAGCGCGGCACGACGCGATATTGAACGTAAAAGAAAATGAAAATCAGGGCGGCGGTGAAGAAATACGACGCCAGATCGCGAGTTCGCGTGGGCGGCTCCTCCAACGGGCCAACGTGGCTCGCGATGTAGATGAGGGAGAGTCCCCAGCCCACAATGCATACAAGAACGATGAGCCGGAAGAGCTTTTCCGGGAAACTCTGTTGCTCCCAAAGGGGCTGCTCCACCAGAGCGTCCTCCTGTTTTTACCGTAACACCTCCATCGATTCGTCTGAACGGCAACGTCATATCCTGACGCGAATTTACTACCTGGATCGTCTGGGCAATTTCGCGGGGCGAAAAGCTTTCTTGGCTTCGGCTTCGAGGCGCTGGAAATGGATCGCGCGCGAAGTTTGATCGGTGGCGGTGACTTGCCGTGCGATCTGTTCGCCAAGCGGCATGCCGGTAACAAAATGAGGCGTGCCCGCTGGCGAGTTATAGGGCGGGGCCTGCCCCGCCCTGGACGGCACAAAGGCCGGCCCAACACCGGCGAGTCTTCCGCCGGAGACCAATCCATAACGAGCGGCATCGGCGGGATCATCGCCGTCCACTTTGCGAATATCTTCCCGGCGGCGCTCATCGCGCACGAGCTGCGGAATGCATTCGATCAGCTGCGGGCAAGTCTCGGTGATGAGCCAGGCGTTCGATTCAAGCAATTGGTACATCAACTGCCAGCCGCCGATGCGGTCATCATCGGCAGGCGCCGGCCGTGGCAAGCCATTGGCGACTAGCACGTCGCCAAGCTGCTCCGCGATCGAGGATTCCGAAGTGCGATGCGCGAACGCGTCCGGCGAGAGAAGGACTTCGCAGATACGCTCGCGGCCGCTGCGCTCCGCAATGGCTTGCGCCAGCATGCGGGGCGAAAGGCCGTTCTGCACGAATTCGCGGTAGGTGACGATGCGTACCGCATTGCTGTAGCTCACCCCTTCAGGGGTGAGGTCCTTCCGACCCGCTGTTGCCGATGCATCCGGCGAAGAAAACGCCTCAGGCCTAAAGGCCTGAGCTACAGTTCCCGGCATGGCGCAGTGCCAATAGACGGCGCTGGGATGCTGAAAACCCCAATCAACCGAAATCCAACGCGGCCACCAATGCTCGAGCCGGATGTCTTCCGGCCGCGCGGTGTGGCGGCCTATATCGAAGATGTCGAAGTACTGCCCCGCAAAGACGTTCCAGTCGCCATCGAGAAAGGCGCGGCGCAAATGCTCCGGCAAAGCTTCCAGCGTGCGGCGGTATTCCGCGTCGTGGGCGTAGATCGGGTTGTCCTCGATGCGCGCGCGAATGAATTTGTAGTCGCGCGGATCGTACAAATCCGAGCGCTGAAAGCCCGCCGGTGGTTGCTTATCGACCCACAGCGCCTTCACCCAGGCGTGCCCGACATTACCCGGGTTCGTCGCGCCCGCCATGTTAGAGAAACTATTTGGCACGGGGCAACGGTTGCGCGACGTCAGGAATTGCCACTGTTTCAGAGTAAAGTGGGTCAGCTCGTCAATACCGATGAACAGAAACTCCGCGCCCTGATACTGGTAGACATCATTCTCATTCCGGCAGTAGCCGAAACGCGTCGTCGAACCGTTTGTCCAGGTAACAAGATGCTTCGATTCGTTGTAACTCTTGTACATCGCGCGTGGAACATCGCGGCGAAAATACGCGAGTAACGACGACTCCAGCTCTGGATAAGTCCGTCGCAGAAGAAGCGTGTCGCAGCCATCATATTTGTTCGCTTGCCGAATCGCTTCCCAGAGAAGCGCTTTGGTTTTCCCCGGCCCCGCCGCGCCGCCAAAAAGCCGGTACTTCGCGCCGCTGCGGTGAAACTCTCGCTGACGCGGAAACGCATCGTAGTAATCGGAGATCCGCATCAGAAGATTCCCAGGACTGCTTCACGGGGCTCAGCGGTAAATCTTGGTAAAGCGCGCGCCTACAAACCAGGCGGCCGCCGACGCTAGAAAACCCAACTTCGCGGCGACGCCCAAGCCATGCCAGGCATTGAGATAGGTGACCAAAAAGCCGGTCACACCCCCGAACTTCAGCACATAATCCAGATAAACCGCCTGCGTCAGCTTCTCTAGGAAACCCTGCTTTGGTACTTGTATTGCGCTCATTGCCGCTCCCTTTCTGGCCCGGGCATGTCGATGATGATTGGTTGTAGTTCGTCGGCCATAGCCGCGGCGCCTTTGTAGCGCATCTCGGTGAGCTTTTCGACGGCACGCTGCTTGATTTTGTCGTCCTTGGATTCAAGCAGCGTGTGCCAAACCTTAAACAAATCGATCCGGCTGTGAATCTCTTCGACAAATTCGCCAGGATCAGCGGGGAGAGGAAATTCTCCGCCGGGAATCTTATCCTTTGCTGAACTGGGACCGACTGTAAGCGCCGACGCGCCGTGCGAATTTCCATTCGGGTGGGGCGGCGTCACATCTGCGCACGCCTGGACCGTGCTGGGCGCAGCGACGGAACCTGCGTCGCTTGAAACGGTTACTCCGCTTGCGTCGTCAGACGCAGCTCGATCCCGCAGCTCGGGGACTCCGCCCCGCTCCGTGGAGGCCAGACCATGACCATTGACTCCGGCGAGGCTGGGGCCACCACCGTTCGCCCGGTCTTGTGGCCCGGCATGTCCGTTGACCTTGCGTTGATCTTTTCGAGGTGTCATTTGGTTGCTCTTAAGCCGCGAGCGGATAGCGCCGCCGCGCCCAGGAAAAAATGCGGTCGGCTGGCAAATCCGCAAACTCACAAACGAAGGCCAGGTTGGCGGCTTCAAAAGGGCTATCGGCGCGAAGAAATCTTCGCGCCTTGGTGCACTCGAAGGGATCGGCGCCAGTCTCGTCACAAATGGGCGCCATCTCGGCATCTTCATACGCCTGGGTGAGCACTGCACGCCAAAGAGTGCGTTCCGGCTTAGCCATGAATCCTCCGAAAGCAAAAAAAGGGCGCGCGTCTGGCTTGATCGCGCGCAGAGACCAAACGCGGTGGCGATTCCGCTATTTATTTTCTTGAGCCGCTGGCTTGTCTTTGGCGTCGACGACGGCGCATGCCGTTGAGCGCTTCGGGAACCCGTTTACCCACAATCCCAGAACCACTCCATTCACGGCGTCTTCATGAAACCTGCAAAACCGTGAGCCTTCGGCAGCGCGACGGACACACCGCGCCCATGCCTCGGCTGAAGTACCTGCACGAGTGTAGGAGAGACAGCGCGACACTGAGACCTCTGACGTTTGGAAGACGCGACGGAGCGTTTCGCAGCGCAAGCGTTCTAGCTGGCGATGTCCACGGTCGCGGTCACGGTGTTGGTGACCGTGGTGGCTAGCAGCCGCGCGAATCTTGCCGCGACACTGGGGAATTCTCCTCGCGCAACGTTGGAAGCGTTGACCGTGGAGATGGCTGCGCCCTCGTTCACGTAGTCGGTGTCGACGTCAGTGTCTGAGGTTTGCAGCTGAAGGGCG
>WNFO01008176.1_pt1 | contig 10930 bp, 7 predicted proteins | sample 5400251 | NCBI WGS metagenome assembly WNFO01 (sample SAMN13153354, study PRJNA577476) | soil metagenome | isolation source: 100 cm saprolite under Madrone tree | place: USA:California | collected 2016-06-14 | reverse complement strand
AGAGCAGAAGCGGCTTTGGTGAACTTCTCGAAAAGTTTTCCCGCAAGGCGACAGAGGCTACGGGAACTTCCTTAGCCTTCATTCTGGCCCTGGCGGTTATCATCGTTTGGGGAATAACCGGGCCCATATTCCATTTTTCTGATACCTGGCAACTCGTAATCAACACTTCCACGACGATAGTTACTTTTCTGATGGTCTTTCTCATTCAACGAACCCAGAATAAAGACTCGTTGGCAATACACCTAAAACTGAATGAACTGGTTGCGGCGGTCGAAGGTTCGAGCAATCGGTTGATCGACGTCGAGAGTCTTACCGAAGCTGAGATAAAGCTTCTGCACGAGCACTATCAGAAGCTCGTTGAGATGTCGAAGAAGGACTCGAAGCTTACAGCGACGCATTCCATCGAGGAAGCCGAGTCGCGTCATAAGTCGAAAGCCAGGAGACCTAAAGCCTGACTAAAATGATCCGTCATGCTTCATTGTTTACTCAAACATGAGTAATAAGAAGGTTACTAAAAAGCTCGAGAGGCTTTCACCTCGGGGAGTGCGCCACTTCTTCCGCGAGTTGGGGCCCGGCCTCATCACGGGCGCGGCCGATGACGACCCATCGGGAATATCTACCTACTCAGTCACAGGCGCCTCGTTTGGTTATGCGCCGCTGTGGACAGCGCTCTTCTCGTTCCCGTTGATGGCAGCCGTGCAGTTGATGTGCGCCCGTCTGGGAATGGTCTCGGGCCTTGGTCTTGCAGGGGTCATAAGGCGGACCTACTCTCGTTGGGTATTGTGGGGCGCGTGCTCGGTGTTGATTGTGGCGAACGTGGTGAATATCGGTGCTGACCTTGGAGGAATGTCTGAAGCCACGCAAATGGTGACTGGCGTCAGTTCGCTGATCTGGACACCGCTCTATGCGACGCTGATTATCTCATTGCTTTTTTGGACCTCATACGGCGTCATCGCCAAGGTTTTTAAGTGGCTCACGCTGGTTCTCTTTGCTTATGTGATTGCTGCCTTTCTCGCACACCCGGACTGGCGCGCCGTGTTGCGTTACACTTTTGTTCCTCACGTGGAATGGTCGAGCGCGTATATCGCAACCTTCGTTGGCATCCTCGGCACGACGATCTCGCCTTACTTGTTCTTCTGGCAAGCATCTCAGGAGGTGGAAGAGGAACGCAAGAAGGGCCGTCTGACAGTGGAAGAGCGCGAAGGCGCAACGGACGACGAACTGCGCTCATCACGTACAGACGTCATGACGGGAATGTTTTTTTCCAACCTCGTAATGTATTTCATCATACTTACCACAGCGGCGACATTGCATGCGCATGGCCAGACAAACATCACGTCTGCCCAGCAAGCCGCTGAGGCACTCAAGCCATTGGCGGGTCATTGGGCTTATGCGCTCTTCACTCTGGGAATAATCGGCACTGGCATGCTCGGTGTTCCGGTGTTGGCGGGATCAGCAGCTTATGCAGTAGCCGAGGCCGGCAACTGGCGCGGGACATTAGAAGATAGACCACGGCTGGCAAAGAAATTCTATGCGATTGTGGCTTCGGCAATGGTCCTCGGCCTGGTGCTGGGTTACGTTGGCATCGACGCGGTCAGGATGTTGTTTTGGTCGGCCGTCTTAAATGGTGTGCTGGCTCCGCCCTTGATCGTTTTAGTGGTGTTGTTGACCAGCAGCAAAAAGATAATGGGGACAAGAACTAATTCGCGCATTATGATTGGGCTTGGTTGGGCGACCGCGGCGGTTATGGCCGCGGCATCGGTAGCGATGTTCGCCACGATTTAAGATCAGACTAGAGATAAGGAGTCCCGAATGGCCCGCGACCCTGCAGTTACGAATCGACTCAACACGCTGATTGCTCAACTGGTTTCTCTTACAAAAAGCGGCCAGTTGCACTGGGAACGACAACTCGGCTCGGCACACCGGTATGCTCGCTGGAAAAATAACCTGCTGATCCTTGGGCCGGCCGAGCCAATAAGTGATACAAAGATTCAGCGATACCTTTTTGTCACCCCATTTGATTCGCCCGCCTGTGTAGAAGTCAATTCCGGCGATGAAGAACTGGGAAGCAGTGTTATGGAGCTGGTGGCGACCGTAGAACAGATGAGCAAGGACGAACCTCCGACAGATCCGTTTGCCCTTACAGACGAAGTTTTGGGGCGGCTAAGTAGCTGACTGCAGACCATCATTCACATTTCATAATAGAGGAGCGACATACGCCTATGTCTACTGAGGGACCACTTAGTCACGAAGCTGAAAGCCTTTCCCGTGTTTCTCTTTTCAAACGTTTGGAACCAGGCGAGCTTGAAACACTCGCTGCCGAAGTCGATCAGGTCAATTTCAAGGCCGGCGAAACAATATTTAATGAGAGCGACAAAGGCGACGCCCTCTATGTCGTCGATTCCGGTTCAGTGCGAATTTGGGTGCTCGACGAAGACGTTAAGCCCGTTACACTCGCTGAACTGAAGCCTGGAGACTTTTTTGGTGAACTAGCGGTGCTCGATCGCGGCGCCCGCTCCACGAACGCGACCGCCATAGCAGATACGGAGCTACATCGGCTCAGTAGCGATGATTTTCAAGACTTCCTCATGAAGCATCCGGACGTTGCCATCGACGTCATTTGTGAAATTGGGGCGCGCATGCGGCAGACAAACATGCTCGTTTCTCAACGAGTCACCCGTAATATCAATGTGGAGATGGAGGAGCGCTCTACTATCGGACAACGCATCGCGGATCGGGTAGCTTCTTTCGGCGGTTCCTGGACGTTCATAATAATCTATCTAAGCTTCCTTATCGTCTGGATGGCCTTCAATACATTTTTTCTCATTCATTACGGGAGCGGCGAAAATGGGGCTCAGTTTGATCCTTACCCTTACATACTTCTCAACCTGATGTTATCAATGACCGCGGCGCTGCAGGCACCCATAATCATGATGTCGCAGAACCGGGCGGCGGAGAAGGATCGCCTCGCGGCCGAGCAGGATTTTAGAGTCAACCTGAAAAGCGAATTGATGCTGGAAGAGCTGATGCGGAAAAGCAGCGCTCGCGATGCTCAGTTGCAGGAAGTGGTGGATTCGGTGAAGTCGCTTACGCCTGACAAACCATAAGCGGTACTGATTACGGTTTCTTACTCCCGGAGCCGGGCATCCTCACCGCGGGCGGCTTTGGCGCCGTCTGACCCTGTCTTGCAGCGAGACGTCCCGTCCGGGTTAACGCGATGCGTTTTTCCCTTCCAGACGGTTCATCGACGGCAACCTTGATGGCTCGGTACGAGCCGTCATGTGCCTTGTTTGTAGGGTTGTAGCTGATTACATATTGCGTCCGCAAATCTCTCACGATCTCACTTGCAACCGCGGGCAAGTCAGCTAAGGACTCAGGGAAGAACGCCCGACCCCCGGTTTCGGTTGCCAGTTTGTTTATGAAGCTCACCGCTTTATCGCGCGGGCTTTTGCGAATCAGATTACCTTCTTTGTCCAGTTCATTTACAAATCCAATAACAAAAATCTGGACATCGTCTTCGCGTAGCCGGGAAAACAGCTGCTCCTGCCGATAAAAACTCGAACGATCTTCGCCGTCTGTAATAACGATGAGGGCACGCCGCCGTCTATCTGATTCATCGCCCTTCTTGTACTCCGAAACATGTTCGGCCGAAAGATAGACCGCGTCAGTAATGGCGGTCTGACCGCCCTCCACATATAGACTATCAAGTCCGTCCATTAGAAGTTCTTTGTTAGAAGTGAAGTCCTGGACTGTTTCGATCTTGTCGCTGCTAATAAAGCGCACCAGAAAGGTTTCATCGCCGGCCTTGTTGCTATTGACAATTGTTTTCCCGGCATCGATCACGCTTTGCAACTGAGACCGTAGTGAGCCAGAAGTGTCGACGGCAAGCCCGTAGCTAATCGGCACGTCTTCACGCGTGAAGGATTCAATGGGTTGTGGCACTCCGTCTTCAAAAACGTGAAATTCACTCTGCGGGACGTTATCAATCGGGCGATTGTTGCGATCGATTACGCGCACGTGAAGTTGAACGAGTTCGGCATTGAAAACGATCTTGCTTCCCTCATCGATCTCCTCAGGCGGAGTCGGGGTTGGTGTCGGCTTCAAGCGCGGGGGTGGTGGCGGATCACCCAGTGTTGGCGCTATCCGGTCTGTTGTTGGGACCTGCGGTATCGGCGTGGGTGTCGGACGGTTTGGTGTTGTCTGCTCTGGTGCTGCCGGCGTGGAGGTGGCCGTGGGAGAAGGTATCGTTGTAACGCTCGGATTGCTTCGACGGGGGCGAGAATCTGCGGTCTGATCTGATCCCAACGCGGAGCCGAGAAGCAGCACACACAGGACCCCACTGACGACGAAAACGAGGGTCCGCCCAAGCGTTTGGCCAACAACCAGATTCAAGAATCTCATCACAACTTTGCCCCTCGGAATAAAACCTTAGTATAAGTCAACAACCAATCTTCGCTATCACTTCACGCTGTTCTACTGACTGTTCGTGCGAAGCGCCCCGCGAACCCGCATTCGGGAACCGGAGCGCTATTCATGATTTTTGCCTGCCGAACCTACCGCAAGCGAGCTGGGGCAACAGCGTGGCGACAAATGGTGGCCACTAAGCGCACACATAGAAAGATGCGTCGGGAGGGTCGATACGTTGCCGAAACAGCTCAAACCTGCTTCACCGCGCTCCGGAGATGGCGTAGTAGCCGTCTTTCGACCGAACAAATAGACGAGGAAGACCCCGCGGCGGGGTGACTTTCACTTTGATCTTGTGCCACTTGCCATTATTCGTAAAACTTTCCGGTTTATAGCCTATCGAATATTGGTGACGCAGTTCCAGGGCAATCTGCTCGAAGATGTCATCCATTTCAGCCGCCGACCGCGGGAAGAATGCCTTGCCTCCGGAAACACCGGCGAGTTCGTCGAGGACGCCTTGTCCCTCCATTCCCATTGAGCTCCCGGCATCGCTGCCACTTAGAATACCGATTCCGTAGAGAACAACATCCGACTCTTTTAGCAGCTTTCTCAACTCATTAAAGGTGTAACGCGAATCGTTGTCCTGGCCGTCGCTAATCAAGAGAAGAGCGCGTTTTGGATGGACACCGCGTTGCACTTTCTCAACTCCCAGATAGCACGCATCGTAAAGAGCCGTTTGGTTTTTTGTTTCAACGAATGTCAGCTTGTCGAGGACAGCATTGCCATCCCGCGTCTTGTCGAGCAACAACTGCGCGCGCGAATTGAAGGCAATCAGGAAATACTCGTCCGAGTCGTGACTGGTCTGAATGAATTTGCTCAAGGCATCTCGGGCCCTTTTGATCTTGTCTCCGCTCATCGAACCCGAGACATCGAAAATGACACCGACGGAAACGGGCGAGTCGTCGTCACTAAAAAAGGTGATCTCCTGCGGTTGTTTCTCGTCGAAAACGCTGAAGGCATTCTTGTTGAGTCCCGAAACATAGCGCCCGTAGGTGTCCGTGACAGTAACGGTGAGCGTAATCAGGTCCGTGTTGATAAGCACGGATGGCCCGTCGAGTTCGGTGCCAAGTTTTTGTTTTTGAGGAGATGGTGACGGCGTTGGCGCGTTGGTCGCGGGTTTCTGGGGAGACGCCTGTTCCTGAGCTTTCTCCTGGCTCTTCGCGACGAAGTTTAGAGCGAATATGACAATGACAAAGCTTACGGAAACTAATGCGGTCCTGGAATAACGAGTCGCTAAATACATTTTACCCCCGGCTTCTGTTCGTAGCTGCAGGTTTAACTAACAGGGTCAGGCTCGAAAGGGTACTGACAACACAGATGCTAGAAGCGAGGCGAGTGATGCCTTGAAATTCTTCTGGAGCGTGAAAAGGTTGCGGGGGAGACGGCCGCGCACTGTTTCATGGTTACCGTGTTGACAGCGTTCATTCTAGGACAGGCGGTCAGGTCGTGCAAGAAGCAAAAGACTGATTGGGGCCGGAAGTGGATTTCGGCTGAAATCCACCTCGACGTCAGGCTGCTGTCTGATAAAAGTCTCGATGTTTGGAATGCAACTTCTGATGATCTGCGGCGTGTATATTTCGGCCCTGCCGACTACCTTAAGTGGGCATGGTATACTCACAGGCCGATTCGGATTTAGAAAACACTTACTATGGCTGAGTTTATTTGTCGATTGGGAACTCCTGCGGGTGAGGTCGTCACTCGTACCATCGAAGCGACCGGGGTTCACGAAGCTAAGGCTCGGCTCGAGCGAGAGGGCTTTCGTGTATTCAATGTCGCCCCGCCAAAAACCTCTGGTGTTACCGCTCTCACGAGGCTGGGGCGCGGGGGCACAAATGCGCGGGTCAAGCCAAACGACTTCCTGCTCTTCAATCAGCAGTTGGCGGCTCTGGTGCGGGCCGGCATTCCCATACTCCAGGCCATTTCAATGCTTCGCAAGCGTGCGGCCTCCGCTCGTCTCCGGACTGTTTTGGGCGATGTGGAAGATCAGATTCGTGGTGGAGCCGCTTTGTCGCAGGCATTTGCCGCGCAAGGAAGCATCTTTCCGCGCATCTACACCGCTTCCATTCTGGCGGGGGAGCGATCCGGAGCCCTTGATGAGGTGCTCAGCCGCTACGTAACGTATATGCGGCGCAACGTCGCCCTGCGTCGCAAGATTCGTGGAGCCCTGGCGTATCCATTGTTTCTGCTTTTCGCATCGGCCTGCATGGTTACATTCCTTACGATCTACGTGGTGCCGCGAATGTCGGAGTTGTTTTCAGGATTCGGCAACGAACTACCAACCGTTACGCAGATTGTCGTCGGTCTCTCGCGGTGGCTATCCTCAAATGTGATTTGGTTTGGTCCGCTGGTGATTGGCGCGTCCGTACTTTTGTTCATTTGGTCGCGTACACCAACGGGTCGCCTGCAAGTCAATGCGCTGGCTCTCAAGATTCCGCTCGCAGGCAGTTTGGTCGTGCAACTGTCCGTAGCCCAGGTGACACGTTCGTTGGCGACCCTATTAGCAGGGGGCATCACGCTGGTGGAATCCTGGGAGATTGCCTCGGAATCGATAACAAACCTCGAGTTGCGCCGCCGCAGTTCGGCTATTTTGCCGATGATCCGCGAAGGCACCTCGTTCACAGAAAGTCTGGAAGCCGCCGGGTGGCTGCCGCCGCTAGCGGTCGACATGGTAGGAATTGGTGAAAGGTCAGGAAGTTTGCGCGAAATGCTGGACGAGGTGGCGGTGTTCTATGATGCAGAATCCGAGGTGCGGCTCGAACAGTTGACGACCACGCTCGAGCCTGCGATCCTAGTCGTCATGGGCGGCGTGGTGGTCACGATCCTGCTTGCCATTTACTTGCCGATCATTCAATCAATTTCCAGCGGCGCGGGAGTCACGGGCCATCACTGATAGAAGCGGCCAAACTCACTTATGAAGCAATTGTCAGATAACGAAACCACGGCCACAGTGCCTCCGGTTGTTGAAAACGGAACGCAACCGCCGGAGATGAAAGCTGCCAAGGAATTGGCCCGTCGTTACCGGTTGCCCTTTGTCGATCTGCTGCCGCCGGATCGGGAGTCGCCGATTGACTATGGTCTGTTTGCTGAAGTTCCCGTGGACCTGATGGTGCGGCACCAATTTGTTCCTCTCAAACGTGACGCAAAAGGTTTGCACATTGCAATGGCGGACCCGACCGATCTGGAACGCCTGGATGAACTCTCAAGCACACTGCACACTCGCATCGTTGCTTATGTGGCAACTGCCGGCGCGGTTGAAGTGGTCTTGCGCAAGGGCGATACCACCCAGCGAGTTTTGCAGGAAGCGGCATCAGGCTTTCGCATTTCACTGGTGCGGGAAACTGAGCACGGCGAAGAGGTACTCGACCTTGACAGGTTGGCGACTGACTCTGAGATGTCGCCCATCATCAAGCTTGTCGATACGATCATCTATAATGCGATGGAATCGCGGGCCTCAGATATTCACATCGAGACCCGTGACACCGAAGTGCAAGTGAAATACCGCATTGACGGTGCGCTCTATGCCAAAGTAGATCCCATCGACCTCGCTTATCATCAAACGTTGATCTCGCGCATCAAGGTAATGTCGGAGTTGGATATCGCTGAGCGTCGCGTACCGCAAGATGGTCGCTTTCGCGTCCGCTACAAAGGCCGGAATGTCGATTTTCGTGTTTCGATTATGCCCACCATTCATGGCGAGGATGCTGTCATTCGTATTCTCGACAAAGAACAGATCAACGAGGCGTTTAAGAATCTCAATTTGGATGTAGTGGGTTTTGAGGAAGATCATCTCAGGAAGTTTCGCCGCTATATCGCTGAGCCTTACGGGATGGTGCTGGTGACAGGACCCACGGGTTCGGGAAAAACGACGACGCTCTATGCCGCGCTCAACGAAATCAGAAATGAAGAAGACAAGATCGTTACCATCGAGGATCCGGTAGAATATCAGTTGCACGGCATCACGCAGATTCCGGTCAACGAGAAGAAGGGACTGACATTCGATAGAGGCCTCCGTTCTATCCTGCGTCACGACCCGGATAAGATCATGGTCGGCGAGATCCGGGACACCGAAACCGCCCAAATTGCCATTCAGTCGGCGCTTACCGGGCACCTGGTATTCACCACCGTACACGCTAACAATGTCATCGATGTGATCGGGAGGTTCTTGAATATGGGCGTTGAGCCCTACAACTTCGTTTCCTCCCTGAATTGCGTTCTGGCTCAGCGCTTAATCAGAATGTTGTGTCCGTACTGCAAACGGGAGTATCATCCCCCAGACGAGGAACTGCTCGAATCGGGCCTGAGACCGGATCAACAGGAAACAGGGGTTTTTTACCTGAATGTCGGTTGTGATGCCTGCAACCACACAGGTTATCGCGGCCGTACCGCGATTCATGAATTGTTAGATCTTTCGGACAACATTCGCGAAATGATTGTTGAACGCCGGCCTGGTTCCGAAGTACGTCGCGCAGCAGAGGCCGAGGGATTGACAAGTTTGAGAGAGTCAGCACTGCAAAAAGTGTTCGCCGGGATTTCCACCCTGCACGAGATAAACCGCGTAACTTTCGTCGAAGAACTCAGTGCTGCAAAGTAATTGAATCCAGCTTCCACCTGAGCCACCCAGAAAACAGGCCTCAGGCTCCTTCAGAAAACAAGAGAAAAAGCTCAGGCGGGTTTAGGGAACTGGATTTTCGTCCTGGAAGAAACAAAGCTGAGGAGGTGGCCTGTGAAATTCGGAACCGTCGTCGTGTGCAGCAAATGTAAGCAGCCAATTGTCTCGGGACAAGGCTACGGTTACATCCACCTTCCCGATTTTTTCGTAACGTCATGAGAAACAATATGCGAACTCGAACATTCACTACCTTTCTTCTCACCTTTTGCCTGTTATTGCTCCCCATCACAGCGCTCGCCAAGAAGGGCGATAAAAACTTCAAGCGCGGCATGGATTACGAAGCGGCTCAGCAATGGGATAAGGCGGCACAGGAATACACCTTGGCTGTGGCGGCTGATCCTTCAAATATGGAGTATCAGCTCCATTTCCGTCGGGCCAGTTTTAATGCCTCCCAGACTTTCATGCAGCAAGGCCGTGCGTTGGCAGAGCAGCGCGACTTTGTAGGAGCTTACAACGCTTTTCGTCAGGCCTACGGCTACGATCCTGTAAACGAGCTGGCGGTATCAGAAATGCAGAGGATGCTTTACCTGCAGAATGTGAAGGAAGGGAAACCTACCAACACAAACGGCGCAAGGGGAGGCGACCAACAGGAAACCAGTCTGATGCCGGTAAATTCCCAGTCGCAGGATTTGACCGCGCCCCATACGGAACAGGTTCGCCTAATCAATTACAACGGAGATCTCAAAGCGTTCATTCGCAGTCTGGCAGACCAATTAAGCCTCAACGTCATTTTCGACCGCCAGTCGTTTGCGCAAGCCCGCAATCTCGATATCAATTTGAAAGACGTTACTACGGCGCAAGCGCTCGACTATATTTTTCTGCAGGAGTCTCTCTTTTTCCAGAAGCTCAGCCGCAGAACGATTCTGGTAGCCGACCAGGCCAGGCGGCCCCAGTATCAGCAACTGGTGCTCCGCACGTTCTACCTGTCAAACATGAAGCCGACTGACGCTCGCACGTTGGTCCAGCAGGCTATTCCGCCATCGGTTAGTCGTCCGCAGACAATCGTGGTTCCCGATGATGCCACTAACAGCTTGACCGTGCGAGACACTGCTGAGAACGTGCGGTTAATCGGCGATCTGCTACAAAGCATAGACAAGGATCGCGCCGAAGTTGTAATGGACGTAAACATTTATGAAGTAACGAAAACAGACTTGCTGACTTTCGGTAATCAACTCGGCGACGATACGAGCTTGCTCAATCTCGGTGGGGTTCGGACGATGGGTACCACGTTTGGCGGACTCGTCCGCGCCGCAACTGGAGCAGGCACAACCGCCGCAATAGCACCTGGGGCGTTTGGCGCTGCAGTAATTCTTCCAGCCTCCGGTCTTCAGGCACTGCAATCAAAGAACCGGACGAAGTTGATCGCGTCCACTCAGGTGCATGCTTTCAATGGTGAAGAATCTCAGGCGCGTATCGGACAGCGCGTTCCCGTCCAAACTGCTCAGGCATATCCTTTCGGTGTTCAGACTGGAACGACGACAACGAACAATGGTTTCCCCAGCGGCGGGTTCCCCGTTATCAATTACGAACCCACGGGATTGACCCTGAAGTTTACCCCGCAGGTGTTTCCGAATCTTGACGTTCAAGTCAAGATGTCGATCGAATCAAAAGATGTCCTCGGCGCGAGCACGCTTACGCCAACCTTTACTGAGCGCACGATCAGCGGCACGGCACGAATTCAAAACAATCGCACGATGATGCTGGCTAGCGTTTCTCAGGACATTGAATCCAATGGGCGCAAGGGGTTTCCAATATTAGGTTTGGTTCCCGTTCTTGGTCGCCTCTTCACCGCCCCCA
>WNFO01021568.1_pt1 | contig 10932 bp, 12 predicted proteins | sample 5400251 | NCBI WGS metagenome assembly WNFO01 (sample SAMN13153354, study PRJNA577476) | soil metagenome | isolation source: 100 cm saprolite under Madrone tree | place: USA:California | collected 2016-06-14 | reverse complement strand
AACGAAATGAAATGCATTTCATTGAAATGCACGCTGGTTGGGGTGAGTGAAATGATGAAACGATTGGGGGCGCGAGATCGCTGCCAAGGACGACTTGTCATCAGCCGGCAGTCTTGAGCAACGCCGACAATTTCGTTTCCGCTTCCGCTTTGGAGCATCCCTGAAGAAGAACGGTCTTTTGCCGCTGCGTAAGTCCGCCGATTACGTGAACTTGCGAGCGTCGAAGTCCTAGAGCTTCTCCAAGGACATCGATGAGCGCCTGATTGGCTCTCCCTTTGTCAGGTGGAGCGGTAACGGCGACCTTCAAGCATCCGCCGACCTCGCCCTGGATACCATTTCGCCGGGCGCCGGGATGAGCCTTGACGGTCAGGACGCAACCTTCCGGGTGTTCGGTGAGTTGGATCATGAGTTGTTGGGAGTCATAGCACACCAACCTGAAGCGTTAGCGAGGCACTAAGCGTTCAAACCTTCATAAGCCTTGTTCCTCGCTTACACTTCGGGTTGGTGTGATAAGCCTTCAAAGAGAACGGTCCCGAGGCGCACGAGCGTCGCTCCCTCCTCGATGGCCACTTCGAAATCGTTACTCATGCCCATGGACAGATGGTCCAGGTGATGCGGCGGACCGAAGTGTGAACGCCACTGATCGCGCAGCCGTCGCAATTCTGCAAAAGTCGGTCGGCCCCCGCCCCCTCTCCCCTCCCCGGTGCCCAAGGGCATTTTCCCGGGGGGAGAGGGCGGGGTGAGGGGGGCCATGGTCATGAGGCCGGTGATCTGGATATGTCTCAACTGAAGGACCAACTTCAAGGTGTCAGGAATCTCATCCGGCTTGAAACCGTGCTTGCTCGCTTCACCACTGACATTTATCTCCAAGAGCACGTCAACTTTGCGATCTTGTTTCGCGGCCTCCGACTCGAGCGCGCTCAAAAGGCGAGCGCTGTCCACGGAGTGGATCAAGTGGGCGAAAGGCAAAGTGTCCGCGATTTTGTTCCGCTGTAGATGTCCGACCTGATGCCAGCGAATCGTTTTGGGGAGAATCTCGGCCTTGCGCCACAGTTCTTGCGGCCTGCTTTCCCCCAAATCCAGGACTCCCAGAAACGGCAATAGTGCGGCGATCTCAGCGCTGATGGTCTTCGTTATTGCCACCAGAGTGATCTCAGAACGATTTCGCCCCGCCCGACGGCAAGCCGCTTCGATTCGTTTTTCCACCGCCTCCAGCCGCCCGGACAAAGAGCATGAAATTATGAAGGGCCGAAACAGAGTAATGGCATGGTCTTACTTCGTGTTTTCGTCTTTCGTGTTTCTCTTTTCGTCTTCAAGGCGTGCCATAATCGGCAGGCTTTCGTCCTTTCTCGAATCCGCCGCCCCGAAAGGGATGCGGATGAAATGTGCCCACGATTTCGACCTTCGATTGGGCCGGGATTTGATTTTCCAGGCCGGCCGCCCAATAACATGCATTCACCAAGAGCCGGCGAAGGCCTTCGCTTTGGAAATCTTGCGACGCTCCCATGGTGGTCGTGAAAACCCGGCCCCCCTCACCCCTCCCCCTCTCCCTCGGGGGGAGAGGGCGGGGTGAGGGGGAGTAGGTCCTAGTCCAGGCGATCGGCATCATGGGATTATTCTTCGGCCCGGACACCGGTTCGTCCGACGGCTTCATCCCCGTCAGGACTTGACCCAAAACCAAAGGCTGGCTGCCCTCCGGCAGAGGCAGGCGGACGCCGTACACGTCCGTAGGACCCCAGATATCGCCGTCTTTGATGCCACGAAGAATTGAATGCTCTTTGTTTTCCGAAGCGATCATGCCTCGTGTGCTTTGCTTGCCGTGGTCGCCATGATGACTGATCCACGTTTCGCCGAGAACTTGCCGGCCAAAACCACCGTCCCATTCCTTGCTGTCCCAGGAATATTTAGCGTAGGTCGCGTCCGCCTTATAAGTGAAGGCATGCGTGGCCGTCCTCAAGCCGATGATGGGCCGGCCGGACTCCACGTATTCGACGATGTGTTTCATCTGCTCATCAGGCAGCTCTCGAAACCGTGTGAAAATAACCATCAAATCGGCGGTCCGCAATGCTTCCAGGCCGGGGATATTGTTTCGCTGGTCGGGATTGACCGTGCCGTCTTTTGGATCGATGGCGAAGAGGACCGTGCACTTGAATCCATGATGGGTCGCCAGGATCTTGGCCAATTGGGGCAGCGTTTCCTCGGAGCGGTATTCCTCATCGCCACTAATGAGAACAACGTGCTTGCCCTTTCCTGGTCCTTCCCGGCCGTTCAAGACAATCCACGGATCGTCGGCCTGCGCAAGGTTGCCGAGCAGGACTGTGAGATTAAGGGCAAGCAAATAGGGAAATCTTGGCTGATGCACGTTTTACTACCTTTTAGCTTGAATAATGCGCTCGCACTTGACCATATTACACGTCACGGAAAGCCAAGCAAAGTGCGTGGAGAAAAGCGTGCCCCAAAAACCCAGGAGCAGCCTGCCCAGTACCGGAACGCCAGGTTCTGCCTCGGAACTGAAGGATGCAGGAGGAAAGTTGATTCAAAGACGCTATTATGGAAATGACGGTCGCGCAATCAAGAACATCGATTACGGGCACGATCATGGAGCCGGTGATCCGCATGCTCATGATTGGGATTGGACTCAATCCCCTCCACGTCAGCCAGGTCGCCCAATGAAACCGGGAGAGTAACTGATGCCCAATCATTTCGATTATTCAGTCGGATGGGTAGAGAGCACCATCCATGAATTCCTTCTAAGCATAGAGGTTCCCCCCCCTGCGGCCATGGCCTATGCGTTGATTACTTGTGTCGATAGTTGCTTTGATTTGCCTTTGGTGGTCGAACGAGGCCGAGAAGTTCACCAAGCAAGGCTGAACGGAAAATTCGTGGGAAAAGGACTTCTATTAAAGACGAGCGATCTTCTCGAAAGCGAAAGGAAACATCCGATCTTCTTTGGTTTTGACGAAGTTTTTTTCTTCGCTTCTCGTCCGCGCAAAAGCAAGCCGGACTCCCTTATTTTGGTTGGTCCAGCAAGGCATTCTCATCCCTTGCCTCCGAAATGGGTGGATTGGTTGCGTCGAAATCGATGTTCCTTAGCTTTAGGGGATGGAACCGGTCTCAATTTCATCGCCAAACTCGAAGGGATTGCCAAGTATTTGGTTCCCTATCTTGTCGATCATACGGCAGTACGTGCTTCTTGAAATCCCGGAATCTCCATCCGGAATCTCCATCATGGCCGAGATTCAAGCTTTTCGAGGCTATCGCTACGACTTGGGGCGTGTAGGCGCTCTCCAGGATGTGATCGCACCTCCCTATGACGTCATCGGTCCGGAGCTGCAAGGGACGCTCTACGCTCGAAGCCCGTACAACGTCATTCGACTCATTCTCAATAAAGAAGAAGCCGGCGACAACGACACCTCCAATCGATACACGCGTGCGGCTCGTTTTCTGCGCGATTGGCAGCGAGACGGCATCCTCCGGCAAGATTCGGCTCGGAGCCTCTACATTTATCAGCAACAATTTGAGGTTGAAGGCCACCGATACACTCGACAAGGATTCATGGCCCGAGTTCGGCTCGAGCCTGTTGGTCAGGGAAGGATTTTTCCGCACGAGGAAACACTCTCCGGCCCAAAGGCGGATCGCTTAAGATTGTTTCGAGCTACCGGCATGAACCTCAGCCCTGTGTTCGGGCTTTATCCGGATGAAGCCAATGAAACAGGTTCGGTCCTAGAAGTCGCCATCAAAAATTCGCCGCCCCTCGAAGCCACCGATCATCTCGGCGTAATTCATCGGTTTTGGCCCGTCTCGGATCAACATGCGATCACTCAAATGACCGGTCTCTTGGGACCGAGGCCGATTTTCATCGCCGACGGACATCACCGCTATGAGACCGGACTGCAATTCTTGGAGGAGCGGCGCAGCCGCCGCGACGCGCAAGCCATGCACCCTGACGGCGCGGCCAACTTTATCCTCATGACGCTCGTCAGCATGAGCGACACCGGGCTGGTGATTCTGCCAACCCACCGGCTCGTTTCCGGCCTAGGTCCGTTGACTTCCAAGCAATTGTGGGAAATCTTGTCCCCATATTTTCACACGGAAATGATGGGCCAAGGCGAGCAAGGAGCGCGCGCCGCCTGGTCCGCCATCGAGTCAGCGGGGGGTCAGGGAATGCTGGCATTCGGAACCACGGCGGACCGTACTTGGCAGACTGCCCGATTTACTGGTGAAGCCGAGGCCATGCAGCGGTTAGCGCCGGACCACTCTCCAAGCTGGCACGGACTAGCGGTCAGTCTTCTGCATGTTCTAGTCTTAGACCAACTGCTGACCGAGAATCTTGGAAAAACTCCTGAGTTGCGTTACGTGCACTTACTTCAAGAAGTGATCGAGGCCATTGCCGCGAGAAGTTGCCAGTTGGCGGTTTTGGTTCCCCCGGCCACCATGGCTCACGTGGAGCAGATTGCAGGAAACTTGGAAAAGATGCCGCCGAAATCCACCTACTTTTATCCCAAGTTGCTGAGCGGCCTGGTGTTTAATCCGTTGACAGGGAACTGACGATCTCTCGCGGGCCAATCGTCAGTCCGTTTTCGGAGAATCGAATTCCTAAGTCGTGACTTCGTATAGCGGGGAGCGCGCGATCGAGGAAAGCTCGGACGAATTCCGGCTGGAATTGTTTGCCGGCTCCTTCCTCCAGTAGACGGATCGCATGATCGATCCCGAGCGCCGGCCGATAAGCCCGCGCGCTCGTCAGGGCATCGAAGCAGTCCGCCACGGTCAACAATCGGGCCAAGAGGGGAATGGTGTTGCCCGACAAACCGTCCGGATATCCCCCGCCGTCTATGCGCTCGTGATGACTTCGAATCGTCGCCAGGATGTTGAGGCTGCGAACGATCGGGGCGATGATGGACCTTGCCGATGTCGTGAAGCTTGGCGGCCAAGCTCAATTGTCTCCGCAGCCGCTCGTCCAATTTCAAAGCGTCAGCTAGGCGAAGCGAATACTGGCGAACGCGCATGGAATGGCCGGAGGTGTAATGGTCACGGGCCTCTACGGTCCGAACCAGACTGTCGATTCCGGATAAGAACGTTCGTCGGATCTTTTGGGTCTGCCGGCGAACCGTTCGCTCCAGGCGCTCGTGAGAGCGATCATGCTCATGCTGCAGCTCGCAGGTCCGTAGGGTGATGTCCAGGGCGTGGCGAAACTCGTCCAACTTGATCGGTTTGAGGAAATAGCGATAAGCGCCGGCGTTCAAGCAATCGACGGCGGCGTCGGTATCCTGACCGGCGGTGATCACGATGATGGCGATTCGGGCCCAACGCCGCCGAATCTGATTCACCAGCCAGACGCCTCCTTGGCCCGGCATGCTCAGGTCCGTGACGACAATCGGCGTGTTGCGCCGCTCTAAGGCGAGCAATGCTCCTTCACCGGTCGAAGCCGTTTCGACTTCATATCCCCAAGAATTGGCCGCACGAACCAGCATGTCGAGCACTAACGGCTCATCGTCCACAATCGTGACTGCTTTGGCGATGGAGTCCACCTTTGGCATATGTGATTCCGTTGGTTTCCTTTTGAAAAGCGATGTCTTAAGCACAAGCCCATCAAATATAGGTCGGCATTTTTTGAATCGCAACCGGTCGGAGGGATGAAAAAAGGCCTCAGCCGTTGGGGTTGCCGAAGACATGAGCCGACACAGTGCCCGACGGCCAGTCCAACATTAGCAGCCTCTTGAAGTGATAATCCCCGCCGATGTTGTAACCGCGAATGTTGTCCAAGGTGTTCTCGCGAGCGCGATGGGTATGGCCACAAAAGACAAATGGAATGCGCTCCGCATTTTCCGTTAGGATCAATTCCAGTCGCCGATTGCCGGAAAACGCGTCCCAAAGAAGCCCATCCACCGTGACGGGAGGCATGAGCCGGGGAAAGGTCAAGCCGTAAAATGGCGGATGGTGCGCGATTAGAATGGCCTTCCCGGCTTGGCTTAAGGCATCTTTCAAGTGCTTATCCAGAGCTTCAACCACGAGCGTCGTAAATTCCTCATCATTCAACGCCCAGCGAACAAATCGGGCGTCGTTGTGTCTTCCCCGGCTAAAAAGTTTGCTCCTCAGCCGTCGTTCCCAGTCATGAATTCGAGTCTTCAATTGTTCGACGGACCAGGAATAATCGTACCAATTGATCGAGCCGACCAGGGCCAAGTCTGCACTACCGGGGGGATCACTCCCCCCGCTCGCCTCTTTCAAGAACAAGGGTCCATGGTCCAAGTAATGGAAACCATGCTCGCCGCTGATCTTGGGGAGATACTCTTGATACACCTGGAGTGAATCACCGCGCGGATCGTTGTCCGTCACCCAAATGTCATGATTGCCGGGGACCAGAGCTTTGCGGCAAGAGAGATCATCGAACAGTGCCAAGCATTCGGCAAAGTGATCCCCGGCGCCGATATCCCCGGCGAGGATCAACACATCGGGCGGTTGCTGTCTCAGAAACGCGAGCATGAGCCCTGTGGCATCATCGCCATTGTCATGAGTGCCCCAATGCAGATCGGCGGTAATCGCCAGGCGCAGATTCGCGGACATGAATGAAATGGCTCACGGTTCAATTGACAGTCTAGGGACGCAGACTAACATTAGCGAATCGTGAGCGCGCCTCCAACTGCCCCCGCCTCTGAATCTCCTGGTCTGGTCCGTCATTTCGGCTGGTTTCAAGCGACCGCTCTCAACGTCACGATGATTGTCGGAGCCGGGGTCTTTATCACCATCCCCTTCATGTTAAAGGAGCTTCCCGGTCCCTATGCCCTTTTGGGTTGGTTGGCGGCGGGCGGATTGATGTTGGTCGACGGTCTGATCTGGAGCGAGCTGGGCGCGGCCATGCCGGGATCGGGCGGATCGTATCTCTACCTCTTGGAATGTTACGGGCGAAATCGCTGGGGCCGGCTCATGGCCTTTCTCTTCATCTGGCAGTTCCTCATCAGCGGCCCGCTCGAAATCGCCTCGGGCGTTATTGCCCTCGAGCAATTCTCATCTTCATTGCATCCAAGTTGGAAAAAGTTCAATGATGAGAAAACTCTCACCGCCGAGATTGGCGCCTGGAATGACGGCGAAGAAACGAAATCCCTGACAGTGTCTTTTGGACCGACTCGGATACTGGGCACTTTCATCATCCTGGGGTTGCTAGTGCTCCTTTATCGTCGCATCTCGACATTGGGAAAGTGGACGGTCACTTTTTGGCTGGGAGTCCTGGGGGCAATTGCCTGGATCTTGCTGGCAGGCGGCGCTCACTTCCATCGCCAAGTGGTTTTCGATTACTCGGGGGAAGCCGCATCTTGGCCAGACCATTTTTGGCTTCGCTTGGGCAAGGTCATGATCCTGGCGATGTACTCCTACTTGGGTTATTACAACATTTGCTACATCGGCGACGAAGTTCGCAATCCCGGGCGAACCATCCCGCGATCCATTCTTCTTAGCGCTCTTCTCGTGTGCCTGATGTTCGTCGGACTGCACCTGGTGATGCTGGGCGTGATCTCCTGGACGGAAGTCGTCAAAGAGAATCCCGATGATATTAATCTCCCCGCGATGGTCATGGAACGAGTTTACGACGCCCAATGGGCGGCCACGCTGATGAGTGTCCTGCTGATGTGGAGCTGCTTCGGGTCGGCGTTCGCGGGGCTGCTGGGGTACTCGCGGATTCCCTTTGGAGCGGCTCGGCAGAGACATTTCTTTGCAGCCCTGGGGAAAATTCATCCCGTGCTCCATATTCCTCACATCTCGCTGCTGCTGGTCGTGGGAATGACTTTGTTCTGGAGCTTCTTCGACTTGGCGAACGTGATCAATGCGCTGTTGACGACTCGAATCCTGGAGCAGTTCATCGGTCAAATTTTCGGCGTGATGTTATTGCGACGGATGCAGCCGAATCGGCCACGGCCCTATAAGATGTGGCTCTACCCGTTGCCGTGCGGCCTCGCTCTAATCGGTTGGCTGTATATGTATCTCTGTGCCGGCTGGCCATTTGTCTTGCTCGGCTTGGGAACGCTCGGGATGGGCGCGGTGGTTTTCTTGATCTGGTCGTTCAAGTCTAAGAGTTGGCCGTTCGTTTTGGATCACGCAACAAACATCAAGATTTGAACGAAACGTGGCTTGCCGTTTCGGGCTCGCTGCACATTTTGCCGTGAAACAACAAGTAGCACCGACTTCACGTTCCGATGCTCACAAGGGATATTTTTCCAACACAAAATACTCCGTCTCGGTCATGCCCATGCGCCGATAAGTTTCCTGCGCGGCATGGTTTCCTCGATCCACATAAAGTCGCAGCCCGATCACCGAAGAATCCTGGCGAGCTGCCTGGTGCACATGCTCAAAGAGCGATCGGAAGACGCCTTGGCGACGAGCCTCGGCTCTCACGTACACGCTTTGAATCCACCAAAACCAGCCATTGCGCCAATCGCTCCATTCGGTGGTGACCATCATTTGGCCGATAACATGCCCGCCATCGGAAGCGAGGAAATAAAGACCCTTTTGGGGATCGGCCAACGCTTGCGCGACACCGGCGGTCAACAAACCGGTGTCGAGTTTCTTGCCTTCGGACTCCTCCGCCAACCGGCGATTAAAGTCCACGACTAACTCAGCGTCGGCCGAGCCGGCCCGGCGGATCACAAGCGGCATGATTGCCTCCTTTTGCGAAAACTGATAATCTTCTTGAATTGGTGAGTAGTGAGTGGCGGGTAGTGAGTGGTAAGACGCGTTGCCTTTACTACTCACCACTCACCACTAACCACTCACCATTTACCCAACTGCCTATGGATCTCACCAGCTATATTCGTGACATTCCGGATTTTCCCAAGCCGGGGATCGTCTTCAAGGACATTACGCCTCTATTGGCCGATCCTGATGCATTCGCCGAATCCATTCGCTTGCTGTGCGACCACTATCAAGGTCAGGCGATCGACGCGGTGGCTGCGGCCGAGGCTCGCGGCTTCCTATTTGCCGCGCCCATGGCCTTGATTATGAAACGCCCGCTCATTCCGCTGCGCAAGCCCGGCAAACTGCCCCATCGCACCTATTCCTTGAAATATGAACTGGAATACGGAACGGCCGAGCTCCAGGTCCATATCGACGGCGTGGGAGCGGGCCAGCGCGTTCTCCTGGTGGACGATCTCCTCGCCACCGGAGGCACGATGGAGGCCGGCTGTCAACTCATTGAAAAAGCGGGAGGCGTGGTCGCCGGGTGCGCTTTTTTGGTCGAGCTGACGTTTCTTAACGGTCGAGCCAGGCTTCATAAGCATGAGGTTTTCAGTTTGATTCAATTTTGATAAGAATTGGCTCAGTTTTTTGTGAAAGAAGAACAGGAGGCAACAGAGGAAACAGAGAAAAGGCAGCCAGAAGACTCTTCTCTCTCTGTTTCCTCTGTTGCCTCCTGTTCAATTTGTGGGGTTATACGATTGCTATGATTGATTTCGACAAAGCCGGCGGTTTGGTGCCGGCCATTGCGCAGGACGTCGCCAGCGGCGAGGTTCTCATGCTCGCCTGGATGAATCGCGAAGCCTACGAGGAGACCCTGAAGACGCGCCGGGCTTGCTATTTCAGCCGCAGCCGAAATAAACTCTGGCGCAAGGGCGAGGAAAGCGGACACATTCAAGAGGTACGCGAAATCCTCATCGATTGCGATGCCGACACCATTCTCCTCAAGGTCCATCAAGTCGGCGACGCCGCTTGCCATGAAGGTTACAAAAGTTGTTTCTTTCGCCGCGTGGAAGGCGACGATCTGAAAGTGGTCGGGGAGCGCGTTTTCGATCCGAAAAAGGTCTATAAGAAATGAGCGATAAAGTCCTCAAGCTGGGCATCCCGGCCGGCAGCTTGCAAGAATCGACCGGCGAACTGTTCCGCAAAGCCGGCTACAAAATCACCTTTGCGAGCCGCAGCTATTATCCCGCGATCGATGATCCAGAGGTGCACTGCACGCTGATCCGCGCCCAGGAAATGCCTCGGTATGTCCAGGACGGCTCGCTCGACTGCGGCCTGACCGGGTACGACTGGATTCTAGAGAACGACGCTAAAGTGAAGGAGCTGAGCGAGCTGGTGTTCAGCAAAGTGAGCAAGCGCCCTGTGCGCTGGGTATTGGCCGTGCCGAATGACTCACCGATCCATTCGGTACACGACCTTCAGGGCAAGCGGATCGCCACGGAAGTGGTGAATCTGACCCAACGCTGGCTGGCTCAGCACGGGGTCGAGGCGCATGTGGAATTCAGCTGGGGGGCGACGGAAGTCAAGCCGCCGCGATTGGCCGACGCCATCGTCGAGGTAACGGAGACCGGCAGCTCGCTCCGGGCCAATAACCTCCGCATTGTCACCGACTTGTTGCAAAGCACCACGCGCTTCATCACCAACGAGCGGTCCTACGCCGACCCTTGGAAGAAGCAGAAGATGGACGACATGGTGCTCATGCTCCGCGGGGCCATGGCAGCCGAGGGAAAAGTGGGACTGATGATGAACGTCGCCAAAGATCGACTGTCGGCCGTCCTAAAAATTTTGCCCGCCCTGCAAAATCCCACAGTCTCTTCCCTATCCAATGCCGACTGGGTGGCGGTGAACACGGTTCTGGATGAAGATACCCTGCGTCACATCGTGCCCCAGCTCAAGCAGGCCGGCGCCACCGGCATCGTCGAGTATCCGCTCAATAAGATCATTGATTAGGCTTACGTCTATTGGAAGCATCCGATGAGTGAGAAGGCCCCTTCCCGTCCGGGAATTAGTTGAGGCCGTAAAGCTCGGCTTGTTAACTCTTCTTCATTGCCGCGTCCCCGACACGATCTGCCCTGAACTTAGGCAAAAACCTTTCCAGAGGGGAAATGGTCGCGAACGAAATATTTTTATTTAAGCAAAGGTTAGGAAATGACTTAAGTGTGATCCTTATGTGTTGCCCAATCCATCGGCACATGAGTTGCCCTGACC
>WNFO01005703.1_pt1 | contig 10932 bp, 8 predicted proteins | sample 5400251 | NCBI WGS metagenome assembly WNFO01 (sample SAMN13153354, study PRJNA577476) | soil metagenome | isolation source: 100 cm saprolite under Madrone tree | place: USA:California | collected 2016-06-14 | reverse complement strand
AATTACGGCATTGGGCGGACGATTCGCGTGTTCCTGGATTTGATCATCGTGAAGTTCTTGCTGGATTATTCGACGCGGCCGCTGCAGTTTTTCGGATTGCTGGGGGTGGGCGGCGCGGGAATCGGTTCCTTGCTGGCGTGCTTCCTGGCTTACGAAAAGTTTTACCTGCACAAGGCGATCATGGCGGAGCATGGGCCGCTGATGTTGCTGGCGGTGGCGCTGTTCGTGAGCGGAGTGCAGTTCATTTCGATGGGGCTGCTGGGCGAGATCATAGCGCGCACGTACTATGAATCGCAGAACAAGCCGATCTACGCGCTGCGAGAAGTGAAGAGCCACCGAAAAGAGCTGGGCGATTCGACCGAGTCCACGCGTCCTTCGGGCAGCTCCGAACGCTAAGGCATTCTCCGAACAAATACATTTTGGTGGGAACCGCCGAGTGGAAGTGCGCGAAGTTGCGGATTTTGAAGTTGGGACGCGGCGGCAGGAACGATGGGGAGGTCGTGTGAATCGCGAACAGTTTTACGAAATCATGAGCGGCGAGGGCACGCTGGATTACGAATTGTATTTGAACACGAAGGCGCTGCTTTCGTGCCAGAGCAAGTTCGAGGAGCTGTGCAACCCGGATGAGCTGCAGTTCCAACTAGTGCATCAGATCGAAGAGCTGTGGATGAAGCTGATCGCCTACACGCTGCTGGACATTGATGAATACTTGCAGCAGGAAAATACGAACCGGGTGATCACCTTGTTCCGGCGCGTGCACCTGACGCAGAAAATGATGATCGAGCAAGTGGGGCTGCTGGAGACGATGTCTCCGAAGGAATATCAGGAGATTCGAAAGCGGCTGGGGAATGGAAGCGGACAGGAATCGCCCGGATTTCGCGTGCTGCTGAAGATGTACCAGCTGATCTGGAATTCATTCAAGGCGAATTATCTGGACAAGCATGGACTGACAGTCGAGAAAATCTACGATACCGGGTATTCGCATGGAGACGCCTACGTAGTGGCGGAGGCGCTGGCGGAATTTGACGAATTGTTTCAGAAATTCCGGCACGAGCATATGCAATTGATCCATCGCACGATCGGATTTGGTTCGAAATCGCTGAAGGGGCGGCCGGTGGAGATTCTGGAAGAGGGGATGCGGCACAAGTTCTTCCCGGAGCTGTGGGAGATTCGGGGAGAGATGACGGACAAGTGGGGGACGGAGTACGGGGTGAAGAGAGATCCGCTGGGAGGGCATCACTAGAGGAAGTTGAAGGTTAAAAGCCAAAAGTTAAAAATTGAATGTTGAAGCCCCCGTGGGAAGCGAGATTGCGGCGGATATTGTGGCCAATCAGCGGTGGCGGGCGATGCCGCGGTATTCGCCTCGGAAATAGAGCAGCGGCTCTCCCGCGTGAATTTCCGCATCGTGGACTTCCGCGATAAAAATCGTGTGATCGCCGGCGGGATGCGAGGCCACGGTGCTGCAACTCAATTGGAGCAGCGTGTCTTCAAGGACCGGAAGCCCACTCGAGGTTCGGGAGTAGCGGATGGAGAGGCGCTCTTCGGCTTCCGCACTGTGCACGCCCCGGGCAAAATATTCGGAGACGGCCTGCTGCCCGGCTTTGAGCACGCTTACGCCGAAGCGTTTTTTCTTCTGGAGGAACGGAAGGATTTTCGCGCGGTGGTCGACGCAAACGAGAATCAGCAGGGGGTCGAGCGAAACGGACGTAAAGGAGTTGGCGGTCATACCCTGAATTTTTCCGGGCTCGCGCTCGACGGTGACGACGGTCACGCCAGTGGAAAACTGGCCGAGCGCTTTGCGAAATTCCAGGGTGGTGAGGGGGGAGGTGGTCATCTTTGAAGTTTTTGAAGATACCATACTGAGCTGCGGGAAAGCGAAGCGGCGGGGCAAGATCGGAGCGAATGATCATGACGCGAAGAATCGCGATGTTGGGGGGCACTGGAGCGGAAGGGTCCGGGCTGGCCTATCGCTGGGCAAAGGCGGGTGAGCAGGTGCTGATCGGGTCGCGGGATGCGGGGCGCGCAGCAGAGACGGCGAAGCAGTTGCGCCAGCGAATTGGCGGCGCGGTGCAGATCGAAGGGATGGACAATGCATCGGCGGTAGCAGCATGCGATGTTGCGGTGCTGACAGTTCCCTTCTCCGGTACGGCGGCGCTGCTGAAGCAATTGAAGAGTGTGTGGAAGCCGGGGACGGTTGTGATCGATACCACGGTGCCGCTGGCGGCGACGGTGGGCGGTTCTGCAACGCGGATGCTGGGAGTTTGGCAGGGCTCGGCTGCGGAGCAGACTAAGGAGCTGTTGCCGCCGGGAGTGGCTCTGGCGGCGGCGCTGCAGAATTTGGGAGCTGCGTCGCTGGCGGGAGATGGATCGGTTGAGTGCGACGTCTTAGTTTGCAGCGACGATGAAAAGGCAAAACAGGTGGCGTCAGAGCTGGTCGGCAAGATTCCTGGTGCGCGGGCACTAAACGGCGGGAAGCTAGAGAATTCGCGGATTGTGGAGTCACTGACGGCGTTGCTGATTGGATTGAATATGCGTTACAAGGTGCATGGAGCGGGGATTCGGTTTACTGGGCTTCCCTTGAAATGAAGAGCTCTGTTTGGCCCTGAAATCGATTCATTATTGCTTGCGTTGATGAGTTTTTGGAGATAAGAGTAGGCACAGGTAATCTAGCGATGGCCGAAATTACAATTCGCATTTCAGACAAAATGTTAAGAATCGTGGGGATTTTTCTGGCCGCTGGTCTCCTTGTTTGGGTGTTTTCTTATTTGTGGGCTTCGGGTACTTTCACTCCAAAGTATCAATTGCTCGTCTATGTTCCGGAGGTGTCCGGCTTGGGCGTAGGTGCCAAAGTAAAACTTGATGGCCTTCCCGTTGGATCCGTGGTTGCTTTAAAGCTTGCAGAAGGATCGGCGAACCCCGAGCGAAGGATTCAATTGATTTTGCGGATAAGTAAGCGCTACCAGGACGCGATTCGCAGTGACTCGGTTGCTACTGTGACGTCTGAAGGACTTTTGGGGAACCGCTACGTAGCTATCCACCGAGGATTTAAGGGGACCGTGATAAACGCTAACGGCGAAATTCCAGCTGTGCCGACGCGAGAATTGACATTCAAGGAGCTTAGCAATTCTCTCGGGAAAATGGTGGACTGTTTGCAGGTAGAAAAGCAATCTACGGGAAGCAAAACCCAAGTTACACCAGAAACACCCTCCAGACCTCAACATTAAAAAGAGCATGCTTGCCACGATTGCCCCTAGTAGAGAAGGGAAATGGGGATGACAGAAGAGCGCGGGCGAGTTTGCGCTTTTGCGCGCGCGTCTTCATTACCGTCGGAAGGATGGCGACTTTCAAGCCGAGGGCGGCAATCGGGGAAGCTTGCGCCTTATCCACGGGGTCGATGACGAAAGTTCCTGTGAAGTCCGCGTAGAGTTTCGCTACGCCGAAGGCTGTGGACTGGTGGCCGAGCTGGGCGAGCATCTTGTCGGAGGGGCCTTTGAGGGATTTGCCGCCGACGATGGGGCAGACGGCGAGGACTTTTTGTTTGTGGGCGCAGAGTTGGTCGCGGATTTGTGGGACGGCGAGAATCGGGCCGATGCTGATCAGGGGATTGCTCGGGCAGATAATGATGCGATCGGCAGTGGCGATAGCTTCGAGGACGCCGGGAGCGGGGCGCGTGGATTCGACGCCGGCAAAGCGAATGCCGCGCACGACGGGTTCGGCGCGGCGCTTCACGAGATATTCCTGAAAATGCAGCGGGCCCTCGTTCGAATCGATGATGGTGGGAACGGGATCGTCGGACATCGGGAGGACGCGGGATTTCACTCCGAGGGCGATGCGAATGGATTCGGCGGCCTGCGACAATGATTTTCCTTCAGCGAGCATGGCGGTGCGGTGGATGTGCGTGGCGAGGTCGCGGTCGCCGAGATTGAACCAGTTAGCGCGGCCGTAGAGGGCCAGGCGCTTCAAAGCGTGAAACGTTTCTCCACGAAAGCCCCAGCCTTTGGCCGAATCCACAATTCCCGCGAGGGTGTAGGTGACGATGTCGAGGTCGGGCGAGATTTTCAGGCCGTGAAGAACGATGTCGTCACCGGTGTTGACGATGACGGTCAGGTCGCGCGGGTCCATGACTTCATAGAGACCGAGGAGAAGTTTTGAGGCACCGACGCCGCCGGCCAGGGCTGTGATTTTGAGTTTTTTGGAAGTCGGCATAAGCAGATCAGATGCCGGCGGCGAGACTGACGCTACGTGGGCATCCGTCCGCATCGGCGATTGCATCGATGCGGCTGCGAACGCGCGGAGAAAGAAATCCTTCACGGCCGACAAATTCCGGATACAGCGCAAGACGCTCTCGCAAAGCGAAGCCGCGTGATTCGGTTTCCGATTGGAGGCGGGAGATTTGCGGCCAGGCGGCTTCGGGATTGATGAAATCCCTGGTGACGGGAGAAATGCCACCCCAGTCGTTGATGCCCGCATCGAGTAAGTGGGGAAAATCGTTGTAGCTGAGATTGGGAGGGGCCTGGACGTTCATCTGCGGTCCGAGAATGAGCCGGGCGAGAGCGATGGTGCGCAGCATGTCTTCGAGCGAAGGCTCGGGATAGGCGGCCATGGGGATATCCGGCTTGGCGCGAAAATTCTGGATGATGACTTCCTGAATGTGCCCGTACTTTTCGTGAAGCGCTCGAATGGCGAAGAGTGAGTCTACGCGCTCTTCCATGGTTTCGCCGATGCCAATAAGAATTCCCGTCGTGAACGCGATGGAGAGCTTGCCTGCTTCTTCGATGGTGCGGAGCCGGAGCGCTGGCACTTTGTCGGGGGCGTTGGCGTGCGGCAAGCCCTCGCGCATCAGGCGCGGGCTGACGTTTTCGAGCATCAAGCCGACGCTGGCGTTCGAATTTTTCAGACGTTCCAGGGCGGCGCGGTCCATCACGCCGGGATTGGCGTGCGGGAGCAAGCCGGTTTTTTCCAGTACCAGTTCCGACATGGCCGCCAGGTAGTCGAGTGTGCGGGCAAATCCTTGCTTGCGAAGAAAATCGCGAGCTTCCGGAAAAACGCGTTCGGGCTGATCCCCGAGGCTGAAGAGAGCTTCCTTGCATCCGGCATGGCGGCCTTGTTCGGCGAGCGCGAGCACCTCGTCCGGGGTCATGAAGTGCGCGCCGGGCTGGCCGGGATCTTTTCGGAAGGTACAGTAGCTGCAGTAGTCGCGGCACAGGGTCGTCAGCGGGATGAAAACTTTCTTCGAAAAGGTGACGACCGTTCCCTTCCCGCGAGCGCGAATTTTGGAGGCGGCGCTCAGCAGTTCCGGCAGGGGAGCTTGTTCAGCTAGCAGCAGAGCAGAGGCGCGATCGAGGCCCTCACGAATGCGCCCGAGCAAATCCTCGAGTTCAGGATTCAAGGAGGGAGATGCGGCAGCGTCAGGGAGCCGAGTGTTCATGGAGCAATCATGCGCGAATGCTTCAAAGAATTTAACACGGAGGTCACAGTGTACACAGAGAATGCGGAGAAGAGGAGATCAGCGGAAGAGGTCTTCGGCTGCGGGACGGATGATGCGTTTGGCGGGCTCAGAGCGCGGCTTGTAACGGTATCCGCGAATGAGCACGACCGGCGAGCCTTTGGACTTTTCCATGAGGAGACCGGCGGCGGCGGCGAGCTCATCGGCAATGGCGAGGATCGTTGCGGTGAGCGGCTTTCCGTGGCGATCGGGTGTGCCGCGGAGATCGAGGAGCACGGGCACACCCGCTGCCCCAATGGCGACGTTGGTTAGTCCGAGGCGCCAGGGACGGCCGAAGGTGTCACTGATGATGACGGCGATGCGTTTCCCAGTCCGCTTACGAAGAGCGGCAGCGAGTTTTTTTGCGGAACGGTCCGGATGGCGCGGGAGCAGCGTTACAACATCGTCGCCAGGAACGTTGGAATGGTCAACGCCGGCATTGGCGCAGACGAGACCATGATGTGTTTCCGTGATGAGCACGTGGTCGCTGCGGACGATGCGCCGCGACTCATTCAAGACCACTTGGATGGCACGGGGATCTTTCTTCAGCCGCGCGGCGAGGGAACGGGCTTGCGGGGATGGTCTTACCGTTTTTAGCCTAACGACGGTACCTTCCGATTTGGAGACGATTTTTTGTGCGATGACGAGAATGTCATCGCTTTCGAAGCGGATTGCAGCTCTGCGCGCGGCGTCGATCACACATTTGACAAGATCGCGGCCAGCGTGAATTTCGGGAATTCCTGGGAGGGAAATGAGCCGCACCTCTGGAGTTGCATCCGAGTTGGCAACAGACGAGGAACGGGGGTTAGATCGGTTCGCCATGAGCGCAGAAGAGGAATCTTACGCGACACGGCAAAACCTTTCACCTGCGGAGATGCCCGCTATCAAGAAATTGGGCGGGCGCCTGATGTTCAGCAAGCGCCCGCCCGGGATGGTGTTGGTGGTCCGCTTGGCTAGCGGTTACGCGGAGGCTTGTCCTCCTTGTCTTTCTTGTCCTTGGGCGGCTTGCTGTCCGGCTTTGCCTTCTGGCGTTCCTGCTGCTGTTGTTGCTGCTGATTTTGCTGCAGTTTCTGCTGTTCCTGCTGATGTTTCTGCTCGAGCTGCTGGAGCTGCTGCTGTTGCCTCTGGTCGACTTGCTGCCTTCTAGGCTCGTCTGCGTTTCTTTGCTGAACCTTTTGTTGCTCCTGGACCTGTTTCTGCTCGACCCGCTGGCGCTCCTGGTCCTGTCTCTGGCGGAGCTGGACATCCTGCTGCCGCTGCTTCTGATCGAGCTGCGGGCTCACAGGCGGCGCAGGGTTGGAGTTGTTCGGCCGCGTACTGGCCGGCCGGTCATTGTAGGACCTGTCTCGACCACGGTTTGCCGACGGATTCCCGGGTTGATTGCCTTGAGGCAGCTGGCCGTTGGTATTGGAGGCGGCTGGCCGATTCGGATTATTCTGGACGTCGCTCCGCGGCTGGCCGGCGTTATCGGGACCCGTGGGCTTGTTCGGATTGTATCGCCCATCGGGCTGCGGTTGTCCCGCATTGCCGGGAGCGGACGGCCGGTTCGAATTATTCTGCACATTGCTCGGCGGTTGGCCGACGTTGTTGTTGGAAGCGCCCGGCCTGTTGGAATTGTTCTGATCATTCCTCTGTTGCTGCCCTTGGCGATTTCCTTCGTTGTACTGCCGCTGGCCGGGCCTATTATTGCCCTGGCCGTTTTGCGGCGTACCGGCGGTGGCAGGAGGGGCCATCCGGATGTTCGAGCGAGGCTGTTCGTCGTTGCCGCCCCGCTGTTGGCGCATCTGCGAGATCGCCGGCGGTCTGCCACCATTGGCTTGAATCTCCTGCTGTTGTCTTACGAAGGAAACAGGAGCGGCGGGCGGCGGCGTCTTGGCCACAACGGCGCGTTCCTGAAGCCGGGCTGGAGGCCTTGCCGTAGCTGCGCCACCCGAACCAAGTACGCTTCTCTGTTCGGGCGCAACGGTTGGAGTAGTGACATTGACCTGCGCAGTTTCCACGTCCCGCCGATCAATCCTCATCATGTTTCGTCCGACGGGCCGGGCCGACCTAAAATTCTCCTGGGACGTAGCGGTTACGCCGTTAGGCGCGGTCTGGTTCACATATCGAATGTTGGTGACGTTTTTGTTGACGACTACATTGTTGTAGTAGTTGTTCACAACCGTGTTGTTTACGGTCGTGTTGGAGACGTTCACGTTCGTGACGTAGGTGCGGCTTACGTGATAGGAAGGCACGTAGACTTCACGCGGCCCAAGCGGGAACCAGGCTACACCGGCGCCGCCCCCTCCTCCGATTCCAATGCCAATGCTGAAGTGCGGTCCGCCAACCCAGGCGACAAGCGCAGGAGCGTACACCGGGCGCACATACGCGACACCTACGACCGCGCGAGGAGCGCAGGGAACCCAACCCCAAACGCCACCGACCGCCACCCAGCGACCGTAATGGAAAGGCGCAAAGCCCCAAGGAGCATCATCTACCCAAGTCCAACCCCAGGGCGAAATCCATGCCCAGTGGCCATAACGGTACGGCGCCCAACCAACGATCGTGGTATGTGGAAACCAAACCGTGCCGTACTCAGGCACGGAGCGCCAGCCACCGTTGTCGTCCAGGTCTTCGTAGCCAATCACATCGGAAGAGACGTAGCGTGAAGATTGAGAGCGATCTTCGCGGCGGTCGCGGTCGGAGCAGAAGCGATCGAAGTCGTCGCCATAGTCGCGAAAGCTGTGGATGTCAGCGTCAAGCTGGTCAATACCGGCAAATGTGCCAGTCTCCCTCGGATGAAGGGTATACGCGGAGCCGCCACCGGTCACTTCGCCTTCGCCATTGCGCACGGTCACGATAGTGGTGTCGCCGGCTTCATTTACGTCGATTTTGTAATTGCCTTCGCGAAGGATCGAGAAAGCGAGGTTGGGCGTATCGATTTCGAAAGTTTCATCGGGATCGAGGCGCCGCACACGGACGTTTATGACGCCTTCGGTGATGCGAATCTGTGTGGTACGGTCATCCAGGTTCAGAAACGAAAAGCCAGTGTTGCTGGAAAGGCGAATCGCGGCCGATCCCAAGTGCAGTTCAGCACGTCCGCCGTTGTCGGACCACAATTTGTCGCCGGTGGTCATCGGACGGTTGACGACGGCGGAAACCCAGTCATCGGTGCCGGCCGGTTCAAAGGAAACATTGCCGTGGGTGTAGCTGAGACGCGCCACACGGCTCGGCGGGTCCTCGTCATCGGCGGCAGCGCGTTGGGGCACGAACAGAGCCACGGCCAACGCAAGGCCCAGCAAGCTCATTAAGTTCAGCACCTTTTTTCTCATATTCGAATCTCTCCTGAACCAAAAGCGGCGTGGGTTACTTAGCGCCGCATACGATCATTCGCTTGTATCCGGCAAATGTCCCTAATAGCACAGTAGCATTCCGGTACGGCGGTGCAGCTCCCAGGCCATTTCTGTATGTCGAAACAGGAACTGCCTGGAATGAAATGCCCTACTTCATTTAACACTTTACGGCAGCAAGAGTTGCGTGCGGTGCTCTGGCGGATGCATGTGGCCGTGCAAGTTGCCGCAGGAAGGACTAGCACGGAACAGAAAGAATCGGTACGAGGATTTCTTACATACTGAATCTGACAGACGGATGCATCTCGAAATACCCAGTTCGAAGGGAGAAAAGCCCGCCCGAAAGACGCGAACCAGCGAGCTTCCAAGTGAGAAATGAACTCAGTGCCGAGTATGCGAAGCGGAACCCCCGCCACGTGGACTTCCGCCGCCACCAGGGCTGCCGCCTCCACCTCGGTTGCCGCCACCGCCGCCGTAACTTTGGCTTGGTGCGGAATAGGAGCGGGACGGCGCCGGATAGCTCCGGGCCGGCGGAGAATAAGTCCGGGGCGCGGAGTACGTCCTCGGCTCTGAGTACGACCGCGAGGGCGGTGGACTGTACGAGCGAGTCGGGGGTGGATTATAAGAGCGCGGCTGCGAAGAACCGCGATTATCGCGGTACGCCGGCATATCGCGATTGCTGCGTTGCGGAGGCTCGTAAGCACGGCCGCTGTTCGAATAGCCGCGATTATTGTTGCTGGACGACGGAGTATCGCGATTCGTGCGCTGCGGCGGCTCGTAGGAACGTCCACCATTTGAATAGCTCGGACGATTGTTATTGCTATTCGGCGCCGCCGTGCGCGAGCCAGAGTTATTCACGCCGGAATCGGAACGGCCAGCCCACGCCGGGCGATCACTGCGTGGCGCACGTTCAGATAGCGCAGGCGCGTTTGCGGGGCGATTCGATCCGCCGAATCCTGTCGGCGCGCGGCCCCGATCTGTTGTGTTGCCCTGCGCTTCCGAAGTACGCGAGTTAGTTCCGGGACGCTGAGGCGCATTGTTGCCTATCGTTGAGTTCGGCATGCGCTGCGAATTTCCCATCGAAGAGGGCGGCCGGTCTTGCGAGAATCCACGCTGAGGCGCATTGTTTCCCATCCTCGAATCAGGCATGCGCTGAGAGTTTCCCATCGCGGAAGGCGGCCGGTTTTGCGAGAGATCCCGCTGCCGCGGAGAGGTTCCGACTGCACCGGGAGAAGAGCCCGGGCGCCCGCTGTTTGCAGAGGTGTCGCGGCCCTGAGCACCCGGACCGACATGGCGATCGCTCATCGCGCCGCCATTTGCCGGGCGGTTGAATGACCCGTTTCCGGACTGGTTGCCAACTCGGCCTTGTGTCAGTCTGCCACTGTCCATAGTGCGAACCCGCAGATTGGAAGCACCAGCTGCCGGAGCAGTGCGCGCGAGCACGGCGCGATTTTGCACGGCTGCGGACGGCCTGAGGGCATGCGACCTGATATTCGAGTCGCCGAGCGAGCTGTGCTGCGTGGGCCTCAGACCGACTGAGTTCGTCACCCTCGCGCCCCGCAGCGAGGCTTGTGTCACGCGGAATTCGCCGCGATTGATCATCTGGCCACGAACAAAGGTATTGTGGTTGGCAACAGTCACCGCATTCACATTGCGGGCGTTCACGTAGTTGATGTTCCGAATGTTCGTGTTGAAGACATTCGTGTTGCGGATGTAAGTGTTGCGAACGTTGATCCGCTCCGTGAAACCGCGGCCGCAACGGAACCATGGGAAGTACGGTTCGCCGTAGCCGAGCGGGAACCAGCCGACACCAACGCTGAATCCGCCACCGAAAAAGCCCACGAAAGCAGGCCCGTAGATGGGAGCACCGTAGATCGGCCCAGGGCACCAGCCCCACCTGCTACCGATGTACGCCCAGCGTCCGTAGTGGTAGGGAGCAAAACCCCAGGCTGAATAGTCCACCCAGGTCCAGCCCCAGGGGCCGACCCAGTTCCAGTAACCGTAGCTGTAGGGAGCCCAATCCACGGCAACTTCGCGCGGGTACCAAACGTGGCCATACTCGGGCTCATCGCGCCACGAGCCGTAATCGTCGAGGTCGTCATAGCCGACCATGTCGCG
>WNFO01005700.1_pt1 | contig 10934 bp, 10 predicted proteins | sample 5400251 | NCBI WGS metagenome assembly WNFO01 (sample SAMN13153354, study PRJNA577476) | soil metagenome | isolation source: 100 cm saprolite under Madrone tree | place: USA:California | collected 2016-06-14 | reverse complement strand
GGTCCCGTAGCTCAGCCGGATAGAGCGACGGTTTCCTAAACCGTAGGTCGCATGTTCGAGTCATGCCGGGATCGCCAACGCCCAAGCCTCTGCAGGTTTCGATGAAAATCTGATATTCCCCGGCGCGCCCTGTTTATTCGCAAGGCCAGAGTCCGTTCCAGGACGATCCCGGCTTCGAACAGCATCAACGTCAAACCGCGATTTGGACGGCGATTTGGGCCTCGGCGGACGCGGCAGTGTCCAACTTCGATGTCATGCCGAGGCGACCGAGCAGCTTGGCATCGCGGTCGGTCTGCGGATTTTTGGTGGTCAGCAGGACATCGCCGATGAAAATGGAATTGGCGCCAGCCACGAAACACAGCGCCTGCAATTCGTCCGTCATATATTGCCGGCCCGCCGACAGCCGCACGACGCTCTTCGGCATCATGATTCGCGCCACCGCGATCAGGCGCACCAGGGCGATCGGATCGGGGCGTTCGGCGGTGTCGTTGACCGGAACGCCCTTGACCTCGTTCCACATATTGATCGGCACGCTTTCGGGATGGACGGTCAGGTTGGCAAGCAGCACCAGCATGCCCAGCCGGTCGCCGACCTGCTCCCCCATTCCGACGATGCCGCCGCAGCAAACCTTGAGTCCCGCATTGCGCGCATGGCCGAGCGTATCGATGCGATCCTGCATCGTGCGCGTCGTGATGATCCTGCCGTAGAATTCGGGCGATGTATCGACATTGTGATTGTAGAAATCCAGTCCCGCCTGCTGCAACCGCCTGGCCTGATCCTCGGTCAGCATGCCCAGCGTCGCGCAGGTCTCCATGCCAAGGCCCTTGACGGCGCTGACCATCTCGCACACCCGGTCGAGATCCTTGTCCTTGGGATTGCGCCATGCGGCGGCCATGCAGAACCTGCTGGCGCCGGCGTCCCTGGCGCGCCGCGCGGTCTCGACGACCGCCGATTGATCCATCAGCCGGGTCGCCTTGATGTCGGTGTCGTAACGGGCACTCTGCGAGCAATAGCCGCAATCTTCCGGGCAGCCGCCGGTCTTGATGCTGAGCAGGCTTGCGGTCTCGACGTGATTGGGATCGAAATTGCGACGGTGAATGCTTTGCGCCTGGAAGATCAGGTCCGCGAACGGCAGATCGTAGCGCGCCTGTGCTTCGGGTCGGGTCCAGTTATGGCGCGGCTGACCAAATGTGTTCCTGTTGTCGTTGATCGAATCCGGCGCCGTACTCATCATGCGATCCTTCGGCTTTCGGCTCGCGCAGTCAAATTCGCAAGAGCGGTTTCCCCGCAGCCGGGGCACTTAGGACCACATGCCAAAAATGGTGTCAATCCAGGTTTGGGCATCGCTTCCTCGATGCCGATCCCGATGCTATCCGTGCCGATCGATGGGCTCGCAGATTGGCGCGCACCGAAACGCCTTTATTCGGCGTACAATGCTCCGACCACGCAGGTTATATCGGGCGGGTGAGATGAACGTCATCAACGCGCAAAAGCTCGACATCGAGATCGGGAATGCGGCCTCGGTCTCCGGACTTCTCACCCAGCCGCCGAAAGCGCGCGCTTGTTTCGTGTTTGCCCATGGCGCAGGCGCCGGAATGACCCATCCATTCATGGCGGCGATTGCCGGAGGTCTTGGCGAGCGCGACGTTGCGACGTTGCGCTATCAGTTTCCTTACATGGAAAAAGGCAGCAAACGGCCCGACTCTCCGGCGATTGCGCAAGCCGCCGTGCGGGCCGCGGTGGCGGAAGCCGGACGACGTTGTGCGGGATTGCGCCTCATTGCCGGGGGAAAATCGTTTGGCGGACGCATGACATCGCAGGCACAGGCGATGGCGCCACTGGCCGGCGTCGATGGATTGGCGTTCCTGGGATTTCCGCTGCATCCGGCGGGCAAGCCGTCCAGCGATCGGGCCAGGCACCTGTCCGATGTGAATGTCCCGATGCTGTTTTTGCAAGGCGCCCGCGACAATCTTGCGGAATTGAAACTGCTCGAACCTGTCGTCAAGCGTCTTGGCCCGTTGGCATCGTTGCATCCTGTCGAGGCGGCCGATCATTCCTTCCATGTGCTGGTGCGTTCGGGACGGAATGACAGCGATGTCATGAACGAAGTTCTGGATACGCTCGCGGACTGGATCGGCGCGATCGAAACCAGGCGTGCGGTGTCCATGACTCGCGATTGAATCCGCGCCGCCGCCAAACCCTCTCCGAAGTTTTGGTGGCCGCCCGGATTACCGAATGCTAATCAAGACTGATGCCAGCAGCAAAAATCCTGATCGTCAATCCGAACACCACCGCGTCGATGACGCAGACCATTGGCGCCGCGGCACGCGCCGTCGCGGCACCCGGCACCGAGATCGTCGCCGTGACTTCGTCGATGGGACCGGCCTCGATCGAAGGCTTTTATGACGAAGCCTTTGCGGTTCCAGGATTAATTCGAGCGTTGTTGGAGACGCCGGATGCCGATGCCGGAATTATCGCGTGCTTCGATGATACCGGGCTCGATGCAGCGCGGTCTGTCGCGCGCTTCCCGGTGGTCGGAATTTGCGAAGCCGCCCTGGTGACGGCGGGGCAATTGGCCAAACGCATCGCGATTGTCACGACGCTTCCGCGCTCGATCGTGCCGCTTGAAGAGCTTGTGCGCCGCTACGGGTTTGCAGACAGGGCGTCGGTGACAGCGTGCAACGTCGCGGTGCTCGACCTCGAAAAACCCGGTTCAGACGCGGTAGAGAAGCTCAATGCCGAGATTGCGCTCGCGCTGGACAAGGGGGCGGAAGCCATCGTGCTGGGTTGCGCGGGGATGGCCGATCTCGCGCTCACCCTTTCAACAAGATTCGGCGTCCCGGTCATTGATGGCGTTGCGGCTGCGGTGAAGCAGGCCGAAGCCCTGGTGGGCTTGAAACTCACCACGTCCAGGCGTGGTTCATATGCTTTTCCCGCTGCAAAAAGCTACGCGGGGATGCTTGAGCCATTTGCGCCACGATAGGGCATGTGCCGGCAGTCAGCTTGAGCGCGCACCGCCATAGATCTTGTCGCGCAGCCGCCGCATCCCCGTCAGCCATCGCTCCGCGTTGGAGGCTTTGCGCTGCATGTATTCATGCACTTGCGGGTGGGACAGAATCAAAAAGCGTTCGGCCTCCATCGCCTCGATCACGATACGCGCCACCTCGTCAGCAACCATCACGCCATCGACCCGCGCAGCGCTCGGGCCGGGAGTCGTCATTCCCGTCTGCACCGACTGCGGGCACAGCACGGAAACGCGGATGCCGCGATCGCCATATTGAATGGCGAGATGTTCGGCCAGCGCCACCGCGGCATGCTTCGTCACCCCATACGGCATCGAGTCCAGCGAAGCCAGCAGGCCCGCCGCGGATGCCGTGTTCAGCAGATAGCCGGATCCCCGCGCCAGCATGCCGGGCACCAGCGCGCGGGCCGCGAACACGTGGCTCATGACGTGAACCCGCCAGCTCACGTCCCAGTCGGCATCATCGGCGGTCTCCTGCCCCTTGCGCGAGAGACCCGCGTTGGAGAAGAACACGTCGACGGGCCCAAATCTTGTTTCGGCCGCCGCGATCAGCGATTGGATCTCGCTTTCCTGCGCAACATCCGCAGGTACGGCAAGTCCGCCGATCTCGCCTGCGACGCTCGCAAGCCGATCGCGGGAGCTCTTGAGATCGGCGACCACCACGCCTCGCGCACCGGCCTGCGCATAGGCGCGGGCGACCGCCTCGCCAATCCCGCTCGCGGCTCCGGTGACGACACAGACCTTGTCCTTGACGTGCATGCTTGCGCATCCCTGTTTTGCGATGATGATCCGGGCGATAAGCAATTCAACCGACGTAGAGCCCTTTGTCCCGCGCCTGACGAATGGCCAGCCCCGCCAGCATGTCTAGCATCGGGGTAGATAGTCCCGCAGCCCTGGCAAACGCGACCGGCGCTCTGACCAGCGTGTCGATTTCCATCGGGCGACCATATTCGTAGTCCTGCAGGATCGAAGGCTTGTGATCGGGCGCCGGTCCGTTGCGGGTGACGCGCCGGATATCGGGGCAGCAGCTTTGGCCGACCGTCTGCGCCTCTTCGAGCAGGCGCGGCACGACATCGCGCAGCGCGGGGTCCTGCCTGACGCCCTTGGCGGTTTGCCCGGTGATCAGGCACAGCACCGACAGCGACATGTTTGTCAAAAGCTTGGACCAGATTGCCTGCCGGATCCGCGCGGCCGGCGGCGACTGGAACGAGGCTTGCTCGAGCACGGCTCTCAGGCGTTCGATCCGCTCGGTCGGGCGGTCATCGCACTCGCCGACCAGCAGCATGTTTCGATCGGTCGAGTTGTTGACGACAATTCCGGGCTCGACGATCTCATTCGCCGAAAAGATCACGCCCCCGACGATCCTCTCCTTGGAAACGGCGGCGCGCAACCGGCCGCCGGGATCCAGAAACGCAAGGTCGGGCGGCGGCGGATGATCGGGGGGAAGCCCGAGATCGTACCACCAGGGAATGCCGTTCTGGGCAAACACGATCGCCGTATCGTCGCTCAGCAGCGGCGGCAGTCCCGTTGCCAGGCTGCTCAGACCGGTTGCCTTCAACGTGCTGATCACAACATCCTGCGGACCCAGCGTCGCCGGGTCGTCGGACGCCTTGACGCGTGCTGAAAACTCGGCGTCCCCGACCCGAAGCGTCAGGCCTTTCGCCTTCACCGCCGCCAGATGCGGTCCGCGCATCACGCAGGAAACGTCATGTCCTGAAAGCGCGAGCCGCACCGCAAGATGGCTGCCGACGGCGCCAGCACCGAAAACACATATTCGCATCGGGGGAGGGTCCTGTTAGGGGCTTGCTGATGTGGACCCTAGTTTCCACAAGCTGGCCCTGCGGCGCAACAGGTCATGCGGTCGGAGCCACTGCCGCGAGGAAAGTGATAGATCAATGCTGGCGGGATCGGCATATTGCCCGCCTGACAATCGCAAATACCGAACAAAGGGATCGTCAATGCCCGCCAATCCAGTGTTGTGGAACCTTGATGAACGCGGCGTCGCGACGGTCACGTTGAATCGACCGGAAGTTAACAATGCCTATGATGCGGGCCTCATTCATGGCGTGCTGTCGGCAATGGATGAACTGGGCAAGAAAACTCAGCTTCGCGTCGTCGTCCTGAAAGGCAATGGCAAGCACTTTCAGGCCGGCGCCGACCTGAAATGGATCAACGCCGTGAGGCCACAATCGCCTGATGAGAACGAGGCGGTCTCAAAGGCCACCTTCGAAGCTGTTCAGCGGCTCAACCGGCTACCGGTCCCGACCGTCGCACTGGTCCAGGGCGGCTGCTTCGGCGGCGGCACCGGTGTCATTTCCGCGTGCGACGTGGTCATCGCGGCCGACAATGCGGTGTTCTCGATCACGGAAGTTCGATGGGGGCTGACGGCTGCGATTATCATCCCGCAACTGTGCGACGCCATTGGCGTCCGGCAGGTTCGGCGCTATGCGCTGACCGGAGAGCGTTTCGGCGCGCAGGACGCGCTCCGCATCGGTCTGGTGCACGAGGTGGTGCCGCTGGCCGATCTGGAAAACGCAGGCGCAAAAGTCGTGGAGCAATTGCTGGGCAATGCCCCGGACGCTTTGGCCGAAACCAAGCGGCTTGCGATGGAAAGCTCATTTGGCGGAATGAGCGTGGAAGACGATGCCTATGCGCGCCTGGTCCGGATGCATGCGGCAAAGCGCCAGACCTCGGAAGCCTCGGAGGGTCTTGCCTCGTTCGCCGAAAAACGCGCGGCGAAGTGGGCGAGTGGCAAGGCATAATTCTTGTGAAGCCGCTTAGCAACCCCGGCAGATGCTGCGCAGGCTTTGGTAAACCGCGTCGTCTTCCCGACGCATTTGCTGCAGCGATTCCATCGTCCTTGTGTCACCTGTGGGTTCAGGCTTGCGCTTTGCGGCCAGTGCTGCAGCCTGACGCTCGTAACATGCTTCCCGCTCGGCCTTCGCCTGGATGAACCGGCACTGCTCCACCTCTGCCAAAGCGGGAGCAGTGCCGATCAAGAGGCCAAGCAGAGCGGGAACAAGGATGTTCAACGGCGTCGGTCCTTTTCTTGTCTACTTTCTCAATTCCGCGGAGCGCGAGCAACACCAGGCTTGCGTATCAGTCCGCGTACTGAATGCTACAGATACTTTGTCGCCGCGATAGCTAAAATCTCCTGCCCAAGGCATGATCACCCGCTCACCATCCGGGAACCCCAACTTGCCCTCCAAGACCATCGAAGAGCCTGCGCGGCAGGTGCCGCTATACGGCGAATATGAAGTCGTCGTCCTCGGCGGCGGACCCGCCGGCATTGCAGCTGCGGTGGCTGCGGCGCGGGCGGGCCGACGCACGCTGCTGATCGAGCGTTACGGGTTTCTCGGCGGCATGGGCACGGCGGCGGGGGTGACGAATTTCTGCGGGCTGCATGCCAATGTCCATGGCGAGATGCATCGCGTGGTGCAGGGTGTCGCGTCCGATCTCTTGGCGCGTATCGATCGTCTCGGCGGGCTCAACGCGCCGCATCTTGTCCTGGGAAGGATTCTGGCGCAGGCCTACGACACCGCGGCCTACAAGATCGCGGCCGACGATCTGCTGCTGAACCAAAAAGTCGATATTCTCTTCCATGCGCTCGGCGCCGGCGTGGTGATGCATGACGCGCGCCGCATCAGCGCGCTGATGGTCGAGACCAAGGCCGGCCGTCAGGCGGTGCTTGCGGATATTTTCATCGATTGCTCCGGCGATGGCGATCTCGCGGCCTGGGCCGGCGCGCGCTTTGAGGTCGGCGACAATGCCGGCAGCATGCTCTACCCCTCGATGATGTTCCGCCTCAACGGCATCGACCCCGAAAAAGCCGGCGACGCGTGGCGGACGATTCCAGCGCTGATGGAAAAGGCCGAAGCCGCGGGCACGCATCATTTCCCGCGCAAGGCCGCGATCGTGCGGCCGCAGCGCTCCCAGGTCGAATGGCGGGTCAACTTTACGCAATTGGCGCGCGAGGACGGCACCGCGATCAACGGCCTCGAGCCCGACGATCTCACCCGCGGTGAGATCGACGGCCGCCGTCAGGCGGTCAATGCCTTCAACTTTCTGCGCACTGTGCCGGGGTTCGAGAAATCCTACATCGTCGACCTGCCGCCGCAGCTCGGCATCCGCGAAACCCGCCGCGTAATCGGCGGCTATATGCTCTCAGGCGAGGATGTGCTCGGCTGCGCGTCGTTCGACGATACGATCGGCGTCAATGGCTGGCCGATGGAATCCCATGTCGCCGGCGACGTGGTCTTCACATTTCCGCCGATCCCGGAATCGCGCGGCTTCAATGAATTGCCGTATCGCATGCTGACCCCTGAAGGTATCGACAATCTGCTGGTGGCAGGCCGCTGCGCCTCGATGACCCATGACGGCCAGTCGGCGGCGCGGGTCTCCGGCGCCTGTTTTGTGATGGGCGAAGCCGCAGGCACCGCGGCGGCGCTGGCGCTCGGCGGCAACACCATCCCGCGTGACATTGTCGTGGGTAAACTGCAGAACCAATTGAAACAGCAAGGGGCCTTTCTCGGACAGGATCAGAGCATCCCCGAAGGGGTGTAATTGAGACGGAGGAAACGCGATGATGCAGTACACTCGCGCCCGCAAGGCGCGGCCCGGATATGCGCGGCTGGCGTTCGCGAGCCTGCTGGCGATGATGGCGCTGGCCGTATCGCCGGACGCAAGAGCCGACGAAGCGCTCAAGGCAAAGGTCGGCGTACTCCGGCTGTCGTCGTCGGCGCCGGTGTTCATCGCGCAGGACAAGGGCCATTTCCGTGAGGCCGGGCTCGATATCGAATTGAAATTCTTCGATGCCGCGCAGCCGATCGCGGTCGCGACCACGTCAGGCGATATCGATTTCGGCATCACGGCGTTCACCGCCGGGCTCTATAACCTCGCGGGCAAGGGCACGCTGAAAGTGATCGGCGGCATGAGCCGCGAGAAGGCGGGCTATCCCCTGATCGGCTATTTCGCCAGCAACAACGCTTACGCCGCCGGCCTCAAGACGCCAAAGGATCTCGCTGGAAAACGCATCGCGGTGACGCAGACCGGCTCGAGCTTTCACTACTCGCTCGGCCTGCTCGCCGACAAATACGGCTTCAAGCTCAGTGACGTTAAAGTGCTGCCGCTGCAATCGCTGTCGAACGCGGCTGCGGCGCTGAAAGGCGAAACCGTCGATGCGGCGCTGTTGCCGGTCTCGACCGCGCGGACGCTGATCGACGCGGATGGCGCGAAGCTGTTGGGGTGGGTCGGCGACGAGACGCCGTGGCAGCTTGGCGCGGTGTTCGCCTCACCCAAGACATTGGCCAACAAGCCGCTAGTTACAAAGCTTCTCGGCGCGCTGGCCCGGGCCGATCGTGAATATCACGATGTCATTCTGGCCGCCGTCACCGGCGGCAAGGCGCCGATCAACCACACAACAAAACCGCTGTTGGAGATCATCGCGAAATACACCAACCTGCCGGTCGAGCAGGTGGTCGGCAACTGCGCCTATATCGATCCCGACGGTAAGCTCGACGTCAAGAATGTCGGCAACCAGATCACATGGCTGCAGGAACAGGGTTTTGTCGACAAGGGATTCGATGCCGACGCGATCATTGCCAAAGACTATGTGAAGGCGGATTGATGCTCGCGCCAACCGAATCCGTCATTCCGGGGCGATGCGAAGCGTCGAACCCGGAATCTCGAGATTCCGGGTCTGGTGCTAACGCACCATCCCGGAATGACTCCAGTCTGGATTGCTTCGCCACTTTGCTTCTCGCAATGACGACTCTCGGGATCACGGGACCGGAACGCTAAATGGATCTGATCGCTGTCCACATCAGTCACCGGTTCGGCGCGCTCGAGGTGCTCGACGACGTGTCGTTCACGGTGGGGTCGGGCGAGGTGGTCGCGATCGTCGGCCCTTCGGGCTGCGGCAAGAGCACGCTGCTGTCGATCCTGGGCGGATTGTTGCAGCCGAGCGAGGGACTGGCGGAATTGCGCGGCGCCCCGCCGCCGGACAGCCGCAACCCGCTGACGTTCGTGTTTCAGGATTTCGCGCTGCTGCCCTGGTGCACGGTCGAGGAAAATGTCGAATTCCCGCTGCTGCACGCGGGCCTCGGCATGCCCGAGCGCCGCGCCGTGGTCGAGGACGCCTTGCGCCGCACCAGTCTGTCGGATTTTCGCGGCGCCTATCCAAAACAATTGTCGGGCGGCATGCGCCAGCGCGTCGGTATCGCGCGTGCGCTCGCGGTGCGGCCCGCGATTCTGTTGATGGACGAGCCGCTGTCGGCGCTGGATTCGCAAACCCGCGAATTGCTGATGGAGGATTTCATCCGCCTGCTCGCCGATGGCTCGATGGGCGCGGTTTATGTGACGCATAATCTGGAGGAAGCGGTTCGGCTCGCCGATCGCATTGTCGTGCTGTCGCGGCGGCCCGGCCGCGTCCGCGAGGTCGTGACGATTCCTCTGACCCGCGGCGAACGCGGCGACATCGATGCGCGCGGAAAATTGCTCGCGCTGCAGAGCGATCTGTGGTCGCTGATCCGCGGAGAGGCGATCGACGCCGAGCGCGAGGTCCAGCATGCTTGAGCGCCCGAACGATCCGGCCGACGCGCCGCAAGCCGATGGCGAGATCGCGCCGCGACCGGTCAAATTTCGCGGCGCGGGGTTTGCGCCAAGGGCGGGCCGCTATTCGGGCTGGATCGCGCTGGTGCTGGTGATCGGGCTTTGGCAACTGGCCGGCAGCACCGGCTGGGTCAATCCATTGTTCCTGCCGGCGCCATCGGCAATTGCGGTCGCGATCTACAAGCTCGCGCTCAGCGGCGCGCTTTGGCATCATCTGTCGTATTCGATCATGCGTATAGGCGCCGGCTGGATTCTCGGAACGGTCGCCGGCGTCATCGTCGGCTTCGCGATCGGTCTCTCAAGCCTCGCGCGCGGCGTCGGCATCACCTTCATCTCGGCGCTGTTTCCGATTCCGAAAATCGCGCTATTGCCGCTGCTGATCCTGTGGCTCGGGATCGGCGAAGAGCCGAAGATCGCCACCATTGCGCTCGGGGTGTTCTTTTCCACCGCGATCTCGGTCTATAGCGGCGTCGATGCGGTGCCGCGCAACCTGATCCGGATGGCGCAGAGCTTCAATGTGCCGTTTCACACCATCGTGCGCCGGGTGATCTGGCCGGGCGCGCTGCCGTCGATTCTGGCCGGCTTTCGCATCGCCGCTTCGGTCGCGCTGCTGCTGGTGGTGAGCGCCGAGATGATCGGCGCCGAATTCGGCATCGGCGCCTTCGTGCTGCAGGCCGGCAATCTGATGCAGACCGATCAGTTGCTGGCCGGCGTCGTCATCCTGTCGCTGTTCGGCCTCGCGGTCGGACGGCTGATCAATCTATTGGAAACCCGCCTGCTGCACTGGCGGTGAGGGTCCGTCTCGAATAGTTCGTCATGCCCGGGCTTGTCCCGGGCATCCACGTCTCTCTTTGTCTTGCGCCAAGACGTGGATGGCCGGGACGAGCCCGGCCATGACGAACTCTGGATTATTTGCGTGGAGCTGACGCTATTTCGCGCCCGGCGTGTCGTCGCCGATACTGGCTTTGGTCGCCAGCGCGCATTCGCCCAAAATGGTCACAAAGCGTTGCACAGATGACGACGTAACGGATGTCGGAGGGATCGAGGCCGACCTTGCGCAGGCCGCTCTCGATGTTGTGCTCGGCTTCGTCGGCGTTATCCATGGCGTCGACGATGATGATGCCGGCCGAGGTCTTGATCGCCCATGCCGTGCTCCAGCGCGCGCCGAGGAAATACAGCTCGTCCATCACCCGCATCGGCGCCAGCGGCGGCTCCTTCACCATGGCATTATAGTTGTCCATGAAGCTGGGGCCGGGCGTCGCGGTCGCGGTTCGGCACAGCGTGAGCGGCCCGAGCAGATCCG
>WNFO01005699.1_pt1 | contig 10935 bp, 11 predicted proteins | sample 5400251 | NCBI WGS metagenome assembly WNFO01 (sample SAMN13153354, study PRJNA577476) | soil metagenome | isolation source: 100 cm saprolite under Madrone tree | place: USA:California | collected 2016-06-14 | reverse complement strand
TCTTGACGAATGAAAAGTGGCAAAGGGATGCGGGCCGGCATGATCTCGAGCTCGAGAGCTGAAAGATCCAAATAATTTAGAGTGAATGGAAAGAATGAGTCGATGTTAAAATCGTCCTCGTCGGTTGCCTCCGGATCAGCATTATCGTCTACTTGATCCATATTATTGTCGTGATGTCGTGATGTCAAACGTTCTGCTTGGTCGGTTGACTCAAGGAATTCAAGCTTGGCGGTTAAGATAGCATCATCATCTTTGCCACCGGGCTGCGCTTGGTCACGATGAGGGAATTTCTCATTCAGGTTACGTTGCCATTCATCATAATGCCCTCGAGTGAGCACCACCTTTCGGAAAAGTGCCAGTTTATCCCCACAATTCCAAATCTTTGAGTGGACTTCCTTTAACCAGTCGACCTCGGCAGTGTGAGCCATCTCCAGTTTACCTTCAGGCAATGTCTGTTAGATATCCTGAGCAGTGACGTATGAAGCACGCACGGTGTTTGTCCTCTAGGTCTTTAAGCTGCTTCTCTAACTCACGAATGGTCTCCAGATTCCCAGAGTCAGACATACGTGCTCGCTTGAGAGGGGCTTGAACAACGACATCAGTGACACGTCGTAAATGGAGGACATGGATTTGGGGTAGAAGAAAGGGCGGAAAGGGTAACAAGAGAAGATATTAGCGGAATGGTAGTGAATATTCTCATATTGCCACTTACCCTCCCCAGAGTCAGACATACGCCGCATGAGAGGGGGTGGAACAACACCCGACGTGGAACGTTGAATGAAAATGTCGAGAGTGTCAGGTTGTCGAGAAGTTGAAGCTTTATTTGGGAATGTTTTCGCGACTGAATCAGCTAGCTCCAACTGTTTCAAAAAACCCGCCTCTTGGATTCTAATGCATTCGATAGCATCCTTGTATGGCGTGACAGAGATGGGGTCCTTGGGCTAAAGCGGTGTGGTCACCCGTAATGTCAGAGCTAATTACTAGTAATAACGCACCTCTGAGAGAGTGAGGCTTGCGGCATTGACCCCTAGAAGGTTGCTCCTTTCTTCCTTAATTTGTTCCCTCAGGTCATGAATGGTATGGTCAGGTGAAATGGAGATGCTGAAGATCTCGCTTCCACCTTCAATGTAGTACCAGAGTTTGGTCATCATAGAAAGGGTAAGGAAGGGGGGTAATATGGTGCTCGGGGTGTGTCGGCTGTAGGCTTGTCCAGTCCACACCAATGGGGTCTGCAAGCACGCCTGTGACATCCTCGGACCCAAGACTGCGGTGTGGCAATTTATTGTAACTTAACAGCTATTAACAAACGTCAACTAAATATCAATTATGTAACGAGTGACTTACAATAAAAGTGGGTGACGTCACAAAGGGCTGGACTCCACTCGATTAATGGCGGCCTTCATGCTGTCGGCGGGCTCTGGCCTAGTTCTAGCCTATTTCTAGTCACAGTGGCATAGTCCCGGTTTCAACCATTCACGCCCTTGCTCTCCGGTCTCGTTCAACTTGCGTCATTGAAGAGTAACGCTTGCAGAAAGTCATGAGCAAAACTTTCTAGTTAATTACGTCTATTCATTGCACGGCGCAAAGCCACTTCAACTGAACTACTAGAGAATGCCAGTTGCCGCTTGATCACCCCCCCTGTGCTCTCCAGTGAAGAGACACATCGGCTGACACAAACACGAATGCGCTGTCTAATTGTAGAAGCCGACCACAAAACGTTTGTTATATAAATCATACATCCGCCAGATCTTCAAAAATCAACCCAAAGAAACGGTTTAGGAGTGCCAACTACTTACGATTATGCCATCTCCTATTAAGGACAGGGTGCACAAGCAGGCCAGTTTAGCGATAATACTTGGATGCGAGACGTCTTCGTAGAAAACTTCATTACTCTCTCCCGTTCGATAATCCAATCCATATTGTGCTCGGATCCAGACGACGACGGTATACTAGGAGAAAGACAACAAGGTAAAGAATGGTGCCGATGTGAGGGATGAGTGACTGTACCAAAGTCGCCAGTAGAAGCATCGCGAATGACACCGGGAGAACCTTCATGTGTTGTTGACGAGTGCTTTCTGAGGCATTGTGATACACGATTGCCGTCGTAATCATAAAAAGTGCGAAGAAAAGGCCTGCCAATCGACATCACATCGTCAACAAGGGACGACGAACGTTTTCTCTTCTTGAACACACCATAGAGGAACGTTGTCAGAAACAACGAAGCAAGCAGAGCTCGTTCTAGTGCCAGTGCTAGTGAAATGGCGATATGTCAGTTCGGCGGTGCGATCGGGCTCTACTACAGTAGTAGGCTGACGAAAGTCACTTCGAGAGAGACGAAGTTTGTGATGACTGTATCTAGACCAAACGTCAGCATATTTACAGAGAAACAAGAGGGCATATTTAGCCAGGAGCCAGTACCTTGGTCATGGGTACCAGGCGCGTTATCTGTCATCTCTACTTCGAATTTCGAGGCGTGAGTCGACTGTTCCTCTCGCACGTGGACGCCACGCATCAACGGTCGACTTGCTCAGGGACTCATGTTGCCTAGGGACCAGTTACGGGCGTTACGCCCACATGTCGCGGGTTAAAGGTGTTCACGAACGTGCTAATCTGTGCTGTGAAGCTCCTCTTTGTTTGGGTTGCATTAAGGGCGTTGCGTCGTTTATCACCGACATGAAGCGCCGTCTATTTGGTCGTCCCCACGTTGACCGGAGAAAGTCCGTGACTCCGCTACTGTCCAAGAAGACCAGATTCTGGATCAGCAGTGCCCTGAGCGCTCGGACAATAATATTTCCTTGATTTCGTTTTCTCATCGTTGTGAATCTTTCTAACTACACTGTATGGCGACAAATGAAACAAATGCAAGAAAAGTGTGTTAAATATTTACTGTTTTTCAAAAACCACTCAGAGCAGTCTGGATGGCCGTGGCAAGAACAAGTCAAGAAAGCGAATTGCGACGAAAAAATTCAAGTGTTCAAGACTGCACTGAACCAAAGCCACTTTGACAGTTCTGCAAGGCGATACTCGCCGAGCCGCTACGCATATAGCATATCTTCGCTTTTGCACAGGCAGTATTGCACGGACTCGTGCGCACGGATTGTTTACCTTGGAAATTTGTAAACGTCTGACCAACAAGAAACATGAGCTGATAAACAGCGAAGCAGAGAAACGCGGGAATCCTCGCACCGAAACAAGGCTCGTGTCCGCTTCCATTTCTGGAGGCAGAAAAAAGGGAAATTAGAAAGAGAGAAGTATGGAGAGGATAGGCAAGTGGGAGACGCACTCTCGGTCACGCGATGCCACCACGTCGCGTTTAGTGGGTCGTTCGCACCCCAGGTGATACCCGAGCCGTAGGCCTCACGCGTACTGTACTCGTAGAGATACGTAGGACCAAACTTGATTTGCGCATCCAAGTTGTGGTAGGAGTTTACATCACTCCACCACCTGTACCGCGTGGGGTCATCCTTGTGCACCTCCATGTTTCAGCTTGTATGCAACTCACGTATGAGCATCTAGGACTTCAAATGTCTGGTAAGGGTATGAGCCAAAAAGAAGCGAGCGAGTCTATAACAAGAGGCAGCACGTACGGCAGAGTCGACTTCATACACGCGGAAGCCCGAATTCAAATTCGTGAGTGGCGTGATTGATGGCCCCATCCAGGACGTCGTGAGTGCCGTCTGAGCACTAACGTTCGTCGCATTATTGGCGTAGAAAATCTGCATTTGCAAGGAATTAAAAAATTAGGAAATCCCATTAAAATCCAATGGCGGACCGAGAACTGGTCTTCGTGAGTATGACCGAAGAAGATATCTGTGGAACTACATAAGGCTTCAGGTTATCTCAATGGCTACGGAGGACTCACTTGCGATAACATGTGGGGAGAAGCGGTCGACTCTGATATCGGAGATGAGCCAAACGACTAAAAGAAAGGTTGACATCTGCCTTACATTTGGTAAACTATACGAAGATGTCAGCTCTCAAAGAAATGCGATGTGTGCATGACACGCACAGAGATTACTTTGCGACTCCAACGCATTTGAGCCATCCCAACCGGTAAGAACATGACCTATGATCCAAACTGGTGGAAAGGGTCACCAACCGTACAAGAACGGCAAGCTTAAGAGACATGCCTCTCTCCCCCTTGTCTTCCGCGTCCTGCAACTCATCCGTCAAGAACCGTAACATACCCGAAACGTCGGGATGAGTGAGGTTGATGTAATTGAACAAGTTCGCGCTACGGACGATTGATTCTCACGAACATCTCAATGTGAGATAACCATACCGGTACCCTGGATCGCGTGACCTGTGTCAGTTATTCTCTTTTTTAATCTAGGAACGCAGCGATGCTTACATAGGTCGGTGTTGAGGGAAATAACTCGCAACCCATCATTACGCTGAACACTGTACGCAGCGTAATGCGTGCGTGCCTGGGCCACCGAAGATTGCGGTAGCCACCCTTCTACTTCCCATAGACCCGAAACATGGTCATAGTTCCTAACGAAAATATCGTCAACCTTTCCTTATTTGAGACCCACGAACGATGCTGACCAGCTGAATTGTTCGGCCAGCGTACCTCCCAGTGCGTGAGGAGCATCCTGGGCTCTGCAATGTGTAAGCAGCTGCTTTGTACTCTTTAACGACGGAGGGCATACTGGTTGTAGCTGTCGTGATTCCCCAATGCAGCGTAAACCGGCCCAGAGCCCAAGGTACGCTTGAATAGGTCATACATCACAGCCTATCTAGGGATGAGTATTAATGAATCAGCTAATCACCCATGCATGCCTACCTCCGTGTACATGATATAGTCCCTAAACCCCCATTAGAATATACATTACTGCTCAAAGGAACGGGTCTCACCTAGAGAGTTCATTTTCCGGATCGTGTGAGACGAGATCACCCGTGTATATGGACCAATCGAAGCCCGTATTCTCTGTGCCAGCAAGAACAGGAATGGTCTCGAGAACGGCAGCAGCGAGCGAGAACGGAGTGTCGCTGTTTCATGTCACGGTCAGGATCGGGGCCGGTCAATCAACAATTCTGCTCATTCCTATGCCAAGTTTCTGACGCACCATTGGAACCAACCGTATCGTGGCGCTGGAACAAGCGGATCGTTTGGGCTATTTGGGTTAGGGTTATTCGCGCGACAACACATGCCCGAAGTGCAGTTTCCCTCCGAGCCTGTCGCGTAACCTACAGTACATGTCAAATGGTCATACGTAAGCTAAACACCAATATGGGTAGAGAGGGAGAAGGTTAGATGGTTCGAGCCGCGCACCAGGCCACTCTGGGACTGGGAAAGGTACGTGGGATTCTATACCCAGGGGCACAATGAAATCAAGAAAAAGGCTTTCAGACGCACGGGGATCGATATGGAAGTCCGATAAGTGAAGCACCTTGACGCGGTTCCCACTCGGTTTCTTTGGCGGCGGCAGTGGATTGGGCTTTGGTTTGGAAAACCAGCCGGTGAGGTTCAGGGGTGGTGTAGGTGGAAGCGGACAGGACTTCGAGATGAAGTTCTGGCAAAGGAGCTAGAGAAAAGATAGATAACACAGACAACAGCAGTCAAATATCCGATGCAGGGTTCCAGCGTCACCGTACGTACCTGGCCATCATACCCCGAAATGTTCGCATTAGCCACTACCTGCGTAAGTACAGAGCCAAGCGTCGTAGCGCCATATGTGTTGTTGCAACTGCTGGAGAGCTTGAACTGCTGACATAGGAAAACGAAGAAAGGGGGGGTTTGCTCGGGCGCAGCGAGCGAGAGGGATTTGGCAATCTGAAGGGAAGCGGTACAGAGCGTGCAACTGTTGTTCGCAATGACGGGGTTAGTAAACAGCCATTTGACTTGACTCTGGGCGTTTTGCAAAAGAGCTTCGTCGGGAGCACGGGGTGGGAGAGGGTGGGGATCCTGGGTGTCAACCTGCGCGAGAACGATGAGGATGGTGCAGTGTATATAGAGATGCTAAACGGGACCTTGTACCTGGGGTATGTTATTCGGGTCGGTGAGTCCGGCCGGATATACTTTGTGCTATAAATATACATCAGGGAATTAAATGCTTCACAAAATGAGTAATATATGCGCACGAGCACCGGGTCGGAAATCACGGGTTGGGGTTGGGCCGAAGTGGCCGTGGGGTTGTTGTAATAAGAGTTGTATAGGCTGGTAGGAAACGCACCCGGAGGGGCGTACGAGGAGGGCACATAGGTGACAGCGCAGGTGACAGCGCAGGACCGCAAGGCGAGCACAACACAGATCAGGAGCAGGAGAACGCGAGCCATTTCGGATTACCGTAAATCCCGCGGGTGTGCACGGGGAAGAGCTGGGGGAGACAGGACGGCCGCAAGGGAGATAAATAGTAAAAGCACATTGCAGCTGACAGGCATTTTGTATTGGGGCGTCTGTGTACAAGAGGAATGAAGCCGAGAAAAGAAGCTAATTTTGCGCCAAGGCAGTGTGCGCGCACATGCGACCAGGCCATGTGTGAAAGTATGTAATACTGTAGATGGCATGATGATGGCCTAAGGTGGCCTAGTACGTCTCTAATCCGACTGGTGTGATACTGGACCGCTAGATGCGGGTATGTAGTCATACAGTAGTGCAAGATGCATATATTATATCCACAGTGATGATAATCATAAAATACGTCGAGTCATGGCGTGAAAGTGTGATGAGTCAAATCCGATGTGATGATTGATGAGTGTGGCACGTGCGCCGGTTTAGTGGCCTGGGGCATGAGTCGGGAATTCGAGGGATTTTGCGGGGCTGACCCAACGCCGCTAAACTAAACAGGCATCCGGGTGAGCTTAGCCATGAAGGAAGCAGCAAGGACTCACTATATGACAGACTACGCAGAGAAACCTCAGCTCGGTAGCGTTGAGCCTTCATTCGACATGCAGTTCTCGCTGCCCGTCGGCAGTTTGGCTGGGTGTCGCTGCGGCCTTGGTAGAACCGTGGCGCTTCTTGTGCGCGCGCGCGCGGACCCTCTCCTCAGCTTGTTTACGTGATTCCATCCAGAGACGTAGAGTGTAATCACGGAGGGACTGAGAGTAGAGGACAAGAGGGTCGATGGGGGGTTTCACGGGGCCTTGTTGTGGGGGTATGAACATGATAGGGGCCCGCCGAAGGACAGGACACTGATTTGATATGGGTAGTAGTTAAGATGGGGGCAGACAAATGGACCGAAGCGGGGGGGAGTGGTGGACGCAGGAGAGATTTATAGCGGGATGAACGGCAAAAAATGGAGGAGTTGTACGGCATATTGAGGCCCCGGAGGATGCCTCTTATTTCTCATGCGAGTGGGGCTTGTGTGGCACTCCGCCCATTCGTTAAAAGTATCATCAGCTCAACAAAAAAATACCACGCTTCTTCTAATTGCCCAAATAATTCGACGACCATCACAGCGCCGGCAGTCAACAAAGTATATGTTAGCTCTGTTGGCTCACAGCCCATCCTGAGACAGAAAACTATTGCTTACGTAACATAACTACACCACGCGAAGACCCGGAGTTATCCGAGAGCGCCACACCGTGGCTTTCCACCACTTTTCCACCCTCCTCCCTTACTCACAAATTACTGCCGCAAATGTCCTCGACACTATTGACGTTTAGGTTATTGTCACGCTTGGGGGAAGGTAATACTGTAAAGACTCTAAGGCTTCCTATAAAAAAACCATCTTGCCGAGTTACACAGCCTAAACCAACACACTGACCGGATCTGCTCCGAGCAAATGTTTGACATATCTGGTCCGATCTGGCGGATCCTGTGATACATTTATAGTGTTTCGTACTGCTTTCCGCCGATGATACATGTTCCGCTCACGTATTGTAGAGTTATCAGGGCGCAAAAAAAGGGTCAAAAGGTATCCAAAGGTGCCCAAAAATGTCACATTCATGGATGGAGCTGCTGCTGAAACCTGTCCACCTGCTTTTCGCCAGACTAGTATAACTGCTCTCCTTTGCAATGTCAGTCACGGACTACAATGTAGAAAACATTCAAGACGGCGGTTTTTTTTCGGATCTCGATCTCGATCTCCACAGCGCCAAAGGGGACACAATGGTGGGCGTGGGACATAAGTCGCCTATCGCCCAACTAAGTTACTTCACAACTGAGCGTAACCACGTTTTGATCATCTCTCGGCTCCCGGCTGGGACGTACATACAGCTCCAAGCCATGTTGGCGAAATTATTTTCCGGGCTTCGCGAAGCAAGGACTCACCGCTTCGATATCATAGTCGGACTATTTTTGGGATAGCGGATGATCTACATTCGTCCCTAGTGCGGTGGAGCGAAGCATTTGGTGAGAGTGTGTCTAGCATCGTATGGCTCAAATCATACGTGTATCAGGGATTCGGTACGTCTTTTGAGCTCTGTCAAACCTTGGTGTAGCGATGCCCGCTTGATAACTGCCTGGTGTCGCACATGCGCAGGAAGTCCGTCGACAACGCGCTCATCACTGACTCCACAGTTTCAAATGGATTCCTCCATGAGGTTATCTGCGTCTCCACACTGCCCCATTGAAATATCATAAAGCTGACAAAGCTGACCAAAGATCCGGTTCTCTTTCTGCCATTCTTGGCTATCGGTGTGCTTGTTACTCGGGAGGGAATGTCAGGACAGAGAGCACAAGACCGGATCACCTGGGCACATTGCAACGTTCAGCGTAGCTCGGGTACTCCTCTTTCCTGGCATCGTTTTGTTTTCCTGTATAAGGAAATAAACTCATTCCCCAAGGCCTTGCTCCACGGTGGTAATAAATTAATTTGAATGTGGCAAAATATGCACATGGTTTTATGGATAGATTAAACTGCTTCACTAACCAAAGGAAGACCACTTCCGTTCGCCGTTCGCACAGCCTCATTCCCAAAACTGTGAAAGGGCGCATACCGAATCATGAGATGAGATAATTGGACTGTAATACTTTGGTCTCTTGTATTGAGGACGGAAAACAATGTGACCTCCATACCCGTCGTTACCAATTTCTGTGTGTCAACGTGATTCCTCGCCGGTTGTTATTTTTAACAGTAATCATACTGACACGACAGGCAGGAGCGGATAAACGGAGCCCGCTTGGTCGATAAATTTTAAGTAGATATAGTCTGCTTAGTGAAAATTTGAATTGATAAATACATAATCAGACCATATTTATTTAAACTTTTCAACCTAATATCGGTTATCAACTTCATTTGATCCCTCTTAGTCAACCATACTAGTAAGCGGGCTCCTTGATCTCGTGCGGCGTTGACTGGCTTGTGAATATTTTCACCAAGGAGGCGCTGCAACGCTGTTAGTCATGAATATGCACGAATTATGACACTTCTAGCAACGACATACTCACCTTGCTTGGGCACTAATGTCCGCCGTTCACGTCAAAAATGAAAATGTGAGTGTTGCTCATATTTTATAATGAGTCTATCCGAGTTAACGCGAACAATTTCTGATATGGCCCAGGGAGCCCCCAAAGGATAGTTCTCTTTGAGACACCTAGTCACCGACCATTTTGGCGTGGAATTAGTTTCAGCTACTGGCAGTTCTGTCTTGCTACTATAACGGACCGCTTTGGCTACAAGCAAATCCGTGAAGAGTTTGATCACAACATCCAGAATATCTTAACCTTTGAGACCCTTGGTGAGAGCCGCCCCCGATGCATCGAAACTTTTGGGACTTAATGTGCTTAGAACAATTCTGGTTTGTTTGAATCAACAGTAGTAGATCCGCATTCCCATATTCCATTTTCACTTGTCCTCGACGTTTTTTTTAGTAGGCTCAGCCCCTACATCCCGGGGCCCACACACACACCCTCACACGTTTCTTTCTTCAGCACCCGGCTTGATTCTACTGTACCTGACTTCAAAACAGAATTCGCAACGCCGGATCCAGAACTCCTTGTGGTATCTCCAGAGTATCTTTAAATCTATGCTGCAAGTGCAGAATTTGCCCACTAATCATGCGCTGCTGAGCATATGGGACCGTCGGACCGATATTTGCGGCAGCTTGAGGATATTTCTCTGGCTGTCGACGTCATTAGCCGAATAGCCCGCTTGCGACTATTGTCGCGCTCCTAGATGGGAACTAGTCAAATTTCTTTGGCGCAATCGCATCTACTTCTTGGTCGCAACTCCAAATTCGATGGTTTATTCCCACTCATTCTCCCCCCTGGTACCTCCTGACCATCCACGCTCATCCTAACTGTGACATACTCTGCACAAAGTGTGTGCCTGCAATCAAATATATCACTCGCGTTTACTAAAACGCCGTTATCAACATCCATCGCTAGATTGTCCATAAGGTCATGCATGAGGTACAGAAGACAGATGGGCGACGGTACCCTCGCGTACTGTACCTTTCCACGGAGTCACCGTCTACTACCCCATTAGGGTCCTACAAACCCGTTTTCGATCTCGCCTCGGCCTCCCGTACCCTTTCTGCACCAGAAAGGGCCCGTTCGACTCTCCGGAAAGGCCCTAGTCTGTTCCAGCTTTCATAAGAGGGGCGAAAGTCAACACAGCGAGCAAGATTCACAGAGCTCCTCGATGCGTGCCCTTGATCTTTTGCCCTTCTGAGCAACGAAAGCGCGGTCGCTTTCGTGACCAGAATCTCAAGGGGCCTCCAGCTCCAGTGATGGAGATAAACATACCCCCAGGAAGCCCGATAAGATGGCTGATGAGACGCAGAGATGGTACATCAAGCCTCGGAATATCTTTATTCTCCGATCAGACGCAGATTCTAGACACCCCCTCTACAAGGCAAGCCACCGACATCAGTGTCGGTCATCAACGCAAGCGATTAGGAGCCATGGGTAGTAAGCAGTAGTAGTCTACATTTTACCGTACCGTGGTGGGTGGGACTGCATGCTGTAAAATTGGGGCGATTATCGCGTGCGTCCTGTGCAAGTACCCTCGCTCTTTTGCACTGATATTCTCACTAGTGGCACCGCCG
>WNFO01005696.1_pt1 | contig 10936 bp, 5 predicted proteins | sample 5400251 | NCBI WGS metagenome assembly WNFO01 (sample SAMN13153354, study PRJNA577476) | soil metagenome | isolation source: 100 cm saprolite under Madrone tree | place: USA:California | collected 2016-06-14 | reverse complement strand
CACCGGTTTTCGCCCCGGAATTGCTCCATGCGGGGCAAGAGCCGCAGCCCCAAGGCGAAAACAACGGCGTTGGCGATCCAGATTCCCGCGGCCGGCGTCAGCGTACCTTGCCGCGCAAGTCCCGCCCCCATGACAGACATCAAGTAATAAGAAGAAATGAGGACTACCGCCAGTAACGCCCCGGCCGCCCGACCGCCGCGCCGCGGCTGCGCGCCCAGCGGAACGGCGATCAACGCAAAAGCAAAGCAGGCAATCGGGAACGCAAAGCGGCGGTGAAGTTCCACGCGGGCCTCGCGCCAACCGGGGCCGTTGTCATTCAAAAGTTCGCGAATCGAGCGCTCCGGATTGTTGAGTTGCCGCCGTTGGGCAACCGCCAGCCCACTGAACTCGATGGGCAGGTCGCTCTGGCCGAACGTCGTGACAGAGTAGTGGTCGGCATCTTCGCGCGAGAATTCGTGAGTTGTGCCGCCGCGCAGATGGAGTTCTACCTTGCCTTGTTTCGGTTCGGCAATGACAATCGCGTTCTCCGCCAGCGTCAGGCTTGAGCCGCCCTCTCCGCCAGTCTCCGCCAGAAACACGCCGTGCCATTGGGTTCCGCTGGCCGACACATCGTTGACGTACAGCACCAGCCTCGGGAAGCGTTCGTCGAACACGCGCGGTTGTAACTGAAAGGAAACCTGCGAAGTGATCAGATCGGCCTGCTGCGAACGAAACGTCCGCAGCGCCAGCGGTCCGAGCCAGGCGGTCATTGCCAGCGTCACTACCGCGCCGGTGAGCGCCAGCACACCAACCGGAAGCAAAATCCGGCGCCGGCCAATGCCCAGCGCCGTTAGCGCGATGATCTCACTATCCGCCGACATGCGCCCGAGCCCCAGCAGCACACCGATCAGCGTGGCCATCGGCACGGTAAAGACAAACACGGCAGGAAATATGCACAGAAAAAGCTTTAGAACCTGTGCGCCTGAACCGCTGTGGCGCACAAAGAGCTCCATCAAGCGCACCAGTTGTGGCACGAAAAAGACAAAGGTGAAGACGACAAGTCCGAGGAATGCGTGGCGGAAAACTTCGCGGACGATATACCGGTCCAGGATGCGCATGACGCGAACGGTGAGTGTAACACGGTCGCGACGGCGTTCGGCTTGTCGCCCCCCTCCGCCCTCTTCTACCGTCTGATGAAAACGCCAAAACTGCTATTCTGAGGACACGCGATGAGCATGCTCAAGATCAGCTGTTTTACTCAGTTGTCTAAGGGCGTTCGACCAGCGGCCAAAATCGCCAATTCCTCAGCACGCTGCTAGAGTTCCGCAAGTGTCTCCTTTAGACTCGTGCACCTTGCTGCGCACGAAGCGCGGACTCTCCAGGTAAGCTCAACGCTCCACGATCTGCCAGTCGGCAATCCTCCAGATTACAATTCCAGAAAATTCCAACCGCAGCTTCGATGCTCGATCGGTGCCTGTCCAATGGTTGCGCACCACCACTTGTCGTCCTCGGCGATCAGGTCTTCGATGCTCACTTGTTTGAGCGCCGCCCCGACGTACTGTATGGCCCCCGCAGGGCCCGTCGGCAGTCCGGGTGGCACGTCGGCCCCGTGATCCACAAAGCCGGCAGTGAAATGCACTTCACCGACTCGCAGGTTGTTGCGGTTCGCGAATTCCTCAAAATGATTGCGGATGAACTCCTTCATCTCCCCGTGAGTCATGCCGGTCTTGGGACTCCTACCTTCCAATTGTTCCGCTGATGTGCTCATCCGGCGTCTCCCTCCTCAAGCGGACGCCGCTTGATCTCGAAATTCCCGGACATTAGCCGTCAGATATTGATCAAGGGTCACGGGCTCGCGTTCGATCAAGGCCTTTAGCAAGCCATCGGTCTTCGCACCTCCACCCTGCTTGTAATACTGCTGCAGTTCCAGAAGCGCCGTCACCTGCCACTCCGGCATACCCAGGCCAAGCATCGCCTCGCGCTGCGCAGACTCGGGAATGTCCACGTAATTCACCGTACGCCCCGCAACTCTGGAAATTCGCTTCGCCAGCTCTTGGTTCGATATCGCCTCCGGCCCATGCAGCTCATAGGTCTTCCCGGAGTGCGCGCCTCCCTGAAGCGCTTTGACGGCGACAACGGCAATGTCACCAACGTCCAGATAGCTGACTTTCGCGTCTCCCATGGCCGCATAAAACGTGCCCTGTGCCCGAATGCTGGGGGCGTTGTAGGCCACGATGTTCTGCAGAAATCCATTTGGTCGCAGGATCGTGCAGCTGATTGCTGTGGCCTTGAGCTTGTCCTCTACCTTGCGGTGCCAGCTCGGAAATGACTTCGGATAATCTCCTGCTCCGAGCGCCGAATTAAGCACCACGTGCTGCACCCCGGATTCCTTACACCCATCCACTACATTGCTCTCCAGCTCGACGAGTTGAGGAATCGGAGAACACACTACAAACACAGAAGTCACTCCGTCCAGAGCCTTGCTGAGACTCTGCTTGTCCGCATAGTCCGCCAGCCTGGCCTCGCATCCCGACGGAGCCTTAGCGGCCTCCTCCTTTGACCTGTACATGGCGCGGACTTTGGACGCCTTCCGGATCGCTTCCTGCAATACCGCTTTGCCCAAACTGCCGCTGGCACCAGTAATAAGAATCATTTTCATGCTCCCATTCTGTGTAGCCCGCGGGGGCCGGCCGAATTCAGGCTGACTCCTGCGAGCCGCATACATCAAGGGCATGGTATAACAGCCCTGTAGTGCGGTGAAGTAGGCACAAATTTGTAACCTCGGGGCCCTCGGATGAAGGTTCACCACGGCTGTCCGGTTCAAGCGACCATCCACGTCCTGAGCGGCAAGTGGAAAGTCCAGGCGGTCCGCTGCGTTTCGCCGAACTCCGCAATCTTCTCCGAGGCGTGAGCGAAAAAGTTCCCGCCCCGCAGCTTCGTGGATTGGAAAGGATGGTGTCATCCGCCGCACCGTAGTGCGCTCCTCGCCGCCCAAGGTCACCTACTCCCTCAGCCTTTCCGGCCAAACATTGATCCCGCTCCTCGAAGACCTATGCGACTGGGGCTGCAAACAATTTGGCATCACCCCGAATCTACCCCACCAGCCCTACCCCGCAAGAACGTCGTAAACGCCGGCTTGGCGCCCAGCCATTCCTTCCGGGCGTTTCCTACCATGCATCGTGGGATGGCAAACTCTCCCTAAACTAGGAGTAAATTCCATGCAAATAACTTCTCAAGCGTGTGGCAAGAGCATCCGAACCAATTGCCGGTTCATGGCCCGAGTTTGCGCAAATTGTGCCCGGACCGGAATTCGAAGCAACTTAGTGGGTCGGGGAGCGTCGAACCAAACTACAGAAGAATGCGTACATAGACTTGAAAGAGGGCCATGAACGGGTCAAATGACCCGCAGTACCAAGAGCGGGGCGTATAGCCCCCGAGGTGGGGACAACTATGGGAACGCTGGGGCAGGATATCCGGTACGCGCTGAGGAACCTTCGGAAGGCGCCGGGATTTGCGGTGGTGGCGATCATTACCCTGGCGCTGGGAATTGGTGCTTCAACGGCGATTTTCAGCGTGATTGACAATATCCTGATGGAGCCGTTTCCCTATCCGGATGCACAGCGATTCATGTCCGTACAAATCCACGACGCGGAGCGGACCGAGCCCGGCGGTCGAGCGGGGTTCAGCGGGCCGGAATTTATAGATTATGTAGAGCAGAATCATGTTTTTGACCGGGTAATTGCCAACGACAACACGGACGTGCTGTATCGTTCGGGAGAAGGGACGCTGCGGTTCGACGGGAACTACGTGACGCCGGGGACCTTTGAGTTTTTGGGGATGCCCGCGCTGCTGGGACGGGTGATGCAGACTGCGGACTACGAGCCGGGAGCTCCGCCAGTGTTCGTGCTGCGCTATAAGACTTGGGTGAAAAGCTTCGGGGCCGATCCGGGCATTGTGAACAAGACGTTTGTGCTGAATGGAGTATCGAGAACGCTGATTGGAATCATGCCCCCGCGATTTGGATGGGGCAACGCCGACCTGTGGATACCAAAGAAGCCGGACCGGGCCGTAGCGACCACCGCTGTGGCCGGGGCGTTCCCGCAGTTTTGGTTCCTGCTCGGGCATCTGAAGCCGGGCGTTTCCATGAAGGAGGCGGAAGCGGACCTTGCGGTGGTGGCCAACAGGCTGGCGAAGGTGTATTCGAAGGACTATCCGAAGCATTTCACCGTACAGTTGGAGTCGTTGACGAACCTAGTGGTGGGACGATTCAAGACCACGCTTTTCATTGTATTGGCGGCCGTGGGGTTGCTACTGTTCATCGGGTGCGGAAACGTGGCGAATCTTCTGCTGGCAAGAGCGACTACACGGGAGAAGGAGTTTGCGATCCGGTCGGCGCTAGGCGCGAACCGGTGGAGACTGATCCGACAGCTTCTGGTGGAGAGCCTGATTCTGGCGACCGGCGGGGCGGCGGTGGGAACTCTCCTGGCATGGGGAGGGTTGAAGTCCCTGGTGGCGCTGATGCCGCAAAATATCATCCCGGCGGAAGCGGTAATTCGGCTGAATACGCCGGTGCTGGCGTTTACGCTGGGTGTAGCGATGCTAACCGCGTTGGTGTTTGGTCTGGTGCCGGCGCTGAAGGCGGCACGCAAGGATTTGAACGAACCGTTGCAGGATAGCGGCAAAGGAATTAGCGGGGGATTCCGCCACGGACGACTTCGCGATGCGGTTGTGGTGCTGGAAGTGGGCCTATCACTGACGTTGCTGGTAGGGGCTGGATTGCTGATGCGCAGCTTTGTGGCGCTTCGCGAGGTGCACCTCGGGTTGCAACCGGATCATGTTCTGGTGGCGAGGCTTCCGCTGCCAGTGGACAGGTATAAGACCGCCGATCAGGTGGCGGGATTCTACCGGCCGCTGTTGCAGCGGCTGAAAGCATTGCCCGGTGTCCTGGAAGCTACAGAAACGAGCACGCTGCCGCCATACGGTGGCATTCCGAGCGACATCGAGATTCCCGGCAAGACGCACGGGGAAAAATGGAACGCCATGTTTCAGCTTGTCAGCGAGGGATATTTCCCAGTGCTGAAAATCCAGTTTGTGGACGGACGGAGCTTCACGGAAGCGGAAGTGAGCGGAGCGCGCAAGCTCGCGATTGTGAACCAGACGTTTGTGAAAAAATATTTGGCGAATGAAAATCCGATCGGGAAGCAGGTAAGAATCGCGCAACTTGCGAATTTTGAAGATCCCGTGAAAGAGCCCATGTTTGAAATCATCGGACTCGTGGCGGACGCAAAGAACCGTGGCTTGCAAGATCCAGTCGAGCCCGAGATTTGGATACCGTATACGGTGACGGGTTCGGCGTTCCGCGGAATTCTGGTGCGGACGGCGAAAGATCCGATGGCGATGATGAACGCGGTTCAGCAAGAGATCTGGGCCACGGATCGCAACGCAGCCGTGACCCTGACCGGGACACTCGAGGGGTACATCAGTCAATTTTCCTACGCGGGACCGCGATTCGGGTTCATGCTCATGACCATCTTCAGCTCAATTGGCCTGGTGCTGGTAACGCTTGGCGTTTACAGCGTGCTTGCCTACACGACGGCGCGCAGAACGCACGAGATCGGGATACGTATGGCACTGGGAGCGGAAGGCAGGGATGTCGTTAGGTTATTGGTGCGAATGGGGCTGCGATTGGTGGCCATCGGCGTGGCACTTGGGCTGCTCGCCAGCCTGGCGCTGGGGCGAGTGATTGGGACGCAGCTTTGGGGAGTGTCTCCATACGACCCGTGGACTCTCACGTGCGTTCCCGCCCTGCTCATTATAACCGGGCTGCTGTCGTGCTGGGTTCCAGCACGCCGCGCCGCGAGCGTGGATCCATTGGTTGCACTGCGATACCAGTAAGTCATGGCCCGGGAGAGGGCGACAGCGAAGGATGAAAATAGCCGGGGTCTCGGTCTTGCCGAATCAACAACTTAGGGCTTTCTTTCACAGGAGACTTCATTCGTTTTTGGCACACCACCCGCCTGGCATGAAAACAAGGCGGCTCCAGGAGAAACATCCTGAGAATGCCAAACCCATTTTCATAGTAGTAAAGACCCGTTGCGACCCGCTTGACCCTGCTGACGGAAAAATTCTGTCCTGGTTCCGCTGCCCCCTGAATTCCTCGCGCCACAGACAAATCTCGCTCATCGGCACTGCGAAAGCCCGCCGCTCGAAGCTCGGCCCCGTTTCTCTTACTGTCGAATACATGATAGTTTTTCTTACAGGGGTTTTTTCTAAGACAGTATTGGCGGGCTCTAGTCTATCGAATCGGGCCTGAACCGCCGCTTCGACCTTCGACTGTCAGCCGGACACCCTCCGGTCACGGATCTAGCACGGGAGAGACGCGAGCAATGAAGCGGGTTCATCTGGTTGTCTTGTGGCACATGCATCAGCCGCAGTACCGCGACCCTGAAAGCGGACGCTATGTCCTCCCCTGGACGCGCCTGCACGCCCTGAAAGATTACTGGGGAATGGTCGACGTGCTCCGCGGATTTCCCAACTTCCATGCCACCTTCAACGTCGTGCCTTCCCTCGGCATGCAACTTGAGGAGTACGCCAACCGCAGTTTCAATGAGCCGTGGTTTTCGCTGGCATTCAAAAATGCGGAGGAATTAACTCGCGAGGATAAGGCGGAAATCATTGCGCGCGCGTTTCAGGTGAATCAGGAACGGCTGATGTCGCGTTGGCCGCGGTTCGTCGAACTATTCGAATGGTCGCGTCCCGCCGGTGGCGCGCGGGCGCTGGTCTCTTTCACCATGCGCGATTGGCGCGACCTGCAACTCCTCTCGCAGTTGGCATGGATGGAGGAGTCCTGGTTCCAAACAGATGATGTCGTCAGCCGTCTGGCCACCAAAGGGAAGGACTACACCGAAACGGACAAGTCCGCGCTGCGGAAAGTACAGCTCGAGTTCCTCGGCCTGGTGCTCCCGGTTTATCGAGACGCAGCGCAGCGCGGTCAGATCGAGATCAGCACGACTCCGTTCTATCACCCCATCCTACCGCTGATCTGCGATTCCGATATTGCCCGCGTGGCCAACCCGGGGACGCCTCTTCCGCGTCGCGCGTACCGGCGTCCGGAAGATGCGCGCGAACAATTGCGGCTTGCCCGCGAGTATCACGAAAGAGTCTTTGGCGTGAAGCCCGCGGGGGTGTGGCCTTCCGAAGGCTCGGTGTCGGACATGGCGCTGACCATTGCCGCGGAAGAAGGATTTCAGTGGTTCGGAACAGATGAAGGTGTCCTTGGCCGCACGCTCAACGTCGCCTTCTACCGCGACGGAAATGGCATTCCGGCCAATGCCGAGCGCCTCTACAAATCATGGCGCGTACAATTGGGAGGAAATAGCATTGTGGGTTTGTTTCGCGATCACCATCTGTCCGATCTTGTCGGCTTCGTTTACAGCCGCATGGAGGCGAAAACCGCCGCCGCGGATCTCCACAGTCGAATGCGTCATCTCGGAGAAACCGTACAGGGCGATCAGCCCCTCACGATTTGTCTTTTCCTCGATGGCGAAAATGCCTGGGAATACTACCCGGGGAACGGTCGCGCGTTCCTGTGCGAGTTTTACGGACGCATCCAAGCCGATCAGGATTTCCGCGCGCTAACCGCGAGCGAAGCCATTGCCGCCGCCAGCGAAATTCCAACCATCACGGGAATTTTCCCCGCGTCGTGGATCAATGCAAATTTCGACGTATGGATCGGCCACGCCGAAGACGTCGCCGCGTGGGAATTATTGTGGGATGCGCGCGAAGCCTACGCCCGTGCATTCGAAGCGCGTAAACAGGGAAGAGCGGACGCCCCAACCGAAACCGCCCTGAAGGAAGCGCGCGAATCGCTCCTGGCCGCGGAAGGGAGCGACTGGTGCTGGTGGTTCGGCCCCGAGCATAGCACCGCGAACGACGCGGAATTCGATGCACTCTATCGAAAACACCTGACGGCCATTTACCTGGCGCTGGGGCAGGTGGCGCCGGAGGAATTGGCGAAGCCCATTAAGCGCAGGCCGGAGCACGCGCTGCAACTCGCGCCAAGGGGTTTGCTAAACGTCACGGTCGACGGAAGAGACACGTCGTATTTCGAATGGCTGGGGGCAGGATTGTATTCACCGGAACGGCGCGGCGGGTCGATGCACGGACGCGTCTTCTACCTGCACGAACTGCGCTACGGATTCGAGGAAGGCCGCTTCTGCGTGCGCATCGATCCCTTCTCGGAAGCGCTTGGAGAGCTGGAACACCCGGAGTTTCGCATCACCATCGGCGGCGAGGAAGAAGTTACCCTGGTCGTGAATCTGGAGCGCGGCCACGTCCAGGGGTTTGCCGTCGAAAAGGACCTGGTATGCTTGCTGAATCCGAAACTTGTCGCGGAAGCGGCCTTTGAGCGGGTTCTGGAAGTGGCCATCCACAAGGACCTGATCAACTTCAAAGCTCAGAGCAAGCTGAGGCTCGGCGTTGCGCTGTGGCACGCGGGATTGCCCGTGGATGTGCTGCCCGCCGAGGGATTCCTGGACGTGAACCTTGGCGAAGAGAATTCCGCCTGGCCGCCGGAGTCGTAGGTGCGTTTTCTGGTCCAGCCACCCCGGTGTCGCTGCTAGGAAGGGCGGTGTTTTCAGTGCGATGGAAACTCATCGGATTACCACCGATCGTCCGAATCGGCTTTTTGAGCACTCCGCTAAAATAGTTTAACCGCAAGATCCTGCGGATGATCGCCGACGGGGATCATCGTCAGCAGAAAATTGGTGCGTACACGGATGACCGCCAGGTCGCCCGAGCCCTGGCTCACCACCAGCAGCAAGTTTTCCGCGGGATCGAAACGCAACGCCGTGGGAGAATCGCCGGCGGGAACAGGGAATCCTTTTCCGGGATCGCGAATGATGCGACGATTGAAAATATCGACAGGGGTGACCCGGTCCCCCGCGGTGTCCGAAACATACAGCAGGCTGGCATCGCTGCTCAGGACGCCGCGAGTGGGCCTCGACCCCAGGACCATGTAGTCGCCCACCTCGTGCGTCCAGGTGTTGATGGCCTGGAGCCCGTGAGCCTCCGGCGAAATCACGTAGAGTTCGCCGCCATCGGGCTTGAGCAGCATGTCCGTGGGCTTGCCGGCCAGTTCGAGATGGGTGACCAGAACGCCGCGGCGCAGGTCCACCACCGAGATGCGGCGCTCGGATCGGCTCAGGACGAACGCCAGGGAACCGTCCGGCAGCACGGCGACGTCTTCGGGTTGCGGCACCACGGAAACACTGCCGCGCAGCATGAGAGTCGCTGCGTCATGAATGCCAAGAGAGCCGTCGCGCCGGTTCACCACCAGGACGGTCTTGCCATCCGGGGTGACGTGTGCCAGGACGGGTTCGCGCCCGGTCATGGCGCGCCCGACGACGGCCCGTGATCTAACGTCAATCGCCAGGAGCGTGTTGTTCCCAGATGCCGTCGTGTAGATGCGGTTCCCTTCTGGCGAAAAATCAAGCGCGTAGGGAAGTGGCCCCACGGCAATGCGGGCAGTGAGCTGCCCTGTGAAGTGATTGGCGCGGGGATCTAGGATCCAAACGTACCCGCCCGTGCTACTGAGGCCGAAAATCTCGGGGCGAGTAGGATGCTCGCGCATCCCGGAGAGACCCGGGCCGACAGCGATGCGCGCGACGGCTTTGAGCTTCACGAGATCGACAACGGTAACGTTGCCGTCCGCCGTGGTGACGTAGGCGGAGAGATGCAGGTCGGGGCGAAGAAAGGATGGGCGATGCTCGCGGAGAAGCAGGACAATGCCGCCGATTCCCAGCGCGGCGAGCAGGAAGTAGAGGCGAAAATTCTTGGGGCCGTTCATGTTAGAAACGCGATTCTCCCATGTATCGCGGCAAGTTCAAACCGCTCGCTCAATACTGAAGCGTGCGACAAGCGGCGCATCCGCTGCTATACTCGCGCGGCGTTACTCCCGAGAACAGAGAAAGTTAAGACTGGAGGAGACCCGTGCGCTCATCGGTACTAGTTGCCGTTCTTGCAGGATTGTTGGCGATTCCCACTCAGGCGCAAGAATTCGCGGGCCAACCCATTTTCAAGCTTGCCGAGGTGATGATCCCAGTACGGGATGGAGTGAAGCTCCAAACCGTGATCTTGACGCCGGTCGATCAGCACGGACCGCTACCGATTCTCTTTCGGCGCACGCCCTATGGAGTTCCCGAAAAACCGCCGGAGCAGATGCCCGCGTCTCTCAAAGAGCTCGCGCAGGATGGCTACATCTTCGTCATCCAAAATTTGCGCGGGAGATTCAGGTCCGAGGGCGTATTTGAGCTGACTTCGCAGGTGGACTTAAGCAACCCGAAGGCCACCAATGAGACGACTGACGCCTACGACAGCATCGAGTGGCTGGTGAAGAATGTGCCCAACAACAGTGGCAAGGTGGGAATGTATGGAGTCTCTTACGATGGGCTGACTACGGCGCTGACGCTGCTATACCCGCACCCGGCGCTCGCGGCCATCAGCGAACAAGCCTCACCTGTCGACCAGTGGATGAACGATGACGACCACCGCTATGGCGCGCTGCGCGAAAGCTACGACTTCGAATATGCGGTGATGGAACAGGCCGACAAGAACTCCAACACTCATTTCGAGTTTGAGACCTACGACACCTATCAGTGGTATCTAGATTTAGGCCCGCTCTCGAATATCAACGCGAAGTATCTTCACGGTAAAATTCCTTATTGGAATTCCACGATAGATCACCCGGACTACGACGATTTCTGGAAGAAGGAAGCCTGGGTCCGCCAGCTTCACGGGTCAACGGTTCCGAATCTGAACGTCGCGGGATTCTGGGATCAGGAAGATCCATGGGGGCCCTGGCAGATTTTCCGCCACGCGGAAGAGCATGACCCGGATCACACCAATTTCATCGTTGCCGGTCCATGGTTTCATGGCCAATGGCAAGGGCCGAAAGGGG
>WNFO01011314.1_pt1 | contig 10939 bp, 6 predicted proteins | sample 5400251 | NCBI WGS metagenome assembly WNFO01 (sample SAMN13153354, study PRJNA577476) | soil metagenome | isolation source: 100 cm saprolite under Madrone tree | place: USA:California | collected 2016-06-14 | reverse complement strand
CTCTGGTGGCCGAAGACCGTCAGGTAGAGGCGCAGACGCCCCGACGTGGCTGGCGTCGCCTAGCGACGGCGCTTGCTGTGTGCGTGGCGCTTCTCGCAATCCTTCATCGTCCGATTCTGCTGGCGATCGGCCGGCAGGTCGCATTGCGTTACGCTGCCCGGGAACACTTGAACGCTGATTTTCGTCTGGAAGGAAATCTCTTCAGCAATCTGACGGTGCGGAATCTTCGCGCCTTCGCTGTTGGGCCTTCAGGAATTGAATCGATCGATATCGATTATCTTTATCTCGATTACAGTCTGCTCGGCCTTGCGCGACACGGTCTATCCCATTTTCTGGATAATGTCGAAGCGCGTTCGGCGCGCATTGTCTTAAATCCTTCCAGGGCTGCGCCGAAACTGCGACCACCGAAGTCAAAACCGGAATTGCCGAAGCTGTTCCCGGAAGGAATCCGATTGGCGGATGCAACTCTAGTCATCAGAAATCAACCGCACGATTTCGTGGCAGAGCACGTCGATCTCGATTTAAATCCACGCAGCCCGGGCGACGTGCGGATCGAGAATTTGCAGCTGCCTGCTGGAGGCAGTTGGTCCAAAATTTCCGGGCAAACTTCTTACACGAACAAGAACTTAATCCTTCGCGATGTTCGCCTGAGTGACCAGGAACAGATTCATCTTCTAAACATCGATGCTTCGCATATCGACGCCAATACTCTCGCGATCAATCTCAATTGTGCCATCGGCGGAGGCGAATTGTCGGTGTCGACCACATTAGCTCAAACAAAATCCTCACTGGACACGAAAATACACGTGGCGGCCGAGAAACTTGCGGCGGAATCGTTGAACAAATTCCTGATTTTCCCGGCCGGATATCTCTCTGGAGAAATTGAGCACCTCGCGCTCGATGGAGCTGGCGTGATCGACGTTCCACGCAGCTGGAGCGGAACGATGTCGCTGCAGATGAGCGACGTGCATCAGTCACAGATCGATTTCAACAGCGGCGTTTTCGAAGTTTCCGCGGACCAGGGCAAAGCGGTGTTGAGGTCAGCCGACATCGTTCAGGACAAGAACGAGCTTCACTTTCGAGGGACAGTCGAATTGCCTTCCATTATCCAGGACTTTGGCCGCACTCCGGCGACCCTCGAAATTTCGGGTACGGCGCTTGATCTCCAGCAGCTGACGTCAGGAATGCCATTGCGATTGACCGGCTCAGGTCAGTTTACCGGCAAGATCGACATCGCCAATGCGAGGATCGAAGCAAATCTTCGCGTGACTGCCAATTCGGTCGGGTTTCCGGACGGAACAATTGAGAAACTGGACGGCACTCTTCGCGCATCCAAGGCAATTGCGCCGTCAAAAACACAGCCGGGGTCACCGACCCCAGCTACAGCAGGAAAGCCATGGTTCGCAGATCTTCGTACTGCAATGGAGTTCGGCTTATCCAACATACGATACCGGGACTACGTTCTTGATTCAGCCGAAGCATCGCTCAACGGGAGTGATGACATCCTGGGGCTCGACCGGTTGAATTTGCGGCGAAATCAAAATGAACTGACTCTTCGCGGTCGATACCAGCTTCCGAAACAGTTTAGCAGAGCTTCTTCACAACCCGCGACGCTCGATGTCGCCTTGAATGCGCCGGAAGCCGGTGACTTTTGGGTTTCAGATTCCCCAAACAGAGTGAGCGGGCCATTGCAAATGGCGGCGCAGATTGAATGGAAACAAGAGACCGCCAACGGAGAAGTGTCTATTTCCGGGTCGAACCTCAAGATGCGGGATTTGGTTGTCCGGCAACTCAACACGCAGTGTTCGATTTCCAACAACGTAATCTATCTAAACGATTGCAGCGCGACTCTAAACGACACGGATTTCTTTAATGCGACCGCGAGCCTAAACTTGCGGCGGCCCTATCATTACAACGCCAAGGTTTCCGCGCGTGTCGCAAATTTATCGACGCTTCAGCCGTTGCTTCGCGCTTCCGGAAATGAAAATGCGCTGACGGGCTCATTCGCATTGGATTGGGAAGGGAACGGCAACGCGCAAACATTTAAGAATTCCGGACAACTGAAGTTCGCCTTGCAGAAGGGGCGTTATGGTAATTTGCAATCGCTTCAGGCAAATATCGACGCGTCGTATTCACCCGACGGCCTCGATGTGCCGATTATCTTTTTCGCCACCAGCAACATGGATTTTCAGGCAATCGCCCAGGCAAAAGGGGAGACGCTTGAGATTAGCAAGATCCAACTCGATCAGGGCCAGGCGAAATTTGCATCCGGTTATATCTCGATTCCGTTTGTGTGGAGCAATCTCGGGACGAGCGCCGCTGTCATTCCGTCCAACGGCAAAGTGTCTGCGACATTTCAGTCCGATAACCTCGACATTAAAAAGGTTTTTAACGATCTCGGAGTCAAGCCGATGGCATCCGGGATATTCAACGCGAAGCTCGACGCGCAAGGAACAATCGCTGACTTGACGGCGCGCCTCGACGTGCAGATGCGCGATTTACGCAGCGAGCGATTTTCACGATTGGAGCCGGCCACGTTTGATCTCGCCGCGCAAGTCACACACAATCAACTTGCCGTCTCCGGAAAGCTACAACAGGCGAGAATTCAACCGCTGGAGATGAGCGCAAACCTCCCGTTTGACATACCGAAGATTGCTCGTGCACGAAACCTACCCGACGAAACGCCAATCAGTGCAAAAGCCCGGCTGCCGCGCAGCTCGGTGAATTTTATCCGGCAATTCGTGCCCGAAGTGCAGCAACTCGACGGCGATCTTGGGCTCGATGTCGATGTGCGGGGAACGATCGGGCGACCTGTATTAAGTGGCTCCGAGTCACAGGCGGAGTGAAATTTCCGAAATTGACGCAGCCCATGGTCGATTTGCAGTTAAAGGCAGATAGTGCGCTGATCGCGCGCAATGACACACTTACCGCGCGTACGAATGCAGACATTAAAGTGACGGGTCCACTCGCGAGCGCAAACGTCACCGGAGCCATTGCGATCACGAACAGTCACTTCTTGAAAAACATCGATCTAATTCCGATCGGTTTGCCGGGCAGACCGGCGCCGGAACCGCCCTCGGCGCGGCCGGAATTTTCTTTTCCGGAACCTCCGTTACGGGATTGGAAATTTGATGTGGCGATTCGAACCAAAGATCCCGTCGTTATCCGCGGCAATCTGGCGACCGGCGGGGCGATTGCTGATCTGAAGTTGACCGGAACCGGAGTGCGGCCGGAATTGCAAGGTACGGTGCGGCTGGAAAATGTAGAAGCAACGTTGCCATTCAGCCGGCTCCAGGTTTCCCACGGGTTTCTCTATTTTGACCCGAGCGATTCAATGAATCCACGGATTGATCTGCAGGGCACTTCGGTCATCCGTGATTACACGGTGCGGGTTTATGTTTATGGAACCTTGGATGCGCCGGAGACGATTTTCACGAGCGAACCGCCGCTGGCGCAGGAAGAAATCATTTCTTTGATCGCCACCGGCGTAACCAGAGCGGAATTGTCGGGAAACAGCAATGTTCTGGCCGGACGGGCCGGCATGTTGCTGGTGCAGCAACTTTACCGGAAAATTTTCAAAAAAGGCGAGTCGACCCAAAGTAATACAGTTTTCAATCGCCTGGATTTGGACGTGGGCACGGTCGATCCTCGAACCGGTCGGCAGCAAGTCAGCGGGCGCTTCAAGATCAACGATCAATTTGTCATCGTTGGTGATGTAGGCGTCGGGGGCACCTATCGCGGGATGCTGAAATACTTAATTCGGTTTCGTTGAGATGTGGCGCAGGGTCCTTCTTTGTCTCGGAAGCGTGGCCCTTGGCGTAGAAGGTTTAGCCCAAAGCGCGGTCGATGTTGTCCGTCCCGAAGAAAGACAGAAGACTCAGCAAGCGATCGTTAAGAAGGAAGAAAAACGGGCGCAGCAGACGAGCGTTATCGAGTTTCGCGGCCAACAGGCTTTCAAGGAGAAGGAGCTGCGTTCGCAATTAAAGGAGGAGATCACGACGGTCGAGGATTATGGATTGAACCCGGCACGGGCGGACGATCTGGCGTTTTTCCTGGAAGTTTTCTACCGCAAACACGGTTACGCAAAAGTAAACGTGCATTATGTGATCGAGTCGCAAAATCGCGTGCGTCTCGATATCACGGAAGGGCCGCTCATGACGCTGGGCAAAGTGATCTTTGATGGAAACATAAAAGAACCAACCGACAAACTTTTCGAGTACGTCGTCGGGCCGACGCGCGAGCGGTATTCGAAGCTGCAGAAGAATTTACCCTTTGTTGCGGCTGATATGGAAGAAGGCGCTAACCTGGTCCACCGCTTGTATGTCGCGGAAGGTTTTCTGGACTCTGTTGTCGATCGACCGCGTTACATCTTTCGTGACCAAAGCAATCAAGTGGACGTGACTATTCCGATTCACGAAGGACGACAATATTTTTTTGGTATTACTTCATTTAGCGGGCGAACGATTTACGATTCGGAAACACTGCGTGGGCAAATGTCCGATCTCCTGCAGCAGCCTTACACGGATGCGCGTGTCGCCGATATCCCACGGCGAATAGAGGCATATTACAAGGCGCGTGGTTATTACGATGTGAAAGTCGAGGCGACGGCGACGCCGGATGAGGCGGTGAATGGGCGAGTGCCGGTACAGGTCGTTATCTCAGCGGGACCGGTTTACCACTTTGACGGCGTAACAGTGAATGGTCTCGATCGATTGCATCCCAGTTATGTCGTCAAACGTTTTAGCAGGTTGGAGGGCAAAACTTATAGCCCGGACGTTCTCGATGAACGATTTCGCACTCTCATGAAGACAGGACTCTTCAATATCCTGCAAATCAAACCGGTTCCTGTCGACGGACATCTGTTGCGGCTAGACATCTCAGCGGAGGAAGCCAAGAGCAAAGAGTTCGGTTTTTCCATTGGATACGGCACCTACGAGGGCGGAATTGTTGGCGCGCAATTTCGCGACCGGGACCTTTTCGGTTATGGGCGGCCGCTCACGACTTCGATTGAGGTTTCACAACGCGGATATAGAGGCGAAATCTTGTATGAAGACCCATTTTTCCTTGATACCGATTTCGCCTTCAAGGCTCGTCTTGCCGCGATCAGATTTGATTTTGATGGCTACTCGAAATTTGACTTGGGCGGTCGAGTCGAACTTACCCGCAAAATTACAAAGCAAGACGAGGCTGGCCTGATCTTCTCCGTGCGGCATGTGAAAATAATCGATGCTGACATCAAGCCGAGATTCCTGGGCGACCAAAACTATTTTGTGAATACTCTGGGCTTCACAAATACACTCGATATGCGGGAGAGCCCGTTCGTGACGCCCCGCGGGTTCCTGATCAACAACACTCTGGATTTAGCGTCGAGCGCGTTCGGAAGCGACATCGAATTTATCCGAGGCACGATTCGGACGGGCTACTATCTTCCGTTTGGGCCAAAACCGCTTACGCCCGGCGTGGTCGAAGATAAACCGGGGACTCCGCTCCAGCGCTGGGTCCAACAATCCTCGATCGCTTTCGGTGCGCGTGCCGGCATCATCCACTCGTTGACGGTGAGCGGTCCTGAAGAAGCAACTGCAATCCCAATCGACGAACGTTTTTTTAACGGCGGGAGCGACACCGTGCGGAGCTTTGGTGAGCGGGATCTTGGTCCACACGACCACAGGGATCATCCACTCGGAGGTGAATTTTTTACGGTGTTTAACGTTGAGTACACCTTTCCGATCTTCGGCGAATTACAGGGTGCGATTTTCACCGATGCGGGCAATTTGCTACCCACGTCGGAAGAACCTGGCCTCGACGATATGCGCTACGCTATCGGCGCGGGATTGCGTTATAAATTACCGGTCGGGCCGATTCGACTTGACTACGGAGTCAATCCCGACCCGCACCCTCAAGAAGATTTCGGCGCGTTCCATTTCAGCTTCGGCTTTGCTTTTTGATTTCCGGATGCTTGAAGCAAGTTCACGTCCGCCCGGATGAAAGATCGACAATCACTTGGCGATGTTCCAGCAGAGGAATTCCGGAAGCAGTTGCATGAACTCGCCGATTGGATTGCCGATTATCGGGAGCACATCGCCGAGCGGCAGATTGCTCCAAACGACAAGCCCGGAGCAATCCTAGCGCAGTTAGATCGAACGGCGCCGGAAACAGCTGCGTCGCTCGATGAAATCTTCGCTGATATCAAGCGCGTCATTGTTCCCGGCGTTGCGCACTGGGCCCATCCGCAGTTCATGAGCTACTTCGGCTGCACGACGACGAGTCCCGGAATTCTCGCTGAAATGATTACCGGCGCGCTAAATGTCAATGCCATGACCTGGCGGACGTCGCCCGCGGCAACCGAACTCGAAACGCTGGTGCTCGACTGGCTCCGGCAATGGCTCGGTTTGCCTAACGAGTTCACGGGCGTTGTTTACGATACGGCTTCAATTTCGACGATGCATGCGCTCGCTACCGCACGCGAGCAAGCTGCCCCGAATACCCGGAAGCTCGGTTTGAGCGGGCGCAACTTGCCCGCGTTTCGTATTTACACCTCGAATCAAGCCCACAGTTCGGTAGAAAAAGGGGCGATCGCAATCGGTATCGGCGAGGATAACGTCCAGCGTGTTCCGACAGATGCCGAATTCCGATTGGAGGTGCCAGCATTGCGCGAGATGATCGCATCTGATCTCCGGAAAAAGTTCAAACCTCTTGCCGTCGTTGCGACAGTTGGGACCACCTCAACAGCAAGTGTCGATCCAATTCCCAAGATCGCGCAGGTATGCCGGGAACACAAAATGTGGCTGCACGTCGATGGTGCCTACGGCGCTGGTCTCGCGCTTCTGCCGGAATGCAAGTGGGTGACCACAGGCTGGAGCGAAGCCGATTCTATCGTAATTAATCCGCACAAAATGCTTTTTGTTCCACTCGATTTCAGTGCGCTCTATATGCGCGATATCGGGCGCTTGCGCCGGCTATTTACTCTGGTCCCCGAGTATCTGCACCTCCGCGACCCGGTCGGCGCCGAAATCAATTACATGGATTACGGCGTCCAGCTGGGACGTCGTTTTCGCGCGCTCAAAGCGTGGGTCGTTTGGCGCGCATTCGGCCGCGAAGGACTGGCCGCGCGGATTCGAGATCATTTGCGACTGGCAAAGCTTTTTTCCGATTGGATTGCGAACGACAAGCGCTTCGAATTGTCTGCGCCCGTTGTCATGGGGGTCGTTTGTTTCCGTTATAAAGTTGGCGACGACGATGAAAAGAGCGACATCATCAACAGCATGACCGTTAAGCGCATTAATGCCTCCGGACACGCATATCTCACGCAAACGAAATTACACGGTCGAACCGTTATGCGAATCGGGCTCGGAAATGTGCTCACGACCGAGGAGCACGTGCGGAACGTATGGGAGTTGATTCAGAGCACCGTCGACGAAGTTGCGACATCTCTAGTCGAGAGACGAGCATTGTTACGGCCATGACATTTGAGACGACACCCGGCACGGCGGGCAGGCTCAGGTCGTTTCTCCAGAAAAATATTTGGCGTGGTTGGAACGCGCCGTAAATTCTGCGGAGCAACGCGAACGGCTGAAAGGGTATTCAAACTATGATGACGCTTCTGCGCAGGCATCGGCAATGGCTCATGATCGTGATCGCGATTCTGGCAATTCCATTTGTCTTCTATTTCGTGCAAAAGCCGGATTACGGCGCGATGCGCTCCGATCAATTTGCTCGCGTTTACGATCGCAACATTTCGACGGTGGAAGCCCAGCAAAATGCGCGGTTGTTTGATCTGGCCCACGCCCTGGGCATGTCCGATTTTCTGCAAAGTTTGACCGCGGGAGCAAACAACCAGAACCAGGTTTATGTTCAATTCATTTTGAACTCGCTGATTTTGCGTCACGAGGCGACCCGACTCGGCATTCGTCCAACCTCCTCTGAAATCGCCGCTCGTGTCCGGGATTTGCCGGCGTTTCGTGGGGACGGCGGGTTCGATTTTAAGAAATTCAGCGATTTTGTGCAGAATGGCCTTTCGCCGAATGGTCTTGGGGAGGAGCACATCGAGCAATTAGTTCGCGACGAGCTTTCGTTGAAGCAAATCAAGCAGCTTCTGGCGGCCGGCGTCTCGGTACCGGAAGCAGAGATCAAGGCAAATTATGGACGGGCCTACGACAAATTGTCTGTCACCCTAATTCGGTTGCGTCCGGCTGACTTCGAGAAAGAGATCAAAATTACCGATGACGATGTTCAGAAATATTATGAAGCGCACAAGGCCGAGCTCAAGAGCGAGGAAAAGCGGAAGGTCGAATTTGTCAGTCTTGCGTTAAGTGACGAGCAAAAGAAATTGACCGGGAAAGAGCGCATCGAGGCTCTGCAGAAACTCTCCGATCGCGCGAATGATTTCACCCAGGCGCTGCTGGAGAAGGGGGCGGATTTCAAGGACGCAGCCGGAAAGTTCCAGTTGCCGGTTCAGGTAACAGGCGAATTCACGGCGACAACTCTCGATCCAAAACTGAATGTCGATCCACAATTGGGCATGGCCGCTTTCAAGTTATCCGCACAAGAGCCGAACAGCGATCCAATTCAGGTGACAGATGGATTTTATATCATGCATCTCGCTGGGATCGTCGAGGCGCGTCCCCTCACGGTTGAAGAGGCGAAGCCGAAAATCGTGGACGCGATCAGGCGCTCTCGAATTCGGGAGCTGATGTCAACGAAAGGCGCCGAGCTTGTCCATCAACTCCGCGAAGAAACCAAGTCTGGTCAGCCGCTCGAGGCAGTGATTCAAAAAACAGGAGCAAAAGCGGAGAAAATCCCACCCTTTTCGCTCCTCGATGAAGCGTCGGAAGCGCGAAGCAAGGAGGAAAAGAAGGAGCCGCCCGAGCTTATGACAATCAAAGACGCAGTGGCATATCTCAATGCGGGCGAGATTAGCGACTTTCTTCCGTCCGAGGAGAATGGATTGATCGCCATTTTGGAAAAACGGGAGCCATTGGTGGACGCAAATAATGTCGCGAAGAAAGCGGCCTTTGAAAACCGTATGCTGAATAATAAACGGCAAATCGTTTTCTACGAATGGCTGCGCGACCGCCAACGCGAGGCCGGCGTCCAATTCGCAAAAGGGTAGGCGTTACAGTGACCCCGGACGATTTCGGGACAAATCCTTTGCCACATTCGATGGACCAATCACTTGATGAAATCTTTGATGACGCGAACGGCGATCTGGCCGTCGGCGATTTGGACAGCGCGGTCGAGAAATACCGGCGCTGTGTCGATCTTGATTCGGAATTCTTCGACGGTTGGCATGCCCTCGGGATGGCGCTGATGAAGCTTGGACATTTTCCCGAAGCGATCGAAGCTGGAAAAAGAGCGGTCGCACTTCAACCTAACGACCAGATTGGTTGGACGAGTTTGTCTCTATTTTACAATCGCAACGGCGACATCAAAGAAGCCGAAGCCGCTGGCGCGAAAGCGAAGATCCTTTCCTGGGGCGGAAAGATTGTGAAAGAGTGAACGTCGATGTTGTTATGGCGTTACCGACGCCGTAGGTGGCGCGGTTCGTAGCGGCGTCGGCGACGGACTGGCGCCCGGGATTCTCAACCCGCTCGGCGTTCCATATGCGCGCGGCGCAATGTCTCGGCCATCGTATCTGCGCATCACGTCAGTGGCCTGCCTAAATTCATCGGGATGTTCTTTTTCGCGTCCAATCGTTGTCCAATGAACTCAACTGGAACGGCGGATGTAGCTGAACTCAACGCGCGCCGATACGCCAGCGCCGCTTCAAAAAAGCGTTTCGCTCGCTCGGCATTTTGACCTTCGCGCCAGTAAAGGAAGGAGGTGTAATCCTGGCTTATCAAGCTCTGGCCCGGTCCAGCAATACTGGAGCTGATCTCTCTCGCTGCCGAAATGGTGCGACTGAGCAATTCGAAATCGCGACGCCCTATAGCGGCCGCGCGCATGCGCATGAGGTAATCTTCGACAGTTTCGCCGTTTTTTGGCGGGTCGGTCTGTTCAACTCCAAGAATTCGTGGCAGGACTAGCAACAAAAGTTCGGCGCGCAAACGCGTCACGATCGAGTTGGCGTCGCCGGTTTGCCAATATGTCGGCGGCAGAGTGGTCGCCACTCCCTCCTTGAATGCGAGATACGCTTTACACACAGCGTCGAGCCCGTTAACCAGATTCGATAAGGCTTGCGATTGGTAAGGCGGGTGCGTGCCCGATCTCAATTGCGCCAGCGCACTGGGAAGATCGTCGAGCGAATGAGTACTTTGCAGAATGGGCGCAGCGTAGCTGTCCACCTGCGCTCTATCCTTCCCTTCCAGCGAACGCGCCCGCGCCAGAATCTCGGAGCGCGGAACATCGAGCGGACTTTGCTCGATTTGCGCCAGATCAGTCAGAATTCTGATCCCGTTGTCAAATTTTTCGCCTTCAACCGCCCAGATATAATTCTGCCATTGCCGGAGAAAACGTGTGGCGTCATATAGGCGCTTGAGCCCGCTTTCTCGTTCGGGCCCTAACGACCGCAAATGCTCAGGAGCGTCGGCGAGGTGACGTAGCTCAATCAACGTCGCATCGAGGTCTGAAGCTTTGCGCGCTTTGAGGGCGACATCGCTTGCGCGACGCAATGCGTCGGCTATTTCCTTATTTTCTTCAGCAGCGCATGCCGCAATTACGGTAGCGAAATACAACCAACAGATGATCAGTCGTGCCGATAACCTCATCACGGCCCGGCTGCGCCCCGCAGTTTTGCCCTGATGAGCCACGGTCGAACTGTCAATCGTACGTTGTCCATCTCACCAGATATTGACGCGTTTATCGGGCGGACGAACCATCGGGCAGGTGTCTGGCAAATTAAACGCCTTCGCAAATTCGGGTATGTCGGAGAGTGGTCCATCAACCCGGTAACGCGCGGGCGAATGTGGATCGGTGTTCAACCGCAACTTTAAGTCTTCGTCGC
>WNFO01007849.1_pt1 | contig 10940 bp, 10 predicted proteins | sample 5400251 | NCBI WGS metagenome assembly WNFO01 (sample SAMN13153354, study PRJNA577476) | soil metagenome | isolation source: 100 cm saprolite under Madrone tree | place: USA:California | collected 2016-06-14 | reverse complement strand
AACCCATTTCGCGATTCTCGGGTGCTCAGTCACATCCAGTAACTTGGCGATTGCTCCCTCGACGGAGCCCCCCACTTCCTCCGGTGTATGCCGGAGATCGTCGATTGGGATTACATTCATCTCTCCAAACATTTGACTTCCTCCTTTGGACTCTGAATGAGACAGACATCCAAACACTTGTTGGGTCAAAAGTGGCCACCGCAAGCAGGACGAGGACCCGGCCAGGACTCTCCGCGTCTAGCCCTCACTTGAATCACAACTTTCGGATTGGCGACGATCCAGGAGTTATCGCGTGTTGGCTCGAATCGAAATGCCGCGTACAGTCACTTCTACGGATTACGCGTTATACGGCCATCTGACGTGCCGGGTTTGCTGAGTCTGCGTTTGAGCCCCGGTCGAATATTCGCCACGCCGGTCCAAGGCTGGTATTTCCGCAGGGTCGGACGCTGCCGGACCGTTGGCCCTGCTTGCATATTCCGGACCGCCGATCCTAGTCAAATCCATCGCGGCTCTCCTTCATGGAGAGCCTTGATTACCCGAGTCAAACATCTTCCGGCCTCAACTCAAGGGGAGATCAAAGAGATCTGACCCAGGCTCGTCCAACAACCTAGGCAAGACGGATCACTGGCAGCGATCAGCTGGCTCGCCTGGATAATTTCCTTGAATGCAAGGAACCGCTCTCAAGTACTCGTAAATCGCGCGAATATCGTGGTCCGTCAATTCTTGATAATTGGGCCACGGCATGATTTGGAGCAGATCTCCATCGAATGGAGGGTTCGGAGGGTTCGTCGGAAAGCAGTTTGCGGTTACCAGAGCTGAACAGTTTGGATGAAGGTGATCAAAATCTTTGCCTGTCCTGAAGATTGTGAGGAATTCTTCAAACGTGTGATCCCCTTCAGGTAGTCCAGTTTTGGTCGATGGTGTCAAGTTGCGAGAAATAATGTCCGGAGAAGGTGGCCCCGAGATCTTACCGAAATTCCGTCCTCCGCCCAGATAGGTCGCCGGGTTGACCTGCTTCGGCTGGCCAAAAAATGGATTTCCGCCACGCGCGAACTGGGCAGCGGGGCCGGTATCGTGGCAATCGTCGCAGCCTCCTTGGTTCACTAGGTAGCTTCCTAATCCCACCAATGCCCGGTTCTTTCCCTCCAGGTTCAGTGGGACCGGCGCGATATCAAATCCCCGTTCAATCCTCGAATCGGAGTTCTCGGCGCGGTCATCCGCCCTTCCCTGCGGTGAACTGAGCAACATTCCGGCAACGAGAACCACGGTAAAAGCTGTGGTGGCTCCCACAACTTTGAGTCGCTGGGCTGGTGTCATTTTATTTTCCTTCCACATTCCCTCCGTAGGCATAGCAGGCCTTTCTGAGGGCGACACAGAATGATTGGAGGGAACGCTGCCGCGTAGTATGTGTCGTGACGGTGCTTGAGACCTCTCAGCGAAATCTCAGTTCATCCCCTACAATTCCGAAGCGTGGTCAATGTTCGGTCACTAGCCGACCAGCGGGATCGAGAAGGTGAGGAACCTGACTGCTGAGCGGTTGAACATTCCTGGCCAGAGCACTAACATGCTGCGCCGCGGGTACTGGAGGTGATTATGTCTTTTACGGGAAAGAATGCGTTGGTCACAGGTAGCTCCCGGGGCATTGGCCGGGGTATCGCGCTAAAACTGGCGGAAAAAGGAGCGCGTGTCGCGGTTCATTACTATCGCAATCAGGATGCGGCGCTGTTGACGCTGGAAAAGATCCGCGACCTCGGGTCGAACGGATTTCTGGTTCAGGCCGACGTTTGCCAGCCGGATGAGGTTAAGCGGATCTTCCAGCAGGTCCGGTCCGAGTTCGGCTCGCTCGATATTTTCGTCAGCAATGCGCGAACGGAGGCGCCGACTTTCTACGAAGCCCCATTGGAGATCACGCTGGATAAATGGGACACCGCAGTTGATTCGCAAGCTAAGGCATTTCTGGTTGGAGTACGGGAAGCCGTTCCGCTGATGTCGGATGGAGGAAGGATTGTTGCGATCACGTTCGCGCCGGGCGGACGGTTTGGAAGCTGGCAGCCTTGGGTTGCGATGGGGGCGGCGAAAGCAGCAATGGAGGTGTTGGTGCGATATTTCGCCGTCGCGCTGGCTAGCCGTGCCATCACGGTGAACACCATCAGTCCGGGCTGGATTGAAGATAGCGTGCTAAACAGTTTGCCGGAAGTTTTTCAAACTGGTCTGCGCGAGTGGCAGGAACGCGGGTGGACTCCCATGGGCCGATTGGGGACCCCCGCGGACATCGGTAACGCCGTGGCGTTGATTTGTTCACCAGAGGCGAGCTGGATCACAGGTCAATTAATCGAAGTGGATGGTGGTGCCTCGTTGATGGATGCCCATCTGCCGCTAGAATTCCAGGGGGTAGCAAAACCGAGAAAAGCGGAAGCGGCGTAAGGGGGTAATCGGGTCTGGCAAACGGATACCTCGTAACTCCTTGTACCCGAGAATGAGGCACAAGTCCGGTGACTCGGCTACACGCCCCGTCGCAGCCGATTAGCGGAAGCCTCTAAGGATTGTGCCTGGATCACGGCGTATCCGGAAGTTGGCCGTCCACCAGTGCTTGTGTATTTGGATTACTTCCGGATGGCCGACGATCCGGGCCGAGTGTTCGCGCATCACTCTTTTCAGGCGGAGTTCGACGCCAGCAAGCGCATGCAGTTTGTGGGGATCGTTACGAAGATCGAGTGGGGCAACCCTCACGCCCGGTTCTACGTCGACGTGAAGGACCAGGGCGGAACCGTGACGAATTGGAATTTTGAGCTCGGCAGCCCACTACAGATGCGCCGACAGGGCTGGAGGTCGGATTCGGTGAAAGTCGGGGATCAGGTGACAGTCCAGGGTTATCCAGCGAAGGACGGATCCAAGATGGCCAGCGCCCGCAAAATCACTCTAGCAGACGGCGGCACAGTTTTTAGCGGAACCTCCACCAACGGAAGTCCAGCGCAATAACAAGAGTGTGCGCGAGCCTTTGATCAGAGGAGCTGCGCCATGGCGGGCTTCTCTTCGAGCGCTTTCAGGACACGTTCCGGGGTGAAGGGAATTTCGCGCAGGCGAGCGCCGGTCGCATCGAAGACCGCGTTGGCGATGGCTGCGGGAACGACCACAATCGGAGTCTCCGCGGCGCCTGTAGCCGGCAGCTCCGGGCGGTTGATGAGGTGGATCTGTACATCCGGAACATCCTGGAAGCGGAGGACCGGATAGCTTGCCCAGTCCAGGCTTTTTACGCCGGCGGCATCGAAGATTACTTCCTCAAACAGCGTGCGGCTCACTCCCTGCATAATGTTTCCTTCAATCTGATTTTTCACGCCGTCGGGATTGATAATCAGGCCGCAGTCATAGGCGATGGTGACCCGCGTGACCATAATCTTTCCGGTCGAAGTATCCACTTCCACTTCGGCCACCAGAGCGGGGATACTGCCATTGCGCACGTTAACGGCCACTCCTCTTCCTTTGAGAATTTTTTCGCTGCTGGCGGGCGCGGGGGATGGCCGCTCTGTCCATCCGGATTTCTCCGCCACGGTGCGCAAAGCTTCGACGATGCGCTTGTCGTTCTTCAGATAAGCCAAGCGGAACTGCACCGGATCGATGCGCACTTCCGCGGCAATCTCGTCCACAAAGGACTCCGTGGCAAAGACGCGCGGCGGTTCCCCCGGGGATCGCAATGAAGCGGTGCGGAGAGGCATAGGCTCTGCAAACATCCAGGGGATGGTCTTCGATTCGATCTTCATGTTCTCGAAGTTGTAAATCTCCCCGCCCCCGCCGGCGCCATTGGGATTTCCGGCGTTGGTCGGCTCAATGCCGATCTGCCTCTCGGCCAATTGTGGGGTGCCTTGCGATTCGGTCCAGGGGAGGCTGCGATCCAGGAAATCCCAGGCCGTCACTTTGCCGTGGGAATCCATTGCGGCGCGAATCACCTGCAATTGCTGCGGTCCTTTCGGGGCCCACACCTGTTCGTCGGCACGCATCCACTGCACGCGCACGGGCCTGCCCACGGCGCGGGACATCAAGACAGCATCTTCGGCGGCGTCATCAGCGGTCAGGCGGCCGTAGCAGCCGGAGGACTCGATGAAATGCACGTCCACGTTTTTCTTGGGCAGCCTCAGCATGGTGGAGATGCGATCGCGTGTCGTAAAGGGGCCTTGCGCGCCACTCCAGATTGTGACGTGGTCCCCTTGAACATCTGCAATCGCGCAGGAAGGCAGCATCATGCCGTGGTTTTGGAACGGCCAGTGATAGGTTGCTTGCAGAGTTTTGGCGGCCTGTGTGAAAGCCGAATCGACGTCTCCTCTTTTTATGGTGGTCAGTTCTCGCACCGGCTTTGTATCTGTCAGGTAGTCATCCACGGCTTCCCGGTTGGCCGGCAATTGGGTCTGTGGTTCCGACCAAGTCACCTGCAAGGCCTGCGCTGCCTGGATCGCTGCCCATTCGGTTTCCGCCACCACGGCTACGAAACTTCCTTCTTGAACAACTTTAACGACACCTGGAATGCGGGCAATGGAACTCTCATCGACCTTCAATGGCTTGGCCACAGGCGTGTAGGGACGAATCGGGCGGCCATGCAACATACCGGGGACTCGAAAATCCGGTGTGTACGTGTATTCACCGGTGAATTTTTGCGGAATATCCACGCGAGGCACCGAGGTGCCGACAATCTTGTAGTCCTTGTTGCTCTTGGCCTGCACTTCCGACGCCACAACCATCGCTGTCTGGTAACCCCTGGCTGTGATCTTCACGTTGAAATGCATGCCGCCGATGAGATCACCGTAGGAAACCTTTTTCTCAGGATGATCTGAAACACTTACGACACCATCCGTGACAGTCATTTGTTCGACTTTGGCGCCAAGACGAGTCGATGCGAGCTTTAGCAGCTCAGCGCGAGCCGCGGCGGCTGCCTGCCGCAACTGCGGGCCTCCTCTGAGAATGGTGTTGCTTCCGACGGTGCGGCCCTGGTCCACCGTTTTCGAGGTGTCTCCCATGGCCATGGTGACTCGTGCGAAGGGCACGTCCAATTCCTCCGCCACGATCTGCGCCAACGCCGTCCTCGTGCCCGTGCCGATGTCAACTTTGCCGGTGAACATGGTGATGCTTCCGTCCGGCATCACGGCCAGCCAGGAGTCGAGTTCCTTTGGATCGAGATAGTCCCCAGGCCCTGGCGTGAACGTACCGAGATCCACTCGTTCGACCGCGTAGGGGCGAGGTTCCAGCGTTTCCTGCGACTGGGCCAGGGCACGGCTTAGCGGTCCGTACAAACTGAAGCTGACAACTAGAGCGCCACTGCCCTTGAGGAGCTGTCTGCGCGAGATGGATTTCGTGTCGAGACCCATGTTATCCGTCCCTGCTGTTACTGAGCTGGGGCTGAGCTGCCGCTACCAGTTGGCACCGCGGCGCCATTACCGGTCGGAGATGGAACAGGTTCGCCGGGGCGGAGGCGCGGGCTGAACTCCACGCCGTCGTCTCGGACCGCCTTCACCCAGCTGCCGGCGGGCTGGCCATTCTTCAACGGATGTACGGTGAGGGTCAATTTCGTGCCGGGAGCGAAATCGCTTTTGTGGATTCCGTTTCGCATCAGCACTCCGGGCCCTTCCGCCTCGAAGCCCCAGGTGGTCACCGAGCCGTCCTTGTTGGTGACGTCCACAATCAACCAGGAATGCGGGTTGGTGTACTGAAACTCTTTTACGACGCCCTTCATCGTAACTTCCTTCTCGTCGAATTGGGATACTCCGTGATGGGCCTCGGCAACCAGAGATGAGAGGGCGAACGGCACCATCACAAATACGTTCGCGCGTGAAGTGCGGATCATCGGCGTTCCCTCCCTAGTGATTGGATTTGTTATTCGATTTGTCAGTGAACGTAAAACCCTTGTAATCGGTGGCGCCTTCCTGCGTCCTGGTTACGTCGTTGTTGGGATTCTCGCTGCAGTCCCAGTAGCGAATGCGCAGGCTCTTGTCGGGGTTGGGAACCAGCGTGTACAGGCGCTGGACATACCAGGGCTCGAGATAGAGCCTGGGGTCGAAGAGCCATACATCGATCGCGATGGTATTTGTGTTGACCCGCTCCCAAATTTCGACCGTCTCCATCTCCTCACTCTGCATGGGCTGATTCCGCCCCATGGGCCGGCTTTGAAGCTGATTGGTATGGATCACCAGTTTCTGCCCGTCCCAGAAGCCGATCGAGTCCCCCTCCGGCAAGGGATAGCGGTCTCGCTCCGGCGTGTGGCCGCGGCCGTCGGTGTAGATTCTGCGAATCTCGTTGGCCTGCTCGGTTAACACCCAGGTCTCATCCGGCGTGACGATCTGTTCGCGCATGAATGGTTCCGTGAGCCAGCGTGGAAAACCTGCCGGGCCGCAAGAGCTCAGATTGTCATCGTAGATTTGCCCTTTGGCGGTCATTTCCTGACCATGCTTCAGCTCGGCGATGGCGACCGGCGTCAGCTTCGGTTCCACCGTGCTTCCGGGGGCGGGGCGGAAATAACACTGACTTCCGCCTAAACAATTCTGAAAACTATCCACGCTATCCGCAGTCCATATGCCCGTCCAGTCCGGCAAGGGCGCGCGCGGCTTGCTCGCGGCCTCCTTCTTCATCGCGGCATAGAAGTCGGAAAGATTCTTATACTGGAGGGCCAGATCGTGTTTGCGTTGCCATTCCGCCACGGATTGCCTCGGCGTTACCGAAGCCTTCCCCTGTTGTGCGGCTGACGGAGCTGTCTGCGCGAGGAGCGGAGGCGAGGCGACTAACAGGAATGCAAATACGGTCCATCGATTACGCATTGCAAATACCTCACTGCGGTATGTCGCGCCACACCTGGCAACTGAGACGATCCTTAGCAACGATAGGATGGAATTTCCTGTTCCCGCATTGTCTTTCCGCAAACCATACGCCAGCGGCGGTCTGGCGTCAATCTCAGATCGTGCATCTTCGCCGCCCGTTGACACGGGGGAGGGGTGGAGAGGTCTGCGGTTCGAGTCCGCACGGGCCTACCATTCTCTTCAATACTTTAGAGAGTTTTCTTCGGAATCCGAGAGAAACTTCAGCTGTAATTCTTCACCTGTCCGTGGTGTTTTGGGGACAGTAGGAGTCGGCCTCGTTCAACTTACCCCAAACACGCACCCTAAGATTGCATCACCACTGCTCGCAACGGAGTTTCGGCTCGTTGCGGAATCCCAGCTTCCGGGTTGCCGACGACTCGGGAATTGCGTCGCTTCGATTAACACTTCTCGGGCGGAAGCCGTATGCTATTCCGAGCAAGTACAGGGCGTATTCAATCGCGCTTGGCTTTCTTGTCGTCGCCTTTCAAAATCTGCACGATGGCGATTATGGTGTTCCAATTCCTTGTCGTCGCCCGCACACCGAACAGTTTGTCGATCTGTCCAAGATAGCCGATCGTTTTCATGTGGCGACGATACACTCCGAAGACGAATCGCTTTTTCGACGCGATAACTCGCACGAACCACTCCCCGCGTGGCGGAAGTGCGCATGGAATGGAAGCCAGGCCGCGGTCGGCTTTTGACAGTATGCTCACGAATCGAACAATATCGGGGCGTGACGGCTCGGCTCCAAACGGATTTTCCATCTCCATGCGGATAAGATCGCGACCGTCGCAGAGCACCACTTCCGCCTCGAATGGCAGCTTCCGGAGCAGTTCAGCACGGAACTTTGCTCGAAGTCCGGGTTTCCGAACGACGAAGGTGCCTGCCGCACCGACATTCACGACACCATAGTCGCTCAGTTCTTTGGCGAGGATGCTCGGACGAAACGTCCTGTGTCCGCCAACATTGACTCCTCGGAGGAAAACAACGACAGCCATAGCGGAATTATAGAGTACTGTCGAAATTTATTCCGTTCAATCACCGCATCCGGAATATCTAGCTTCATTCAATCTGATAAAATTTAGAACGCGATGCAGGAAGCCAATAAACATTCCAGCACAAGATGGTTGAGGATTCGGTCCCTACGCTGGTTTGCATTCCTAAAAAACCAAGAAGAACAGATCTTCCTCGTCTTGACGCTGGTGATTGGCGCGCTTGTAGGCCTGACAGTAGTCGCATTTATCGTTTTGACCGAGCGCTTCGGGGCGCGCATCTACCCTCCAGGTGGCGCCGCGTGGCACAGGTTATTAGCGCCCATCGTCGGTTCGCTGACGATGGGCTATCTGTTGTTCAAATATTTTCCAAATGCCAGAGGAAGTGGCGTCCCCCAGACGAAAGCGGCTCTCTATGCCCGGGGCGGCCGGATTTCCCTCAGTACGGTTTTCGGGAAATTCTTTTGCACCTCGGTAACGCTCGCTAGTGGCATCCCGCTCGGGAGAGAAGGCCCATCGGTTCAAGTTGGCGCAGGGCTCTCCTCCGTACTGGGTCGTGCGCTACGGCTGAGCCCGGAGAAAGTCAAAGCACTCATACCCGTTGGCGCAGCCGCAGCCGTGGCCGCAGCGTTCAACACACCCCTCGCCGCAGTGCTGTTTGCGCTTGAGGAAGTGGTCGGAGACCTCCACGCACCGGTGCTCGGCTCCGTCGTTCTCGCATCGGCTACGTCCTGGGCGATGCTGCGATTGCTGCTCGGAAACGACCCGCTCTTCAAGGTTCCGCAATATCAATTGGTGAGTCCCTGGGAATTTATCGTCTACGCCATACTCGGTGTGCTCGGCGGGTTTGTCTCCGTTGCGTTTACCCAGCTTCTGCTTCGCTTACGCGCAAGGTTTCTGCGATTTCCTGGCAATACTGTCTGGTTTCAGCCGTTGTTCGGCGGCTTGCTCGTCGGGATCATGGGGTGGTTTGTGCCTCAGAGCCTCGGGGTCGGCTACTCCTACGTTGGGGACGTGCTCAACGGAGGTATGGCGTTGAAGCTGATGCTCTTGCTCCTGGCGCTGAAGCTGATCGGCGTGACGACTTCCTATGCTTCTGGCAACGCCGGCGGAATCTTCGGTCCTTCTCTATTCATCGGAGCGATGCTTGGTGGCAGCCTGGGAACCGTGGCGCACAATTTGTTTCCGGCGCTCGTGGCTGCTCCTGGTGCTTACGCCTTGGTCGGTATGGGTGCTGCCTTCGCCGGAATCGTTCGCGCGCCGATGACTTCCGTGGTGATGATCTTTGAAATGACGCGAGACTATGCCGTCATCGTGCCGCTGATGATCGCGAACCTTGTGAGCCTTTTCATTTCGTCACGTTTGCAACGCGAGCCTATCTACGAAGTGTTGGCCCATCAGGACGGCATCCATTTGCCGAAAGCGGAATCGCGCTCTTCAGAAGGACAGCGACGCGTGAGTCGAGTGATGCGACCGGCGACGGAGGTTCTTGATGCTTCGCTCACGGCGCGACAAGCGATCGAAAAAGTGCGCGGCACTCAACTGCGTGCTTGGCCCATTCTGGACGCGCGCGGAATCGTGGGCGTGATAGCCCTCGATACTTTGGAAAAGTCCGCCGCAGGGGATGACGCCAACCGCAAACTCAGTGATCAGGTGACTTCTCTGAATTTTCCTCATTTGCATTCCGACCAGCCCTTGAATCTCGCGCTGGAACGAATGAGCGCGACGCAACTCGACGTTCTGCCGGTGGTCAGCCGTGCCAATATCCACGAACTTGAAGGAATACTCACCTTGCAGGACGTGCTGGATTCCTATGGCTTTAGTAATTCCGCGCGTTCGACCTAGTCTCGTCGCACTTCCAAGATGCACCACTGCATTCTTTACCTGCCTCTACTGAGCACTTCCGGACTGCGCAAGTCTCTTTCGCTTTTCGAGGAAGCCATCGATCGCTAGTGGCCCCGAACCACCCAAGACTAATGTCGCCAGACACGCGAGGTACACAAGGTTACATTCATATCCCGGTGGCCCAGACTGCGGACCGGCGGTAGTAACAGCCACCAGCTTGATGGAGCTGAACCCGTAGGGCAGATGGACTTTAAACATGGCTACCAAAAGCACCGCGGCAATGGGCAGGCTGACCAAGGCCACGAAAGCACCCAGAAGTATTGCTGGACCCCCGAAGACTTCAGTCAGAATCGTGACCCATGTAATTAAGTGTGCGGCAGGCACACCCATGGCGTGCAGAATGTTCGCGAACGCTTCAGGCCCCCGGGACAGTTTTGCGAAGCCATGCGCCATGAAGCCATATCCGACGATCAGCCGCAGCGGAATCGGCGCCCAGCGGGCAATACGGAATCGGCCTTCCTGCTTAACTGGAATACTGCGAACAGAGTCACTCGGTTTATTTCCCTGACGCGAGATACCGCTCATCTTCGATCAACTCCCCTTGAGTCTCAAAGATAGGACGTGACACCACGGCCCGGTCGTTTCCCATAGGCAGAATGTCAGCCCGCAGCAGCGACTTGAGATTCATTGGCGGCGGCAACCTGGCAGTACACCTTGATCGCGCCTGTTGTCTCCGTGAGCAGGCGAATCATCTCGCCGTAGTTCTCGAGTCCCTTTACCGGATGTGTCAGCAGCCTCTGCAGCCATCCCGGGTACTGAAGTTCGGCGGTCGAAAGATCTTTTACGCCAGTCTCAAAATATTCGCGATTCGCGTTGACACTGCCAAACGCAACCTTGTTTCCGAGAACAAAACCCAGATTGATCTTGTCGGAAGGAACTTCCAACTGTCGTGCGCCGCCGGTTACGCTCACCATGGCGAGCACGCCGTTCTTCGCGAGCACATTCATGGCTTCAAACACGAGCGGAGAATATCCAGTTCCCTCCAGGATCAAATCGAAAGGGCCATACTTCGCGGAAGCGTCACTGAGTGACAGTTCCTTCGTACTCACATAGCGAGCGCCCAGTTCTTCGATCAGCTTTGAATTCAAGTACGGAGGCATCGTGTTGCCGAAGGTGGTGACCTCGAGACCGCGCAACCGCAGAACGAGTGTGGCGAGCAAGCCAAGTGTTCCCGATCCTAGGACTGCCGCGCGCTTCGGCTTCCAAA
>WNFO01007668.1_pt1 | contig 10941 bp, 14 predicted proteins | sample 5400251 | NCBI WGS metagenome assembly WNFO01 (sample SAMN13153354, study PRJNA577476) | soil metagenome | isolation source: 100 cm saprolite under Madrone tree | place: USA:California | collected 2016-06-14 | reverse complement strand
GTCGTCGTCGACCACGACGGACCCACAGCCGCTCACGGAAGCGGAGATGATCTCTCGCATCACCGCAGGTGAACGGGAACTGTTCTACGATTTGATAAAGCCATGCGAGCGGGCAGTCTTTCTGACCGCTTACTCGGTTCTGAAGAGCGAGGCAGATGCTGAAGAGGTTGTGCAGGAGGCCGCCCTTAAGGCATACAAGGCTCTTGGCAGCTTCCGTGGAGAATCGAAGTTCAGTACTTGGCTGGTTAAGATTACGTTGAACGAAGCGCGAATGAGACTCCGCCGCTCACGTTCGGAGCCCGAGGTTTCGCTTCAAGAGTTTATGGACGATGGTGACAGCGATTACACGCCGGCAGTTCTGACTGACTGGCGCGAGATTCCTTCAGAAGCTCTTGACCGCAAGGAACTACGGGAGATTCTGCAACGAGCGCTAGCCGAGCTGCCGGAAAAGTATCGCGAGGTATTGATCTCGCGTGACGTGCGTGAGATGAACATAGCTGAGACCGCTCAATTGCTCGGCATCAGCGAAGGGATGGTGAAGACCAGGCTGTTCCGGGCGCGTCTGATGATGCAGAAAATTGTGGCACCTGAGTTGCGACCGCAAGGCAAGAAAAACGCGAAAGGCTGATTATGGTGCTCGATTGCAAACACGTGTGGCGCGAAATCTCCAATTACATCGACGGAGATCTCGATCCCTCCGTGCGTGCCAGCATGGAAAAACATCTGGCCCACTGTCGCCATTGCGCGGCTATTCTGGATTCAACTCGCAATATCGTTTACCTGATCGCGGATGAGCGCACTTTTGCTTTGCCGATCGGTTTCAGTGAGCGGTTGCGTGCGAGGCTTGAAAGCGAACTTGAGAAGTCGGAGCCAGCTAGCCGATAACGGCGTTACAGTTCGTGGTGAAAGAGCGGATGCGCGAGAAGTTCCCCTGCGATCAGAAGTAGGGTAAGGACGGACGTACCGAGCTGGATCCACTTCTCCAAGCGTTCTTTTCGAGCAAGAGGACGCATTCGCCAGCGAGCAGACGGGTTCCTGCGCATCCGTTCTGCGTTCCATAAAAGCACAAGGTTGATCACTGCACCGAGCCCGGCGATAGCCAGCATCGGAATCCGGAACCTGTTAGCGTGAAAACCGGTCGCTGGCCCGGCTACAGTTGCGGCAATAAGGGACGAGAACCCGAGGGCAGTACCTATGCTGCTGAGGAATACGGCCATAGCACAGACACCCTGGATTATCGCCAGACCGAGCGACCCCACCGTAATAAATCGCCGAGCCTCCCAGAACCGGAATGATGACTTCTTGGTGATTGGACGCTGTTCAAGTTCTATAAATCGCCGAGCCTCCCAGAACCGGAATGATGACTTCTTGGTGATTGGACGCTGTTCAAGTTCTCGAGTCTCGGTCCCTTCCACAGTTGGGCCTCCAGGGAGAAAAAGGAAACGTCACCCGTGAGATGCGCGGTTTCGATAGGAAGTTTCATGAGGTCGGGTGGGGATCCTTATCAGGCTCAGCGTGCTGGGGCCTCGAGACCCTATTTGGATGCCAAATTGGAGCGCCTGTCGAAAACTCTGGAACTCCGATCCATTGATTCCATCCGTTCCATCCCGCCTGCGGGCAAATCCATCGCCGGCGAAGCCGGAAGCATGAGTCCGCCCTCCAACAGAAATCCGCTCAGAGCGATGCTGCTTGTCCAAGCATGTTCGAGAGCATCGATGTAGCCTGTCTCATTCTCGTAAAGCATGCGTTGCAGATTGAGGACGCGGATGAACGAAGCGGTCATTTCACCGTACTGCGCGGTCATGAGCCCATAAGCGCGCTCCAGCCGCGGAAGGATCTCGACCCGATATCGGTCCGCAGTTAAACGTGCGCTGCGATAGTCTTCGGTGTACATTGCGGAGCGCTTGCGGAGCGTGAGGTCGACACGGTTTACTTCGTCTTGCGCGGCTTCGAGATCGGCGCGGGCTGCCGCGATGCCACCTTGATTGCGGTCCCAGAGGCGAAGATGTAAGCCAATTTCAGCGAAGCCTTGGAGACCGACCTCGCGGCCTGGAGCCGCATTGAGCGGTTCGTAATTCTGTTGCAATCCGCCCTTGAATGTCAGGTCAGGGATGGGCTCACGCCGGGCCCGGCGCAGAGCAGCTTCTGCAAGCTCCACACCGGCCTGCGCAGACTGCACGGCGGGGCTGGCGACGAGCAGCGAAGTCAGCAACTGGCGCTCGTCTAGCGAAGGCAAATCAGCGTCGATCCGGCCGGCAACACTCCCGTCGGGCAGGGATGGCACACCGACAACCGAAATGAGTGTCGTCCATTGACGCCGCAGCATGTGTTGGGCGACGCCAGCGGCGATCTCCATACGCTGCTCTTCTGCTTCGACCTCCAAGACCTCAGTCTCGTCTGCTTGACCGACATTGCCGAGCTGGTGAACGATGCGCACCGTGCTCTGGGCGATGCTAACCAAATCACGCTCAAGCGCGAGTCTCTCTTGGGCTGCGAGCACATGGTAGTACGCCATGCGCACATCATTCTCCACGCGGTGCCGCTGCGCTTCGGCCTCAGCCTGACGCTGCTTTACTTCACCAGCACCCACCCTGCGATTGAGCCCGAGTTTGCCGCCAAGAATGATCGGCTGCTCCACAAAAAAACCCTGCTCGCCACCTCCGTACACTCCGCTCCGGATCTCTTCACCCTCGTAGCCGACAGTCGGGTTTGGATATAGCCCACTTTGCCGCTCGCGGCCACGTGCCGCTTCCACTGCGCGTTGTGCCTGACCGAGGGTAGGGTTGTGCGCCGTCGCCATGCGCTCCAAGTCCTCGAGCTGGTAAGCCGGGCCGGAGACGACGTTCTGCGAGCTTCCCAAACGCGGAAACTGAGGCATCACCTCAGGAATCTCACCGTGGTGGTGCATCTCCATTTCCGGCTGGTCGGCCATAGGAAAGAACACCTGCGGTGCCGCTTGCGATGGTTGTTGCCCGGAGTTCTCCCGCGCCGCATTTGTCGACGCGTGTTCGTGATGCCAGTCGGCCCCCGGCTCTTGTGGGAACGTCATTGTTGACACGAGCAGGGAGGATGCCAACAGGGAGACGAACACTGCAAATCGCAACCTCACTCCACACCTCCTTCGTGGTGGTGGGGCGAGTGCCCCGCGGCCGGTGGGAGCGGCGCAATATACCCGCTGCGTACATCGCGCATGACGCGCTCATACAGATCGGGTGGCAGCACTCGCACCAGGGTCATCATGCCCATCATCATGGCGCTCCAGTTCCGCGGCAGACCGTTGTTTTCGGGCTTGGCGACGGCTTCATCCATGCCCATGTCCATGAACGCATCCTGGGGAAAACCGAGCACCTGGTTCGCACCCGGCGCGATGGGTGCGTGATGGACATGCTCGAAGCCTGCCCGGTCGGCGAGCGTCTGCATCTGGCGAAGTGCCCGCTCGTCCTCCGTGTCGGCAGTCATCATCATGCGATCCCCGAGCAGGTCGCTCATGGCGTTCATGTTGTGGTGCGGCATATGGCAATGCAGCATCCACTCTCCAGGGTTGTTCGCTACGAATTCGATGTCGCGCGCTTGCGCAACACCAACCAACACCGTGTTGGCCGGCCCCCACACAGTTTCGGGCTGTCGCCCGGCCTCTGTGCCCGTGACAACGAAGGTGTGGCCGTGCAGATGGATCGGATGGTGGTCCATGCCGATGTTGACGAATCGAATGCGCACGCGACTGCCGAGCCGCACGACCAATGGTGTAGTCATTGGACTCACGGCGCCGTTGAACGTCAGCCAGTTCCACTCCATATTGGCGGTGTTCGGGACGGTATTGTTCGGCAGCACGGCCCATTCCTGCAGCACGACTCCAAAGTCGTGATCTACAGCAGGAGCGTGCGCTCTCGGCGGATGCAGAATGAACAAGCCGACCATGCCCATCATCTGCTGCATGGGTGAGTGCGAGTGATAGAAGAACGTGCCGTTCTGATGAACCGTGAACTCGTATGCGAGCCGTGATCCGGGCGCAATCGGCCTCTGTGAAAGGTATGGCATCCCGTCCATCGCATAGGGGATTTCCAGCCCATGCCAATGGATTGCAGTCGATTCTGGCAGATGATTCTCCAGCACGATGCGGACACGATCTCCCTGGTTCACCTGGATCGTGGGGCCGGGGCACGAGCCGTTGAAGCTCCAGCAATCGATCGTCTTCCAGGGCGCGATTTTTCGCTTCACCGGTTCGGCGATGAGCTGGAACACCTTGGTACCATTCTCGATTGTGAACGGCAGGTCCTTAACGTCAGGCGTAATCACTGGTGCCGATGTCGAATTGTTGAGACCCGATGTGCGCGGTCGATTCATGCCGAGCAGCCGCGAGGCGCCGGCAAAACCCGCCGCTGCAGTAATCGCACTCTGTATAAACGTACGCCGTGAACTCATAGTCCCCCTTCGTGTTGGGCTTCTATGATCGCAGGTCGCAGCTTCAAGGCAAACTTTCTCTTATCGGATTGGCACAACTACGAACTGGATCTCCAACTCGTTCTTGACCCTGACAACGCCACCCGCGATGCTGACTGGATTAATGCCAAAATCAGTTTGTTTAATCGTTGAACGGCCCGTGTAGGCTCCCTCTCTATACTGCACTTCCGCCAGGGTCGATCTGCTCTGACCGTGCAGCGTCAACTCACCGGAGACAATCCACCGGTTGATTCCGGTCTTTTCGATCTTCACAGAATGAAAGCTGATGAGCGGATAGCTCTCACTCTGCAAAACCTTGGCATGCATGGTGTGCTGGGCTTCCCCTTGCTGCTCCGCGCTCAGTTTGTTGTCTTCGACAAGCGTGAGCTTGCGAGCGTCAACGGTGAAGGCTACCTGCGGAAGATCCCTGTCATTGAAGCTGCCTCCGGCAAATGGTGCCGTTACCCAATGATCGTGACCCGCCGCGGAGAACAAACCTGCCTTCCCCACGTGAATCTTCAAGGTGCTGTGGTCGGTATCGATCGTTCGATCGGCGCTCACCACCCACAGCGATGCCGCAAGAAGAAACCCTGTCACCCCGAGTACGAAGGTCGGGTTGCTTTTCCAGTTGCTCATTATTGCGGGCCTCAGGCGCACTTCGGGAATTGACGAAGCCATGGACTAGACTCCGGAGGCCAAAGCGTGCGCTGTCAATTGCAGACTCTCCGGTGTGTCGTAGTCAGCCGCTGTCGACAGCTCAACGTTGTGTTGTGCGTGGTCTTTCCTGTGCAATTCTTCTGTCCGCCCCGGGGTGGACGGATCCCGATATGTCAGCTCCAGCCGCTGCCCACTGATCAAAGCCGAGCGAAGTATGGGGGTCCCTTTCTGCATGAAACATCACCTTATGTCCTTTCTGCGGATTCACGAGGTCACCCTTACAGGAAACTCGTGACCGCTAGGTAATCGAGGTCACTTGACTAGAACCTGATCAACAAGCCGCCGGTGAAGGCCACGTTGTTTTGCCGGCTGGCGTCAATTGTGCGATTGTAGTTTGGCAGACCGGAATAGAAATCCCGCACCTCAAATCGAAAACCGATCGGTATCCTCAGCAAGCGGACAACACTACCTGTATCGATTCCGGCGCCAAACTCCAGTGTGCCGGTGTTGGTTCCAGGTCTGAACGATGTGCTGCCGCTGGGCGCCTTTTCCAGGAAGCGCGCGTATCCTCCACCGAAAGATAACCAAGGAACAATCGGCCCAGCGGGATTGAACTTTACCCGCACATGCGGGGTAAGAAACACATAGGCGTACTGGGGACTCACGCCCTGCGGTGGCTGACTCAATTTGACGTCAAACGGAGAAGCAAGAAAGTCCACGCCGCCGTATATCGCCATCGACTTGGCAGTTGTGAGACGCCGGTCGTATTCGGCTCCCAACGCTAGGCTCGCGTTAAAAATCAAATCACCACCCTGGGAGAGGGTCTGGCTCGGTGTTGTAGTTGCGCCGATCACCAATCCAACCTCATTCTTTGTCTGCGAGTGGGCAGAGGGTAACAAACCTGAGAACAATAAAATAATTCCGCTGAGGGTAAGTAATTTTTGTGGATACATGTTCACTTTCACTTCACGATTTGTCTTCTGCAGTTGAGACGTTGCTCACTTGGCGAACAATATCGCTGTTTCGCAGGCACCGCCCATCGCAGGCACTCTAAAACCAGAGGCGGGATGCCATGGCAGACGCGGGATGACTGAAAGGACCCTTTTCTAGAGTCGACGATTGGATGCTCTTAGGTCACGGGAAGTTACGTCCGGTATTGGTCAACAACGATTCTTCCACCTTGAAAAGTGTGCCTTCATACTCGTGGGACCTCAGGCTTGTTTTTTCGGACTCACTCGTCTTGGTTTTATATTCAAGTAACGTCGACGGCACATGTTTTACGCCCGATGTTCAAGTGGAAGTTCGAGCGAACCGAAACAGCGCGTTCTCAATTTCTTTTTATCCCACACGTAACTTTCTTGATCGACCGCTCATCCGTATGGGCAGCCAGCGCCATTCGGGCTGACTCGGAGCAAACAGTGAGAGTTCCCCCGATTTAGGGAAGCTTGCCGTGTGACAGTTCACTTCCAGTCCTCCCCAACAGGGCAAAATGTGGACTTCTCCTGGAACGAGTGTTGCAGAACACAATTAATTAACAAAATCAACGCATAAAAGGAGCAACAGGATGAGCAACTCAATGAAGGCTCTGTTGGCAGGTGCTGCGCTAGCAGGTCTGTTGACGGGCACAAGCGCACAGCTTCAGGCACAAACGCTCAGCCAGAACCAGGGCAATGCCGGGATCAAAGCTGTGAGTGACAAGAAGGACAAAGACAAAGACAAGACTGAAAAGCACGCTTGTAAGGGCCAAAATTCTTGCAAAGGCAAGGGTGGCTGTAACTCCAGCGACAACGGCTGCAAAGGCAAGAATTCCTGCAAAGGCAAGGGCGGCTGCGCAACCGATGGATCAAAAATGCCTGATGAGCAACCCAAGCAGGAGCATAACTAAGGCACCTCAACCCCAAAGGGGTCGGGGTTGAACGTCCCGACCCTCTCTTTCCTTAGGAAAGCTACTGACATGCCATCAAATCATTTCAATGGATTCACAGACTTTGGAGTTGGGATAGGCCTTCGCGTGCCTCATTACCAGCACATTCTCTCTGAAAAACCGGTTGTGAATTGGTTCGAGATTATCTCCGAGAACTACATGATCGACGGTGGGCGACCTCTGCACGTCCTCGATCAGATTCTTGAGCGCTATCGAGTCGTCCAGCATGGTGTTTCAATGTACTTTGGTTCCCCGGAGCCGCCGAATCGCGAGCATTTGAAGAGACTGAAGGCTCTTGTCAAGCGCACCAAGACGCCTTGGCTCACTGACCACCTATGCTGGGGCAGCGTCGATGGTACGTACAGCCATGACCTGCTGCCCATGCCGTATACATTTGAGGCAGCCTGCCATACCGCACAGAAGATTCGCGAAGTGCGGGACTTCCTTGAGGTACCTATCGCGGTCGAGAACGTGAGCAGTTATGCCGAATTTCATGTTTCTGAGATGACGGAGTGGGAGTTTCTTACGGAAGTGGTGGAATCGGCAGACTGTGGCATTCTCCTGGACGTCAACAACATTTATGTATCTTCAAGAAACCACAACTTCGATCCCCTTGACTACGTGAATGGTGTTCCCGCAGAACGGGTAGCGCAGATCCATATCGCAGGGCATTCCAAGTTTGAAAAGTACATTCTGGATACGCATGACCATCCTGTGATCGATCGGGTCTGGAAACTCTATGCGCGCGCCATCCAACTCGCAGGCCGCACGGCAACCCTCCTCGAGTGGGACGACAACATCCCATCTTTTGAAGAAGTTCACAATGAGGCGTTAAAGGCGAATCAGTTCATCGCAGAAATGGCAGTGGCATCATGAACCTGCTCGAAATCCAACACCGAATGCTCGAGGCGGTCATGCAACCCCTTACCGCCCGCGAGCAGATGCAGCCGCGTACTCGGGACGGCAAGTCCATGCATGAAATGGCTGCGCAGTTCATCAAGCCAAACGATCGCCTGAGCTCGTTTGAGCGCCTAGAGATCTACAATCGCCAATACTGGTTTCGTGTACTCGCATCTTTGGACGAGGATTTTCATGGTCTTCGAGCAATCGTCGGTCGGCGACGATTTGAGGCATTGTGCAAGGCCTACCTTCTCGACTGTCCTTCTGAGTCATTTACTCTGCGAAACCTGGGCTCTCGCTTGGAATGGTGGTTACGGAGCCATCCCGAGTGGATCCAACCGCGAGCAACTCTGGCGCTGGATATGGTTCGCTTAGAGTGGGCTGAGATCGAGGCTTTCGACGCCGCAGCGGAGCCACCCTTGACCCCTCGAGACTTGCTAGCGTCGGACCCAGATCCCCAATTCGGACTGCAACCCCACCTGCACCTGCTCAGGTTGCGCTACCCGGTGGATAATTTGCTCGTTGCGATCAGGAGGGATACTTCCGAAAGCGTTATGGCAAGCAACGCAGTCTCGCAGCGCCGCAAAGGGACTCGAGTGCGCAAAGTCGCGCGCCAAAAGCCGCAGGCTGCCTACTTGGCGGTTCATCGAGTCGACTATTCGGTATATTTCAAACGAATCGAGCTAGAAGCATTCACTTTTCTCAATGCTCTTCGAGAAGGAAAAAACCTGTCCGGCGCAGTAGTCCTTGCTTTTCAGACAAGTGACGTTCCCGAGACTAAGCTCCTTGGCATTGTACAGACCTGGTTTGAGCACTGGTCGTCACTAGGCTGGTTTTGCAAATCCAAATCTGCAAACCCGGAATTCATTTCCTCATTAGGAAGATAATCATGAAAAACATCATCGAAACCGCTATCCGGCTACATTTATTGTTTGAGAGAGCGGTTTCCCATTTGCAATCACCGTTGCTCCTCGCTGTGCGCCTTTACTGGGGCTGGCAGTTCTTCCAGACTGGACTCGGCAAGCTGATGCACATCCCTAAAATTATCAACTTCTTCACGAGTTTGGGAATACCATTCCCTGCGTTCAATGCTTACTTCGTGGGCTCCCTCGAATGTGTGGGTGGGACCTTACTGTTCCTCGGCCTCGGGTCGAGGATCATCGCGCTACCGCTCACGTTTAACATGCTGGTGGCGTACATCACCGCAGACCGGGAGGCACTCTTTTCAATCCTCTCGGATCCCGGCAAGTTTTATGCCGCTGATCCGTATACCTTCTTCTTTGCTGCTCTTCTCGTTCTCATCTTTGGCCCCGGAAAGATTTCTCTCGATTTTGCGATCGGCTATCTCCGTAAGAGGAGAGTGTCGGGGCTACGTGACCTGAGTCGGGCGTCGGCGGTCTCAGCTGCCTAATCCGAACCAGCACCCCTGGACGGGCCTATTACCGTTCTGGGTGCAACGGCATCATGCCACTTCGGTTTCTTGGGCAACACAATGGAGTCCTCGAATCATTCCGATCGCCAGCGTTCGCATCAGCTGGCAGAGGTCTTTGCGCTGGGCACAGATGTCAGCGGAACACGGGTCAGAGCAGATGCAAACAAGTGGGACCAGGGTAGTGGAAATCAGTTGCGAAGAGGTGTGGCGCGAGATCTCGAATTACCTAGAGGACGAGATCAGTGCCGACTTGCGCACTCGAATGGAGGAGCATTTCAAAGGCTGCAAACGTTGTGCGGCGGTACTGGACGGGACTCGCAATGTGGTGCGCTTATTCGGCGACGCGACGGCTATTGAGTTACCTGCTGGGTTCAGCGAGCGTTTACGTCAGAAGCTTCGGTAAACTCGGGCGAGGCCGGAACTGAGGACCCAGCAGACAGTCTTCTATGTAGACGATAGCCCAAAGGCCCTGAGAATGCTGACGTCCGTTCTGGAAGGATGTGGGTACAAGGTGGTTGCTGCCGGCACTGCACGTGAGGCATTAGAAAGGATGGAACAAATCACGTTTGACCTGATCTTGGTAGCGTATCGGTTACCCCGAATGATCGGTTTCCAGTTGGCGCGGGATGTCAAGCGGCGCAGCCCTGGTATTCCGGTCATCCTGATCTCTGGCTATACTCTTTGGGAACCAGAGGAATTGACTTATGTCGATGCCTATGTGGGCAAAGGCGCGACTCTGGACAACCTGCTGACAAAAATCCGGTCGCTCATCTGTCAGAGGACATGAGAAAGCACAGAGGCACATGGATTGGCCAGTGAGCACTTCGTCGATTCTGCAACCTGTCATCTGTTCACAGAGTTGAAGCGCAAGACCTGCGCCAACGTCCCTTCACCGCGAGCAATCTGGAGCTGGAATGAAGGAAAGTATTCGATCATTTTCTTCGCTGACACTCGATAGCCTTTCGAGAGTCTTGCTGCTTACCTCCATGCTTGCGTTTGCTCGCGATACTGAGAGTAGCAAAGCCACGACGATCGTGGCTCCTGGTGGGCGCATCGATGTGTTTGACGCTCACGAGGAAGTAGCCGTCGCTCACGAAGATTTGATCGGCTGGGTCAGTGCTGCCTCCAAGTCGGTCGCTACCTATTTTGGTCGCTATCCTGTGCCTCACGTGGCGGTACGAATCACTACAAGCGATGGCAGAGGCGTTCACAATGGCAGGACCTTTGGTTCGCCAGGTGCTCTTATCACCATTTCGGTTGGCCGCAAGACAACCCTGGGGGATCTCAAGGGGGATTGGACTATGACACACGAAATGGTCCACTTGGCGTTCCCATCGGTGGCTGAGAGACATCACTGGATTGAGGAAGGAACTGCCACGTATGTGGAACCGATAGCTCGGGTACAGTCCGGGATCCTCGAGCCCTCCAAGATGTGGAGCGATTTGATTCGTGATCTCCCTCAGGGACTCCCTGGGCCAGGAGATCGGGGCCTTGATCTCACACACACGTGGGGACGGACCTACTGGGGAGGAGCCCTGTTTTGCCTTCTCGCAGACGTGGAGATCCACCAGCGAACTCACAATCAAAA
>WNFO01006887.1_pt1 | contig 10941 bp, 8 predicted proteins | sample 5400251 | NCBI WGS metagenome assembly WNFO01 (sample SAMN13153354, study PRJNA577476) | soil metagenome | isolation source: 100 cm saprolite under Madrone tree | place: USA:California | collected 2016-06-14 | reverse complement strand
CGTAAATCGGGTGCGCGATTTCATCCCCAAGGACACGATGGCGCCGGATCGCATCCTCGGCATGGACCAGATCATCGCCGACGCGACCAGGCAGAAATTCATCATCGCGCCGCTCGCCAAGGATCAGGTCGAAGAATTCGTTAAAATTCAGCCGCCGCCGAAATTGTGAGAGTGGGATTACTGTTCATAGGCTCTATTCTTTAGATGTTTTGCGACGCGAGTAATCCTACGTAGGAGGGATGCAAAAGGCAGTCCAAAAAGTATACGAACGGCAATTGCGATCAGGACCATCGACATGGCATAGACCAGTGGGACAGGCAGGTCCGTGTTACTTGAGATCTCGATTAGGCCTCCAAGGAGGACAAATTTGAGATTACACATGCTCCCGCCACTCCGACAGGCAAAGAATTTGCCCACCCGAAGACTGCGATTGCTTGCCCCGCGGCATCACTTGTCACGACGCTGCTACAGCTGCCTTTTGGGGCCTTGAAAACAGTGCGTCACCGCTCATAGAACCGTCTCCTCTCGACGTAGCCGCGCATCGGTTGACCACACGCCGGACACCACGGAGGGTGATTGATACTGAAATCCGGGCGCAGCTGCGATAACGGCGCTCTGGCGGGTCCGGATTCACGCGGCTGGCACGGCGACGGCCCCCGAGCACCGGGAGCATCCAATGGCTTCGCTTCTTTCAGTGCGATGTCTTTCTGGGTGGTATCTGGTTTTCCCCCTTCCGGCGCCTGCACGGAAGTCTCTTGTTGAGGGCGCGTCTGCGCCGAGACTGATTCGTGGAGCACGCGCGGAGGGGCTAGTTCCAACACCAACCGCGTGATATCGGTGGCAAGATTTGCCAGCGCGATCACCAGCAGCACAAAACTGAAACGGGCGGGCTCCATCCGGTCCGTCTCCTGTAAGAGTCAGGCGACGCGACAATCATCGGGAGCCCCAGAAAATGAAGAAACAGGCTTTACGGCCGGCCGTCTATTGTCGGAATTATGCCGATTGGATAGGCACGCCTAGATTTCGGCTAAAAACTAGCCCTCAAAAATGAGTAGCTAAAAACAGGAGTCGTTTTTTGCCACCATTCTAAAGCGTCGGTTTTGCACATCTACGTCGCATCATCGCGATGGATCATACGGCGTCCCTTCGAACCATTGCGGCCCTTGCCCATTGTACTTGATCGCGTCCTCAAACCGAGCGCCACTGAACTCGCCGTCCGCCATCAGCGGAATGGTTCTCGATTGCGCCTGCAAGAAGCACGGAACCGCTCCCCAACCATCCGCGGTCGGGGAAACCCGCAAGTGCATCTTACGGCAATTTCCGCAATCCAGGTCCCGACAATGATCCTGATAGAATTTTATCGGGGTGTTCTCCTGCTCGTCATAGAGGTAAATTTCGTTCAGCGGCTCATAGAGCCTTGGCTGCAGCCGATATTCCTGCGCAGTCTCGGTGATCAGCTCAAGAAATTTGCCTCGTTTGGCAGGCGCTGTTCCCATCACCCCGTTGATTTCGAGCACGCTCACATTGATCCCGAGACCTCGTGCTGCGCGGATGACATTGAGAACCCGTTGCTTGTCGCCGGTGAACACTGTGTCGAATTTTATCGAGCGTCCATTCCATTGCCTCAAGAGCGGCAGAACAAATTCGTCGACCAGCGTCTTTCCTGAGACGCCCACCGGCGAGCTCGGCTTCGAGGGCTCCCCAGGCTCAACCGAGTCGATTCCGATGCTGATATTGTCCAATCGCGATGCAACAAGGGCCTCGAACTTTTTCGGTGCGAGGAATGGTCCGCCGTTTGTGCATATCCCCCATTTTTGTATACCGGGATAGCGTTCGCGCCAGATCGCAATCGCGTCCATCAACATGAAGAAGCCGGCATAAACGCCCGGGTCTCCTCCGCTGAATTTCACACTCTTCGCATCATATCTCGCAGCAGCCTCAAGTAGTCTATCAATATTGCCAAGCATCGCTGAAGTCTTCGCCTGAAGCCACGGGGCTTCTTGACCTTCATTGTGGCAATAACTGCACCTGAGATTGCAAGCAGACGTCAGCGAAATACGCAAATCTCCGCGACCTGGAATGACATCATTGCGTTCCCTCGCATACGTGAGGTCGGGTGGAATATTTTTGAACCGCGGCCTGCCTCGCCTGCGATCTTCGCACACGGAGACGCTGCCGTGCTCAATAGACTCCCGCTGGAGAATCGCGATATCTGTCGGTTCCCAATAATTCATCGCTGTAGGCCAAACTCGAACAGACCGGGGCGGGGCGGCACCGGCAACCAAGCACTTGCCCGCCAACAATAAAATCACGCTTTCTCTGAAATTTCAACGCGTTCTATTGCCGTCAACGAGCCGCCAACAATTTTTCTTTCTTGTAGCCCGGACGAAACAATAAGCCGAAACGTTCCGTGGTCAGTACTCCGGAATCTGAATGCTTTCTCGCAGGTCAAGTTTTATTGCGACACGAAAAAAACGACTGTCCGAGGGCGGCAGGTTGACCGCCGAGAAGATCGGCTCGTAAAACGCTTCTATTGGAATGCTGCGTCGGGGAAAGGTCCCTCCAACAGACTTTGAGCAATCAACCTTGAATGTCAGCACCGAGCCGTGTCGGCCCTTCTGGCGCTGTCTTCCAGTTCTGACGCGGAATGTCAGCCGGGAAAAAAGCTCCGGAAGGTTATCGAGGCCTGGAACCACGACATTGCGCTTTACGGCAGTGTCACGGGCGCGCGAGATGATCTTGAAAATATTCTCCAGGCTGTCTTCCGGACTCTGCTCGAAGGCGGACGGAACCAATTGCGACAGGGACAGAAAGCCCACTTTCCCCTCGTGGAGATACATCGGCCCCAGGATCGTCGGGTTGAGACGGGCCACCTGAAGCAGTTCCTCTTTGAGCGTACCCAGCGGCCCCAGATTCGGATGAATGCCATCGGCCAAACCGAAGCACGGTCGGCGTTGGCTGAGGACCTGAAGACTGTAGCGCAACAAGAGATAGGCAGCCTTGCATCGGGCTGCGTTCGAATCTCCACCCCATTCCGTCAGCGCGTCAGTGAGCTGATCATAATTGTAACGCACGCGCGCCAAGGTCGACCAGCTTCTGTTCTGGAAGTACGAAAATAGTCGCGCAGCCGAGCCCGTTCTCTCTCGCTCCGCAAGTTGGCGTTGTAACTCGGCAAACCACGAGGCGGAAAAATACAAAACCTGGGTCACCCACTGTTTGGATTTCTGATCGACCTCGCTGATCATCTCAATCAGATCGATCTCTTTGAGCTTGCGAACGGATTCTTTGTGGTGGGTGGATAAATGCCTGTATCTCGCGCGCAGCCGGTTCCACTTTACCTCTTGGGTGGGGAACTCCAAAAACTTCAGACTCCTTGAACCAGAAGATATCGTCTCAGGGAACTCCAGAAATTTCAGACTTCTTGACCCAGAAGATATCGTTTCATTCCGAGTCGGACGCCCCTCCACCTGGAGCTGCTCGTCGATGAGTTCCCACAGGCCGATGAGCTGGTTCTTGAAAAGCAAGGCCTGCGGAAACTCGATCACTTCTTCATTTCGGATGATCTCATCAATAACCTCGAGCGAATTATCGAGGATCAGTCCGACCGGCAATCGACCAGCCACGAGGAGGTCTTGCGCAAGCGGCTTACCGTCGGGCGCGAGCGCTTTTCCGTCCTTGAAGACGAAGTGCGTGTACGGATACTCGGCCAGAAAAAAGCATAAGTCGCGCTGACAAGCCTTGGTGGCCTGATCCCAGACGGCGCTCAACAGCGCTTCCAATTCGGCCTCAACGGTCTTGATAAGCTCCGAAGCCTCCTGGAAAGCGAGTCGACGCATGACGGAAAGCTTTACACCTGGGTCGGCGCCGCTCTCGCGCTTGCCTGCGAAGCACCAGCCGGAAACGCCAACGGGTTCAATGTTTGGGTTGTGTCACCATCATGACGATCTGAAATCGCTGCTGCGGGACCCGACATAATATTGTAACTATAGCGTCTTTCGTCGGATTATATCCACGGTTGAATCGCCCGCGGCGCCAAAAGCAAGCGCCTGCGGCCGCAAAACGGTACGTTGGTGCCGTTGGGGAGCGACTTGTGTGCCGCGGCCACGAGCCGCTAAGAAGTGCCGGTCGCTTCAACCTGACCGCAATCTGCTCTGGGAAAGCGCTGCGTATCCGCGATATGAAATCGTCAAGCTTCTGTCCCGATCACCTTACCTCTGCGATCCTGCCCCACACCCAGCTCGCCGCCGTCAAGGCGCTGTTCTTCGATGTATTCGGCACGCTCGTCGATTGGCGCACCGGCATTGGGCGCGAGGCCAAGGCGGTGCTGGAACCGCTCGGACACCAGACCGACTGGCTGCGCTTCGCGGATGCCTGGCGCGACGAATACCAACCCGGCATGGAGGAAGTGCGGGCGGGGCGCATTCCGTTTTCCAAGCTCGACGTTCTGCATCGGCGAAATCTCGAGCGCATTTTACCGCGCTTCGGGTTCACCGATCTCTCCGAGGAGATCGCCGCCCGCCTCAACGGCGCCTGGCATCGGCTCGACGCCTGGGCGGACGTGGCGGGAGGGCTCAACCGGCTCAAGCGCCGATTTCTGCTGGCGCCGGTCTCCAACGGCAACATTTCGCTGATGGTCGATCTTGCCCGCCGCAATGACTTTCCGTGGGACGCCATTCTCGGCGCCGAGATTGCCGGCGACTATAAGCCCAAGCCGCGGGTCTATCTTGCGGCGGCCGAGGCACTCGATCTCTCCGCGGACGCCTGCATGATGGTGGCGGCTCACACCAACGATCTCGCGCACGCCGCCGCCTGCGGCCTGCGGACCGCCCATGTCGCGCGACCGAACGAAAAAGGCCCCGGCAAAGGCGAGGCCGGGCCGTCGGCGCCGGTCGATATCGCGGTCGGCAGCCTCATGGAGCTCGCGGATCGGCTCGGGACGTGACCGACGAAAGCTAAGCGATTTCTCCGGAGTCATGGCCGGGCTTGTCCCGGCCATCTACGTCGTTCTTGCTCAGCGCCCGCAAGAAAGACGTGGATGCCCGCGACAAGCGCGGGCATGACGGCGGAGAGGTGATTTCGATCACATCGCAATGCGGTTAAGCCCTGCGGGAGAAACTCGCCAGCAGCACTGCCACGATGCCGGTGAGGAAGATGCCGTCGAAGGTTCCGGCTCCTCCGATGGAGGCGACGGGCGCGCCAAGCCCCCGCACGACGCCGAGATTGAGCAGGTCGGCGCCGATAAGGGTGCCGAGGCTGCCGCCCGCATAGGCGAGCACGGCAGCATGCTGGCGTGCGATCAGGACGGCCGCTATTGCGGTCACCACCGGCGGCACGAAAATCGGCACCGCGATCCCGACCCCCTGCACCGGCTCCGCCAGAGCGTAGACGATAACCGCCACAATGGCGGTCGTTATGACCCCACGGATCCACATATCGTTCTTGGCGAGCAGATAGAGCGACAGCAGCGTCGGGATCACGGCACCGCCCACATTCAGGGCAATGACGGTCCCGGGCTGTCCAACGACCGGCACCAGGTATTGCACCCCGTAGTAGGAGACTTCATGCCAGGACAGCACTTCGCGCTCCTGAAATTCATACACCGGAATGTTGACATAGCTGCCTATGAGCGAGGCGAAAAGCAGCAGCAGGGCCGTTCCCGAACTGACCCCGAGGCGCGTATAGGCATAACGCAGCACATTGATTTGGATGAGGAGGACGACGACAAGGAATACGCCCACCAGGATGGCAAAGAACGGCCCAGCGAGAGGCAAATATTGCATCTGGCCCATGGTGATCCTTAAGCTACAGGGTGGGTGGGAAAAATCGCCTGCACGTCCGAACAACGAGGACATGCCAAGCCGGTTCCGCCTTTGCCCAACGCCCCTATCTTACCCTCCCCCGTAGGCCGGGAGGGGTCTTTCGATTGACCCTCCCCGCATGCGGGGGAGGGTAGGGTGGGGGCGCCCTTGATTGCGTGGGCGAAGGCGGAAACCAGCGTCGGCAATCGAAGCTTGAAGGCCGCCTCTGCCCAGCTATGGAGGACTACCGCAGTCCGGCATTGATCTTGTCGAGCACCGCGGAACCCGGGCACAACTCCCTCTCCGAGAGCGCGTTGAGCGGCGTCTCGGTGGTGTTGAGATGCTTGTGCAGATCTTCCGCCTCACGGTCGAGGTAGAGGACGCCCGTCACGACCTGACCCTTGGCGGCGTGCTGCTGGAGGAAACTCATCGCCGCCACACGGTCGTGCACGTCGTAGTCGGCATTGATCTTGCGCAGCACCACCGTGGTGCCGTCATGCTGCTCGACCGTCTGCACCGTGCCGGGGGCGTAGTCGACGAGGATGGGGTCCCGGTCAGTCATAAAATCAAGCCTGTTGACGGCCTCATTGTGATCGCGCACGTAATCGTAGCTCTTGGTCGATCCGGCGTGATTGTTGAACGCGACGCAGGGGCTGATCACATCGATAAAGGCCGCGCCCTGGTGCTCGATGGCGGCTTTGATGATCGGCACGAGCTGATTCTTGTCGCCGGAAAACGAGCGCGCCACCAAGGACGCGCCGAGCTGGAGCGCCATCGCCACCATGTCGATCGCGCTGTCGGTATTGACGACGCCCTTCTTCGATTTGGAGCCGCGGTCGGCGGTCGCCGAGAACTGGCCCTTGGTGAGGCCGTAGACGCCGTTGTTCTCCACGATATAGACCATGTTGACGCCGCGCCGGATGGCGTGAACGAATTGGCCGACTCCGATCGACGCTGAATCGCCGTCACCCGAAACGCCGAGATAGATGAGATCGCGATTGGCGAGGTTCGCGCCGGTGAGCACTGACGGCATGCGCCCGTGCACCGAATTGAAGCCGTGGGAATTGCCAAGGAAGTAATCGGGCGTCTTCGACGAGCAGCCGATCCCGGAAATCTTTGCCACCCGATGCGGCGCGATGGACAATTCGAAGCAGGCCTCGATGATCGCGGCCGTGATCGAATCATGCCCGCAGCCCGCGCATAGCGTCGAGATCTTGCCCTCGTAATCCCGGTGCGTGTAGCCGAGCAGGTTCTTCGCCAGCCCGGGATGGTGGAATTTCGGTTTTGCCAGATACGTCATGGTCGCATTCTGTTTGCAAGAAGTTGATGTTATGACGATTTTTGTTCTACCGTCGGCCCTTTAGCGGCTGCCGGGCGTCCTTTTCGGCAAACGCATAGCACATTGCAGCGCGACGCTCCAATATAGCGCCGAAGTCCCCACACACAACGTTAGGCGTGTGAAACATTCTGACCTCATCCTGACGAGCGCGCTTCTGAGCGCTTGTCGAAGGATGCGCGCGTCTCGAAGGATGGCGGCCTGCCAGGCTGTGCCCGTGGCCATCCTTCGAGACGGCCGCCCATCGAAATCGGCTGTTGCCGATTCGACGCTTCATGTTGCCGAAGTCGGGCAAGCCCGACTTCGGTGGGCGGCCTCCTCAGGATGAGGTCAGAATTCCTTCTCACACCTTCACCCTTCCAGGTAGCGTCGAGACGCACTGCACAGCGGTCTCCCGGAAAATCAACGCTGGCGTTTGCGGACGGTTTCAGGATGAAGTGCAGGCAATCGACGCGCCCCCGGATTTGGATGGCGTCGCTCGGGCTTCCAGAAACCAAAGCGCAAGACTCTCGCACTGCGTCGGCCTTATTTTGACGACGTCCGCGGCTGGCGCTCCGCGATGATCGCCCGAATGGCGGCCTGTTTCCCCTCGCGCAATATCGTCAGCTCGGCAGGCTCGCCGATCCGCAGAAGCGCGATCCTGGTGCGCAGAAACCCTGCGTTTGTCACCTCCCGTTCGCCGAGCTTGGTGACGACGTCGCCCGACTTCAATCCGGCGCGCTCTCCCCCCGATCCGCGATCGACTTTCGTGATCACGGCGCCTGATTGCGGGCCAGTCAGCTTCATATCGCGGAGCACGGCAGGCGTCGGATCTTCGATCGTGATGCCAAGCGTGCCACGGCGGATATCGCCGTATTTGAGAAGCTGATCCGCAATTATTCGCGCCATGTTCACCGGAATGGCAAATCCCACCCCGGGATTGGTGTTGGTGGAGCCGATAAACGCAGTGTTGATGCCGACGAGATCACCTTTAATGTCGACAAGCGCGCCGCCGGAATTTCCCGGATAGACCGCCGCATCGGTTTGGATGAAGTTCTCGTGCTGCTCGATCCCGATATTGGTCCGGTGCAGTCCGCCGACGATGCCCGAAGTGACCGACTGCGCCAGGTTCGCCGGATAGCCGATGGCGAGAACGATATCGCCGACCTCAAGCCGGCTGGAATCTCCAAACGGAATGGACGGCAGGTTGTCCGAGCGCACCTTAACGAGGGCCAGATCGAAGTCAGGGTCGGAGCCGACACGCTTTGCAGTCAGAATGCGGCCATCGGTGAGCGTAACCGTTATCTCGTCGGCATGGTCGATGACGTGATGATTGGTGATGATCAATCCCTGGCTGGCGTCATAGACGACGCCGGATCCAACCTCATGGATTTCTCGCCGTCTCGCATTGGTTCCTGCCGGCGCGCGGCCCCTGATTTCGATTTTGGCGACGGCGGGTGTGATCTTCTTGAGAATCGGGGCGAGCGTCGGCGTTGTCCCATCGTCGGCTGCCATGCTTTGGCCCATGACCGCAACGGCCAGCGCGATCGCCCCAAATATCTGCTTCATGCTCGCCAACACGAATTCCCGCTGCCTCATGATGCATCGACCTGATGGCGTAAGCCAGCGACTGACCGACGTAAAGCAGCTCTCCAGCATAGCAGAGTTGCCGCGCTGGAGCTTCGCAAAAAAAGCGGCGCCTGACTATTCGCCGGACGCCGCGGGTGCTTCCTTCGCGTTCGGCTAGTTCATCGCGAGGGCCTGGGCAATGTCCGCCTGCTTCGCGGTTGCCCCGTGGCCTCCGGCGATGAGCGCGCCGGTGACGTTATGCTTCCTCAAAGCCTCGCCCACCGCCAGGGTCTGCGGGTTGCGGGCGATCTGGCCGCGCGGCGAGATCAGGTCCGTCACCCACAGGATATTGTCCTTGGCCACGTGGATGAGGAGATAGCCGTCCACGTGCGGATTCGGGATGTTGTAGAGGTTGATCTCGGCCATATCGTCCTTGATCGAGAAGGTGTCCTTTACCTCCTGGACGGTTGCCGGCTTCATGGCCTTCTGCTGGGCATCTGGCTCCAGCGTGTGCGGGGCCTTGATGACCTGCTCGAAATAGGCCTTGTCGGGGGCGGGCACAATCACGGTCGCGCCCTCGGCCGCGAAGGCCCGCATGCCGCCGGTGTGATCCATGTGGTGATGGGTGAGCACGAGATACTTGATCGGCTTGCCCGGGTATTTGGCTTTGGCGGCGTCGATGACCCACTTCGACTGCCCCTCGTCGGTCGGCGCGTCGAACACGGCGAGACCGTCCTTCATGTTGACGATGAGGTTGTTGGCGCCGCCGCCCTGAACCATCTGAACATTGGGCGAAAGCTCGACGAGCTTGAAGCTGCCGCCGGGCGGGAAGTAGATCGCATCGCTGTCGGTGAAGCGGCCGAGGAAGATGCGCCGCATCACCCACTGGTAGGGAACGTTGCCGGTCGCCGGCGGCTTCGCCGCCGCCTTGACGGCATCGGGGATCGCGAACGTCGCCGGTGCGATCGTCGTATTGGCGGTGATCTCACTGAAAGACAGGCGCTGCACCTCCATGGCGTTGAGCCGATACGACTCCGAGTGCGCGATCTTGACGCCGCCTACGGTCTTCCAGTCACCCAGTACCATGTCGTAATTCGAATCGCCCCAGATGTTGTCCTCGTCGCGGGTGCGCACCGCTGCCGGCAGCTTGGTGGCGCGGTCGAACATGATGATGAATTTGTTCGCCCCCCGGGTGAAAACCACCGCCGGCAGCGTCTGGTCGCCGAGCTTCTGGTCTTCGATCGCCGACAAGCTTTGCGGGGAATCGAGGGCTTGCAGCAGCAGCGTCGGCGCATGACGGCGCCGTAGGTTGGCGCCACGATCTCGCTGTATTTCAGCTTCTCCACGGCGGGATATTTCATGTCGCGGTCCCAGTCGAGCCGGACTGTGCGGGCCGCGATGTCCGCAGACCCGGCGAATTTCGAATCCCCGAGAAAGCGCGACTCGCCGTTGACGCTATTGGATTGGCCGGGTTCCCAATGCTTGGCATCGCCTTTTCCGGCTAACGTCTTGATGGCGCGCAGCGCTTCGGCGCCGCCCTGCGCTTCGACACTCTGCTTGACGAGGTCGAGCGGCCCCGACTGCGCGGATGCCGGCTGCCCTTGGCTGACGGCCATCAGCAGCGCGGCGGAAATAACGAAGGTATACTTCATTCCGATCCTCCCTTCTTGTGAACCAGGGATGCACGTTGCCGGCTCAGTGCAGCCAGCGAACACTCCTGTAAGACGAGATTAACACGACAAAATGACTGGCGGTACCGCTTGGAACGCGTGCGTCATTTCATGCGCGCCTTCACCGGGTCCTTGACGTTCTCAAACTTTTCGATCTCGACGTTGCGCAACTGACCGTTCACTTTTTCGACGCGGCGAATATAGACCGTCTGGATCACGTCGCGCGTCTGCGGATCGATCGACATTGGTCCGCGCGGGCTCTCCCATTGCATGCCCTTCGCGGCTGCAATCAGGCCCTCGCCGTCAGCCTTGCCGCCGTTCCTTTTGAGCGCCTCGTAGATGAGATGCATGCCGTCGTAGCCGCCGATGGAGAACAGGTCAGGATTGCGCTTGAACTCGGCGTTGTAAGCTTTGACAAAATCGGCGTTGGTCGGGGATTGGTGATTATAGTCGTAGTGGAACGCCGTGATGATGCCGATTCCGTTGTCGCCCATTCCCGCCAACGCGGATTCCTCGGTGATCTCGCCTTGTCCCATGAGCTTGATTTTCTTCGGATCGATGCCGCGCTCGACCAAAGCCTTCGCCAATG